>JAEEGL012088609.1_pt1 | contig 11412 bp, 8 predicted proteins | sample 9134231 | NCBI WGS metagenome assembly JAEEGL01 (sample SAMN16246548, study PRJNA631951) | gut metagenome | biome: gut microbiome; feature: rumen; material: fiber-attached | host: Bos | place: Iran: Karaj | collected 2018-10
AGCATTTCTAAGTTGATGCGCCATAAGTCGATGTCGAATTTGCCGTTGTCCTTTTGGTAAAACCATGCCTCGTCGAGGTAAGGAAATTCCGCAAATTCCATGAAGACATCGCCGTCCGTTTCAAAACAGCACATGCCGATGGAAGGCCCGATTCCTGCGAGGATGTCGGTAACCTGACAACCGTAGTCGGAAATCATGCGCTCGACCATTTTTGAACCGATTTCCTGGGCGGTTCCTTTCCAGCCCGAGTGTGCAATGCCGACCACTTTTTTGACGGGATCGTAGAAATAAATCGGAACGCAGTCCGCGAAGGTTGCGGTAAGAATCAGTCCCGGTACGTCGGTCAAAAGTCCGTCCACGCCCTCGTAGGGAAATTCCCTCCAAAGCCCTGCGCCTGCATCTTCTTCGGTCACGTTGCGAATCGTATCGCCGTGCTCGAGGTTTGCAAGGACAATCTTTTCGGGATCCAAGTTCAGAGTCCTGCAAAGAATCTTATAATTCATCTTTACGTTTTCCAAATCGTCGCCCGTATGAATTCCCATATTTAAGGAAGAATAGTATCCGCCGCTGACACCGCATTCCCTGGAGGTGAATGCATGAAAAATCTCCGGATGTTCGTCGAACGCCGGAAATGTGTAGTAGCGGACTTCGTTCTTGTAGTTTTCTTTCATGGTATGTAAATTCCTTTTGCTGCAGGAACGCGAAACAGGCTCCTGACAGGCTCGAAGTGTTTTGATTATGCATGGGACAAAACCGAAAAAAGCCCCATAAAAGGGAGGATGCCCGTACGCTTACGCGCCGGGCATTCAATCTGAAAAAGTTATTTGAAATATCACAATTGTTTTGTTATCCACTAAAGAAGGAGGAGTCTTCTTATGGTTATTATACTACTAGGGGAAAATTAACAAACAATGTTTTTCAAATCAACATTCTGTAAAAAGATTATGAACAAACAATGAACGCCCGTATGTCTTATAATTTGTTGGGTTCCGGATAATCCACGCCGAAAGTCTCAACCGTAACGGTTTTCATGCGCTGATCCACAAGCGGTTTGTCCGCATAATTGGTCTCAACGGCTGCGATGGCATTAACAACGTCCATACCTTCGATGAGCTTTCCGAATGCGGCATACTGGCCGTCTAAGAAAGGAGCATCCTTGTGCATAATGAAGAACTGGCTTCCTGCGGAGTTCGGATCCTGAGCTCGTGCCATGGATAATACGCCTTCGGTATGCTTTAAATTATTCTCAAATCCGTTGATTGCGAATTCGCCCCTGATGCTGTATCCGGGTCCGCCGATGCCGATTCCCTGGGGATCGCCGCCCTGAATCATGAATCCGCTGATGACACGGTGGAAAATCAGACCATCATAGAAATTCTTCTGAATCAGGGAAATAAAATTGTTTACGCTTTCCGGAGCGATTTCGGGATAAAGCTCCGCCTTCATTACGGAACCGTTTTCCATGGTAATGGTTACGATAGGATTCTGTGCCATAGTATTGTCCTCTTTCTTTCGTCATTTATGAATGAAATGTATGCTGTGGCGTGCCGGGTATGCCGGCCTGCACATCGAATATTATAACATACGAGCCCCTCACAGGGAAACTCTATTCGACAGCGACTTATTTACAATTTGTTCACTTGAGTGTGACGGTTGCCGCGGAGTATACTGAAACTACGAAGGAGGGTTACTTATGTGGACAGACGAAATTAAAACCGAACTTACCGAACATATCATTCCGTTCTGGTTATCCATGAAGGATGAGGAAAACGGCGGATTCTACGGATATTTAAGCTATGATCTGGAACTGAACAAAAAAGCGGACAAGGGCTGCATCTTAAACAGCAGGATCCTCTGGTTCTTCTCGCATGCGTATCAGTACCTTGGGGACGAAAAATTAAAGGATGCCGCAACGCATGCATACCGCTTCTTAAAACAGGCGATGCTCGATGTCGCAAACGGCGGCGTGTACTGGTCGGTAACGTATGACGGCCTGCCGGCGGATACGCAAAAGCACACCTACAATCAGGCGTTTGCGGTCTACGGACTTGCCGCGTATTATGAGATTTCCAGGGACAAGGCGGCGCTGGATCTTGCTTATGCCCTGATGAATGTCATAGAGGAAAAATGTTCGGACGAGGGCGGCTATCTGGAGGCCTTTACCATCGATTTTAAACCGCGAAGCAACGAGGAACTGTCAGAGAACGGCGTGGAAGCAACCCGTACCATGAATACGCTTCTGCATGTGTTTGAAGCCTATACGGAACTTTACCGCGTGGACCGTCAGGAAAAAGTCCGGGATAAAATGATTGAGATCCTGCACCGTTTCACAAAGTATTTTTACAATACCGAAAAGAAGCGCCAGGAAGTATTCTTTGACAAAGATTACAATTCTTTAATTGACCTGCATTCTTACGGACACGACATTGAGACAAGCTGGCTTGTGAAAAAAGGTGTGGATTTACTGGATGACCCTGAGATATCTGCTGAACTGGATCCGATTTTGCTTTCTTTGTCGGAGCGTGTTTACGAGACGGCATTCGACGGCACGGCGCTTTTGAATGAGTGCGAGAACGGCGTGAATGACACGAAGCGCATCTGGTGGGTGGAATGCGAAGCGATTATCGGATTTCTGAACCGCGCACAGCTGGAAGAAGATGCTGCAGAAACGGATAAATATCTGAATGCGGCAATGACCGTCTGGGCATTTGTTCGCGACCATCTTGTGGACAAACGCGAAGGCTCCGAGTGGCTTTCGGAAGTGGATACCGACAATGTTCCGTTTTCGAAGAAGCCGATTGTGGAGGAATGGAAGTGCCCGTATCACAATGGAAGAATGTGTCTCGAAGTGCTTACGGCTGAGTTCTAGAAAGGCGGAAAATTATGGATTCATTTGCTTTTCCGATGGATTGCGTTTTGGTGCAAAAAGACGGTAAGCTTATTAAAGAAGAATATTACCTGCCTTATCATGCGGGTAAAATGCATCGGATGTTTTCAATTGCCAAAAGCTATACGTCTCTGGCGATCGGAGCACTGATTTGTGAGGAAAAACTCAGAATGGAAGACCATATTGCGGACTATTTTCCGGAATGTGTTTCCGCGCAAATACAAGACGATTCATATGCCGGTCTGCGCAATATGACAATTCGGGATATGTTGATGATGCGTACCTGCTTTACTCAGACCACATATAAGAAGAATCCGAAGGAAAACTGGGTGGAATCTTTCTTTCGAACTATGCCGGACCATAAACCGGGGATGATTTTTCAATATGATACATCGGCCGCCCTGGTACTTGCCGCGCTTGTAAACAGGCTGTCCGGAAAAAATGTGCTGGATTATCTTCGCGATGTGTTTCTGAATGAAATCGGATTCTCGAAAGATGCATATTTTATGAAGGATCCGTTCGACGCAGACGATGGCGGATCCGGCATGATGGCTTATCCGATGGATTTGCTCGTGACAGGAAATTTCCTGCTTGCGGCGTATCGTCAGAACCTGAAGGAATGCTATCCGCATGTCGTTACCGGTCGGGATGGAAGCACGTATAATGAGGCGTTTTTTCATAAATACGAGGACTATATAAAAGAGGCATTGAGCTTCCATACGTCCACTGTTCATAACGGAAAAACCCGCTCGGAAAAAGAGGGATACGGATACATGTTCTGGATGATGCCGGAAGGTGGCAGGATGATGTACGGAATGGGTGGTCAGTATCTTTTGATCTATCCGAAGCAGAATCTGATAGCGGTAGTTACTGCGGATGCACAGTCGGAAGGCGGCGGAACACAGCAGATTCTTGATTGGGTGGAAAGAACATTCCTTCGCGATGGCGGAACAAGCTTCAGATTTGTTGAAAAAGACTTGCAAAGTGATGCATTGCAACCGGCGGATTCGGATAATGCGAGTATTGCCAGTCTGTTTGGTGAGTATGAAACAGAAGACACTTTTGCATTTATTACCGGTTTTACGCTGGATGAGAAGGAAATTCGCCTTAGAACAGCGAAAGGAGATTATCGCTTCCCGTATTCCGTTGGCGGATACAGCAATCCGGAAACAGTACGGGACGGTCTGTGCTGTTGCGGAAAAGCGATTATGCAACCTGACGGCAGCCTGTACCTGTGTGTACGACTGGCAGGGGAAAGTGTCGGCATGCTGCACATTATGATTTGTAAAAAAGATCAGGATTTTCTTTTGTACTTAAGGAAAGTGGCGGAATATGTTCTGCCTGAATTTAACGGTTTCTTTGATGTCCGATTCATTTCATGATGCCAAATACGTTTCGTGACGCCTGCAACAGCATGCTCATCAGGAAAGATCGGAATAAACAACATTTTTTACAACCGCAAAGCCGGGTTCGGTTTTGCGGTTTTTTGAATGGCAAAAGACTCCGCATTTAACGCCGACCCATCTGCCTGCAGTGGCCGGGATGCGAACGGATGCAAGAGGAGAAGGAAGATCTTTTACAAATGCAGTTAAAGTAATTTCCTCCTGCGGAATATGACGGGCCCATTGTTCCTGCCCGAGGTAATCCAAACGATCCAGATAGTCCCTGTGTTCCCGGATTCTTACTTCTGTTTGAAAAAAGATTTCATATTGTGCCTGTTTCAAAAGGTTTTTTCCGATTCCGACCGATTCTGTTTGCTCGCTTGCGACAGAGGTTTTGCAGTTGTAACTCGGTTTATTGCTTTTTTCAATTGCTTCTTTTGAGTAATCCTGCACCCCGCAGACGGATACAAGCATATATTCGTCATCGTCTGCGCGAAAAAGCGCCAGCCCTGCATAGTTTGCCCCAAGGCTTACGATACCGGCAGTCTCTCCGACTTCCAATGAGGATAAATCCATAACGGTCGTGCACTGAAACTGCGGTGCGGGCCATTTTTGAAGCAAAAGATTTCGCACATCGCAAAGAGGTCGCTCCTCCTCTTTATAAACTGCATTCAGATGCAAACCTCCGGTTTTACCAAAGGAATACCAGCTTTCTTCATAATTGGCATTCCACTGCCACTGAAGTCCGAGTTGCGGTCCGGAAAAGCTGTCATCGTAATCGGGCAGGAAAGAAGAATCTGTCTGCGTGTTAGAAATGTCGGTTGCCCGATTCGGTTTTTTGGCAAAAAGAACGGGTTCCCCGTATGTCTGCCCGGGAAGCGGAGAACCGATAACGGGCCAGTCCTCTGCCCAAATCACGGGTTGCATATGAACAATGCGCCCGCCGGCATATACATCCTGAAAATGAAGAAAATAATCTTCTCCGTTCGGAGTGTCAATCCAGGCACCCTGATGAGGCCCGTTTACATCGGTATTTCCCTGTTTTAGAACAATGCGGTATTCATAGGGCCCGAAAACGGACCGGCTTCTTAAAACCACCTGATGTCCGACTTTTACACCGCCGGCAGGAGCAAAAATATAATAGAAACCGTTTCTTTTATATAGTTTCGGGCCTTCTATGGTTTCATTTTCGGTGTGGTTTCCATCGTAGACGCACACCGGTTCGGACAACGGAAAGAGAGTTTCCGGATCCGCCGGAGTAATCAGAAGAATGGATTTTTTTCCGCATCTTGAGAAAGCGACGGCCAGAACAAGATATGCGTTTCCGTTATCGTCCCAGAATGGACAGGGGTCAATATAACCGGGGCCGTCCAGTATTCGGACCGGGGCAGACCATTCCCCTGCGGGATCTTTCGACCGGCAGACATAAATTCCTTCGTCGGGCATCGGAAATACAACGTAGAATTCGTCCTTATGATACCGGATGGAAGGAGCCCATACACCGCAACCGTGAACAGGATCTTTGTATCGGTCCTCGGGAATCTTTCGACAAATGTAGTTTATTACCTTCCAGTTTACCAGATCTTTTGAATGAAGAAGCGGAAGCGCCGGTGCATTGCAGAAACTGGAAGAAACCATATAATAATCTGCCCCGACGCGAATAACGTCCGGGTCGGAGTAATCACCGTATAAGACGGGATTTCGATACATACCGTTTTCCAAATCGGCTCCTTTTAACATAATGTGCTCCTTGTAAGGGGTTTCATAAAAATTATGAAACAACCAAAAATTAACATTGTCAAGAGAGTCTTATATGAGATATAGTAATTGTAATCATTGGAAGAATGAGTGAACAGAGGGATAAGAAGAATGAGATTATTGGATGTTGATGGGCCTTTGATCAGTTTTCTGAGCAGTGCCTTTGACTTTTTTGTAATATTCCTGCTGACGGTTTTGTTTAGCATTCCGGTAATAACGGCCGGTGCGGCGATGACAGCGGCGCAGTACGTGGGAATGAAGATTATACGAAAAGAAGCACCGGGTGTTTTTAAGGCGTATTTTCACGCGTTTAAAGTAAATTTCAAACAGGCCACGCTTCTCTGGCTGGTACAGCTTCTGCTGATTTTGTTTTTACTGTTCGACTGGTATGTGGTGTTTTCGGTAGGTTGGAATGTTGTGCCGCTTGTATACCGTGTTTTGCTGGTACTGGCAAGCTTTGTGGTATTGATTTTTAATCTGATGCTTTACGCGGTGATTTCGCGCTTTGAACTGAAATTCAAAGATGCCATGAAAGTCTCGATGGTCCTGTCCATGGCGAATTCGCCGTTCCTTGCAATTGTTGTTGCATGTATCGGTCTTACAGCTTTCTTATGTATCTGGTTTTTTAACCTGTTGCCCGCTTTTTTTGTAATCGGTTTCACAGGAACGACGGCACTTCATGCATTAATTACAAACAGAGCTTTGGAAAAAATGAGAAAGAAAATGGAAGAAACTTCCAATTCGGAAGAAGGTGCGTGAATAAGCGACGATAAGCGCGATAAAATAAGGAAAAACGGAACTTTACACAAAACGAAAAAAGAGCGGTCTCCGCTCTTTTTTGTTGTTTTTTTACATAAAAATCGGAGATAATATGTGCATTTTTTTGTAAAAAAATACTTGCAAAGAAATGAAAACTTGAATAGAATTTACATAAAGAGTGAAAGCGCTTACAATTTTGCAACAATGAATATCACAACACAACACAACACGATCCAAAAGGAGGAGTTACACAATGAAAAAGAGACTTGTAGCCATTCTTCTTGCAGTAGCGACGACGATGAGTCTTGTTGCCTGCAACGGCGGCACACCTTCATCCGAAGTGGTGTCCGGTCAGACGGGAAGCGAAATTACAAAAGAGTACGATCTTACCAGTATCAAAATGGTAGTAGACGGAACCCTTACCGCAACCCTTGACAACAGACAGGATGCATTCGTTGAACAGTGGCAGGAAGCAATTAAGGAAAAGACCGGAAAAGATGTTGCATTAAACATCAATCAGTTAGATCATTCCGGATATGTAGATGCAGTAGGACGTCTTTTTGCGGGCGGGGATTATCCCGACGTAATGATCATGCCGGCATCCATGTTCGCACAGTATGCAAACACCGGACTTCTCTGGGACATGACCGAAGCTTATGACAATGCTGAGTTCCAGAGCAGAATCGAGAAACCTGAAATCAACGAAAGCTTAAAGAGAGACGGAAAACTTTACGGATTCTCTCCCGCATACGGAAACGGATGTGTTACATATGTAAAGAAAGCATGGCTTGACAAGGTTGGAATGAATGCTTCCGATATCAAGACATATGATGATTATTACAAGATGCTTCTTGCATTCACCAATGAAGATCCCGACGGAAACGGAAAGAACGATACTTACGGTACCGATGCGGCAGGCTTCTTAAAAGCAGATGAAGCTCCTTACATCAATTATCTTCCCGAGTTCTGGCAGGATGCTTACCCTGCAATCTATCAGAACGATCAGGGACAGTGGGTTGACGGTTTCCAGGAAGAAGCAACCAAGAAGGCACTCGAAAGATTACAGAAAGCTTACAAAGACGGTGTAATCGATCCTGCAGCTTTAACAGATTCCACCAAGACCGCTCGTGAGAAATTCTTCTCCAATGATCAGGCAGGTTCTTCAGGATCCTTTGCTTACTGGGCAGGAACCTGGTATCAGACTTTAACAGATAACCTTATTAAGAACGAAGTAGATTCCGAACTTGTTATGCTTGAGCCGATTAAAGAAGTTGGTTCATACATCAACCGTGAAGCACCTGTATGGGTAATCATCGATGACGGTGACGGCGACAATTCCAGAGAGCAGGCAATCTTCGATACCTTTATCGATACCATGTTGGACGGCGGAAAAATTCAGGTTCTTTGGACTTACGGTGCGGAAGACGTTCATTGGTCCACCAAGGCTGAAAGCTTTGTGCTGAATGCAGGAACCGATAAGGAAAAATCTTATGAATATAAAGACGGTGAGTTCCACTTAAAGCAGTCTCCCAACGATGAAAATTCTCTTTGGAAGAAAAACGCAATGGACCCTGCGCTTGTGATTTCTCCTTTGGTAGGCGATTATGCAGGATTTACCAATACTTCCGAACTTGCCGCACAGGGTAATATCTTCTTCGTACAGCACTGCAAGGATGCACATCCTTCACCTGTATCCGATGTTCTTACCGAGAATAACGGTACCATCATCGATGCAAAGAATGCAGTTATTTCCAAGGTCGTAGTAGAGGGCGGAGATATCGATGCAGCACTTGCTGATTACAAGGCAGCGGTAGGATCCATCGTAGATCAGGCATTGGAAGATTTAAACAGTAAGTAATTATTCTTCTCCAGAATCATTAATAACATATCATTACTCCTAATAGGTCATCCCGGAGCTACTCCGGGATGACCGCCAAACCTGAAAGATTGGAGATTTTTCAATAGGGAAACAGAAAACGGTTTCTTTGGTGAAAAGTTTCAAATCATGAAACGGGGTATTTAGAAAGGGAAAGGTACTATGGGCAGCAAGAAAGAAACAATGGCAGCGATTCAGAAATTGCAGGTTCAGGATATTATCAATACCGGTCTTGCGAATTCCGAAGAAGAAGCACAGAAAGTCTGGAAGAAAAAGAAAACATCCAAATTTTGGAAGCATATCTGGAATCACAGGGGATTCTATCTTATGTTCCTCCCGGTCGCGATTTTTGTAATTATACTGTATTACTGGCCGATGCTCGGTATCCGCTTTGCATTTTTTGATTACAAACCCGTTGGTGATCCGAAGTGGGTGGGCCTTGCGAATTTCCAGAAAATGTTTTCCACGAGAGCGTTCTGGATTTCCTTTGGAAATACGCTTTTCTTAAGTATCCTGAAGCTCCTTCTCACAACAGCGACCTCCGTACTGGTTGCGGTATTCCTAAATGAAATGAGACTGCTTTGGGCAAAGAAAACCCTGCAGACATTAATTTATCTGCCCCACTTTATGTCCTGGGCAGTAGTTGCGGCAATCTTCTCCCTTATGTTAAGTCCTTCCGCAACAGGTATGATTAACGGTATTTTAAAGGACTTAAATATAATTAATCCGGATGGATCCGGTATTTATTTCCTGGCGAACAAGGCATGGTGGAGACCGATTTTTTTCCTGATTAATATCTGGAAGGAAACAGGATGGGGAACGGTTATTTTTCTTGCAACCCTGTCCGGTATCAACCCGGAATTGTACGAAGCTGCGGATATTGACGGTGCATCCAGACTGCAGAAAATCTGGTATGTAACGGTTCCGGCTCTTTCCCAGACCATTATTATCGTTCTGATTCTGAACCTTGCAAAAGTAATGAATATGTTTGAATCCGTATTCGTTTTATATAACTCGGCGGTATTTGATGTATCGGATGTTATTTCCACATATATTTATCGACAGACCTTTACAAATGCACTTCCCAATTACGGATACTCCACAGCAGTCGGATTATTTAAATCCCTTGTTGGCGGCGGCCTTGTAATCCTTTGTAACTGGGCCAGCAAGAAGATCCGCGGACGCGGAATCCTGTAATGGAAGGGAGGTAATATAAATGGCTGAGAATCAAAAGAAAATTGAAGAAAAAGAAGATAATATTTATAAACCCGAGAAAAAAGAAAAAGAACTGAAAGTCAGTATGATTAAAGAGAAGAAGAAAATCGATTTGTTCGATATTCTGAATTACCTGATTTTCATCGTTATAGCACTGATTGTCATTATTCCGATTTGGAAAGTTGTCGTGGATTCTTTTAACCAGGTGGGTGTTTATCAGTTCAAACTCCTTCCCACGAAGTTTACTTTGGACGGCTATAAAGTAATCTTCGGAACGAAACAGCTGTATCGTCCGTTTATAAACTCCATTATTACTACATTTGCGGGAACCTTCGCCGGACTGGCGGTTTCCACTCTCGGAGGATATGTTCTTTCTCAGGAAGAATTAAAGGGCAGAAGCATCCTTGCATATTTCCTTCTCTTTACCATGATTTTCTCCGGCGGTATGATTCCGGAATACCTGGTAATGAAGAAACTCCATCTGGTTGACTCCATGTGGGTTCTGGTAGTAAAGCATGCGGTAAATGTATACAATATCATCCTGATGAAGAACTTCTTTGAAGGAATTCCCAAGTCCCTTCACGAGGCGGCAAGAATCGACGGATGTTCCACAATGGGAATCTTTTTACGAATTGTGTTACCGCTTTCCAAGGCTGCGCTTGCATCCATCGGATTGATGTATGCGGTTACGGTTTGGAACGATTATTCAACTGTAAAGATTTATATTACCGATCCGAACCAGGTAAACTTCCAGTACAAACTGAGAAACATGGTAATGGACGGCGATACACCGACCACATCCTATAATGTATCGCAAACTACTCTGTACAATGCGGGAATTGTGATGGCAATCCTCCCCTTCATGATTCTGTATCCATTCCTGCAGAAATACTTTGTACAGGGTGTAAATATCGGAGCAGTCAAAGAATAGTAAACTTTGGAGACCGAAAAGACAGCCGGCAAAAATTGTTTTGCCGGCTTGTTTTTGGAAAAGAGAGAAAACGGAAGGAAAGAAAAATGAAGCGAATTTTTTGGGCAGGCGATTCCACGGTACAGTTTAACGGGATTGAAACCTATCCGCAGACAGGAATAGGACAGGTAATGCCGCTTTATTTAAAAAAAGATGTGGTGGTTCGCAATTACGCAAAAAACGGGAGATCGACGAGGAGTTTCATCAATCAGAAAAGACTTGTTGAAATTGAGGAAGCCATCGAAGCAGGTGATTATCTGTTTATTCAGTTCGGTCATAACGATGAGAAAGAATCAGATCCGGAACGATATACCAGACCGGATGATGATTTTAAGGGGAATCTCCGCATTTTTATTGAAACTGCAAGAAAGGCAGGAGCAAAGCCTGTTTTGATTACCCCTCTTACCAGACGAACGTTTGCCGGTCCGCACAAACTTGATGCGGGTAACCACAAGGAATATGTTCGCGCCATGAAAGAGATTGCATTCGAAGAAAATGTTCCTTTGGTGGATTTATATACCATGTCGAGAGAAGGTGTGGAAAAAGCCGGAGAGGATGTAACCTA
>JAEEGL012160603.1_pt1 | contig 11412 bp, 5 predicted proteins | sample 9134231 | NCBI WGS metagenome assembly JAEEGL01 (sample SAMN16246548, study PRJNA631951) | gut metagenome | biome: gut microbiome; feature: rumen; material: fiber-attached | host: Bos | place: Iran: Karaj | collected 2018-10
ACAAAATCCTTTCCCCTGCGCTTGAAGATAAAAAGAATGGTTCTTTTGATAACAGCATCACTGCCATCGACCTTGTGAAGGATATGGGTGTGGGCTGGAATCTTGGGAACACCTTTGATGCTCACTCTTTTGCCTGGCAACCGGAATACTGGAGACAGGGAATTGAAGCAGAGTTTCACTGGGAGTCTACAGAAACAAGTTACGAGCTTCTTAAGTTTCCTTACGACAAAGGGTATAAAACATTGCGTGTTCCTGTCACCTGGTACTGCCACATAATTGACGATAAATACACAATAGACCCAGACTGGATGGCCCGCGTAAAAAGAGTTGTAGATATGGCACTGGATATTGGTTATTACGTAATCCTAAACGAACATCATTCGGTGCACGGAGACCATGTAACAGAATATAAAACTGAAGCTGGAAAAGAAAATGAGTACGCAAAAAGAAAAATGCCTTCCCCGCTTGGTTATGCAGACGGGTATATTGTAAGTTCAAATCCGCAGGATATTGAAGAGTCGGAAAGATTTTTAAAGGCAATCTGGACTCAAATTGCAAGCGCTTTCAATGGCAGCTACAACGAAAAGCTTATTTTTGAAACGATGAATGAGCCCCGAAATCCGCGGGATGAACATCCGGCAAGCTACCGTAATATAACAAATCATGAATGGCAGCCCTGTCTTAAGCTTCCTTTTCATAAACAGGATGGCAAAACGATTGGCGGTTACTGGTGCGACAATCGCGAATGCCAGGAATGTAAGACCGAATACGAGGTTTTAAACAGGTATAATCAGATATGTCTGGATGCAATCCGTGCAAGCGGCGGAAATAATGCAAAACGTTTTGTGATGATTCCGGGCTTGTGCACAAATGCAAGGACTGTGCTTCCGAAGATTGAAGACAGCGAAAAGGGGATTTATACTCCGGGACTTTTTAAGATGCCTGAAGATTTAAGTGAAAATGCAGCAAATAATAAGCTGATTATTACAATCCACGAATATCCGACCTGGAAAATAGATGAGGGAAACTTAGTTTTTGCTCCCCGTATGCAGACTGAAATATCAGAAAATCTGAGATTATTGAATGAAAGTTTTGTAAAAGGGGACATTCCTGTTGTAATCGGCGAAACCGGTACCGGCCGTAAATCCATCTCTTATGAAGAGCGGCTTAAATGGATTAAGTTTTTGATGGAGCATGCCAAAAAGTACGGAATGAGCGTTGTCTGGTGGGATTGCGGTACTACAGAGGATTCCAGTTCTGAAATCAACCGTGAAAAGCTTTGTTTTTATGAGCCAGATTTTGTTTCTGAAATGCTGAAGGCTTATTACAACAAATAAAAGTCGCAATCCAAAAAGCTTACTTCCGCCCATTGATACACTAGGTTACTAACAGTATAATTCATCTCATGGAATACGAAGATTTACCTCTACCGCCAGCCGGTTCTACTGTAGTTGTTGGACTTTCAGGCGGCGTAGATTCAACTTTAACAGCACTTTTACTCAAGCAGCGAGGCTGTAATGTTATAGGCGTAACAATGTCTGTGTGGGATGGTCACATTCCTGCAGTAGAAGCTGAAAAAGCCTTTCACGATGCCTGCTACAGCCCGGACGAACAGGAAAACATAGAAGACTGCACAAAGTTTTGTAAGGAAAATGGTATTGAGTATCTTGTTATAGATGTAAGTGCGGAATACAACCGCGAGGTTCTTGATTATTTTACAAGTGAATACCGAAGCGGCAGAACTCCGAATCCGTGTATTCGCTGCAACCGGTTTATAAAGTTTGGCGCCCTTTTAGAAGGAATTAAAAAGCTTGATATTGAGTTTGACTATTTCTGTACCGGTCACTATGCCAGAATTGTACGTCCAAAAGAAGGCTTGTGGGGAACAGATAAACGCCCGTGCATGATTGCCTGTGCTTCCGATGAATCAAAGGATCAGACTTATTTTTTGTGTCGCGTTCCTTCTGAGGTTCTGGAAAAGGTTCGTTTCCCGCTTGCAAACATAAAAAAAACAGAAGTTTTTGAGCTGGCTCACCAGGCAAATCTTAGTGCCGCAAACCGCAGCGAAAGTCAGGACTTTATTGACATAAAATACATAGATGCACTTTTTGGGGATAAGCCTTCTGTTCCAGGCAATTTTGTAGACACTAACGGCAAGGTTCTTGGTCAGCACAAGGGAATTGAGCATTATACGATTGGTCAGAGGCGTGGGCTTGGAGTTTCCGGACCTGTACCCTACTACGTTAAGAAAATTGATGCAAAGAAAAATGAGATTGTGCTGGCGGTAAAGAGCGAGCTTAATTCAACAAGTCTTATTGCTGATGATTTTGTGTGGCCGGGCGGAGTTGAGCCAACTGAAGCGTTTGAAGTTTCTGCAAAAATCCGCTTACGAAGTCGCACTGCAATTGGAAAAATTGAGCGTTATTTTCCTGATGATGATGATAAAACTGAATACAAAGGTCAGCCCTGGAAAATTACGTTTGACTGTGAACAGTATGCGGTTACCCCGGGTCAATCACTTGTTCTCTATAAGGATGATGTGATTGTTGGTGGCGGAATTATTGTAAAATAATTGTCGCGGACGAGGTTCTGTGTTCTGTTTCCGCTTGTGTCAGTTTCCTCTTGCGCAGGCTTTTTCCAGTAACTCAATCAAATCGGAATATTCCTTCTGAATAGTTTTTCTGCTCGTATGTAAAAGATGCTCCAGCTCTGTGTGGAAAAGCTTATCCTTGGCGGATACCGGCATAAAATCTATCTGGGTTTGTGTGTAATAATGTTCTATACAGCCTTTTGGAAGAATGTAAACTCTTGCGGCTTCTGCCCCTGCAATAGAAATGTAAAACAGATTTTTTATTATCCCAAGATTTTCGGCAAGCTGCGTTGGCATAATTTTTTTAAGTAGATCACTGCTTTCCATAATCCCCTGAAGAACTACAGTTTTGTAAGTATCTATATTTTCTGCACCGCTGTATTTGCTTTCTATTGCTTTGATTTTTTCAAAGAAAAGGCGGAGCTTACGTGGAACAGTTCCTCTGTAATTGCAGATATAGCGGCCTGTCAAAATCAGATATTTTTCGAGCTTTTGAATAAGTTTTTCGAGTGTTACCTTCTGGGCAAGTTCCTTTTGTGTAAAAATTGTTCTATAAAAATCCTGCTGACGTTCTTCCTGTTTTTCCAGCCATTGAATAACTCTTTCATCATTACAGAAAACTTCTCTCAGCTTGCCGCTAAAAAGAGAATCCAAATCTGTAATAATACGGCCGTCTGTTCCCAAAAGTGAGCACACCTTACAGAATACGCCGAGCTCATCCTTTCCGCCAACATCAATTATTCCTGTTCCGGCTGCACTATACGAATTATGAATGTACGGTAAAAGATAAGTGAACATCTGCTGGTCGGTATAGCCTTCCACAAAAATTTGATTATCGGAAAAGAAAAACTGCTTGTGGTAAGTATTAAAGCGCGGAAGAAATCGGCGGAAAAGCATAGCATCATTTTTTGAAAGCGAATCAATATGAGTCGGAACCCTGTTTATGTGGCAGACTATTACCCCAAGCAAATCCTCTGGAAAGCGAAGATCAATAAAAAAAGGAGAATGAGTAATTAAAATAAAAACTCTGTCGGGATTTTGGCGTGCACATTTTTTTACTTCCTTTATAAAAAAGCTTTGCAGCTGCGGATGAAGATGAAGCTCCGGTTCATCCAGAATAAGACACGACTTGTTTTTCTGAGAATAAAGAGCAACAAGCAGTGTAATAATTTCCTTTAAGCCGTGACATTCAACCTGATTCAAATCATACTCAACATTCCAGGCCTTATTTTTTACAACAGGAATAATTCTGCCATCAATATCTTCTATAAATACAATAGATTTTCCAAACATATTGGAAAGCACATATTCAACCCGTGAGCGGATTGCTTCATTATCCTTTAGAATTGAGATATAGGAATCGTCCTGCTTGCGGTCTGCCTTAAAAAACTCAACGGTATAGCCGGCCTGCAAAAACTGTTCACTCAAAGCCTGCGCCAGAAGCGTTTTACCCGAACCGTTTGGACCAACAATAAGGTTTACCTGAGACCAATCATCTTTTTTAAAAACAGCCTTGCCCCACAAAAACGGAAGCTTAACTTTTACAGGTATTTGAATCACAGGAATATTATACCACAGTTTGGTGATTATCTGTACATAAATGTCAGAATTGAATCCTCAAATGCATTTTTTCCTTCCTGAACAGATTTAAACTGACTGTCTATTTCGTCTACAATAAATTCTATAATACCTTCACACTTTATTCTTTTTGCAAGTTCAATATATTTTTCAGCCTCTGCAATATATTTATTATTACCACTTAAAATACACAAAAAGGCAAGATATTTAAAAATCATTTCCCATGGGTGAGAAGTATTGTATTTATACTTTTTGCAAACTGCCATTTTATTCAAAAAATCTTCAATTTTTTGCTTTTCTTGATTTGCATAGAAAATATAGTAAGCTTTTATGTAAAAGTATAAACCAAAGGAATTTGAAATGCTTTCTGTAGAAAGAAGCTTTTCTAATTGTGCGGTTCGGTCGCTTGTTCCAAAATATTCCTTTGCATATTTTTCATATGACGGACGGTCATTTGCTTCTATAAGAGTATGCAATAAATAACTTAGAGTCCTTGTTATTTCAATCCGATTCTTCCCAAAAGCTTCTATAGCTTTCTTAAAACAATCAATTGCAGATTTATATTCTTTATTGAATGCATAACATTGTCCAAGCTGACTTAAAGTTCTGCCATAATGAATAAAAATCTTATCATTTTCTTTATAAATTTCCTTTTTTATATTAACAAGAAGTTCCTCATACGATAAAGTCTCTTTCGTAAAATCAACAGCCTGTTTAAATTCATCTGAATCACAAAGACTTACAGATTGCATATTTCTTAATTCAAGATATTCTTCAACGTTTACATATTGCGAATACTTCATGCATTCTTCAAAAGATTTTGTTGCCTGCTCGTAATTTCCTTCATGATTATTTATTGTCATTTCTGCTTTATAAAGCGAGAAAAGAAGTGTTTCTGTATTATACTGAGTACAAAGATTTATTGTTCTTCTCTTCAGTAAATCAAATACATATCTGGCTTCTTCAACTGTAAGATCATCAGAATAAGATAAATCTTTATCAAGTTGAGTAATAGAAGTTTTAAAAGCCTGCAAATCGTCTGAGTTTGAAATTTTGGCTTTTATTTTTGAGAACCAAAGCTCTTCGTAAACGTTATAATTACTTTTATTTTCTTTTGAAAGCTTATAGATTCCTCGTAATGAATTGTAATAATCTCCATTTTCAAAAGCTTTATATAATGCACGATACTGTTGATCAAATTCATTGTAGCTCCAGACAAATATTTCTGAAAGATTCCTTTCCGTGCATTTTTTCAAAACCAATTCAATACCACTTTCAACATCTTTACAACCCTTTAAAATCTCAGTATATAAAGAGCAGATTGTATCTGACAAATATAAAAAGCCTTGATACAAGTTACTGTCAGATTCATTATAATTTATGGATTGAACTCTTACATTTTTAAACTGTAATTCAGAACGGTTGCTATCCTGAATCATTGTAGCAATTGCAGCTCTAAAACTCGATTGATCTGTAACACGGTATAAATTTTCACGCTGCTCATGTTTTTCATGTCCTGTAGTTTTTAGTTCATTTTCAAAAGTCTGGTCATTATTTATGGGAATAGATCTAGTTGCTAAGTCAAGATCAACGCTATTATCAAGTAAGCAAGGATTATAAAACAAAAGATTTTCCACAACCCGGTAAGCCATATGCTCATATCGGTTGCAGGAAACATTATCATCTATAAGATTGCTTATTCCATTTTTGGTAAAGGATTCAATTCCCTTTTTATCTCCAACTAAAGCATATAAATAATATGTACCATTAGGTTTATTATTACTCCAGTCTCCTTGTCCATTTATAAAATCTGGAAGCTTTTCTAGTAAGGCTCTTTTTACTTTATGAACGTTTCCCGAATTATCTTTGTCGCGGTCATAATGCAAGTCGTCAGGATATGAGCATCCTTGCTTAGTACACGTATCTATGAAGAAATTTTGCAATCGTGTAATTTCTTTATTATAATCCTGAAATTCCTCATAACTGAATACAATGCCTCCAACAAACATACATCTTGGAGTATTAATTCTTTCAAAATTGCCGCCTTCATCTAATGAGATTTTTATCATGGGGTGTCTCCTGCATCAGTTTCTTTCTCTATAATTGAAATTGCATTCCATATTTGTTTAGGATTATTTGGGTCATTATTCTTTTCACATTCCAGGAATAGAGTTTCTTCTTCATCAAGTGGAATCTGAATTATATTATCATCAATTTTCTTGCACTTATTAAACTGGTCTGTTAAATGAAGAAAAATATTCACCTGAGGAAAAAAAGTTTCTCTATATTCAAGAAGTTGAATTTTTATTTCATCAGATAATTTTATAAAAAATGTATTGAAATTAAAAACTTTATGTGGAACAAACTTTTTAAACTTTCTAAATTCAAACGAGAAGAAAAAATTCAAATCTCTTCTTTCTTTTATTCCAGCCAATGGAATAATATCTTGCTCGTAAAGTTGAATAGTTTTATCTGCATATGGTTCCCAGTACTTTATTCTTGGCTTTGCAATTCTTCTCCTATTATAATCAAATGCATTTGAATAGTAATAACCAGATTTGCGAGCTAAGAAATACCGAATTTTAAATGGTAAATAAAAGAATAATAATGATAAACAACAAGGTTGATTTTTACATAAGTACAATAAACCAGCTATATCTTTATTTTCAAAAAACAATTCTATAATATACGATAATGTATTTAAAATTATAGAAGCATTTTCGCCATATTTACTTATTATTTCATTGATAGAAGCAAAATCATATGGGGTTAATTTGAAATCTATTGCTATTATTAATTTATCTATTAGTGATTGTAATTCTAAGTTTGTAGTGTTTGATAATGGTTTCCACGTTAGATAATTAAAATAATGATTTCTATAAGCATCCGTTTTATTAATACTAACGTGAATTCGTTTTACAATTAAAACATCAGGTACTTCTAGAACAAATGTTTGAATTTTTTCTAATAAAAGATATCTTTTATCTTTACTTAAACCATTTATGGCTGATTTACGATAATACATAAAATATATGATTTCTGAATATAATTTCTTTTTAAAATCATCATTTTCAATAGATATCGACAGAATTATTTCAAGCATATATGTTAAATTCTCAATTTCATGATTTGATAAATAATCGTTAAGTGATTGAATTATAATATTTGTATTTTCATTCAACTTTATATTGTCTTGTACAATTACTTTAATACTAGGCAAAGAACAAATATCATAATATTTTCCAAAGAATAAGTTACAGATATGTTCATTAGATAATCTGAATTGAATATTAGAAAAATATTTATTTATTTCAACAAGCGTTTCTTTTGGGATATCCTCATTCTGAATATTGAATGAAAGAATAAATTTTAGAATATATATAATTGATAAGTTCAATTGATTATATTCTAAAAATAATCTACCCAATAATTCTTGATTACAATCAATAATAATACGACTTGAATATATGCATTCTATAATTTCTGAATATAATTCCTTTTTGAAATCAGAAACAGGAGTTTCCAAAATTACTTTTAATAAATCTATTATATTTTCAATATCATTATTCGATAAATAATATTCAAATACATGAATTATTGAATTAATTGTTCTAAGATTTGGTTCCATACCAATCAATATTTCTTTTATTCTTATATTAATATGAGGTAAAGAATATGATTTTAAATATTTATTCAAAAACAGTTCACATTCTTTTTCATGATATAATCTAAAAATAATGCTTTGAGAAAGACAATTTTTTACGTAATTAAGTTTTTCTTTATCTATATCTTCTGCCTTTACATTGAATGCAATACAAAATTTGAATATATTAATGGCAGATATATCTAAATGATTTATTTCATATAGGATTTTTTTAGTTAATGCTTCATCATTAAAAATAACATGCTTAGAATATATAGCTTTTATAATTCTCGAATAAAGTTTTAGTTTATCAGAATTATTCTTTACGTTTAGAACAGTCTGTAAAAAATCACGAATTTGCTTTTCATTGTTTATGCTATTTAGAACTTTTATGATAGATCCTATATCTTCTGATTCAATTGAATTAAATATTTCTTCTTTATTATAAATTATTTTTGGAATATTGAAAGCCAAAATAAATTTATATCTTTCGGCAAAGTTTTTTGCATTTTTAAGATAAGTTTCTGATAATTTCTTTATAAAATCTTTATCATCTTCAGTCCTTATGAATTTTAGATTTCTTAAATAAAAAACATCAGACATTTTAAATAAATAAAAGTTTTTCAAATCAATATCTTTAGTCGAATTATCTATTATTTTTATAATCCTTATTATATAATCCGTATCATCTAGGCTAGTAACAAAACTTATAATGCTCAATCGCTCATCATTATCTACAGCCATTAATTGTATAATATGTTTTTCTATGTATTCAGGATTCTGTAAATAATAATCCACCCATAAGCTGTCAATAACCTGTTTTTGAAATTCTTTTGATGGAACATTATTACTTTCAAGAATTGAAGATAAAGAAGAATCCGAGCGTTGTAAAATATAATTCTCAATCGCTTTATCGCATTTAGGATCCTTAGAAATTATTTCAGCTGCAAGCTTAATGTTATATTCGGAAAGTAGTTTTAATTTAAAAGTTTTCGTATTATTTTCCGATGTTGCTTCTACATCATATTGTATGGTTTTAAAAAAACCAGGATTATTTGCATATTTTTCATAAAAAACAATAACGTGAACGTCTAATAATTCATAATCTTTATTTATTGAAGTTTTCTTTGAGTACTCTTCTATTGAGAATAATTCATCTTGTTGGAATAATCCCTTTTTAATGGCTTTTTGTGCATAATAATCTTGATAACTTTCATGGGAAAAACAAATAACATCACCTTTAGAATTACATGAGAGAACACCCATCTTAATAAGAATATCCAGGATATACTCAGAATCAATATTATAATGTTTTTTTTCTATACAATAATCAAAACAATCAATGACCTCATCCCTTTCAAGACCAGAATTTGATGAATTCTTTATTTTTCCATGAGCTGCAAGATAAGTTAGCAGATAATGAACTCTATCTATTACTTCAAAATTTATATTGTGTTTTTCTGTTCTTTCTCGTTCATATAATCTTTTAAGATACTCACCAATCAAATCATATTCAGTTTCTGGAAACGTTCCTTTATCTGTAACTATACTTATAAGCTTCATAGCTTTTAAAGGCGTTTTGATTATGTCTTCAAATTTTTGATTTCTTGTGATCCCATTATTGATTATATTAAAAATGTTTTCGTCTTTTACATTTTTTTTAATAAAATCAAGAAGTTGATCATGAGACAACGATTTTAAATTAAAAATTGGAATATTAGTAAAACTACTATTGCCTTCAGGTCGGTTTGAAATAATTATTAATGATCTTTTAGAAGCATCTAGTTTCCTTTGAGAATCCAATAATACCTGTATTTCTTTTTCCCGGTCAGAACGAATATTCATTGACATTGAAAGTTCATTTACACCATCCAAGAATATATTTAAGAGTCCTTTTTTTAAAAGATTTCTTTCTTCCTGTACACCAACGTCTAACTCAGAAAGAATAGCATTTTCAATAGTATCTGTTTCTTGGATAAGATTACCAAGTGGAATATAGACAGGTATCTTGTTTGATTTTCCATCCTTATAAGCCTGAGCATCAATATATGTTAAATACTGTAATGTTGTACTCTTACCTAAACCAGCATCACCCCAAAGCATCATACAACGTTCGGGAAGATTTTCCTTTCGTCGTATCTGATCTACAGTACCAGAACGTTCTTTTCCACTTTTTCCAGGATTACTATTATCATAACCGTCATCGATAATATCATCTTCAGATTCATCATCAGAATCACTTTCGGAATCATCATTGTATTCATAAGAACTTTTATCTTCAGTAACTATACCTTCATATAATGAAAATGAAGAATTCTCTTCCACATTTGTAGGAATAAATCTTGTTTTCCATTCTTTAAACTCTTTTATTTTGTTTTCGATATATTTCGAAAAATCATTTTCGGTTTCAGGAATTTTCTGTTCAAGCTCTACCTGAAATTTGTTAATTATTTCAAGATAAAATATCAGAGTATAGTTAATTGCCGTTGCAAGCTCTAATGATGTCCAAGAAGGTGCATTATGACTTAATTTATTTCTTAAAAGATAGGTTTTTATTAAATAATATTCAAAATCATTCTCAGAAAGATCAGACGTTTTTAAATGTGCTTCGTCAAGATAAATGTTATCAGGATTTAGTTCTAATGCTTTGATAACAGCAATTCCCATACCTTCATTTTTAAATATATGTAAAAAATGTTCTCTATCTATGTAGTAGAGTATTTTTTTTAAAAATGGTTCAAAACCTTTAAGAACTACGAGAGCAATCTCTTTATCGTTTTTTGTTGAATCGTCATCAAGGATATTGTTTAATGCATTAGAATACGAATTGGCTAAACCATTTAATTCATATTCATTTTCTATTTTTACTTCAAATACTTTTTTGAGCATATCTACCAAATGGTCTGTATCCACACCATCAAAATGCTCTCCAAACTCATTTTTAATTTGTTTTTTTACATTATCCCAATCCATAGGTTTAATTATAAATCTGATTTGAAGATTTTTGAAGAAAAATAATTTTGCATATAAAAAAATAAATCAAAACTTGACAATAATACACCTGTGTTTTATATTTAATATAGATTTAAATGTTGAATATTATTCAACGATATCTACCTTCTTTTGTTAGTGTGAATGGATATTTCAGGCTAATAAGAGATTGTAACGGAGGTATCCATTAGAAGCTTTAAAAACAAAGCTTCTCTTAATAAGGGTTGTTCTGGAAATTATCAACAGGACAACCCTTATTTTTTTTACTTAAAAATCTTTTCCATTATTTGACTAACTTGACTAGCAAATTATTTCATTATAAACTAAAAATGCACCCGCGGCATGGGCGGATTGACTCAGCTCCTCTTCCATAGACGGAACAAAGGAAAAGAGTAAAAAAATAGCCCGCTCTGTCTTTTAGTCAACCACAGAGTGGGCAAATGCCTAATTAGTTAGGTAATCACAAACGGTGGCAATACGCTTGTCGCGTGGTGCCTTCTTTTTTAATATAACATATTTTGTTAAAAAGTCAAGCAAACTACTTTCATTAAGTTCTTCTTTCATTAAGTTCTTCTTTCAATCATTTCTCCCTATCCAAGATTATCCCTAT
>JAEEGL014049458.1_pt1 | contig 11412 bp, 9 predicted proteins | sample 9134231 | NCBI WGS metagenome assembly JAEEGL01 (sample SAMN16246548, study PRJNA631951) | gut metagenome | biome: gut microbiome; feature: rumen; material: fiber-attached | host: Bos | place: Iran: Karaj | collected 2018-10
AAGCTAGCCGATGTCGAGCCAAGGTCGATCTGGCCTCGCTTCTCGTTCATCGGCGGAGGAAACTGTCGATGTCCACCAGCGCATCGAAATAGCCGCTCCGCCTCAATTTCTCAGCTGGTCGGCGTCCGTCTGCCCCTTTCGCGGACCGAGCCCCTCAATCGTGATGAGGCGCAGACCTTCCCGGCGAGCGAACTCCTTGAAAAGCGTGGACTTGCCAATGCGTCGCCGTCCGCGGCAGGCGATGAGCGACGCCGTGGGCTTTTCAAGCAATTCCCGGAGCGACTGAAGTTCGTTTTCCCTTCCAAGAAACATGGCTTTTCACCTCACTTTCTGCAAGACATTATATCGTGTGCCAGTCTGGAAAGTCAAAAACAGAAATGGCACGAGAGGCCATTGAATGTCTTCTCGTGCCGTGAGAAAAGGGAACCACTTCCGTCCCGCGCTCTTCTTGCCGAGGAATTCGGCAAGCGCCTTTTTGCCGCCCCGCGCCATTGGAATGATGTGATCCAGGAGGAGTCCCTGCCGCGTCTTGAAACGCCGCCTACCGTCCTGGCAGACGTCATGGAATTGATGATGATCAGCTGGCAACCCATGAAACACGATCCAAGCGCGGCGAAATCGCGGGATTCCCAGCCGAAGGGGAAAATGCTACAATGGAAAGAGGGTTCGGCGCGTTCGGAACCGCCGCCTCCCGCCCTGGAATGAACTCATTGGAAGGCCCCATGATGGAGAAATGGATTGACGACAGGATGGACCGGCTCGCTGCGGAGCTTTCGCCGAGCTGCTGTTGTTCTGTCTCCAATGTCGAGGGGCAGGCGGACCTGCCCGGGCAGAAGGCCGTCGTCGACGTCCTCGAAGACCTCATCGGCCTCCTGTTCCCCGGGTGCCATGGCGAAGGCCCGCTTTCGGGCGGGGACCTGGCGGAGGGCGCCGTCCGCGGGAAGATCGCCCGCGTCGCGGAGCAGCTTTCCAACCAGGCCGCCCGCGCCTTCCTCTACGCGAGCGGCGGCCCCTTCGCGGACCCCGCGACCGCCCGCGAACGCGGCGTCCGCGCGACCTGCGCGCTCCTGGACGCCCTCCCCTCGATCCGCGACATGCTCCAGGAGGACATCGTCGCCGCCTACGAGGGGGACCCCGCCGCCCGTTCGACGATGGAGGTCGTCATGAGCTACCCGGGGATGTTCGCCATCGCCGTCCACCGCGTCGCCCACGCCCTCTATGCCGCCGGCGTCCCGCTGATTCCGCGCGTGATGAGCGAACACGCCCATACGAAGACGGGCATCGACATCCATCCGGGCGCGAAGATCGGCCCCGGCTTCTTCATCGACCACGGGACGGGCGTCGTCATCGGCGAGACCTGCACGATCGGCCGCCGCGTGAAGCTCTACCAGGGCGTTACGCTCGGCGCGCTCAGCTTCGCGAAGGACGCGGACGGCAACCTCGTCAAGGGGATCAAGCGCCATCCGGACGTCGAGGACAACGTCGTCATCTACGCCGGCGCGACGATTCTCGGCGGGAAGACGGTGATCGGCCACGACTCCGTGATCGGGGCGAACGTGTGGCTCATCCACTCCGTCCCCGCCTGCTCCAAGGTGTACAACCAGGAACCCGAACCCCACGTCGTGCCCGACGTGAAATCCCGCAACTTCAGCCCCGAGGACGCAAGCCTCGCCGCCTCTTCGCTGTAGGCGGGGACCCAACCGACAGGGAGCAACAGACCCATGGACAAAGACAAGGAACAACTTCTGAAGGAACAACTCGAACAGGTGCGCGCCGCGCTCCAGGGCGACGGCGGGGACTGCGAGCTCGTCGCCGTCGAGGGCGACACGGTCAAGCTGCGCCTCAAGGGCGCGTGCGGCGGGTGCCCGATGGCGATGATGACGCTCAAGGGCTACGTCGAGGCCCTCCTCAAGGACAAGGTCGACGAGAAGATCGTCGTCGAGCGCGTGGAATAGCGGGCCGGGCAGGCGAGCCATTTCAGGCTCGCCGCGCAGCCCCATGGAATCCGCCCTTGACGTTCCGCCAATCTTGTGCAAGAATTGTTGCACGAAAGGACGTAGCGTGAAGACTCTCAACCTTGCCGAAGCCCGCCAGAACCTCAGCGCCATCGTGGATGAAGTCCGCCTCGGCGGCGAATCTGTCATTATTTCCAAATACGGGCACCCCGCCGTTATGATTGTGAGTCTGCCGCGGGCGGCCGAGTCGCCAACGGAGTCGGGTGTTCCCGCCGAATCGGCGCATGACTGGCGCGACAAGCTCGGATTGCGACATCCTTTTCGCGGGCAACCTTTCAAAATCGACCCGCACTTCGACGACCCGATGGACGATCTCTGGGATGTATTCGATGACACCGCCGAGGAGCCTACGCCATGATTCTGATGGACACGCACGTCTGGCTCTGGTGGGAATTCAACCCTGATTTCATCCCGACGCAAGTCGTCCGCGCCCTGGACGAGGCCGAATCCTGCCATGAATTGTTCGTTTCCGCCGTGTCCGTCTGGGAAATCGCGACCAAAGTTGCTTTGGGCAAACTGGAGCTTCCATGCTCCGCCCGCGAATGGGTCGACGAGACCTCCCGCGCCGGGACGTTGACGATTCTCCCCCTCACGCCGGACGTGGCGCTCGCCAGCGCCGAGTTGCCGTCCCCCTTCCACCGCGACCCGGCCGACCGCCTCATTGTCGCACAGGCCCGCCGCCGTCGCGCCACGCTCGTCACGGCCGACCGCAAGATCCTCGCCTACCCGCACGTGAAGACGGCTCCGTGGCAATGAGAGCGCCATCGTCCACGCCTCCCCGCGGAGCGGTGGAATTGCGTGACGGACGCGGCCGCTTCTGCTAGAATCATGCATAGGCCTTTTCCCCCACTTCCTTTCCGGACATTCCCATGGACAAGATGAACGACACCGTCTCCACCACCCCCGTCGCCGGCCACGAGCCGAGCCTCCTCCCCTCCGGCCTCGACTTCCAGCTCGTCTGGAACGACGAGTTCGACGGCACGGAGCTTGACCGTTCCAAGTGGGATTTCCGCGTTTCGATGATGGGCCTCCGCCACCCCGCGTGGGTGGACCACGGCGTACGCCTCGACGGCAAGGGCAACGTCGTCTTCGACCTCCTCGTGGAGGACGGCCGCCCCGTCTCGGCGCAGCTCCAGACGGGCTACAACTTCATGGACGAGCCGGTGCAGTCGACGACCTTCGGCAACGACCACCTCCAGTGGAACATCGGCAAGCTCCACCGGGACAAGTTCACGCACCGGTACGGTTACTACGAATGCCGCTGCCGCCTGCAGCGCCGCACCGACGCCTGGTGGAGCGCGTTCTGGATGCAGTCGCCGATCATTGGCGCGTCGCTCGACCCCGCCGAGACGGGCACGGAACTCGACATCATGGAGTGTTTCGCCAGCGGGGAGGTCGCCCCGCACAATGCCTTCACCGGCGGCTATGGCCTCGACATGAAGCGCGCGAAGGCCGGCGGCGTCGCAGGCCTCGACCCCGAGGCCTTCCACCGCTTCGGGATGCTCTGGGACGAGGGCGGCTACACCTTCTACGTGGATGGCAAGGAGGACGGGCGCATCACCGAGTACGTCTCGAAACGCCCCGAGTTCATCCTCATCAGCACCGAGGTCAAAGGCTACCGCCACGCGGGCCACCAGCCCGTCCCCGCCGCGTTCGACGCGGCCGGCGACACGTTCGTCGTCGACTACGTCCGCGTCTTCGACGTCATCCGATAGGCGTTCGCGCCCCGAAAGCAGAAGGGAGTCGAAAGATGGCTTATTCACGGAGTCACGGCACCGGCGGACGCCTCACGGACGTCCTCATCCGGCGCGGGGCCATTGACGCCGAGCGGCTCGCGCAGGCGCAGCAGGATTCGGGCAACGAGCGCGTCGAGCGGTACCTCGTCAAGAACCGGCTGGTCAGCTCCGGCGCGATGACGCTCGCCATCGCGGAGTACCTCGGCCTGCCCCCGCTCCCGCTCTCGCACTTCACAATGCAGCCCGAGCTCCTCGAGCTGATGCCCAAGGAGCAGTGGGCCCGCCTGCAGATCATCCCCGTCTCGCGGATGGAGAAGTGCCTCACCGTCGCGCTCGGCGACCCCTTCAACCTCCCCGCCATCGACGAGATCCGCGCCAAGACCGGCCTCGACGTCTCCACCGTCATCGCCCCCGAGGAGCAGGTCACGGAACTCCTGAACCGCGCGACGTCCAAGTCGCCCGACATCGAGATGAGCGACATCATGCGCTCGGGCGACTCGGAGGTCGAGGTCGGGCAGGCGGAGAGCGACGAGAACATCGAGGCCACCCTCGAGAGCGCCGAGGGCGCGCCCGTCATCCGCATGGTGAACGCGATCCTCATCGAGGCGCTCCGCACCCGCGCGTCCGACATCCACATCGAGGCGATGGAGAAGGCCTCGCGCCTCCGCTACCGCATCGACGGCGCGCTCATCGAGCGCCCCAGCCCGCCCAAGAGCTACCACAACGCCATCGTCTCCCGCGTCAAGATCATGGCGGACCTCGACATCGCCGAGCGCCGGGTGCCGCAGGACGGCCGCCTCAAGATCAAGGCCCTCGGCAAGGAGGTCGACGTCCGCGTCAGCATCCTCCCGACGATTTTCGGCGAGAAGGTCGTCATGCGTATCCTCGACAAGTCGAACCTCGCGCCGAGCCTGAAGTCGCTCGGCCTCGACCCCTTCGCGCAGAAGGCGATGGAATACGCGATCTCGCAGCCGCACGGCATCATCCTCGTCACGGGGCCGACGGGCTCGGGAAAGACGACGACGCTGTACTCCTGCCTCCAGGACCTGAACCAGCCCGACGTCAACATCGTCACCGCCGAGGACCCGGTCGAATACCAGCTCTCGGGCATCAACCAGGTGCACGTCAACGCGCAGGCGGGTCTCACCTTCGCCTCGGTCCTCCGCTCCGTGCTCCGCCAGGACCCCGACATCATCCTCGTCGGCGAAATCCGCGACGGCGAGACGGCGGACATCGCGGTCAAGGCCGCCCTCACGGGCCACCTCGTGCTCTCCACGCTCCACACGAACGACGCCGCAGGCGCCATCGCGCGTATCGTGGACATGGGCGTCCCGCCGTTCCTGCTCGCCTCCTCGCTGATCCTCGCGCAGGCGCAACGCCTCTACCGCAAGCTCTGCCCGGTCTGCAAGCAGAAGGTCCAGATCGAGCCGGGCTCCCTCGCCGCGAACTTCATCGCGGAGGACTACTTCAACGGGTACGACGTGTACGGCCCCGTCGGCTGCCCCAAGTGCAACGACATCGGCTACAAGGGCCGCGGCGCGCTGATGGAGGTCCTCTCGATCACGCCCGAGGTCCGCTCGGCCATCATGCACGGCGACACGTCGGCGCAGATCCGCGACCTCGGCATCCAGCAGGGGATGATCACCCTGAAGGAGGGCGGCCTCATGCGCGTCCGCGAGGGCATCTCTTCGCTGCCCGCCGTCCTCGAGGTCACCGGCGGCGAATAACCCGGACGGAGGAGCCCGACCATGGCATCGAACGTAAACGACATCCGCAAGGGCGTGCGCACGTCCCGCGTCTCCCCCTTCGCCGTCTCCGGCATCGTCAACAAGGAGCTCGGCCCGTTCTCGAAGCAGCTCGCCTCCATGCTCCGCGCGGGCATGTCGCTGGTCATCTCCCTGCTGACCATCGAGGAGCAGCTCGACAACAAGAACTTCAAGAAGGTCATCACGGCCGTCCGCGAGACGGTCGAGAGCGGCGGGTCGTTCTCGGACGGACTCCTCCGCTGGCCGCAGATCTTCGACGACCTGTACGTGAACATCGTCCGCTCGGGCGAGCGAAGCGGCCAGTTCGCGGAGTCCATGCTCCGCCTGAGCTCGCTGCTCGACGCGACCGCCAAGCTCCGCCGCAAGGTCAAGTCCGCCCTCGCGTACCCCGTGGTCGTCCTCTGCATGTCCCTCGGCATCGCCGCCGCGATGATCATCTTCGTCGTGCCGATCTTCGGCTCGATGTTCGCCGACTTCGGCCACGCCCTCCCCGCGCCGACGCAGTTCCTCATGAACATCAGCACCTTCATCGCGAAGTACTGGTACATCCTCCTGCCTTCGATCGTCGGCGCCGTCCTCGCCTTCCGCGCGTGGAAGAAGACCCCGATCGGCGCCTACAAGTTCGACGAGTTCAAGATCAAGATGCCCGTGTTCGGCCAGCTGAACCAGAAGGTCGCGGTGTCCCGCTTCGCGCGCGTCTTCTCGCAGATGGTCCACAGCGGCGTGCCGATCCTCGACGCCCTCGCCATTGTCTCCAAGGCCTGCGGCAACCGCGTGATCGGCAAGTCCATCCTCGCCGCCCGCGCCACCGTGGAGAGCGGCGAGCAGCTCTCCGCCGGGCTGGAAGGCAAGCCCGGCATCCCCCTGCTCATGACGCGCATGGTCGCCGCCGGCGAGAAGAGCGGCAAGCTCGACGAGATGCTCGACAGCATCGCCGCGACCTTCGAGGACGAGGTCGAGACCCTCCTCGCGACGCTCACGTCGCTGATGGAGCCGATGCTCATGGGCTTCATGGGCGTCCTCATCGGCGGCATCGTCATCTGCATGTACCTCCCGATCTTCTCCATGTCCAGCATTATCGGCGGCTAGGGTCCGCCACGCCATGTCCCAGCCCATCGTCACCATCCTCGGCTCCGCCGCCGCCGAAGGCGTCCCGGCCTATTTCTGCGACTGCCGCGTCTGCCGCGAAGCCGCCGCGCGCGGCGGCCGCGAGATCCGCAACCGCGCCTCCTACAACTTCGGCGGCGTCCTCCAGATCGACTACGGCCCGGACATCATGCAGGCGTTCCAGCGCTTCCGCGACCGGATGAACGCCGTCCGCCACGTGATCATCACGCATCCGCACGAAGACCACCTCTCCGCCATGGAGTTCCTCTTCCACGGCCGTGGCTTCTGCAATGTCCCGTCGATGCCCGGGGTCCCGCTGACAATCCATGGCACGGGGCCGACGCGGGAGAGGGTCCGCCACGGGTTCCACTGCCCGGACGAGGCCGAGTTCGGGCGGAGGCTCGCCTCGGCGGGGCTGGAGTTCCAGCTGTTCCGTCCGCTCGACACGTTCGTGATCCCTGACATCGGGGCGACCGTCCGCGCCTTCCCCGCCAACCACGCCCCGGGCCTCGAACCCGTCGTCTTCCTCGTCACGATGGGGGGCCGCACGGTTTTCTTCTGCAACGACACGGGCTACCTCCCGGACGCCTCCTGGGAGGCGCTCGCGAAGCTCTCCGGCCAGGTCCGAATCGATGTCGCGATCCTCGACGACTGCTTCGGCCTCCGGGAGTGCCGGGAGCACCACATGGGCGCCACGACCGTCCTCGAGACCTTCGACCGCCTCGGCTCGCTCGGCCTCGTCGACGACGCCACGACCAAGGTCGTCAACCATTTCTCGCACAACGCCGGCCAGCTCCAGGACGAGCTGGAGGCCTTCTTCCTCCCTCGCGGCATCCTTGTCGGATACGACGGGATGGAACTCTAGGACCAACATGACCGCGTTCTCCCATCTTCCTCCCGGCTCCGTCACCCTTCGCGGCGAGCTCGGCAAGGCCACCCGCCTCGTCGCGCGCAACCGCCTGGAGCTTGTGGACTACGGCTTCCTCGCCTCCGTGTTCCGAGACCACCTCGACGCCGACGGCTTCTGGCGTGGCGAGTTCTGGGGCAAGACCATCCGTTCCGCGATCCGCGCATGGGAGGCCGATCCCTCGGACCATCTCCGGGACGTGATCGACGGCGGGGTGGCCGCCCTCCTCGCGGCGCAGGGCGCCGACGGCTCGCTCTCCTCCAGCCCCCCGGAGTCCCAGCCGACCGGCAACTGGGACGTCTGGGGGCGCAAGTACGCCCTTCTCGGCCTCGTCCGCTACTACGAGTCCATCCGCCAGGCCCCCGAGGTGAAGGACGCGCTGGCCCGCGCCCTGGACCACACGATCTCGCAGCTCGGCCCCGGCGCGCCCTGGCGCATCGGCGAGGTCGGCTGCCACGGAGGCCTCGCGGCCGGGTCGATTCTCGGCGCCGTCGTCAAGGTCTATCGCATCACCGGCGAGAGTCGCTTCCTCGACTTCGCGAAGTTCATCGTCGAGGACGGCGCGGCAGAGACCTTCCGCGAGGGCCGCAGTGGCAAGCCCCCCCACCAGATCGTCAACGGGAAGGCCTACGAGATGACCTCCTGCGCCGAGGGGCTCCTCGAACTCAGCCGCGAGACGGGCGACGCGGCGATGCTCGCGGACGTCGCGCGGTACTACCGCACCGTCCGCGACGGCGAGATCTTCATCACTGGCGGCGGGGGGCTCAAGGACGCCGTGGGCGAGTACTGGGACGAGGGCGCGCGCAAGCAGACCTGCACGGACGGCACCGCCGGCGGGTTCGGGGAGACGTGCGTCGCCGTCACGTGGATCCGCTTCGCGCTCAACCTCCTCCGCGAGACCGCCGACGCCTCGATGGCCGACGAGATCGAGCGGACGCTCTACAACGCCCTTCTCGGCTCGATGACGTCGACCGGCCTCTCGTTCGCGCACAACAACCCCTCTCCCCTCGCGGGGTGGAGCTCTCGCGCCCCCGCCGGCACGCAGATCCGCGGCTTCGGCGATTTCGACTGCTGCCTCGCGCAGGGGCCCGAGGGCCTTGCCACCGCCGCGCGCTTCGCCGCGCTGCGGGGGGCGGACGGCGCCCTCGCCGTCAACCTCTACGAACCCGCCGAAATCCTCCTCGGGGGCGGCGCGTCGCTCTCCATCTCGGGCCGCTACCCCTACGGCCCGGGGACGTCCCTCACGTTCCACTCTCCCTCGCCGGTGCGCCAGGCGCTTCTCCTGCGCATCCCCGGATGGAGCGCGCGGACAGCCTGCCGCCTGAACGGGGAGCCGTTCGGCGCCCCCGCCCCCGCCAGCTACCTGCGCGTCGACCGCGAGTGGCGCGACGGCGACCGCGTCGAGCTGGACTTCGACTACACGCCGCGCATCGTCCACGACCCCGCCGGCGACGGCTACGTCGCCTTCGTGAAGGGGCCGATCCTCTTCGCCCGGGACCGCGACTGGAACCTCCACCGGTACTGGAAGTCGGAAAAGGACTTCGACGACCCGATTCCGCGCGACGGCGTCATCCAGGAGGAGGTTGGCGTTCCGTCTGCCATCGCCCGCCAGATGATCCGGCTGTCCGACGGCACCCTGCTCGTGGACTACGCCTCCGCGGGCTCCCGCTTCACCGGCCTGTGCGCCCTCCGCGTCTGGCTGCGGTAGGCCCGGCAAAAAAGAGGCCTCCGCGCGGGCGGAGGCCTTCTTCCAAGCGAATTGGTTGCCGCATAAGGATTCGAACCTTAACAGGCAGATCCAGAGTCTGCAGTGCTACCGTTACACCATGCGGCAATGAACGGCGCTTCTCAAACGAAGCATTTACCATTCTACATCATTCGCACGGGAAAACGCAAGCGTCATTTTTCCTTTGACTTTTCCCTCTGGCAAATGCTACAATATTCAGCACATCCTTACGGGGGATTAGCTCAGCTTGGTTAGAGCGTCTGCTTGACATGCAGAAGGTCACTGGTCCGAGTCCAGTATCTCCCACCAGCTTCAAAAAGGAAAGGGGAGAAGTTCGCTTCTCCCCTTTCCTTTTTTGCATACGGGGACGGCAGGCTACGGCAGGATGGCGCGGAGGAAGCGCGCGGGGGCCGCGGTCGGCAGGGGCAGGGTGACCGTGGCCTCGTTGCCCGTCGGCTTCGCCGTGGCGGGGGTGTTGGTGGTCGCGGGGGAGAAGCGGAGGTTCTCGGAGGAGAGGATCCGCAGCTCTTCGGCCCAGCGGTCGGCGGGCTGGTCGCCACCGACGACGAGGGTCATGGCCCCGTCCTGGACCGAGAACCCGGTGATGAGGAGCGTCGTCGGGTACACGATCTCCACCCTCACCCCCGTGTCCGCGTCCGTGACGGGGAAGATGATTCCCGCGCCATTGGCGCGAAGGAGGTAGATCCCGTTCGGGAGCCAGAGGTAGATGCGCCCGGTGTCGTCGGCGTAGAGGTCCTTCGCCCCGTACCCTTCGGGGGACGTGAGCGAAACGGCGCCGTTGGCTTTGAAGCCCGCGACCGTGACGCACCACACGCGCGCGGTGCCGTTGGAGGGATCGGGGGCGAAGAGCGAGCGGGTCGGGTGGATGCTGCCGCCGGTGAAGATCGTGGAGGAGCCGTCGACTCCATACGGCGCACTAACCCCACCCCCGTCGCCGATGTCTTTCGCGTTTCCGCCTCCGGTCGCGACAAGGGTCCCCCCGGAGACGCGGATCGTCCCGCCGTTGCCGGAGCTCCCGCCGCCGACGCCTGCGGAGTCCGTCCCGCCCCTGGCGGTGATCCGCCCTCCGGAAATGGCGATGAGGGAGGCGTAGCTGCTGTTGGAGTGGTCGCCGGCGCCAATGCCGGCGCCCCTGCTTCCACCCGTCGCCTTGACGACGCCGCCGGAGATGGTAAGCGAGAGCCTCAAATAGGAGAAGACGTTGTAGATCGTTCCAGACCCGACGCCCGCGCCATTTTTCCCGCCCTCCGCCGTGACGTTTCCGCCGGAAATCGTCACGGAGATGTCTTTCTCCCCGTAGCGGCCGCCGCCGATGCCGGCGGCGCCGCTGCCGCCCCTCGCGACCACGGTTCCGCCGAAGATGGAGATGGAGATGGCGTCGCTGTTGTGGCCAAGGCCGATGCCCGCGCCGCCACCCCCGCCCGTGGCGGTCACGAACCCGTTGGAGATGACGATGGTGCCGCCGACGGAGGCTGCGTATCCGCCGCCAATGCCCGCCGCCTGGTAATCGCTGCCTCCGGCGACCGAGGCGTTGACGGTGCCGCCCGCGATGATGACCATCCCGCAGGCCCCGCCGGAGTAGCTGCCGTTGCCGCCGCCGATGCCAGCGCCGGCCCCGCCGCCCACTGCGGTGACGGTGCCGCCCGAAATCGTGGTTACCCCGCCGGATCCGCCGCTGCCGCCGCCGATGCCCGCGCCATTGGAGACGGCCGTGGCCCTGACGACGCCGCCCGAAATCGTAATCGGGCCGCTGGATCCGCCGCTGCCGCCACCGATGCCAGCACCGAACGGTCCGCCTGTCGCGACGACCTCGCCTCCCCGGATCTCGATGGCCCCCGAGGTTGCCCTGTACCTGCCGCCGACGCCCGCGCCGGACTCGCCGCCCATTGCGGCGAGGTAGCCGTCTCCGCCGAGCGTCAGCGAGGCGCCGGAAGGCACCTGGAGTCCGGCGGAGTTGTTGCCGCTCTTGAACGAGTTCGTGCCGCAGAGCGATACCGCCGCCTCGACGGACGCCCCCAGCTGGAACGCCGGCCGGTCGGAGATTCCGGAGACGTCGAGGACGAGGTTGGAGAACGTCAGGCCGCACCCGGTCGCCGAAAGCAGGAACGCGGCCCCGCCTGCGGAATTCGTGCCG
>JAEEGL014603832.1_pt1 | contig 11412 bp, 9 predicted proteins | sample 9134231 | NCBI WGS metagenome assembly JAEEGL01 (sample SAMN16246548, study PRJNA631951) | gut metagenome | biome: gut microbiome; feature: rumen; material: fiber-attached | host: Bos | place: Iran: Karaj | collected 2018-10
ACTCGGTGTTCCCGGAGCGGATCCCTACGGCGGCGGTTATATAGTCGATTACGGCGGAGCCACTTCTACCAATCACTACGAGCACGATCTCGGAGCGTATTACTGGTTCTGGGATCCGTCCCATCAGTATAATCTTTTATACGGCCTGAACGGAAACTATGCGAAGTGGGAGTTCGACGTCAAGATCCCCGCGCAAAACGTTGATTCGCGTTCGTATAACGGCAACGATCCGGTATTCGGCGACGGTGTGATAGGCGTAGGTTCTACGACTCTTCCGTATACGTGGGACGGCGATTGGCATCACGTTGTGATGGACGGCACGGACGGCACCGGAACGGAGATCCGGGTAGACGGATACAGGATCGGCAAAGTTTCAACAGCTATCAAGGCGTACTGGGTAGGTAAGCCGGGCAACGACGTCGGCATCGACAATCTGAGGATCACCGGAAACGGAAACGACTACTTCGAGGATTTTGAAGACAGGAACTTCGCAGGTATCTCAAGCGACTCAAACGGCTTTTCTGCAGAGTACTATATACCGCATCCGCACGACCTCGTCAGCGTTACGCCCCCGACGTGCACATCGCAGGGATATACCGCTCATACTTGCGCGATCTGCGGAGACAGCTACAACGACGACTACACGGACGCTCTCGGACACAGCTACGGAGCATGGGTCGTCATAACGGCTCCTACGGCAAGCACAAACGGACTCAAGCGCAGGACTTGCGTGAGATGCGATGCGTTCGAGGAAGAGACGATCTCAGTTCTCTCCGACCCGGTGATGACTGTCGGAACTGTCTCCGGTCAGAGGGGAGATACGGTAACGGTCGACGTTTCCCTGACGAATAACCCCGGAATTTACGCTCAGAACTTCGTTATCTACTATCCGACGGCTCTGACTCTCGTTTCAGCGGCTGCCTCTGATGAAGTGTACCCCGCCGACTCTGCGACGGCCAGCGCCTCTCTTGCCATAGATCCCGCGTCTAATGCGACGGTACGGGCATATTTCGATGACGCCGGCGTCGCGTACGACGGAGTATACGCCATGGTATGGTACGTTGACAACGAAGCATTCGTCGATTCCACTTCAAACGGCAAGATACTGACCCTAACGTTCGAGATCCCGTCAGAGGGCGACGGGACGTCATATCCGGTAGGCATCTTCGGCGTCTTTTCTCCCACGGACGACGCGGTCGACTGCTACGGCGACTCGATCTCAAGCTCCGTGATCTACGTCTCGGGCTCCGTTAATGTTTCACAGTTCAGCGTCCTTATCGGCGACGTGGACGGAGACGGAACGGTCGGCCTTAAAGACCTGACGCTGCTCAAAAAGTATAAAGCCGGTTCCGTAGATATTACAGACATCGTTGCCGAAAACAGCGATATCGACGGCGACGGGACGATCTCCCTCAAAGATATACCGGCGCTCAGAAAGCTGATCGCAGGCAGCAGCGACTGATAATAAAAAAAGCATCAACAAAACGGCACGCATGGATGCGTGCCGTTTTTGTATTTACGATGTGTTATTTTGTAAGCTTTTCGGTTTTTTCGTACGCGGCGATGACCGCTGAGGCCGCGTCGGCCCTGAACGATCCGCGCTCGAGCGCGAGGACTCCTTCTATCGTCGTCCCGCCGGGGGAACAGACGGCGTCCTTGAGCTCCTCGGGATGTTTGCCGGAAGTCTGCGCGAGGGATGCGGCTCCGAGTACCGTCTGCTTAGCATAGAGAAGCGCCTTGTCTCTCGGCACTCCGCAAGCGACGGCTCCGTCCGCGAGCCCTTCTATGAACATATATACGAACGCGGGCCCGCATCCGGAAAGAGCGGCCGCGGCGTCGATCAGCTTTTCGTCTATCTTGTCGACGGCACCGGACTTGTCCATTGCGGCGAGAAACCCTTTTTCGTCCTCGGCGGAAACGCCTTTTCCGAGAGTGTAGAGGATCATTCCCTCACCGATCGAAGCGGGGGTATTCGGCATGATACGGATAACGTTGTCGCTGCCGGACGCTTCCGCTATCTTCGCGACGGATACGCCTGCCGCCATGGAGACGATGACCGATCTGCTCTTGATCTGCGACGCAGCTCCGGAGAGAACTTTACCGAGAACGTTCGGCTTTACGGCAAAGAAGATGTATTTTGAATTCTTGTAAATGTCCTCGGCGTCCGTGTAAGTCGCGCCCGTCAGAGACGCCGCCTTCTCCGCCTTGTCGGCTGAAAGATCGAAGACTGCAACTTTTTCTCCTCCGACCGCCGCGGCAACCGCGCGAAGAAGCGCGCCGCCCATATTTCCGGCGCCGATGAATCCGGCTGTGTATTTCATGATATACCCTCCGTTATCTGATATTTCCGTCTCCGGTTATTATATACTTATAGGAAGTAAGTTCTTCAAGTCCCATGGGACCCCTCGCGTGGAGCTTCTGCGTAGAGATGCCCATCTCGCATCCGAGTCCGAACTCCCCGCCGTCGGTGAATCGGGTCGAGGCGTTGACGTAGACCGCCGCGCTGTCGACGTTCTTTGTAAAGAGGTCTGCGGCGTCTTTGTCCTCCGTGACGATCGCGTCCGAGTGCCCCGTGGAATGGTTCGATACGTGTTCTATCGCTTCTTCTGCGGACGATACGGTCTTTACCGCGAGGATATAGTCGAGGAACTCCGTGTCGAAGTCGCGCTCTCCCGCGGGAACTCCGCTTTTAACGTATTGCAGCGAGCTCTCGTCACAGCGGAGCTCGACCGGGATCGCGCCGGCTTCTTTCCTGTCGTCAACGAGCACCTTTTCGAGGCGCGGCAGGAACGATTCCGCGATATCCCTGTGAACGAGAAGGACCTCTTCGGCGTTGCAGACGGAAGGACGGCTCGTCTTAGCGTTGTTTACTATCTTCAGCGCCTTTTCGAGGTCCGCTGACTTGTCGATATAGACGTGGCATATTCCCGTGCCCGTTTCTATGCAGGGAACCGTCGCGTTCTCGATACAGCTTCGAATAAGTCCTGCGCCTCCGCGGGGGATCAGAAGGTCGATAAGTCCCCTCGCCTTCATCATCTCCGTCGCGCTCTCGCGCGATGTGTCTTCGACGAGTACGACCGCGTCCTTCGGAAGCCCGGCTGCAGCGAGCCCCCTGCCAAGAGACGAGACGATAGCCGCCGCGCTGGCGTGAGCCTCTTTTCCGCACCTCAGAACGCAGGCGTTCCCGCTCTTTACGGCGAGGGAAGCAGCGTCGGATGTGACGTTCGGACGGCTCTCATAGATGATCGCAACTACTCCGAGCGGCACGCTCACTTTTTTTATGTCAAGAGTGCCCTGCCTCGTCACCTCGGCAAGAACTCTTCCGACCGGATCGGGAAGAGAGACGGCGTCGAGGATGCCGTCTGCCATACCTTTTATTCTTTCGGGACTCAGCATAAGTCTGTCGATCATCACGTCGGAGATCTTTCCGCGCGACGCTTCGACGTCGAGACGGTTCGACGCCATTATCGTTTCGGTGTCTTCTATAAGCGCCTCCGCCATTTTGCGCAGGGCTTCGTTCTTTTGACCGGTACTCGCACCCGCGACGTACCGCGACGCTGCTTTTGCAGCTTTTATCAATTCGATAGTCGTCACGTTTATACCCTCTTGCCGATGAATTTTGTTCCCACTCTTTTTCCTTCAATTATATTATAAAGGATGTTGGGATCGTGTCCGTTCGCTATTACCATGTCGCATCCCGCAGACGTCGCGATCTCGGCTGCGCGGATCTTCGTTATCATGCCGCCCGTGCCCATCTTGGTCCCGTTTCCGCCTGCAAGAGACCTTATCTTTTCGGTGATCTCGACAACTTCCGGTATGAGCTCGGCGCTGCTGTCCTCGCGCGGATTGGCTGTGTAGAGACCGTCGATGTCTGTCAGAAGGATAAGGAGCTCGGCGCCCGCGTTCGCCGCTACTACCGCGGAGAGCGTGTCGTTGTCGCCGATCAGAAATTCGTCGGTCGATACGGAGTCGTTCTCGTTAATAACGGGGAGTACGTTCATTTCAAGCAGACGGTTTACCGTCGCTATGAAGTTCTCTCTGTGCGCGTCGTCGTTCACGTCGTCCGCCGTCAGAAGTATCTGCGCGATCGTGTGGTTGTACTCGGAAAACAGCTTGTCGTACGTATACATCAGCTCGCACTGACCTACTGCGGCGACCGCCTGCTTGGAAACGATATCCGTCGGGCGCTCGGAGAGCGAGAGCCTTCCCATGCCCATGCCTACGGCGCCGGAGGAGACGAGTATTATCTCGTGCCCGGCGTTCTTCAGATCGCTCAGAACGCGGCATAGCTTTTCCATGTGCCTTATATTCAGATTTCCCGTGGAATATGCCAGAGTCGACGTGCCGACTTTTACGACTGTTCTCATAATATCCTCACATATGTATTAATTGATATAATTATAATATCTATATCTATTAAAATCAATACTTTATCGAATATTTTTTATATAATATCGCGCCTCGGTTTAGCACTCTCGTCTCATGTTTACAAATAATTCACAAAAAACTTCCCTTTACTCCTTGACAAAACCGTTATATGGTGGTAAATTTATAGCATAGGTTTAGCACTCTGTTGCGGCAAGTGCTAAAACATAGTCCGACAAGGTCAGTATAAGGAGTGTTTTTCGTGAAAGATAACACCGGGCAGCTGTCCGAAAGAAAAAAACTGATACTAAAGGCGATAATCGAGGCTCACATCGAGCACGGCGAGCCGGTCGGAAGTAATTATCTCATGAAGAACAAAGGGATCAATTATTCTTCCGCAACGATAAGGAACGAGATGGCTGAGCTCGAAGACATGGGGTATCTCGAACAGCCCCATACCTCAGCGGGCAGAGTTCCTTCCGAGCTCGGATACAGGTTCTACGTCGACACGCTGATCGAGGATTACGATCTCACCGCGAAGGAGATAGGCGAGCTGAAGAGTTCGCTCGCTCACAAGCGTTCGGAGCTCGACCACATCCTCAATTCCGCAATGGAGCTCGCGTCGTCGATGACCAATTACCCCGCGCTCGCGGTCAAACCGAGATTCCACGGATTCACCGTGAGAAAGTACAGCCTCATTTCAGTCGACGATTATAATTTCGTCCTCGTCATGGTAACAAGCGCGGGCGAGACGAAGACAAAGAATCTGCGCTCCGAGAGAGTGGTTCCGCCGGAGGCGACGGAGCTGATGACAAGCCTTCTCAACACGTATCTTGTCGGGGTGAGGGGAAGCGAGATCACGCTCGACCTTGTCCTTGAAATGGAGCGCCGCATGGGCGACTACGCGTTCATCGTATCTCCCGTGACGAAGAGCGTTCACGAGGCGATAAGCTCCGACATCGGCGGAGAGCTCATGGTCGAAGGAGTCAACAAGCTCCTCTCCTATCCGGAGTACAACGATGTTGACAGGCTCCAGGATATGCTTTCGCTCTTTGAGACCAAGGAAGATTTGCTCGACGTTATCTCCGATGAGAGCGAGGACGGCGCCGACGACTCCGTCAAGGTCATCATCGGCAGCGAAAACGTCGTCAAGACGATGGACAATTCCACCCTTATATTCAAACCGATCATGCAGGGCGGCAAGACGCTCGGCGTTATAGGCATCATAGGACCGACGAGAATGGACTATTCGAGGGTCATCGCGATGATCAACCGCCTCACGGACGGAATATGCGAGATCATGGGAGACGGTGTGCGAAGCCTTGCCGCGCCCTCGGGAACTCCTGAGGCGTCGGAAGGGACCGATAATAACGGAAAAGAGGTGACATGACGTGTCAGAAAAAGAAAATACCGCTGAAGAGATAGAGAAGATAGAGGAAGAGACCGCGGAAGTATCCGGGGAGACCGCTCCTTGCGAGAATAATGACGCGGATACGGAGGACGTAAAAAAAGCCTCCGGAAAGAAAGAGGAAAAAAAGTATAAATCAAAGGCTCTGGCTCTTGAAAAAGAGGTTGCGGAACTGAAAGCCGCGCTCGACGCCGAAAAGGACTCTCATCTGAGGATCGCCGCCGAGTACGACAATTTCAGAAAGAGGACGCAGAAGGAAAAGGACGGGATATACTCCGACGCCGTTTCCGATACGGTGAAGGAACTTCTCCCGCTGTTCGACGACCTTGACCGCGCCGCCGAGTTTGCAACGGGCGACAACGTCGGCGAGGGACTTTCCCTGATACTCAAATCGGTTCCCGATATACTTGCAAAGCTCAAGATCGAACCGTTCGGCGAAGTCGGGGACAAATTCGACCCCAACGTCCACGATGCGATGATGCACGAGGAAAACGAGGAGTGCGGCGAATCGGAGATCACAGCCGTGTTCCGCAAGGGTTACAGAACGGGCGATAAAATCATCAGGCACGCGCTTGTAAAAGTGGCAAACTGATAATAATATAAACAAAAGAAAACGGAGGATATTCATTATGGCAAAAATTATAGGTATAGATTTAGGTACTACAAACTCTTGTGTAGCAGTCTACGAGGGCGGCGAGCCCACAGTTATCCCGAATCCCGAGGGAGCGAGAACGACTCCTTCCGTCGTCGCTGTTTCCAAGAACGGCGAGAGAATGGTCGGTCAGGTAGCGAAGAGACAGGCTATCACGAACCCCGACAGAACGGTTATGAGCATCAAACGTGAGATGGGCACGAGCCACACGGTAACGATCGACGACAAGAAGTATACTCCTCAGGAGATCTCCGCGATGATCCTTCAGAAGCTGAAGGCCGACGCCGAGGCATATCTCGGAACGACGGTCTCCCAGGCGGTCATCACGGTCCCCGCATACTTCTCCGACTCTCAGCGTCAGGCGACAAAGGACGCGGGCAAGATCGCGGGTCTTGAGGTAATGAGGATCATCAACGAGCCGACGGCGGCAGCTCTCGCCTACGGCATGGATAAGGAAAAAGAGCAGAAGGTCATGGTCTACGACCTCGGCGGCGGCACGTTCGACGTATCGCTCCTCGAGATCTCCGACGGCGTCCTTGAAGTTCTCGCAACTGCCGGCAACAACAGACTCGGCGGCGACGACTTCGACGCAAGGATCATCGACTGGATCGCAGAAACGTTCAAGGCTGAGAACGGCATCGATCTCCGTCAGGACAAGATGGCGCTCCAGAGGCTTAAGGAAGCGGCTGAGAAGGCTAAGATCGAGCTTTCCGGCGTAGCTACGACAAACATCAATCTGCCCTTCATCACGGCTGACGCGACGGGTCCGAAGCACTTCGACGCGACACTCACGAGGGCTAAATTCAACGAACTGACGTCCGACCTCGTTCAGAAGACGGTCGAGCCGATGAACCAGGTGCTCCGCGACGCGGGTCTCTCCACGGATAAGATCGACAAGGTTCTTCTCGTCGGCGGATCCACGAGGATCCCGGCAGTTCAGGAAGCGGTCAAAAAGTTCACGGGCAAAGAGCCCTTCAAGGGCATCAACCCCGACGAGTGCGTTGCTATCGGTGCGGCTATCCAGGGCGGCGTCCTCGGCGGCGACGTTAAAGACCTTCTCCTCCTCGACGTAACGCCTCTGTCTCTCGGTATCGAGACTCTCGGCGGAGTATTCACGAGGATCATCGACAGAAACACGACTATCCCGGTCAAGAAGAATCAGGTGTTCTCCACGGCGGCAGACGGCCAGACTTCCGTTGAGATCCACGTTCTCCAGGGCGAACGCGATATGGCTGCCGGCAACACGACGCTCGGCAGATTCAACCTCGACGGTATCCCCGCGGCACCGCGCGGAGTACCGCAGATCGAAGTTACGTTCGACATCGACGCCAACGGCATCGTAAACGTATCCGCAAAGGACCTCGGAACGGGCAAGGAACAGCACATCACCATCACTTCCTCGACGAACATGTCCAAGGAAGACATCGACAAGGCTATCCACGAGGCTGAGAAGTTCGCGGAAGAGGATAAGCGCCAGAAGGAAGCGGTAGAGACGAAGAACCGCGCTGAGAGCATTTGCTTCCAGACGGAGAAGATGCTGGGCGAGGTAGGCGACAAGCTCCCCGATTCCGACAAGGCAGACGTTCAGAGCGCTCTCGACAAGCTGAAGGAAACGATCAAGGGCAACGACACGGAGGCTATCAAGGCCGATATGGACGCTCTTGAAAAAGCTACTTACGCGCTGAGCGAAAAGCTCTACAAGCAGTCCGGAGCCGCAGGCGCGGACGCAGGCGCGGGCTTCAACCCCGGCGCTGATGCAGGCGCTTCGGGAGACGGCACGTATTACAACGCCGATTACGAAGACAAATCGGACAACTGATAAATAACACGCCATTTTTGCGGGAGAGTATTCTCCCGCACAAATGCGTTTTCGGGAGGATCGCTCCCGCGATCAATTTCCAAACCGGAGATCATTATGGCAGAGAACAAAAGAGACTATTACGAGGTGCTCGGGCTTTCAAAAGGCGCCTCGGATGACGAGATAAAAAAAGCGTACAGACAGATGGCGAAAAAGTATCACCCGGATATGAACCCGGGTGATAAGGAAGCCGAGACAAAGTTCAAAGAGGTCAACGAGGCGTACGCCGTTCTGTCCGACCCCGATAAAAAGGCCAAGTACGACCAGTACGGCCACGCGGCATTCGACCAGTCGTCGTTCGGCTTCGACGCTTCGGGCTTCGACGCTTCGGGCTTCGGCGACTTCGGTTTCAATATATCCGACATCTTCTCGGGCATTTTCGGCGGCGGAACGTCGTCGAAGCGCCGCGGGCCGGTGCGCGGAGACGATATCGCCGTCAGAGTCAATCTGACGTTCGAGGAAGCCGCGTTCGGAGCCAAGAAAGAAATATCGTATCAGAGGATACAGAAGTGTTCCGACTGCGGAGGAACCGGCGCGGCAAAGGGTACGTCGCCCAAGACCTGTTCCGCCTGCAAAGGTACCGGACAGGTCAGAACACAGCAGAGGACTCCCTTCGGCGTGATGCAGTCGACGCGTACCTGCGACGCCTGCCGCGGAACGGGCAAGATAATTGATAACCCGTGCAAGAAGTGCCGCGGCAGCGGTTACGAGAAAGCCACGAAGAAACTCGAGGTATCGATCCCCGCGGGTATCGACGACGGTCAGAGAGTCGTGCTCAGAGAAAAGGGATCCGACGGCGAGAACGGCGGAAGAGCGGGAGACCTCATTATCGTTGTAAGCGTTAGGCGCCACGATATCTTCGAGAGAAAGGGAAACGATATTTACTGCGAGGTGCCGATAACCTTCGCGGAGGCGACGCTCGGCGCGGATATAGATATCCCCACTCTCGAGGGAAAGATAAAATACACGGTACCCGAGGGCACGCAGACGGGAACGGTCTTCACGCTCAGACAGAAGGGAATTCAGTACGTGAACGCAAAGACGCGCGGAAATCTGTACGTTACCGTAGTCGTTGAGGTACCGAAATATCTGAACGCGGAGCAGAAGTCTCTGCTTTCGAAATTCGCCGATTCCTGCGGAGAGAAGAATTACGCGAGGCGCGAAAAATTCTTCAAGAAGCTCTTCAAGAACGGAAAAAATCAGGACTGACGGCAGGAGCGGAGTAGTATATGGATAACAAACAGTGGACGCAGATCAAAGTCACTTGCGGCGTTGAGGATCTCGAATCTCTCACGGCGCTGATGAGCATGGTGACGAATTCCCTGATGATAGAGGATTACTCGGACGCCGAGCGTGAGCTCGACGGGGTGTACGGCGATCTGATCGACGAAGAACTGCTTAAAAAAGACAAGACGAAGGCATCTGTTTCCGCTTTTGTCGCATCTGATTCCGGCGTGTCTGATCAGGTCTCTTACATAAAAGAAAGGCTCGCCGCGCTCGGTATAGACGGTACGATAGAGCTTGACGGCGTTTCGGAAGAGGACTGGGCTGATTCCTGGAAGCAGTACTATAAACCGATCAAAACGGGAAACAGAGTAGTGATCGTTCCCGTATGGGAAAAATATGAAAAGCAGAACGGGGAGATCGTCGTTCTGATGGATCCCGGTATGGCGTTCGGAACAGGCACGCACGAGACGACGAGGCTCTGCGCCGCGATGCTTGAGAAGCACATCAAAGACGGGGACAGGATGCTCGACGTCGGATGCGGAAGCGGAATACTCGCTATAACCGCGTCCAAGCTCGGCGCGTCAAGTTGCTTCGCCTGCGACATCGATCCCGTATCAGTCAGGATCGCCGAAGAAAACGCAGAGCTGAACAAAACGCCTAACGTCGTCTGCCGCAAGTCGGATCTTCTGTCCGACGTCGTGATGCCCGAGGGCGGGTATGACGTTTGCTGCGCAAACATCGTCGCCGATATCATAATACGGCTCGCACCGGACGTCGGAGCGTATCTTGCAAAAGACGGCGTGCTGATAGTTTCCGGCATCATCGTCGAAAGGCGAGACGAGACGCTTGAGGCGCTGCGGAAAAACGGATTTGAAGTAATCGACGACGCCGAGGAAAACGGATGGTACTGCGCCGCGCTGAAGCGACGCCGCGATTGACGGGGGAGTTATGCCGAGATTTTTCGTGACCGCGTCGCAGATCGGTACAAGGGACGACGGAACAAAGACGGTCTTAATTGCCGGAGACGACGCGTCTCATATAACGAGATCGCTGAGGATGAAGGCGGGCGATAAACTTGTCGTCTGCGATATGGCGAGAGTTGAATACGAATGCAGGATAATATCGACGGGAGAAACAGTTACCGCGGCGGTCGTATCGGAGCGCGAGACGGTCTCGGAACCTCCTTATAAGGCGGTGCTGTATCAGGCGCTCGTCAAGGGCGATAAATTCGATACCGTGGTGCAGAAAGCGGTCGAATGCGGAGTGTCGAAGATAGTGCCCGTTCTGACCGACAGATGCGTCGTTCGCCTGTCGAAAAAAGACTGTGAGAAAAAGTGCGCCAGGTGGCAAAAGATAGCCGACGAAGCTGCGAAGCAGTGCGGGCGCGGAGTTCTCGTCCCGGTGGGATCGCTTCTGACTTTCAGGGAAGCTGCGGACGATGCGTCGCGAGCCGATCTTCCTCTCTTCTGCTATGAGGGGGAAGACGGGGAGACGGTCAAGAGCGCGGCATCGTCTTTTGACGGACGGCCCGAAACGGTCTCTTTCATGATAGGCTCCGAGGGCGGTTTTTCCGCCGGAGAGGCGGAATACGCGCGGGAGCGCGGGATGAGATCCGTCGGGCTCGGCTCGAGGATACTCAGAACGGAGACCGCTTCTTCATTCGTTCTGGCATGTCTTTCGTATGAATTTGAACTGTAAATGCTGAAAATATCTGCGCCGGCGAGTATTCGCCGGCGCATTTTGCTTTCGTGTCCGCCTGAGTCGCGCAAGCGGGGAATTATTATCGTTTTGTGAAAAAATGATAGTAATAAATCAAATTTTTCATGCACTTTTTAGAAAAATTACTGAATTGCTATTGAAATTGTAGAAAAAAAGTAGTAAAATATGTTCAGTATATACAAT
>JAEEGL014728762.1_pt1 | contig 11412 bp, 9 predicted proteins | sample 9134231 | NCBI WGS metagenome assembly JAEEGL01 (sample SAMN16246548, study PRJNA631951) | gut metagenome | biome: gut microbiome; feature: rumen; material: fiber-attached | host: Bos | place: Iran: Karaj | collected 2018-10
CTTCTCCACGGTTCCGGGAGCGCCCTTCCACGGACATAGGAGCGCCTCGCCACGGGAGCTTCTCCATGGACATAGGAGCGTCTCACCACAGGAGCTTCCTTGCGGCGGACGGGGATAGTAACCGGGCCGCTGAAATGAACAGCGGCCCAAAAATTTAACACGAAAATACGTCACCACTGACGTAGACAAAACTCTTGGGGCCCGATAGAATTATCTGGGGCCGAGTCGTCTCCCTTCTGGGGCCTTCGTCTTTACCCTGTATCCGGCGTCTGTTTTTGCTCGTTACCCGGTGCGCTTTTGCTCGTTAACCGGTGCAGCTTGAAAACTTCATACACTATGATTCAGGCCCCACCCACCCGCAATCCTTCAGTGCCCGCCCGCCATCCTTTCTATGCTCAACCGCCCCACCCCTCGTCACTTTATGCTACGATATCAAAGTATTCAGGGTTCTCTTCCGGGTTGATCAGGAACTGGTAGCGGAATACGTCCTCTTTCCGACAGTCCAGTATCCGGAGCAGGGTGAACTGGTGAAGCCAGGCTTTGATATGCGTTCCGGAGTAGTCCAGCGTCGCAACGACCATCTCGGACGAAAAGACGTCATCGCCGAAGTTTTCATACATCTCCGTGATGAACCTCCGCTGGCCTTTGCTCAGTTCCAGGGGCCCGGTTTTTAAGGTGTGCAGGATAGCATAGCGACGCGGGGAAATTTTCTTGACGAGCCCTAACTGTGCCGCCAACAGCATATCGGTGCTCCATTTGGATAATTCGCCTGCAGCTTCATAGTCATCTGCGGTAATCTCTCCCCGGGGCAAACAGCTGTGAATGAGCTCTGCGATCCGTTTGTCCTTGGAAGAATTGGAGCGCTCGAGCGCGTTAATCTGATCCAGGATGTCGTGATCGTATATACTCGATATGTCCTGGTCGGGAAACGATGGAGGGAGCAACTGGCCGGAATCCGATGACACCTGCCCGGAAACCGATGGAGAGGACGGCGTACCTGACGCATTCAATGTGTATGGCTGGTCCGTTTCATTTTCTACTGCGCAGATCCGGTAGTACGTATGATGGGGAAGCTTGCTGAAAAGCTGGATGAGCCCGTGTTCCTTCATGCGCCGGATGGCCATGCAAAACTGGCGCGGAGAAAGATTCAGTGAGGCAGCCGCTTCATCTATAGAGAACATGAGTTTTCCTGCATGCAGCATCTCCATCATGAAACGTGCCAGCAGGCCTACAGTAGAATTGGGGCTTTCGACAAAGCAAGATGTTAGTTTTCCGTAGATGTTCTGAACAGGTCTGTCCTCCGGGCCATGTGTCGGAGAGGCATCCTGATAGCCACGACAGCCCATTACAGAAGCGTCACAGTGTGCGATATCAGGCTCTGCCGTCTCCGTTCCGTCCCTCGCAGTTGACGTTATACTATCCCTCGCAGTTGACGTTATACTATCCCTCGCAGTTGACGTTATACTATCCCTCGCATTGCGCTTCTTTCCCCCGGGCCCGCCATCCGGAGGGAAAGGGGGAGAAGAAGCGGGGGTTAAAGGGATTGTCTTTATCAGGTCATCCCCCAAATTGTCAGGCGCTAAAGGGTCAGACGCTAAAGGGGCGGGAGCTAACGGGGTGCGCGCCAGCTCCTGTTCTGCCTGGCGGGACAGATCCTCTTTCTGAGACAGCCGGAGCCTCCGCTCGTCCACCGCGCGGGACAGCAGTTCCATGAAGTACTCGAGGAAATAGGTCATATCCCCGCCGTTTTCTTCCCGGAGGATATTGGCGATGGCTTCGTAGTATCCGTAGCTTTTCCGGGCGATCAGGGCGGACAGGCTCACATCGCTGAAGAAGGTATAACCGGCGCGGAGGAGGATCATACCGGAAAGGATCCGGCCCAGGCGTTCGTTGCCGTCGGGGAAGGGGCGCAGTACCATGATATATGCCTGAGCCGCCGCCGCCTTGATGAGGGGATGCGTCAGGGGCGATGCAAGGAACGCGGTCAGTTCGCTCAGGCGGTTCGGAATATCCCGGGCAGGGGGAAACACAAACTGTTCTTCCGATGCCGGAGCGTCGCATACCCTGTCATCCGTGCGAAGGTCTCCGCCGCCGCTGTCCATTCCGTCTGTGAGGATTTCCGCCAGTTCCCGGAGAAAACCGGTTTCAACGGGGCGATACAGGTTTGCGCCTGCGTAGCTGCCGGCCAGGCGGTTGTTCGTGATCAACTGTTCCTCTATGTCCCGGGGCGGCGAGCCGCCGGTGAGAAAATCCATCGCAGCCTGCATGGTCATGGGCGAACCTTCCACATAGCTGGTATAGAAGACTTCCTCCAGTGTAGAGACCGTGGGGACTTCCGTGCAGGGATCGAAGTCGATATCGTTTTCCAGCAGCGCTTCGACGATTTTTTCACTGGCGGCGACCATCTTGTCCGTTGTCACGTACCAGAAAGGCGTGCCTTTGCAGCTGTACAGGGGCAGCACTGTGCTGTGGGACCGACGCTGATTCAGCAGTTCCTGCCACAGTGCGTCCGGCTGTACGCCAAGAGGAATGCGGGAGATCATGTCGCGTTTCGAGGTATAACGCTGTTCCAGATGCCTGAATAGCTTTTCCCGGTCCATATGGTACCTCCTTTCCCCCTGACGCAGATTACTGCTGGTCCATGTCCACAGGCTCTGCCTCCGTCAGGTTGAAACGGATCGCCTGGTGGGCGGGCAAATACTCACCGTAGCACAGTCTCGGACAGTCGTCGTCCCAGCCAACCATCTGCCGTATCTTCCGCAGAAGGCTCCTGCCGCTGATCTCGAACTGGACGATGTGTTCCTCCGGCATGACGACAGCCTGCTGGTCGTCAATCGTGCAGGCGCGCAGCAGCAGCATCTTTTCATCCTTGTTGATCATGATCTGAACCTGGCGCGGCCAGTCAAGCGCGTCCAAAACACCCTCATTGAGCATGATGGAGTCCTCCAATAAGTTGAGGGTAAGGATAATCGAGGTGTTCATTTATCTACCTCCGTCCCTTTATTCGCCATTGGCGGTTGTGCGGGTTTGTCTTGTGCGGTTCCTTCTTCTTCGGCGGCCACGTCCGTGGAAACAAAGCCTTCCGACAGGTCGATCTTTGTAGAGGCTGTATGCTCGTCGACGCTCATGCCGAACGTTTCCATCCACTCCTGGGGCAGGACGAGCTTGGGGAGCTTCAGCTTGCCGGTCTCGGGATCCCGGCTCTGGGGGAGGAAAGGCTCCTTTGAGTTGAGATCGAACAGGTACAGGCTCTCACCCTGATAGTTGATGCGCATGCCCTGAAGCTTGTACCGGTAGATCGCCTCCCAGCCCATGAGTTCATAGAGCTTCGTCGTAAACGGCCTGCAGGTGATCTCGCGGCTCTTGCGCTTGTCGCCCTTTACCACACACCAGCGGACAGCGTCACGGGCGCCTTCATCGCAGGGCCGGATGGCCAGTTTCCGCTCGTCGGGATTGATGAGGAACTGGATATACGTTGCATCCTCGAGTTTGCTGATGCAGGAATTGTTGAACGTTATGCTGTTGCCGCGTATCGTCATGGCAGGATCAAAGCGGTGTGAAATGAATTCCCTGCGCACCACCTGATACCCGGAAAAACTGAAGTTCGCTTCCTCCGCCAGGCGCTTGGCCTCCTGACGTTCCTGCCGGGTAAGTCCACCCAGGCCCGGAATGTTACCCGGTGCCGGCTGTGGCGCTGCGGGGTACGGCGGCCACTGCATGCCGGGGGAAGAGGGCCGGAAGTTCTGCCTCTGCTGAGGCCAGCCTTGCTTGTTATCCATTATGGTGATACCTCCTCGCTGCTATGGTGTGTTGTTTTACGGTAGTTCTGCTATGGTGCCATGCAATTCAGCATTTGGCGTCATGAAATTCAGCGGTGTGTGCCGGCCTGCCATTCTGTGGGGCGTGATGGCCTGTCGGCTTCCTTTTCCTGAAGGAACTTCTGGCGGTGTGCCTTTGCGGGCCAGATCTTCTCTACCAGCAGGCGGTCCAGGCGCGCGCATATCTCGGCGGCGCTGTCGACGAGGTTGCATTCACCCAGCGGGCTCTTGAGGATCTCCTGATAGGCCCTGCGCATGATCGGCTCTTCAAAGGCACCGTAAACCATGCGGCTGGATTCCTCATGCAGAAGGCATTCGCAGCGGTAGATGAAGCCCAGCCAGTAGGCGTAGGCCAGCTCGTCCACATTGCGATTGGGCTCGTCTGGCAGTTCCGCCAGTGCCGGCGGCAGCCGCAGCCGATCAGCCTCATAGGCCTGGGTGAGAAGCAGGCTTTTGTTCTGGCCGACCTGCGCGTGGGAAACGATGTCGTCGATCCAGTAGAGCGCTTCTACGATCGCCTCAGGGCTTTTGAGCAGCATGGGGATACGGAGCAGATTGGACAGCTCGTCATTCTCCATGCCGTTTGCGGCAGCGAAACTCGCGTCGAACACGCCTGCCAGCTGGCTGGTCATGAACAGCGGCGCGAAGTCCTCCATGGAAAAGCCCATGGACGCGGCCTCCATGAACAGGTTCCCCTGTTTATGGCAATAGGCCAGATCCCGCGCGGTGAATGTGCGGGATACCTTGATGACCTGATTGTTCCAGGGTGAGGCACGGGCCAGGCGCATCAGGCGCTTCACGTTGGCTGACAACGGCCGGCTCTTTGCCGGGTTACGGGAAGTGGGCATATTATTCCTCCTCTCCGGAGACTTCTGTCACGATGTGCCCTTCAGGGGTTGGATCCGGCGTCTGGGGCAGTACAGGTGGATCTTCTTTAATCTCCTGAAGGAGGCCCTCGACCGTAGAAGTGTCCACTGTGTGCGAAATGTCCAGGGGACGGGCTTCCACCATCATGTCCCACTCTTCATCACCACTGTCCGCACTGAGACCGCGCACACCGGATTCGTGCCGGAAGGCAGGCGTGCCGAAGAGCTTTCTGTTCACATCGACAGCCTGCTGGAACTTTTCCTCCATGTCCCTGATCTCCCGGGGCTCGTCCTCGTCAGGCGGATAGTAATAACTCTTTGCGTCTTCCCGTTCCTCCGCCGTCGCCGCAGCCTCTTTCCGGGCAATGATCACTTCATCCTTTTTGTTCATGACGCGGCCCACATAGTTGTCCAGGTCGAAAACAAGCACCGTGCCGTTCGTCGTTCCTGCCGCCGTGCCTGTCATCGCTCCAATCCTCTTAGCATTTGTGTTGTTGACGGCCGTGCACGGAATCCGGAAGGAGTAATCCGTCTCCCAGCCCATGCTGTCGTAGAGGACTTTGCACAGCGGGGCAGCGCTCTTGTACTTGGGATCCCAGGGAATCGCGTTCGGGTGATCCGGGCTGCAGGGCCTTACGACCATCATGCGCTCTACAGGATTGAAAAGCAGTTCGACCATTGCCGTTCCCGGCAGTTTGGACACGCAGCTGTTGTTGAAGGTGATACCGTTCGTGGTGATGCGGATGACGGGCTCAAGGACGCGGGAGAACATATCCCCGCGGACCACCTGGAAGGTTTTCACGGCCTCTTCCTTTTCCCTGGTTATGCCGTCCTCCGCGGTTCTGCCTTCAATCTCGTCCTTGATCTCCTGTTCAGCGGCAGTGAGTTCTCGGGCGATCTGAGCGATGCCGTGGTCGTCCACAAGGCCTCCGATCCTGCGTCCGCCTTCGGGCATGTATTCAGAGCCCAGATCTTCATTCAGCTCTTCGTCCAGCAGCCCCATCGCGATCTGGGACGCGCGGTAGTAGTCCTCAAAGTCGAAACCTGCCCAGGTGCGGTTCATGGAGATGTAGCCCGTCAGAGCGCCGCGATCTATGATCCGCATGGGGAGATAGGTTCCTTCGTGGCCGTACTTCCGGCTGTTCAGTATGCGCTGAGCGGCGTTCCACATGGACCGGATGACGATGGCGTCGTGATGGTCCGGCTGGAAATACTTGTTCTTCTTGCCGTTGTTCTTCTTGGCTTTGTGGTCCTTGTAGTTGGGCGTGTAGGTCTTGCGGGCCAGCACATCCCCGCAGTGCTTCTCGTTGCGCATGACGGAAATGATCCCGCTGGACGTCCAGTGCGTGTTCAGCGTGCCGTCCCTTCGCCTGCCGCCGGTGGGGATCGCCATTTCTGTCAGCACTTCCGCTATCTCCTCGGGGGATCCGCCGTTGACGAGGGTGGAGTAAATCCAGCGGACTACGCGGGCCTCGTTCTCATTGATGGACAGGATCTTTTTCTTGCCGCCAAAACCGTCCGGAACCTCGATCTTGTCGTAGCCGAAAAGGCGCGGCGTCAGAAACCGGCCGCGGCTGAACCGCCATTCCAGGGAGAGCAGGATCGCCTCACTCTTCATGTGGCTCTCTTCCTGAGCGACCATTGCAAGTACGAACAGGATGATGCCGCTGGTCTGGGACATGGTATCCAGGTTCTCCTGCTCAAAGAAGACGCGCACGGGCGGATCGTGATTCTGCAGTGCTTCCACCCAGCCGATGCAGTCCATGAGGTTTCGTGCGAAGCGGGATACCGCCTTGGTAATGATCATGTCGATCTTTCCGTCCATGGCGTCCTTCATGAGCTTTTGGAAGCCCTGTCTGTGTGCGGTATTCGTCCCTGAGAAACCGTCGTCCACATAGCATCCGGCGTATTTCCAATTGGGATTCTCCCGGATCTTTTTCATGTATTGCTGGATCTGGAGATGGATGGAAAGGGCCTGATCGATGTCGTCCGTAGAGACGCGGCAGTAGGCTGCGACTCTCAGGACACGGTCTTCTTCGGGTGTGGCGCCGGCCGCAGCGATCATGCGGACGTTCCTGCCGTCCATGGATTCGATCTGCCTGACAAGCGCGTTCTTAGAGCGCTGTCGTTCCGATTCAAAACTGGCGCCTACGGGGGTTTTTTTCGGTCGGGACGCCCGTTCTTCAGCAGCCTGCCTGAAGTCATCCATTTTCCTGCCTCCTTCCCGTGTATTGAAGCGTTATGTACATGTGCATTCCTCCTTTGCCAACGCTCCTTTGCCAATGCTTATAGTGCCGGAGCGGCATCCTCATATTGCCATAAAACAGAGAGATTATCCACGTCACCACTGACGTATTTTCAGGATAAATTTAGGATAACAAAAAAGCCCCTGCGTTGAATACGCAGGGGGGTAAGGCAGGAGAAAAACCGCAGGGGAAGAACCGCTGGGGTAATAACGCAGGGGAAAGAACCGCAGGGGAGAAGGGGGAGATCAATCCTCACAGTGGCACTCGCCTGCTGTAATAAAAAAGCGCCCCGCCGAAAAGGAGCTAACGGCGAGGCCTTGAACAGAGAAAGAAAGGAGGCCACATACCTCCTGTTTTATAGCATAAATGATGCTATTGTACAAGACCCGAAATTGAGATGTCGGAATTTGAATATGACATGCCGGGCTTTGACGGTTTCCGCATGGGAGGGTTCGTTCTTCAGCGCTCCCCTTGCCAGAGTACGCATGCCGTGCGGAAAGGCATGGGCACGTCGATGAACCCATCTTTGGCGGGAATGACGCGCTCGTCGGGATGCCGTTTTCCTCGATTATGAGAGAAAAAGAGGGAAAGAGGAAGAAACAATGTAAGAAATCTCTACTTGCGTCATTCCAGAATATGTGCTATTATATATACACAGATCAAATTTGATCAAATATTCTATGTAAAACTAAAACAGATCATATTTTATCCGGAGGCCACACATGCATGAATATGTTTGGGAAACGGCGGATGAAATCGATCTCCAGGTGGCAAAGCGGTTCAAAAGAATCAGAAAACGGCGTAGAATCACGCAGGAACAATTGAGCGAGCAATCCGGTGTCAGCTATGGCAGCCTCAAGCGCTTCGAGGAGACCGGACACATCTCCCTGCTGTCTCTGACAAAACTCGCCACGGCACTGGGCTGCGTGGACGAAATCCGACAGCTGTTTGAAGCTGTACCCTACGGAAGTATCGAGGAGGTCGTCCGTGAACGGAAATAAACTGGAAGTATCCTTTCATGGCCAAATTGTGGGTACGTTGTCCGAAACGGCGGATCACAGGATTGCCTTTGCGTACACGCAAGAATGGCTCAGGAGCGGCTTCCCGATCAGCCCTTTTTCACTTCCGCTGAAGCCGGAGGTGTTCGTGCCTTCATCCCAGCATTATAGAGGACTATATGGGGTCTTCGCAGACAGTCTGCCGGATGCGTGGGGCGAGTTGTTGATGAACCGTATGCTTCAGCGTCGTGGCATCAATATCGATGAAGTCGGCCAATTGACCCGGCTTGCCATTATTGGTGACAGCGGCATGGGAGCCCTTTGTTATCAGCCGGCATGGGAGGCGTGGCAGCCGCAGGAAGTGACTGATCTGGATGCTCTGGCACTGGAATGCCGGCGTATTCTAAACCGGGAGGGTGAGCAAGACCCGGATCGGATGTTTGCCCTTGCCGGTTCCAGCGGTGGCGCAAGGCCCAAGGTCATGACAGAAGAATGGATCATCAAGTTCCCGTCATCCACAGAAGATCCGGATTCTGGTGTTATGGAGAAGGCCTACATGGATTGTGCCGAGCAATGCGGGATCACCGTGCCAGAGACGAGGCTGCTCCCCTCGAAGCGCTGCGGAGGATATTTCTCCGTACGCCGTTTTGACCGGACGCCTGACGCGGATGGAATACTTCAACGCCATCATATGCTGACTGCCGCGGCAATCCTGGAGCTGGACTGGCGGTCGCCCAGTATGGACTATCACACTCTGATGAAGCTGACGAAGATTCTCTGCCGGTACCGTCGGGAAGAAGTCGAGCAAATGTACCGTCGCATGTGCTTCAACGTGTTCGCCCATAACAGAGATGATCATAGCAAAAACTTCTCTTTTCTCTACAACGAAAAAAAGGACCAATGGTCCCTGTCGCCTGCATATGATCTGACTTGGAGCAGCACCTACTATGGCGAGCACACGACCACCGTGGACGGCAATGGACGTGACCCTGGCATGAGGGAACTGATGGCCGTGGGGAAAACTGCCGGCCTGTCTTCCAAACGCTGCCGGGATATTGCGGAGGAAATTCAGGCTAAAACAAGTCCTTTGGAGGCCAAATATAGGAAAAAAGGCTAAAATGCCCTTGTGCACGTTTTTCTGTTCCGTTGACAGGAGCGCCTTGTCGAAGGAGCTTTGCAAGATGCGCGATGACGGTTTTTGGAATTTGCTAATCCACCGACTGACGCACAGCCTGCTTAACAGCCTTCGTGGAATACCACCTCATAGGGGTCCAACTCAAGAACGGCACAGATTCGCAGGCCTATTTTCATCCGGCTGTTGGAGACAGAGCATTCCCCATACTCGTACCGTTGGTATTGATGAATGCTCATGCCCAGCATCGTAGAGACCTCTTCCTGTGTAAGGCCCAGTTCACGTCGCCGGTCCCGCAGGATCCGTCCCTCTCTTTTATTCATTCTCAGCCCCCGTTTCTTTTTCACGGTGGAATACACAGCACGTTTATCTGGACGCCACATGCCGCGGCTCACGGTTTACCGGAACCGGGTGCTCCGAGCCATCCCGGAGAACAAATGTGAGCAGAACGGAGCCTTTTTTCCCGGACACAATCACTTTCTCCACGGAGGAAATGAATACAGCCGGGTCAAAGGATGGACATTCCTTCTGTTCCGACAGCATTTTCATGAAAAGTGTAATGCGTTTTATCCGGAAGGCTCTGCCGTTTTTCTCTTTTTGAGCTTCTTCAATCTCCCGGGACAATTTGTCATAGCGGCTGCACAGAAGCTCATATTGATCCCGGAAACTGTCCTGACGTAGGGGAGACCTTGCATTTTCGTCGTTCAGTTCGCGCATCTTCCGCTCAAGCTCCGGGATCTCGCCCCGAAGGGCGGAAATGCGCCGGTCCGTTTCGTCTGAGGCCTTGATCGCGTTGATTACTTCCCTGCATTCATCAAGGATCCGGTCCTTGCCTGCAAAAAGGCCCTGCATAAGGCGCACAAAGCCATCCTTGATTTCATTTTCCGTCACATGGGGAGTAGTGCACCGCTTTGCCGAGTTGCTGCCGGAGCCAAAGCCCTCCTTGATTTCTTCTTCGGTCACATGGGGCGTTGGACAGTGTTTTCCCGCGTTGCTGCCGCCGGAGTATTTGCTGTTGCACCGCCAGATTACCTTGCGATACCGGTCTGTGGAATGCCACACCTTGCTCCCGTAAAAGCCGCCGCAGCTGCCGCACACGATCCTGCTGGCAAAAAGGCCTTTTCCGCTGTACTGTTTTCCTATTTCCCGCCTCGCCTCGATTTCCTGCTGCACGAGATCGAAGAGCTCCTCTGATACGATGGCGGGATGGCTGTTGCTGACATAATACTGGGGAACCTCGCCTTCGTTCTTTTTAAAGCGTTTCGTGAGGAAATCCGTACAGAAGGATTTCTGAAGCACTGCGTCGCCCTTATAGCGCTCGTTGGACAGGATGGACATCACCGTGCTGTCGCTCCATTTCGCCCGGCCCCGCGGCGTGGGGATGCCGGTGCGGGTCAACAGCGCTGCGATCTGATGGGGAGTCATTCCTTCCAGGAACCGGCGGAAGACGCTCCTGACGGTTTCGGCCTCCTGCGGAACGATCTCCGGCCGGCCGTCATCTCCCTTGCGGTATCCGAGGAACGAACTGTAGGGCATCAGCAACTTGCCGTCCGCAAAGCCCTTCCGGATGCCCCAGGTCACATTCTCGGAAATGGATCGGCTCTCCTCCTGGGCCAGGCTGCTCATGATGGTCAGCATCAGCTCGCCCTTGCTGTCAAAGGTGTAGATATTCTCTTTTTCAAAATACACCTCGACGCCGTTGGCCTTGAGCTCCCGGATAACGGTCAGGCTGTCCACAGTGTTGCGGGCGAAGCGGCTGACGCTTTTGGTGACTATCAGGTCGATCTTCCCCGCCAGTGCGTCAGCGATCATTTCGTTGAAGCCTTCACGGTGCTTTGTGCTCGTGCCCGTGATCCCCTCGTCCGTATAGATCTTCACGAATGTCCAGTCATCCCGCCCCCGGATGTATTCGGCGAAGTAATCCACCTGGGCCTCATAGCTGTTTTCCTGCTCCTCACTGTCCGTGGAGACGCGGGCATATCCGGCGACCCTTCTTTTGCGGGAGACATTGAGGGGCATGCGCGTTAAGGGTTGAACCCTCTGCGGTATTCTTGTGACGACTCTTTTCATGACCTGCACTTCGCTCATTTTGTCTTCCTCCTTTTCCAAGTTTCCTTCATCTGTTCTGACGCGCGTTTCCTCTGAGCCTCATCCCAGCTGTTACTCCGGGGCGCATTGCCCCAGGCTGCGGTCTGCCGCTCCCCGTCAATGGTCCGTCGTTGGTGTTCGTACTGCCCACGATGATGCACTGGCGGGGGTGGTCTTCCACGCTGTAGCCGTAGCTGTGCCGGAACTTGTCGTCCTGCCGGGTGATGAAGGCTTTTACTGTCTCCACATCGACTTTCTTCAGGC
>JAEEGL014920442.1_pt1 | contig 11412 bp, 5 predicted proteins | sample 9134231 | NCBI WGS metagenome assembly JAEEGL01 (sample SAMN16246548, study PRJNA631951) | gut metagenome | biome: gut microbiome; feature: rumen; material: fiber-attached | host: Bos | place: Iran: Karaj | collected 2018-10
GCAGGTCAGGTTGGCGCTGCAGGACATATTGAGATTGCAGACAACTGTGTGTTCGGTGCTCAAACGGGTATTGCAGGCAGTGTAAAGAAAGCAGGTATCTACCAGGGTAGTCCTGCAATTGATGCTTCCAACTGGCGTCGCTCGGTGGTAGGATTCAAGAATCTTCCCGAGTTGCAGAAGTTGGTTTATGAATTACAAAGAAAGAAATGAAACAGCATACCTTAAAAAACAGTTTTACTCTTGCAGGCAAGGGTTTGCACACGGGTGCTCTGGTGCATGCACGTTTTCTTCCAGCCGAAGAGAACGAAGGCATTCGCATCTGCCGTGTTGATTTGGAAGGCAAACCATGCTTCCCGGCTTTGGCAGACTATGTTAGTGCTACCGAGCGAGGCACGGTGCTCAGCAACGGAGAATGGAAAATATCTACCGTGGAGCATGCTTTGTCGGCTTTGTCTGCAATGGGAGTGGACAACTGCTTGATAGAAGTGGATGGTCCGGAAATGCCTATCCTCGACGGCAGTGCAAAATACTATGTAGAAGAAATCCAGAAGACAGGACTTCGTGAGCAGAAAGCGGATGCAAAAGTGTTTGTAGTTCGCCGAAAGATGCAATTCGAGCAGAATGGTTGCCGAATAGTTCTTTTGCCGGATGACTACTATTCGCTCGATGTACATATCTCCTTCCATTCGCCGGTGCTAAACAATCAGTATGCTTCTATAGAAGACTTCCGTGAGTATCCGTCCGAAGTGGCTCCAGCTCGCACTTTCTGCTTTGTGCGCGAAGTGCGTCCGCTTCTCGGAATGGGACTCATCAAGGGAGGTGACTTGCAGAATGCATTGGTGATTTATGACGAAGAGATGGAGCAGAACGACTTGAATACGCTTGCTCTCGGTCTCGGACAAGAGACTCATGACGCAACCCGTCTGGGATACCTCTCGCCTCTTAAGTTTGACAACGAACCTGCACGCCATAAACTCTTGGATCTGATAGGCGACCTGTCGTTGCTCGGATGCCGTATACAAGGCAAAGTGATTGCAGTTCGTCCAGGTCATACAGTGAACACCACTTTCTGCCGGATGCTGCGTCAGGAGATGAAGAAAACCGCTCAGCAGATGCCGGTAGTTTTGCCTACCGACAAACCTCTGCTGGAAGGAGAGGATATATGTCGCATTCTGCCGCATAGAGATCCTATGCTCTTGGTTGACAAGGTCTATCATGTGGATGCAGAGAATATAGTGGCAACCAAGGTGTTCACTACCGATGAGCCTTTCTTCAAAGGTCATTTTCCCGGAGAACCTATTGTTCCCGGTGTGTTGCTTGTAGAAGCAATGGCTCAGACGGGTGGTATACTAGTGCTTCATGATAAAGAAGATGCTTCTCTCTACAGCACTTATCTGATGAAGGCAGATCATACCAAGTTCCGTAGAAAGGTAGTGCCGGGCGAGATGCTTGTAATGCATCTGAAAGTGATGGAACCCATGCGTCGCGGAGTGATAGTGATGCGTGCGGAAGGTTTCGTCAACAATCAGCTTGCAGTAGAAGCCGAACTAACCGCTCAGGTAATTAAAAACAAAGAATAATAATTCCCAATAAAAATATTAGAAATGAGACAACCGCTTGCATATATTCATCCGGGTGCTAAGATTGACCCGAGTGTGGTAATCGATCCTTTTGTATGTATCGACAATAACGTAGAGATTGGTGCAGGAACCAAGATTGGTAGCAACGTAACCATCTGCGAAGGTGTTCGTATCGGTAAAAACTGCAACATCTTTCCGGGTGCTGTGATTGGTGCTATACCCCAGGATTTGAAATTCAAGGGTGAAGAAAGCCTCGTGATTATAGGTGACAACACAACGATTCGTGAGTTTGTGACTATTCACCGTGGAACTGCTTCGAAAGGCAAGACCGTAGTGGGTAGCAATTGCTTGCTTATGGCATATTGCCACGTGGCTCACGACTGCGTGCTCGGGGACAATATCATCATGTCGAACTCCACTCAATTGGCCGGCGAAGTGCAGGTGGGTGATTGGGCAGTGATAGGCGGAGGAACATTGGTTCATCAGTTCACTCATATAGGTGCTCACGTGATGATTCAGGGTGGTAGCAAGATAAGCAAAGATGTACCTCCTTACATCATGGCAGCGCGCGAACCTATTCAGTTCTGTGGTGTAAACAGTATAGGACTTCGTCGTCGTGGATTTACCAACGATCAGATTCACAGTATTCAGGATACCTACCGACTGATCTTCCAGTCAGGACTCAACGTCAGTCAGGCAATGGAGCGCATCGAAGCAGAATTGCCAAGCAGCATTGAGCGTGACGAGATCATCCTCTTCGTGCGCAACTCGCCACGCGGTATTCTGAAAGGATACTTTGACAAATAAAAATTAGACATATCTGGCTTTGTGCTAAAATCGTAAATAGTAAACAACTAAACAATAATTTGCTTTATGAACTTCATTGAGGAAATAGTAGAGAAAGATTTGCAGGAAAAGAAAAACGATGGTCGTATTCAAACCCGTTTTCCGCCCGAGCCAAACGGTTATCTTCATATAGGTCATGTGAAGGCAATCTGCATGGACTTCGGAATAGCAGAGAAATACAACGGAATATGCAATCTGCGTTTTGATGATACCAATCCTGTGAAAGAAGATGTAGAGTATGTGGACAGCATCATGCATGATATAGCATGGTTGGGATTCCATTGGGGTAATGTATATTACGCTTCCGATTATTTCCAGCAACTTTATGATCTGGCTATCCGCTTTATCAAAGAAGGCAAGGCATATGTTGATGAGCAATCGGCAGAGGAAATAGCAGCACAGAAGGGTACACCTACCGAACCTGGTCAGAACTCTCCTTTCCGCGATCGTCCTATAGAGGAAAACCTTCGTCTGTTCGAAGCGATGCAGGCAGGTGAGATTCCTGATGGCAAGATGGTGCTTCGTGCAAAAATCGATATGGCAAATCCGAATATGCATTTCCGTGATCCGATCATGTATCGCATCATCACTACTCATCCTCATCATCGTACAGGAAGAAAATGGAATGTATATCCGATGTACGATTTTGCTCATGGTCAGAGCGACTATTTCGAAGGTGTTACTCATAGTATCTGCACATTGGAGTTTGTTGTGCATCGTCCGCTTTACGACTGGTTTATCGATCAGTTTGTTGATGATCAACCGTGTCTCTCGGAGTGGGGGAACTCGTATCGCCCGCATCAGTTTGAGTTCAATCGCTTGAATATAACTTACACTGTTATGTCGAAACGCAAGATGCTTCAGCTTGTGAAAGAAGGTCTTGTGGCAGGATGGGATGATCCTCGTATGCCGACTGTTTGCGGTCTGCGTCGCCGCGGATATACAGCCGAAGCTATCCGTGCTTTTATTGACAAGATAGGTTATACGAAGGTGGAAGGTATGATCGACTTGGGTCTGCTTGAGCATACCATTCGTGAGACTTTGAAGGAGAAAGCTCCACGCGTTTGCGCTATTTTCGACCCGGTGAAACTGGTTATCACCAACTATCCAGATGACAAGCGCGAGACTATCGTTGCTGAGAATATCGATGGTATTCCGGAACTTGGAACACGCGAGATGCCCTTTGGAAAAGTTATGTGGATTGAGCGTCAGGACTTCCTTGAGGAAGCCGACAAGAACTTCTATCGTCTCTCACCCGGAGGTAGAGAAGTTCGTTTGAAGAATGCTTATATCGTTCAGGCAACAGGATGCGAGAAGGATGCAGAGGGCAATATCACTACCGTATATGCTACCTACGATCCTGATTCGAAATCGGGAACCGAGGGGGGCAATCGCAAGACCAAAGCCACTATCAACTGGGTTGACTCGGAGACTGCTTTGGATGCAGAAGTGCGCCTCTACGACCGCCTGTTTGCTGTAGAGAATCCTTCGGCAGACGAGCGTGATTTCCGCGAACTGCTGAATCCTGATTCATTGAAGGTGACAACCGCCAAAGTGGAATCAGCACTCGCTGATGTGAAGATGCAAGACCACTTCCAGTTCCTCAAACAAGGCTATTTCGTTGTGGATGATGACTCCACTCCAGAGCATCTTATCTTCAACCGCACAGCTTCGCTGAAGGACAACTGGCAGAAGAAAGCCTGACCCCTAACCCCTAACCTCTAACCTCTAACCTCTAACCTCTAACCTCTAACCCCTCTTTGACCTACCAACCCAACATAAAGACCATTAGAGGCAAGGAGCAGATTTTCTGCGACTGGCGACGCAAGTTTGTGCGGCTGACTCCCGAAGAATGGGTGCGGCAGCACATTCTGCATTTCTTGGTAGAGGAGATGGAGTATCCTCAGGCGCGTATCGCGGTGGAGCATCCTATCGAGGTAGGCGAGACAAAGAAGCGTTGCGATGCGGTGATTGTGGATGAACAGCTTAAGCCGCTTTGCATCATCGAGTTCAAGGCGGAAACCGTTGCACTCACTCAAAAGGTGTTCGATCAGGTGGCGGTTTACAACCGAAAACTCAGTGTTCCATACCTGATTGTGTCGAATGGAAAGAGTACTTTCGTATGCAAAGTGCTTGCTCGCGGATACGAGTTTCTGCAAGACATTCCCCGGTATGAGCAACTTAACAAGTAAACTTTAAAACATCATATTACCTTGGAAAAACTTTTTGAACTTAACATTGCGCTTGACACTGCGGTGTTCTATGGCGTCAACAACCGTAACATGCTTTGCTTGAAGAACCTTTTTCCTCTCGTGCGAATAGTGGCACGAGGGTATCAGATAAAGGTTTCGGGCAGCGAGGAGGAAGTGAACAGATTTATAGAAACTATCTCCCGAGTAGAGAAATTCTGCCTTGAGCATGGTACACTTACCGAATCTCAACTGATTGAATTGATCAGTGGAAACCAACCTGTCGACCACCGACCTGACAACCTTATTCTTCATGGTGTGAACGGTAAACCTATCATTGCCCGCACTGAGAACCAGCAACGGTTGGTGAAAGATTTTCTGGATAAAGACCTGCTGTTTGCGATAGGACCTGCAGGATCAGGTAAGACTTATACTGCGATTGCATTGGCAGTAAGAGCACTGAAGAATCGCGAAGTGAAGAAGATCATTCTGAGTCGTCCTGCAGTGGAAGCTGGCGAGAAACTGGGATTCCTTCCCGGCGACATGAAGGAGAAGATCGATCCGTATCTGCAACCGCTTTACGATGCTCTTGAGGAGATGCTTCCGCAGCAGAAACTGGGTGAATACATGGAAAAAGGAATCATTCAGATCGCTCCACTTGCTTTCATGCGAGGCAGAACATTGGGCAATGCTGTGGTGATCCTCGATGAGGCACAAAACACCAGTGTTCAGCAGATAAAGATGTTTCTTACCCGTCTCGGATTGGGAGGAAAGATGATCGTTACAGGCGACTTGACTCAGGTGGATCTGCCTCCAAGTCAGAAATCCGGACTTAGAGATGCAGTGGAGAAACTTGGCAAAGTGGAAGGTGTGTCGGTGATCTATTTCGGTGAAAAAGACATTGTTCGTCACCCGCTTGTAACCCGAATCATCAAAGTATACGAGATAGAAGAGGGTAAAAATTAGTTTTTATATTAAAAAATGTGTCAAAATGTCAAAATGTCATAATATGGTTAATCATCGGTTTCGTATCTTTAAGCCATCTCTTTTGTGACATTTTGACATTTTGACATAAAATTTAATATTCTACCTATTCTTAAAGAGCACCTTGAGGTACTCTTTTTTTTGTGATTTTTGCGCAAACAATGCGAAGAGTATATGTGACTTATGTGGCAATAAGTATTCGCTGCAAACATACATAAAACTACACAAAAATACCACATTTTTTGTCAATTAGTAGTTGTCGGTAGATAAAATTTGTAGTATCTTTGCACTCGTAATATTGTGCTTGGGGATATTTTGGGAAACGCGCGCAGCTAACCATAAAATATCAATAAAATGAAAAACATGCAAACCACATCTGTTTGTGGGTGGCTTTATGTCACTACAATCTTTGCGTGCGTGCGCGTGTAATATATAAGGACATGGCTCATCGGAGTCGTGTCTTTTTGTTTTTATATAAAGACGAATTTTTCGAAATAAGAGGGTAGGACATGGTTTGAAGGGGGTGACGATTATCAAGAAATAAATAACAATAAATATAAACTTAAAAACACAATTAACATGAAAAAACAAAAACTCTTTGCGCTATTGCTGATGATCTTAGTAGGCATTGGCAGCGCTTGGGCAGTGGATGTCTCTTTCACGGCGTCTGAAATAGCTGCAGGAACTGTAAAAAGTGATGTGACACCTTTAGGGCCTACATCTACGACAAATTCCAAAATTTGTACAAGTTCTAATGTTGCTCTTTTGCAAATAAGTAATTCTGCTGATGCGAGTTACTCTGATAACACAAAAAGAATAGCTTTTTCTGTGGCAAAAGGTAAGGGATTTATTACTAAAATAGTTATTCATGGCTCAACAAATAGCACCTCTGATGCCTTAGGTGCAGTTGTATATTGGTCTGATGCAGAGTTCCCACAATCAATTTTAGGTTATGAAACTCCAACATTTTTAGGTTATGTTCAAACGAATTCATGTGATGGACACTATATTGAATTAACTCCTGCATCGGAAACAAAAGCGATAGCAATATACAAAAGGGTAAAAATTGATTCCGATAATTTAATTATAGGTTCAGGAAGTAATGTGGGTGCTGGTACTACATTAAGAATTGATGAGGTTACGTTAACTATTGATCCAGAATGCACTCCTCCAACTACAGTTCTTACGTTGGAGGCAGATAAGACAGAAAATGTGGTAGTGGGTAATGAGATTACTTTTACTATAAGTGGTGGTAACGGAGCGGATGTAGATATCTATGATGGAGATACTAAACTGACTCTAACGGATAATAAATGGACTGCAACTGTAGGAGATCACTCATTTACAGCAGTTCAAGCGGAAAACGAAGGCGTTTGTGGATCTACAACTGCTCCAATTGCAATAAATGTTATAGCTGCTAGTCCGGTAACAAATGCAGTTATCTCAGGCCCAACAAAAGGTATTATTGACCGTGCACTCACATATACTGCTATTGCAGAAAATGCGACTACATTTGCTTGGTATGTAAATAATGAGGTACAATCTGAAATCTCAAATACATTTACATTTACTCCCAATACAGTAGGTGAATATACTATTTATTGTTCCGCAACTAATGAGTTTACAACAACTCCAATCGCTTCTGAAAGTTTGACGGTGACAATTACAGAACCTTGTTATGAGACTATATATGATTTGGCAGGAGGGATAGGTTCTGCCGTTGTTAAAGCAGCAGAAGCTACGGTTAATGATAATTCATTGGTATTGACAAATTCAAATGGAACAATTACTCTTACTCCTGCAGATGGATATGTATTTAAGAATGGTGATATAATAGAAATGTCAGGCTCTATTGGGAATACTTCAAAAAGATGGGGAGTAAAGATAGGGAGTCAGACATTAGACGTTGACGGCACAATATGTAGTCTTACAGGGGCACTCAGTCTGAGTGCAGATGCAGGGACTATAGACATAAAAAGAGCAGATGGTACTACTACAACTATCACCTCACTTGTTATAAAGCGCGAAATTACTTGCAAAGAAATTATTTCTACTGCAGTTGCTCTTACAGCTGTGACTGTAGATGGTATCGCTATCAGTGCAGATAATTTGTCAACACTCCAAAGTTCACATTCTTTGGCATTGGAGGCTTCATATCCTGAAGCTCCGGTTGTTGTATTTAACCAACAAACAGTTGTAACATATGAGGATAATACAACTAAGACTACCAATACTCCTATTACGGTAACTGCAGAAGAAGTAAACGGTAACTGGCAAGCTTCAACAGAAATAGATGGAGTAACTTATACTATTACTGCAGTAAAGGTATCTTCAAAGACTATCACATACTATGATGGTTCAGAAGTGTTGGGAACAGAAACAGTTGCGATTAATGGTCATCCGGCTGAGAATGCTCAATATGAAACAAGAGCTCATTATACATTTGATGGTTGGTACACCAACAGTGACCTTGCAGAAGAGCACAAAGTTGCCAATATTGCAGAATTAACTATCACAGACGACACTCCTCTCTATGGCAAGTGGACTGCAAACTATTCGCAGTCGATCAATATAGAACAACTCGTTCTTGATTATACTAAAGGTGGAAATATCAACGAAACGCTAACACAGAGAGGCTACGTATATCAATATACTTATAATTCCAGCAATACATATCTTGATAGTCTTGCTGCTAAAAAAGACAAGCAGAATGAAGCTTATCTTGGCTTGAAAGTTAAGACTAATGCTGCTTATATTGAGTTGTTGCTTGAAAAAGGTAAGACCGTAAATGTCAAATTCGGATATGTGGCTGCTGATGTGAAAGTAGCTGTCAATGGAGAAGAGACGACACTTTCTCCAAGCAGCAATGCTCTTGTAGACTATTCATATACAGCAGAGTCTACTGATGCGGTGGTACGTTTCACAACAACTTCTGCAAGTGCTGTAGTCTTCAAGCAGATAATGATTGATGAGCCGATAGCAGTTGTTCGCCCCTATGTAGTAACGATTACTCAACCAGCGGCAGGAGGAACGATCAGCGTTGATATGGGAATGGCTGCAGCAGGTGAAACCATTACTCTTTCTGCAACTCCTGCCGAAGGATACGCTCTCAATGCATATAATGTTACATACAAAGACAACAAAGATGCAGAACAAACTATAGAAGTTACTGAGAGTAGCTTTACTATGCCCGCATATCCTGTGACAGTTACAGCAACGTTTGGTATGCCTATCACTTTGCCAGAAGGAGTAACTGCTGATAAAACTATTGCTGGAGCAGGTGAGACAGTTACTCTGACCGTAACTCCTGCTTCAGGTTATGTGATTGCAGGTCTTAGTGTATCTCCAAGTTCGCGTGCAGCAATAGAACTCACTCGTACAGAGAATGGCAAATATACATTCGAGATGCCGAATGAACCTGTCACTGTAAGTGCAAACTTCATAGAAGGAGAATATAAGGTTGCAGGTAGTGCAGCTCAAATGGGTAGTTGGACTCCTGGTAATCCGATGACTTTGGACGCAGACGGATTATATAAAGTTACTGTTACCGGTCTTAACTTGACTGCTACAGGTGATCTTGAATATAAGATAGTCCTCAATGAGAATTGGTTAGGTAATCCTGACGATAATAATAACTTCCATCTTGATATTACCGAGGATGGTATGTATAATGTCGCCTTTACGGTTGACCCGATTACTTACACAGGAAGCAGTATCGTTGCCACTGCAACAGCAACCAAAACAGGTGACTATGTGCCAATAGCATATAGCATAGGTTTGGGTGCAATTACTGAAGATGCAGACAAGGTAACTCTGCCTTTCACTGCATGGAACTGGGAGGATGCCAAGGTTCAGATGACACTCGCAACAGAAGGAGAAAATGCAGGTAAATATGCAGAAGTTACTATAGAAAATATTTTGACAACTGCAGCAGCAACTTTGGAATACAAAGCAGTACTCAAGGAATATGAGATGGATGAAGTTTGGCAAGGAAACCCGGATGATAACGGAAACAACTACTCCATCTCACTACCAGAAGCAGGTACATATAGTATCACATTTAGATATTGGTTGGCATCTACATATACTGAGAATTTTGTTACAAAGACTGATTGCCAGACATATAATGTAACTTTCCAGAAACCTGCAGATTGGGAGAATGTTTATATTTGGGCATGGGATAATAAGGGTAATATTCTTGAAGAAGCATGGCCTGGCAAGCAACTGACGGAGACAGATGGTGTATATCCTGCTGTTATTACTGCTTGCTATAGTGGAGCAGGTATTCTCTTCAATGATGGCACAACCAAGCAAACAGGTAATATAACGGTTGGTAATACGGATGAGAATTATGCCCTTGTTGATGGCAACTGCTACCAATATGATGGTACGTCGAATGTATATGATGGCAAAACATACTATGGCGTGAAGATATGCGCAGAACTTGAACCCGCAACATGGTATGGAGACGGAGATTTTACTACGATTGGTAGTGTTTGTGCTGGTCTGTATGTAGTAGGAAAATATAGTATAACACGTAATGCAGACAAAACATTGACTATCAATGCTCAAACTAATAAAGATGTTTGTGGCTTGGCATTGCAAGTTAATCTTGGAAATGATTTCATTCGTATGACTGATGTCGTTGGATTACGTAGTGCTACATATACGACAACAGATACTTATGAAGATGGTGCAAAAGTTAATATAACAGTTTTATATGCTTATGCAGAAGGAGCAAAAGATTTCGCATTTGAATATACCGTAGGTTCTGAGAACACTGCTCCAGTATATTATAATGTAAATGTTGCTGAGGTTGAGCATGGTACTCTTGTAGTTGATAAAGACTATGTGAAGGAAGGTACGGAAGTAACTATCACAGCAAGTCCTGCAGAAGGTTATGAGTTGGATGGTGACATATCAGTAATGAATGGTGAAGAAGCAGTAACTGTTACCGACAATAAATTCACAATGCCTGCTGGTAATGTCTCTGTGAGCGCCGCATTCAAAGAATCAATCACATATTATAATATAGTAGTAAACTCTGAGAATATCACTGCGAGTGCAGAGACAGCACTCGCCAATGCAACTATAACTCTTACAGCTACTCCTGCCGAAGGATATGAGTTGGCAACAGTGACTGTAATGAATGGTGAGGTAAGTGTTCCAGTAACAATAACCGGCAATACCGCGACCTTTACAATGCCAGCTGGTAACGTAACTGTTACTGCTACGTTTGCTGAAATTGTAAAGTATTGTGAATATGTAACAGGTCACCTTGGCAATCCTGAATTCGGTGATGCAAATGGTCGCATATTGTTATCAATAGTTGGGCAAGAAGATAATGCTATAAAGATTATTGTTAAGCCGAACTATAATAATGGTGCAACTAAGAAATTGGATTACATGTATGTTGAACCTGTTGGCGGAACACCATATCCAGCAATTACAGGTGAGGACATAACCGAAGGTGGTGTTGATGAAATAAGTGTTATCATCTCTTATACGGAAGCCAAATCTTCTTACAGTTTCAATACCATACAATGGAGCAATGTAGCAGATGGTGGACGTTGGGCAATCAATGGTCTTACTATTAATGCAAATCAACTTTGTACAGAAGCAGAATTGTTGAAACCAAACATTGAACTCAACAAAACTGCTATCACTCTTGAAGAAGGTGAAACAGAGACATTGACTGCGACGGTTGTTAATTTGGATGATTATACCATTGTTTGGGCAAGTGACAATACAGAGGTCGCTACTGTTGCAGATGGTGTTGTAACTGCAGTTGCTGCTGGTACAGCAAACATCAC
>JAEEGL014945436.1_pt1 | contig 11412 bp, 9 predicted proteins | sample 9134231 | NCBI WGS metagenome assembly JAEEGL01 (sample SAMN16246548, study PRJNA631951) | gut metagenome | biome: gut microbiome; feature: rumen; material: fiber-attached | host: Bos | place: Iran: Karaj | collected 2018-10
GCAGCGGATGCAATTTTTGTGAAAGACAAGGCGCAGGGGTCGGATAATCCTGACGGATATCCGACCCCTGCAACACAGTATTTCGCAAATAAGTGCGCCGCTGCGGCATATAAATCCCTAAGTGAGGGCGCCTTCGGCGACGCTCCTTTATTATTAGATATATCTTATTTGAGGAACTCCAGCGCCTCGTCGATGGTCTTCTTGCCGACCTCGTTATACGGATTGATCACCGTGAACACGTGCTCCAGCTTTTTGCCCTCTTCGCCGCCGAAGTCCATAAGCTTGCACTCGACGCCCTTTTCGGTCAGGTCTTTGCAGGCGCGGTTTGTCTGCTCGCGGGCAAGGATATCCCCGGCGCTCGTGATGAGGCAGGTCTTCGGGAACGAAGAAAGCGGCAGCAGCGCGTCGAAGTTCATGTAGCGGTAGGTCTTTTTCTCTTTGTAATCAAGGCCCCACATCTTCGGGGTATACAGGGTCATGTAGCCGCCCGGATCCATATACGGCACGGGCGAGGTCAGCAGCAGGCCCTTGTAGTCGATCGCGGGGCGCGGCGTCTCAAAGATCGCGCTCAGCTCGTCAGACGACGTCAGCGCCGCGGCGTAGGCAGCGAGCATGCCGCCGGCGGAGTCGCCGGTCAGAATGATGTCCGCGGGGTCGGCGGGGTAGTCGGCGATGTGGTCGCCGATCCACGTCAGCGCCGTCATCACGTCGAAGAGCTGCTCGTTGACGGTCACGTCCGGCACGAGGCGGTAGCTCATGTTGAACACGGTATACCCGCGCGATGCGAGCGCGAGGCAATATAGCTTGTTGAGCTCCTTGTCGCCGTACATCCAGCCGCCGCCGTGCACGTCGATGATCACGGGGTTTTTGCCCTCGGTGTTCTCGGGATAGTATACGTCCAGCAGATGATACCGGCTGCCGTCGTCGATATAGGGGAGATCGCAGATCTCTTTGATCCCCTCGGGCGGGGTCTGGGTTGCGTGATTGGCGGCGTCCTTTTTCGAGGTGGCCATCCACATCAGCTGCATAAGCTTCACCACGGGGCTGTTCGCGAGCTTCGGGTCGCTCAGCTCATCATACTTCACCTTGTCCGACCGCGTCATGCCGCCCACGGCCACGGCGTCGGGCGCGCCCTCTTCGCGCGCGCGGGTCGCCTTTTTCACGGCGTAAACCGCCGCTGCCCCGCAGGACGCGAGCGCGACGGGCACAAACAGAAACCGCTTCATAATCATCGCTCCTTTTCGTTTTCTGCATCCATCATACACGCTTTTTTCGGTTTTTACAAGCAGAATCTTGAATTTTTGCCGCGGATATACTATAATAAATACAATTTGCCGGAAGGAGAAACGCGATATGTTTGACGCTGTCAGAATGAAAGACGGGTGCGTCGCCTGGATCAGGGACTTTTTTGAGAAAAACGGCATGGGCTGCAACGCCGTGATCGGGATATCCGGCGGCAAGGATTCCTCCATCGTGGCCGCCCTGTGCGTGGAGGCGCTCGGCGCCGACCGTGTGGTGGGCGTGCTGATGCCGAACGGCGAGCAGGCAGATATCGACATGGCGTATCTGCTCGTGAACCACCTCGGTATCCGCCATTTCGTGGTGGATATCCACGACGCCGTCGAGGGCGTGAAGCGCAACATCAAGGGCCTGCCGCTGAGCCGCCAGACCATCCTCAACCTGCCGCCGCGTATCCGCATGGCAACGCTCTACGCGGTGTCGCAGAGCGTCAACGGCAGGGTGGCCAACACCTGCAACCTGTCGGAGGACTGGGTGGGCTATTCCACGCGCTACGGTGATTCGGTGGGCGATTTCAGCCCGTGCTCTCACTTCACCGTGCACGAGATGAAGCAGATCGGCCGCGTGCTCGGGCTGCCGGAGGTGCTCATCGAAAAAGCCCCGTCCGACGGGCTGACCGGCAAGACCGACGAGGACGTGCTCGGCTTCACCTACGCCGAGCTCGACCGCTACATCCGTACCGGCGAGATCGACGATCCCGTTAAAAAAGAGCGCATCGACACGCTGCACGTCAAAAACCTCTTTAAACTCGAGCTGATGCCGTCTTACGACCCCGACACGGAAGGAGATCACGATGAAGCTGCAACCCTTTGATAAAACCGGGACCCTGCAGGGGTTCGTGCTTGTAAAGACCTGCGAGCGCAAGCTCACGCGCACAGGCGCGCAGTATCTCGACATGATCGTGTGCGACGGCGAGGACGATATCGTCGCCAAGTGCTGGGACTACCGCGGCACCGAGGCCGAGCGCCCGAAGCCGGGCGAGCTCATCCTCGTGCGCGGCATGATGAACCTTTATAACAACCAGAACCAGTTCAAGATCGAGCGCATGCGCCGCGCCACCGAAAACGACGGCGTGAAGCTTTCGGACTACGTGCCCTCCGCCGCCTTCGAAGGGGAGGACATGTATAATGAAATCCTCTCCATCGTCGCGGGCTTTGAGGACGAAGACCTCAAAAAGCTCACGTCGGCCGTGCTTGACGAATACAAGAGCAGGATCCTCGAGCTGCCGGCTGCCTACCGCCTGCACCACGCGATCCGCGGGGGCCTGCTCATGCACACGCTCTCGATCTGCAAGCTGGCTGAGGCTATCGTCAAGCTCTACCCGTCCGTCGACGGCGACCTGCTGCTTGCCGGCGCGATTTTGCACGATATCGCCAAAAGCGAAGAGTTCGCGCTCAACGAAACGGGCCTTGTGGACGGCTACACCGTGCCCGGCACCCTGATCGGGCACCTCGTGCGCGGCGCCATGATCGTGGAGCGCATCGGCAAAGAGCAGGAGATCGACGAGAACACCCTCGTGCTCATCCAGCACATGCTCGTATCGCACCACGGCATCCCCGAATACGGCGCGGCCGTGCGCCCGCTCTTCCTCGAGGCCGAGATCCTTTCGACCCTCGACACGCTCGACGCGAACATCTACGAGATCGAAAACGTGATCAAAGACGTCGCCCCCGGCGGCTTCTCGAACAAGATCTGGGCGCTGGACGACCGCAAGTTCCACTCCCACGGCAGAAAAAAGGTCAGCACCGACGTGTGCTTCGACTGGCACATCGAAAACGGCCCCGCCCCGAAGCCCGAAGCGCCCGAACCCGAAGAGGCGCCCGAGCAGCCCTGGACAGAGATCAGCATCAGCGTGCCGGTCGGCAACGTGGACGCCGCGGCGAACATCGTGAACATGACCGTGCCCTACGGCATCTATATCGAGGACTATTCGCATCTCGAGGAAGAGACGCTCGAGATCGCGAACATCGACCTCATCGACGAGGAGCTCCTGCAGAAGGACCGCACCAAGGGGATCGTGCATGTCTACATTTCGCCCGAAAACAATCCCGCCGAGGCGGTCTCGTTCATCCGCGAGCGGCTCGACGCCGAAAGCATCCCCTATGAAGTGGAGCTCGCCGACTGCCGCAGAGAGGACTGGGAGAACAACTGGCGGCAGTATTTCAAGCCCATCGAGGTGGGGAAAAAGCTGCTGATCCGCCCCGTGTGGATCGACGACTACGACGCGAACGGCCGCAAGGTGCTCACGCTCGAGCCCGGCCTTGCCTTCGGCACCGGCACGCACGAGACTACGCGCCTTTGCATGCAGGCGCTCGAAGATAACGTTCATCCGGGCGTGAAAATGCTCGACGTCGGTTGCGGCAGCGGCATTTTGTCCGTCGCGGGCATGCTGCTCGGCGCCGACAGCGTTGTGGGCGTGGATATCGACAAGCTCGCCGTGAAGGTCGCCAAAGAAAACGGCCGTCTCAACGGCTTCACGGGCGCGAACTTCACCATGCTGCACGGCAACCTCGTGGACGAGGTCAGCGGCAAATACGACGTCGTGACCGCCAACATCGTGGCTGACGCCATCATCGCGCTCACGCCCGACATCAGGCGTTTCCTGAACCCCGACGCCACGTATATCGTGTCCGGCATCATCGACCTCAGGGAAGACGAGGTGCGCGCCTGCCTTGCCGAAAACGGCTTCCACGTGACCGTGCGGCACGAGGATAACGGCTGGGTCTGCCTCGAAAGCAAACTGAACTGAACGGAGAAACAATATGACGAATCAGCAGAAATGGAAAAAACTATCGGGCCTTCTGAACGATATCGAGGCCTATTACCGGTGCGTCGGCAAGGTCGCCTTCGATATGGAGTGCGTTGCGCCGCCCGCGGGCATGGAGCAGGCGGGCGAAGACATGGCGATCCTCGGCAAAAAGATCTTCGCCATGACCCACGCGAAGCCATACGTCCGCCTCATCGAGGAGCTGCACGCCGATCACGAGGGCCTAACGGACATCCAGATCTCCGCCGTGAACTACCTCTACGACCGCTGGGCGAAGGAGAAAAACATCTCCGCCAAGCTCTCTTACGAGATGGACTGCGCCTTCAACAAGGCCTACACCGACTGGCTGCGCGCCAAGCAGGCGAGCGACTTTTCACAGTTCCGCAACTCCTTTGAAAAGGTGATCAACTACACGCGGCAGACAGTTCTGCTGCGCGACGAGCAGAAGGCCACCGTTTACGACACCCTGCTCGACGACTACGAAAAGGGCGGCTCCATCGAACAGCTCGACGCGTTCTTCGGCGCGCTCAAGGCGCGCGTCATCCCGCTCGTAAAACGCATCGCCGCCGAGGGTAAGCCCATCCGTTCCGATTTTCTGAGCCGCAAGGTGCCGATCCCGCAGCAGGAGGCGTTCTCGCGCTATCTTCTGGAGCTCGAGGGCCTCGAAAAAGATCGCCTCGTGCTGATGACCACCGAGCACCCCTTCACCGACCACTACGGCAGGCTCGACGTGCGCGTCACCACGCATTATTACGAGGATTCGTTCATCTCGAACATCTTCTCCACCATGCACGAGGGCGGCCACGCCCTGTTTATGCAGAACGAGCCGAAGGCCCTCTACGACGAGCACGCCGCCGACCACATGACCAGCGCCATGCACGAGTGCATCTCGCGCTTTTTCGAAAATATCGTCGGCAGAAGCGAAGCGTTCATCTCGTTCGTCATGCCGAAGCTCAAAGAGCTCAGCGGCGACACGTTCAGCGACGTCAGCGAGCGCGAGCTTTTCGAAGCGGTCAACATCGCCACGCCCTCGCTCATCCGCATGGACGCGGACGAGCTGACCTATCCGCTGCACATCCTCATCCGATCCGCGCTCGAAAAGGCGTTCGTCAACGGCGCGATCACGGTGGACGACGTGCCGCGCCTGTGGAACGAAAAATACCGCGAATACCTCGGCGTCGAGGTGCCCTCCGACGCGCTCGGCTGCCTGCAGGACGTGCACTGGACCGGCTCTTACGGCTATTTCCCGTCCTACGCGCTCGGCAACGCCTACGGCGCGCAGATCCTGCGCACGATGCAGAAGGACTTCGACGTTTACGCCGCGATCCGGGCGGGCGACCTCAAAAAGATCGGCGACTGGCTCACCGAACGCGTGTTCTCGATCGCCTCGCTCACGACGCCGGACGAATGGATCCGCGCCGTCACGGGTGAGGGGCTGAACGTCGGGTATTATCTCGATTATCTCGAAGAAAAGTTCACGAAGCTCTATGAATTGAAATAAGAAACGAATATCGGTTCCAGCCGCTCCCTCGGGAGCGGTTTTTTTGTCGCGTGAAGAAAAAGCCGCCCCGTTTCTGACATAATACGCGCCCGGCCTGCGATATAATGAAACAGCGGAAAAGAGGGATGGCGTTTTGCGGCAGGTGGTCTACGTCGACGTGCTGATCGTGCTGAACACGATCGTCACGTTCATATTATTGCTGAGCGTGCGGCAGTTTTCCGGCTGCGCCACAGGGCCCGCGCGGCTGACCGTGGCGTCGATCGTAGGCGGCGTATACTCGCTCGTTCTGCTCGCGCCGGAGATGAAATTCATCCTCACCCTGCTCACAAAGGCCGCGATGGGCGCCAGCATCACCTATATCGCGTTCCCTGTGAAAAGGCTCCGGGTGATGCTCCGGTGCCTCAGCCTCTTTCTCGGCATGAGCTTTCTCTTTGCCGGCGTTCTCTACGCCGTTACGCTCGTCGGCGGCGAACGCGTGACCTACAACAACGGCTTCGGTTATATGGAGCTCAGCCTCCCGGCCGTGGTGGGCCTGTGCGTCGCGCTGTATCTCGTGATCCTGTTCCTGCGCAAAAAGGTGTTTTCGCCGAAGCCCGCCGACGCTGTCTATTCCATCGAGATCATGCGCGGCGGCGGGACGTTCACGGGCAGGGCGCTGCTCGACACGGGCAACCGCCTCGGCGACGTCTACGGCGGCAAAGAAGTGATCCTGCTCGACGCCGCCGCCGCGAAGGCGCTCACGGGGCTCGAGGTCACGTCCGACGTCGAGGCGATGGCGAACGCGGGGCTGCCGGTCCGGCTGCTGCCCGTCACGGCGCTTTCCGCGTCCCGTCTTTTGCCGGCGTTCACCGCCGACAGGGCGGTCGTGTATAACGACGCGCGCCGGCGCGAGGTGGAAAAACCCTGCGTCGCAGTCGCGCCGGACGGCTTCGGAAACGAATATCAGGCGCTGATCGGCGGCGCGTTTTTTGAAGGAGGGGACCGGTGATGTATGACAAAAAGAAGAAGCTATTAAATCTCCTGCGAAAAGTGCTGTCGTGCCCGAAAAACCGGTGGCAGAACGGCACGGTCTGGTATCTTGAGGGCTCTCCCTCGCTGCCGCCGCCGATGACGCGCGCCGAAGAGGAAGCCTGCTTCGCCGCGATCCGCGGCGGGGACGAAGCCGCGCGCGAGCAGCTCATCGTGCGCAATCTCCGGCTTGTGGTGTATATCGCGAAAAAGTTCGACGCGTCTGCCACGCCGCTTGAAGACCTTATCTCCATTGGCACGATCGGCCTCATCAAGGCGGTGCGCACCTTCGACCCGGTCAAGAAGATCAAGCTCGCCACCTACGCGAGCCGCTGCGTCGAGAACGAGATCCTCATGCACCTGCGAAAGCTCGCCTCGCGCGGGCAGGAGGTGAGCATCGACGAGCCGCTCAACTTCGACCCCGACGGCAACGAGCTGCTGCTCTCCGATATCCTCTCGTCCTCGCCCGACGAGATCAGCGCGGGCGTGGAGAGCGAGGATGAGATCCGGCTCCTGATGCGGTGCGTGGCGCGTCTTTCCGACCGCGAGCGGCAGATCGTGTGCATGCGCTTCGGGCTCGCGGGCAGCAGGGAATACACGCAAAAGCAGGTCGCCGACGCCCTCGGCATCTCGCAGAGCTACATCTCGCGCATCGAAAAAAAGATCCTCACCACGCTCAAAAGCGAGCTTGACCGCGAAATGCGCGAGCCCGTGTGAAAAAACCGCGCCGCCTCTTGCTTTCATCTCCGTTTTGTGCTATGCTCAGACTATCAAATAACGGAGGAACTGGCTTATGCGGATCCCGGACTCTCTTTTGGCTTACGCCGACGCGCTCGAACAAAAAACGCAGCGTACGTTCCCGGCGCTCGCGCCGCTCGCGAAGCAATGCTATCTCAACACGATCGAGACTACGGTCAAGCCTTGCGGCAACGGCGATTATTTCGTGATCACCGGCGATATTCCCGCCCTATGGCTCAGGGATTCGAGCGCGCAGCTGCGCCCCTACGCGGCGCTCTGCGCCGATGACGAATACCTCCGTGAGATCTTCCGCGGCGTGATCCGGCGGCACGCGTTCTACGTGCTGCTCGACCCCTATTCGAACGCGTTCAACGAAGAAGAGTCGAGCCGCGGCCATCACGACGACACCGATTTCTCATCCCCCTATATCTGGGAGCGCAAATACGAGACGGATTCGCTTTGCGCCTCCGTCTTCCTGCTTTCGGACTATTTCGACGTGACTGCCGACGCCTCGGTCCTCACCGAGGACGCGGTGAAGATGCTGCGCGCGATCGTGGATACTTTCGTTGTCGAGCAGTGCCACGCGGAACGGTCCTCTTATTATTTCCGCCGCACGTGCCGACGCGAGACCGACACCATGCCGAACAACGGCAAGGGCAGGCCCGTGGGCTACACCGGCATGACGTGGTCGGGCTTCCGTCCCTCCGACGACCGCTGCTATTATAACTATCTGATCCCCGCCAACATGATGGCCGTCGTCGCGATGAAAAAGGCTGCGGCGCTGTTCACGGCTGCCGGCGACGCGGCGTACGCCGAAAAGGCGGCGCGCCTCGGCGGCGAGATCGACGAGGGCGTCAAAGCCTTCGGCGTCACGGACGTGCCCGGTTTCGGCAGGATCTACGCTTACGAGACCGACGGCCTCGGAAATTACGTGCTGATGGACGACGCGAACTCCCCGTCGCTGCTCGCCGCCCCCTATCTCGGCTACTGCGACGTACATGACGAACTCTATCAGAACACGCGCCGCTTCATCCTGTCGAAGTGCAACCCCTGGTATTTCGAGGGCGCCGCGGCGAAGGGCATCGGCTCGCCGCACACGGGCGAAAACAAGATCTGGCACATCTCGCTCGTGATGCAGATCCTCACCTCCGCCGACGAAGCGGAAAAGAGAGAATGCCTCGAAATGCTCGCGAAAACGCACGCGGACACCTGTTTTATGCACGAGTCCTTCAATAAGGACGACCCCGCGGACTTCACGCGCCCGTGGTTCGCCTGGGCCAACGCCCTGTTCGCCCAGATGCTCGGCACGCTGTAAAACACATTTTTTGACCGTTTTTGCTCCTTTTTTCAAGAAAACCGAATAATTGCCGCCGAACGGCAGATACTAACGGCGCATGAGTAATTGTGAAGGAGCAAAGAGCATGAAGGCAACAGGAATCGTGCGCCGGATCGACGATCTCGGGCGCGTGGTGATCCCGAAGGAGATCCGCCGCACCATGCGCATCCGCGAGGGCGACCCGCTCGAGATCTACACCGCGGCCGACGGCGAGGTCATATTCAAAAAGTATTCCCCGATGGGGGATTTCGCGGAATTCACCGCGCAGTACGCTGAGGTTCTCAACAAGGCCACCGGCATGCCGGTGTTCATCACCGACCGTGACCGCGTGGTCGCGTATTCCGGCGCGGGCAAACGCGATTTTACGGACCGCAGGATCTCGAAGGAGCTCGAGGGGCTCATGGAAGAGCGCCTGTCGTTCGTGGCGTCGCCGCGCTCCGGCGTGACGCTGACGCCTGCGGACGGCAGGGAAGAGAAGGCCTGCCTCGCGTTCCCGGTCGTGTCGGCGGGCGACGTGTCCGGCGCGGTGGTGGCGCTGTTCAACCAGAAGGGAGACTATCCCGCCCAACCGGACGCGAAGCTTTTGCAGGTGGCTGCGCAGTTTCTCGCGAAGCAGACCGAAGAATGAATATCTCCGGCACGTTTCAGACGCCTCTCGGGAGGCGTCTTTTTTTTATTTCAAAAAAAATGAAAACACGGACAAGTTTTTTTTATGAACTATTGATTTATTTTTGTTTTAATAGTATAATGATTCTGTTAATTTTGCAAAAATGGAGCAAGGAGATGTTGGAACATGTGTTATGATGTTGCAATTATCGGCGCCGGCGTGATCGGAGCCTTAACTGCAAGAGAGCTTTCAAGATTTGCCCTGAACACCGTTTTGCTCGAGGCGACGAACGACGTGGCCATGGGCGCCACGAAAGCGAACTCCGCGATCGTGCACGCCGGCTTCGACGCGAAACCCGGCACGCTTAAGGCAAAATTCAATGTTAAAGGCTGCGAAATGATGCCTTCCGTCTGCAAGGAGCTCAGCGTTCCCTATAAGAACAACGGGTCTTTGGTCGTGGCGTTCTCTCCCGAAGAGATGGACCACGTGCGCGCCCTCTACGAAAGAGGCCTCGCGAACGGCGTCCCGCAGATGAGCATCCTGAACGAAGAAGAACTCAAGGCGATGGAGCCGAGTCTTGCTCCCGAGGCCTGCGGCGCCCTGCTTGCCGCCAGCGCCGGCATCGTGTGCCCCTACGAGCTCACGATCGCCGCCACCGAAAACGCCGTGACCAACGGCGTGGAGTTCCGCCGCAACAGCAAGGTCGAGGGCATCGACTTCGAGAACGGCGTGTTCACGCTGCACACCCCGCGCGGCGACCTTCAGGCGAAATACGTGATCAACTGCGCCGGCGTACATTCGGACGATATCTCCCGCATGGTCGGCGACGACAGCTTCACCATTATCCCGCGCAGAGGCGAATATTTCATCCTCGACAAGGCCGTGGGCAACATGGTGAGCCACACGATCTTCCAGTGCCCCACCGCCATGGGCAAAGGCATCCTCGTCACTCCCACGGTCGACTGCAACCTGATGATCGGCCCCACCGCCGAAGATCTGCTCAAAGAGGACGAAGACAACACCGCCACCACCCCCAAGGGCCTCGCGCAGGTCAAAAAGTTCGCCTGCAAGAGCTGCCCTGCCGTTTCGACCAGAAACGCCATCACCTCCTTCACCGGCGTGCGCGCGCATCCGGACGTGGACGACTTCATCCTCGGGCCGAGCAAGGTCAACGCCCAGTTCATCCAGGGCGCCGGCATTGAGTCGCCCGGTCTCAGCTCCGCTCCCGCCATCGCCGTGTATCTCGCCCACGTGGTCGCCGAGGCGATCGGCGACGTGAAGGCCAACGAGAGCTTCAACGGCGAAAGAAAGGACGTGTTCCGTTTCCGTCACGCCACCGACGAAGAGCGCGCCGCCGCCATCGCGAAGAACCCCGCCTACGGCAGGATCATCTGTCGCTGCGAGACCATCACCGAGGGTGAGATCATCGACGCGATCCGCGCCCCGGCTGGCGCCAGGGACGTTGACGGCGTCAAGCGCCGCACGCGCGCGGGCATGGGCCGCTGCCAGGGCGGTTTCTGCGGCTCCAAGGTCGTTGAGATCCTTGCGCGCGAGCTCGGCTGCGATATCAACGATATCACGAAATTCGGTTCCGGTTCCAACATCCTGTTCAACAAAACGAAATAAGAGGAGGGAAGCAGCTATGTTGAATTATGATCTTGTTGTCGTCGGCGGCGGTCCCGCCGGTATGGCCGCTGCCCTGAAAGCCAAGGAATGCGGCGTTGAGCGCATCATCATTCTCGAAAGAGCCGAAACGCTGGGCGGCATTCTTGAGCAGTGCATCCATTCCGGCTTCGGCCTGACCTATTTCAAAGAAGAGCTTTCCGGCCCCGAATACGCCGCGCGCTTCATCGACATGGTCGAAAAGACCGATATCGTCGTCAAGTGCGACACCATGGTGCTCGACATCGACGAAAATAACCTCGTTACCGCCGTCAACAAAAAGGACGGCCTGCTGAAGATCCAGGCGAAGGCCATCGTGCTCGCCATGGGCTGCCGCGAGCGGCCCCGCGGCGCGCTTGAGATCGCCGGCACGCGTTGCTCCGGCATCATGACCGCCGGCACCGCGCAGAAATACGTCAACCTCGACGGCTATATGCCCGGCAAAAAGGTCGTCATCCTCGGCTCCGGCGACATCGGTCTCATCATGGCCAGAA
>JAEEGL015895248.1_pt1 | contig 11412 bp, 10 predicted proteins | sample 9134231 | NCBI WGS metagenome assembly JAEEGL01 (sample SAMN16246548, study PRJNA631951) | gut metagenome | biome: gut microbiome; feature: rumen; material: fiber-attached | host: Bos | place: Iran: Karaj | collected 2018-10
CGCTGGAGCGGGATGCCGCCGCCGCGCCGCTCGCCCCCGCCATGCCCGCGGGGCGCGCCTCCGACTTCACGCAGGCGAGGATGGAGGCGGGCGAGGGGCTCTGCCTCCCAGGCGCCGCCCCCAAATGCCTGCTCTGCCCGCTGGCGAAATGGTGCCGCGCGCACCGCGAGGGCCGCGTCGCCGCACTCCCCGCGCGGTCGGCCAGGCCGCCGCGCAAAGTCCAGGAACTCACCGTCTTCCTGCTCGAATGCCAGGGCCGCGTCGCGCTGCGCCGCCGCCCCGCCAAAGGACTCCTCGCGGGCCTCTGGGAGTTCCCGCATGCGGACGGCGCCCTCGCCCCCGACGACGCCGCCGAATATCTGCGCGCACTCGGCGCGGGACGCCCGCGCGTCACACCCCTCCCGCCCTCAACCCACCTCTTCACGCACCTCGAATGGCGCATGGTCAATTACCGCGCCACCCTTGGACGACCCGCCGAGGGCTTCACCTGGGCCACCCCCGCCGAAATCCGCGGCGGCCTCGCCATCCCCGTCGCCTTCCGCGCCCTCCGCGATCTCGCACGAAACATGTGACACGGCGCCCTAAGAAGGTCGGTAAAACCGCCATTTCCATGCCCGAAGTTGTTGCCACGGCGAGGCCGCCGTGGCGGTCCGCCGAGCCTGCGGTGCCCAATCAGGCTTGCCACAGGGCGCAGCCCAGACTCCGAATTCGATTGCCACCTATTCACCGAGCCGCCACGGCGAGGCCGCCGTGGCAACCATTTTCGGTATCTTCAATCAGGCAATCGCCTACCCTCTTTGGGAACATAGGATCCACGAAAAGGACGCCGCACATGCGCCATTCCGAAGACACTGCGGCTTCCTCTGGCGAACCCACCGCCTATTCGATGGGATTGCCGTCCTCGTCGTAGGGCGCCATGAAGACGCGGCTGACGCGGCCTGAGGACTTCGGGCGGATGACCTCGACGCAGCGCGGGTCGTCCATGCCGACGAGATTGTATTCGGTGATGTATCCCGCGCGCTCCAGCAGCGGGATGACCCAGCCAGGGCAGTGGTTGCAGTACTTCGGGCAGGCGCCCGCGTCGTTGTTGATGGCCTTGCTGAGGCTGGGGCACTTGTTCATGATCATCACCAGCCGATCGGGGAAGAGCTTCATCGTCATGTCGCAGTTCTCCTCGATGCGGATGCGGTTCCAGTAGTCGTACATGCCCTGGAGACCCTTCGCCTTGAAGAGCGCCAGGCAGTGCATGTCCTGGTGGTGGCTGATCTCGTCGTAGAAGCCGCGCAGCCCGTCGCGTTCGTCCAGGAACTTGAAGGCTTCGTTGTAGAAGCGCACAAAATGGTCGCTGGGAATCATGGTTGCTTCTCCTTGGCATGGGCGGGCGCGCCGTAGGCGACTGGCGTCTCGGGGCCGACCGTGCGCCCCGCCGCGTCTATCTCCGCGCAGAAGACGCGCGTCGGGATGGCGGCGGACTTGGGCCGCACCGTCATCACGCAGCGCGTGTCCGCCAGCCCCACCAGATTGTATTCGACGGTGAACCCCGCCTCCTCGATGAGCGGCACGACCCAACCAGGGCAGTGCTCGCAGTAGCGCCGACAGGGCCCCGCGTCGTTGTCGATGACCTTGCCGAGACTGGGGCACTTGGTCATGAGCAGCACGAAGCGGTCGGGATGGAGTTCCAGCTCCATCCCGCAGTTCTCCTCGAAGCGGATTCGGCTCCAGTAGTCGTGCATCGCCTGAAGCCCCTTCGCCTTGAAGAGCTCCAGCAGGCGCTTCTTCTGGCGCCCCGCAATGACGTAGTAGTAGCGCGGCAGGTCGTCGCGCTCGTCCAGGAACTTGAAGGTCTCGTTGTAGAAGCGCACGAAATGATCGCTGGGAATCATTGCCCTGTCTCCTCGCGCTCCAGGCGGCGCCACTCCTCCTCGTCCACGGGCTCGCACTTCGTGAAACTGCGCGGGTGCTCGGGGGAGCGCTTCCAGATCTGGCTCATGCAGCGCGGCTCCAGGGGGGCGATGATGTTCTGCTCGTAGACATAGCCCGCCTTCTCCAGCAGCGGCGCGCACCACCCGAAGCAGTGCATGCAGTACTTGGGGCAGACCTCGGCGTCGTTGTCCAGCACCTTGCTCAGGCTCGGGCAGCGGAACATCCTGCTCTCGGTGTGGTCGGGATAGAGGCTGCGCGTCACCACGCAGTTCTCCTCCTTCTTGATCTTGCTCCAGTACTCATGCATGCCGACCAGCCCCTTCTCCTGGAAGAGCTTCAGGCAGTGCATCTCCTGGTGGTGGCTGATCTCCAGGTAGAAGCCCTGAAGACCGTCGCGCTCGTCCAAAAACTTGAACGCCTCGTTGTAGAAACGGACAAAGTGATCGCTGGGAATCATTTGAATCCGACCTCCTCCTCGGCCTTGCGCCATGCCTCCTCGTCCACAGGCTCCGTCAGCAGCACGCTCTTCGGATGCTCGGGCGACTTGCGCCAGATCTGGCTCATGCAGCGCGGCTGCAGCGGGTCGATGACATTGTTGATGTAGACGAAGCCCGCCTTCTCCAGCAGCGGCGCGCACCAGCCGAAGCAGTGGTAGCAGTACTTGCGGCAGGGCTCCGCGTCGCTGTCCAGCACCTTGCTCAGGCTCGGGCAGCGCAGCATCCTGCTCTCGGTGTGGTCTGGATAGCGGCGCCCCCAGGTGTGGCAGTTCTCTTCCTTCTTGATCTTGCCCCAGTACTCCGCCATGCCGTCAAAGCCCTTCTCCTGGAAGAGCTTCAGGCAGTGCATCTCCTGATGGTGGCTGATCTCGAGGTAGAAGCCCTGCAGACCGTCGCGCTCGTCCAGGAACTTGAACGCCTCGTTGTAGAAGCGCACGAAATGGTCGCTGGGCAGCATCGCCTTAGTTCTCCTTGCGCAGGCGGAAATGCTGCACGCAGTGGCCCTCGCCGAGCTTCTCCAGCGAGCACTCCCACGGGGTGCCCTCGCACATGCCCGCGTTGACCTCGCTGGTCTGCAGGCAGGTCAGTTCATCGGGCTCGATGCCGAGTTTGCGCAGGTGGCGGATCGCGGGGCACTCCACCATCTCGAAGCGGATTTCGCCAGGGGCGACCTCCAGCTTGTACTTCGCGCCTTCGCGCTGCGAGAACCAGTTCAGGTGCTCCAGCAGTTCGGAGGGATCGCCCTTGGCGAGCTTCTCGCGGATCGACTTGTAGACATCATGGCCCGTCTTGCGCAGCACCGTCTTGGCCGCCTCCACGCCGTAGTGCTCGGCGAGGTAGTGGATGGTCATGTTGGTGGTGCCGTGGAAGTCGCGGTGCAGTTCGTTGTTCTCCTGGTAGCGCAACATGGCTAGTCAAGCTCCTCCTTGTGGGTGGCGAGGAAGGCGTCGATGCGGGCCTTCGCGGCGTCGTCGAGGCCGCTCATCTCCTGGGCGAGGGTCAGCGGGGTCGAAATCAGCCCCAGTTTCATCAGCGCGTACTTCTGGCCGTTCCAGACATTCGCCAGATTGATGCCGTAGACGCCGTGGAAGACCTCGATGAAGCAGTTCTCCAGGCGGATCGCCTCGGCGGTGTCGCCCGCCTCGACCGCGCGCGCGATGCCGACCATGATCTTGGAGGCCAGCGCGCCCATGCCGCACACCATGCCGTCATTGCCGACCAGCAGCGCCTCGTCGACCGCCCACTCCTGGCCTTCCATCAGCAGGGTCTTGAAGCCGCGGGCCTTCTTCAGCAGCAGGAGTTCGCGACGCAGCCACATGCTGGAGGACGAGTTCTTGATGCCCTTCAGCTTCGGATGCGCCATGATGGTCGCGAACTGGTCCAGCGAGAGGTCGCGGTTGTTGTTGGGCGGGCAGTGGTAGTAGTAGACGGGCCGATCCGCCGCGTCCAGCACCTTCAGGATCGACTTGACGGGATCCAGCGCCGAGGTCCGCGCGGGCAGCATGAAGACATACGCGTCCACTGGATACTTCGAGTAACTCTCCATCGTCTTGAGCGAAATGCCCAGGCTCGTCGCGTTGATGCCCGCCAGGACCTCCATGCGCCCCGCGACGATCTCCGTCGCCGTCTTGACGTAGTCCTCCTTGAACTCCGCGTCGAAACTGCCCCACTCGCCCATCGACCCCAGCAGGAACACGCCGTCCAGCCCATGGCGGATGTTCCGCTCCAGGATGTTCTTCAGACCCGCCTTGTCCAGGCTGCCGTCCTCCAGCAGCGGGGTGATCGTCGCGCTGATCGCAATCTTCTTCACTTCTTGTCTTTCCTTTCTGGTTGTGGGGTTGCTTCTACGGAAATGCCGACGGCAACTGCCGCCGATGCGATGTCGGAAAACAAAAAAAACGGCCCCCCGATGGAGGCTGGCGGCCCTCAGGACCACTTGCGCAATGGCCCTAATGTAATCGCGATTGCGCAAACGCAACCGCGACGACACGCTTTTTTCCAATTGGACTTGGGACTTGGGAGAGGGATGGGACTTTGGACTTTGGGCGGCGATGTGGTCGCGGGTGGGCCATTGCAACAGCGGGACAATCTGTGAAATCTGTGAAATCCGTGGATATGAGCGCCTGCGCCCCCAAAAATGGCTTCACCATCTATATTATGTCAAAGGCACATTTGAGCCTGCGTTGCCTAGACACCCCGTTTCCTGAAGGAACCAAACCACTATGAAGAAGATTTCCGTCGCTTTCGTCCTGTTCGCCGCGCTTTTGCTGAGTTCCTGCGTCGTCCAGCAGCCCTCAGGCCCGACTGGCGGCACGATCAGCCAGGAGCGCTTCAACAGCAGCACCACTGGAAGCCTGGTCGCCAACCTGGGCGACGGCTTCTTCAACTGCGACCGCGCCATCCGCACCGCCACCCGCAGCTTCCACCTGATCGAACTCTCGCGCACCAACCGCCAGAGCGAGATCACCTACGAATACAAGGACATCAACGACGACCGCCTCACCATCGTCCTGACCGCCGTCAGCATCCGCTCCTCGCGCGTGGACATCAAATTCGGCAAGACGGGCAACCGCAATCTGTCCAAGAACCTGCTGAACAAGATCGGCGACGAACTTGACAGCATGGCCGCCGCGCGCGACCAGCAGTAGCCGCCGCCCCTTCCCTGCGCGGCGCCGCCCCGCGAAAGGCGGCGCCGCTTGATATTCCCCATATCCCGCCGTCTTCCCATGGCCGTCGTCGAACTATCCAAAATCCGCAATTTCTCGATCATCGCGCACATCGACCACGGCAAGTCCACCCTGGCCGACCGCTTCCTCGTCCATACCCAGTCCGTGGAAATGCGCACCTTCCACGACCAGATCCTCGACGCAATGGACCTGGAGCAGGAGCGCGGCATCACCATCAAATCCCACCCCGTCAAGATGTATTTCCACTCGAAGGACGGGAACACCTACGACTTCAATCTCATCGACACCCCTGGACACGTCGACTTCAGCTACGAGGTCTCCCGCTCCCTCGCCGCCTGCGAGGGCGCCATCCTCCTCGTCGACGCCACCCAGGGCGTGCAGGCCCAGACCATCGCCAATCTCAATCTCGCGATGGCCCAGAATCTCGCCATCATCCCCGTCATCAACAAGATCGACATGCCCGCCGCCGACATCGAGATGTGCCTGACCCAGTTCGAGGAACTCCTCGCCATCCCCCGCGAGGAGGTCCTCCAGGTCTCCGCCAAGGCCGACCTGGGCATCGACGAACTCATGGAGGCCGTCGTCGAGCGAATCCCGCCGCCCGCCTCCACGGGCGACAAACTCCAGGCCCTCGTCTTCGACTCCATCTTCGACGACTACCGCGGCGTCGTGACCTACGTCCGCATCCAGAACGGCGTCGTCCACGCCCGCGACGCCATCCACCTGATCGGCACCGCCACCGACACCGACGTCAAGGAGGTCGGCTACTTCTCGCCGCGCATGAAGAGCGAACCCGAACTCGGCGCGGGCGACGTCGGCTACATCATCACCACCCTCAAAAGCCCCAAGGACATCAAGGTCGGCGACACGGTGACCCAGCAGCGCGACCCCGCCACCGACGCCCTGCCTGGCTTCAAGCAGAGCTCCCCGATGGTCTTCTCTGGCATCTACCCCGTCGAGGCAGACCAGTACGAGCAGCTCAAGTTCAGCATCGCCAAGCTCCAGCTCAACGACGCCGCCTTCGTCGCCCAGCCCGAAAACTCCATCGCCCTCGGCGCTGGCTTCCGATGCGGCTTCCTGGGCCTCCTCCACATGGACATCGTCCAGGAGCGCCTGCGCCGCGAATACAACCTCGACCTCATCCTCACCTACCCTGGCGTCGAATACCACGTATTCCTCAAGGACGGCAAGATGCTCAAGGTCGACAATCCGCACTACATGCCCGACGCCAACCTCATCGAGCACATCGAGGAGCCCATGATCTCCGCCCAGATCATCGCCCCCGTGAAATACATGGGCCCGATCATGAACCTCATCATGGACAAGCGCGGGCTCTGCTCCAAGACCGAGACCGTCGACGCCGCCCACGTCATGCTCACCGCCCGCATGCCCCTCCACGAAATCGTCCTCGACTTCTACGACAAGCTCAAGACCATCACCCGAGGCTACGGCTCCATGGACTACACCCCCGACGGCTACCAGGCGGGCCCCATGGTCAAACTCGAAATCCTCGTCAACGGCGAAGCCGTCGACGCCTTCGCATCCATCTGCCACGCCGACCGCGCCGTCCAGCGCGCCCGACAGATCTGCGAACGCCTCAGCGAGGCCATCCCCCCCCAGATGTTCAAGGTCGCCATCCAGGGCGCCATCGGCGGCAAGATCATCGCCCGCGAGGACGTCCGACAATACCGCAAGAACGTCCTGGCCAAGTGCTACGGCGGCGACATCACCCGCAAGCGCAAGCTCCTTGAAAAGCAGAAGGAGGGCAAGAAGCGGATGAAACTCTACGGCAACGTCAACATCCCGCAGGAGGCCTTCGTCGCCGTCCTGCGCAACAACGAAGACGAGGAGCGCAAGTAAAATGTCGCCGTGGTTCGTCGCCCTGCTCGACCTCTTCCTGGTCTATTTCTTCTTCGGGGACACCATCCTCGACTGGGTGCTGCCCAGGTCGCTCAACGCGCGGCGCCAGGCGCGGCAGCTCCGCAGGCAACTCAAAGGGCGTCTCCACCGCGACCGCGACATCCTCGCCCCGCAGCACATCGCAGGCTACGAGGCCGCCATCGCGCGCTGCGACGCCGCCTTCGCCACCTACAACGACGGCGGCAAGGCCATCGCCGCGCTCCTGAGCGACCTCGCCGACGACGGCAAACTCGCCGCCGCCCTGCCCGCGCCGCGCCGCCCGCGCTGGCTCATCGCGAACCTGGAGGTCGTCGTCGTCTCCGTCGGCGTCGCCTTCGGCATCCGCTCGCTACTGCTGCAGCCCTTCAAGATCCCCACTGGCTCGATGCAGCCGACCCTCTGGGGCATCCACTACGTCGCCAACGACGGCGCCATGCCCGCCCATCCAGGCGCCGTGCGGCGGTTCCTCGACTACTGCAACTTCTCCCGCCGCTACTTCAAGGTGACCGCGCCCGAGGAACTGATCCTGGATTCGGTCGAGCCCGCCCCCTCCAAGCCGCTCTTCCCGAACTCCTACATCGGCTACGCGACCGCCACGGGCGGACGCGGGCGCTTCCTCGTCCCCGCCGCCCCCGAGGACGCCCAGAAACTGCTCCACGAACTGATGCTCCGCCGCGGCCCCGCCACCGCCCCCAACGACCACCCGCTCCATTTCCAGGCGGACGAGGTCATCTTCGACGGCGCCATGGAATCTGGCGACCACCTCTTCGTCAACCGCCTCACCCTCGCCTACCACGAACCCAGACGCGGCGACATCGCCGTCTTCAGCACCAACGGCATCACCTACAACGGCCAGCCCCTGCTCGGAGACTACTACATCAAGCGACTCGTCGGCCTCCCTGGAGACACCCTCGTCATCCGCAAACGCCGCCTCCTCGTCAGGCCCGTCGGCGAAACGGAGTTCCGCCCCCTCGACCAGTACCACCCCGCCTTCGCCCGCATCGCCTCGCTGCAAAACGGCTACCACGGGCACTCCGCCCGCCCCGACGCCATGCTCCTCCACCACGAAGGCGACGAATACACCGTCCCCGCAGGCCACTATTTCATGCTCGGCGACAACACCGACAACAGCCTCGATTCCCGCTACTGGGGCCCCGTCCCCCGCGCCAATCTCGCGGGCTCCCCCTGCTTCATCTGGTGGCCCTTCGGCAAGCACTTCGGCACGGGGACCAACTGATCCCGCCGACAGCGGGTTCCGTGACAGGCCATCCTGGCCCCGATTCCCGACGCCCGCCCCCTTTGCCCCAGCCACCATGAAAACCGCCATGCGCCGCTTCTTCCCGATTCTCGCATTGCTTTTCGTGCTCGCCGCCACCCCTGGCTGCGTCTCCCCCGAGCGACTCTTCAACCTCACCCCCATGGGAGACGGAGATCCCAAGGATACCGTCAACCTCTGGCCGCTCTACTACTCCAACGGCGAAGCCATCTCCGTTCTCTGGCCCGTATTCGACGCCGATGCGGACGGCTTCGCCCTCCGCCCCCTGCTCTTCAGGGACGGCCATGAATGGGGCCTCCTCTGGCCCGTCTGCGACTTCGACCGACACTATTTCCGCCTGCTCACCCTCGTCGTCCACAAACACTCCCTCGACGATGTCCTCACAGGCGGCATCATCCCCCTCTTCTGGATCCATCCGAAGGGCCCAAAGACCGACCACCACTTCTACCAGTTCCTGCTCGCCTACAAATCCGACGACGGCTGGGGCATCTTCCCCCTTCTCAACCACGACCAGGACCACAGCTACTGCTTCCCGCTCTACTATTACGACCGCGACGACCAGTCCCTGCTGACCCCCGTCAGCTACACCTCCAAGGGCCTCAACTACATCACCCTCGCCTGGTGGGACCGCGACGACAAGACCTGGGGCGTCTTCCCGTTCTGCCGCTTCGGCGACGACTGGAGCTACTGCCTCAACTGGTGGCGCAACTCCGAAAGCACTGGCCTCTTCCCGCTCTACGCGAAGACGAAGGCGCTCACCCTCGTCGGCCCCGTCTGGTGGCACCCCAAGGCCTGGGGCGTATTCCCGTTCTGCCGCTTCGGCGACGACTGGAGCTACTGCCTCAACTGGTGGCACACCCCCAGCAGCACGGGGATCTTCCCGTTCTACATCCACAGCGACTCCTTCCACGCCGTCGGCCCCGTCTGGTGGGACAAGGGGATCCTGGGCCTCTTCCCGCTCTTCCACTGGTCCGAAAACGACAAGTTCATTCTGCTCTACTCCTCCAAGCACAACCCGTCGAAGGACCAGACCTACACCATGCTCCTGCCGATCTTCAACAGCGAGCGCACCAAGACCAGCCACTCCGTCGGCATTCTCTTCCACCTCCTCGGAGGCTATCGGGTCGCCACCGTGCCGCCGCCGCAATGGAACGCCCCGCCCCCGAGCCTGGATGCCCCCCAGGCCAGGCGCGAAGTCTCCTTCGACTGGCTCTGCTTCCTCGGCAAATCCACCCGCGGCCCCTACGGGGAAAACGGCGTCAGGCGCTATCTGCGCACCTTCCCGTTCTTCTCGTATGAGCGCGGCGCCCCTGGGACTTCCCAGCGCCAGCGCCAGCCCGCCGAGTTCATCCGACACGACGCCCTCTGCGGCGCCCTCTGGAACTACAACCATTCCGTCAACTACCGCTGGAAGTCGTCTGGCCCAGAGCGGAAATGCACCAGGCTTGCCAGCCAGCTGGACAGATGCCGCCGCGCCCTCGACGCCGCCATGGTCCAGGGAAAAACGCAAAGCGCCGAGCAGTTGTCGCGCCATCTCAGGGAACTCAACGAACTGTGCCAGGAACTGGAACTGGAGCCGCTCCCGCAACTGACCCGCGAAAGCCTCGACACCCTCGAACAAGACCTCCTCCGCAAATACCCGATGACCCGCCGCGAAAAACGCTCGTTCGGCATGCTCCTCGACCTCGTCGACTACGAGCGCGACGACGAGAAAACCGACTTCCGACTGCTCTGGGGCGCGCTCTTCCGCAGCAAGCAGGAACACGACCGCTCGGAGACGAGTTTCCTGTGGCGCGGCTACCGCAAGGTCGCCACCCCGAAATACACCAGCCTCCACGTATTCCCCTTCATCTCGCGCTACGAAAACCACGAGCAGCACACCACCGTATCCTCCTTCGGCTGGCGCCTCTTCCGCCGCGAGACCTCCCCCCAGGGCAGCAAGCTCTGGCTTTTCTTCATCCCCTTCCAATGACTTCGGTCCCCGAAGCCGCAACCAACACACAACCACCAGACACCATGAAAAACATCGGAATGATCGGGCTGGACACCAGCCATGTCGTCGGCCTCAACCAGGAATTCAACCACCCCGAAAGCCCCGAATACCTCGGCGGCGCCGCACGCATCGTCAAGGCTTTCCCAGGCGGCAGCCAACTCACCTCCGTCAGCCGCGACCGCGTCGCCAACTATACCAGACAACTCGCCGACGACGGCATCCAGATGGTCGGCTCCATCGCCGACCTCGCCGACATGGACGCCTTCATCATGACCAGCGTCGACGGACGCCAGCACCTCGAGCAGTTCCAGGCGCTCCTCCCCTTCGGAAAGCCCGTCTTCATCGACAAGCCCCTCACCTGCAGCTACGCCGAGGCCGTCGAGATCTTCCGCCTCGCCAAGGAGCACAACGTCCCCGTCATGAGCTGCTCCTCCGTCCGCTACATGCCGCCCATCGACGCGCCGATCCCCGACTACTACGGCAAGATCCTCGCCGCCACCACCTACGCCCCGATGACCATCCTGCCCGACTATCCAGGCTACTTCTGGTACGGCATCCACGCCACCGAACTGCTCTACTCCATCCTCGGCATCGGCTGCGCCACCGTCCGCGCCCTCCAGCACGGCGAATTCAACCAGCTCGTCGGACATTGGGCCGATGGACGCCTCGGCACCGCCCAGGGCAACGGCAAACGCTACCGCTACGCCGCCATGGTCTCCTGCGAACGCGGCATCATCGCACGCGTCAACGACCCAGGCCTCCCCGCGAAAAAGTGCTTCGCCGTCAAGATGCTGGACTTCCTCCTGACTGGAAACAGCCCCGTCCCAGCCGAAGACACCCTCGAAATCATGGCCTTCCTCGAAGCCGCCAACCGCTCCCTCGCCGAAGGATCCCGAGAAGTCGCCCTCGACGAAGTGCGCAAATAAGACACCCCGATAGTGGTTGCTACGGCGGCCCCGCCGTGGCGGGCCGCTGGGCAAACCAGCCCCCGCCGTTCCGTGGCGGGCTCCCGATAGTGGTTGCCACGGCGGCCCCGCCGTGGCGGGCCGCTGTGCAAACCAGCCCCCGCCGTTCCGTGGCGGGCTCCCGATAGTGGTTGCCACGGCGGCCCCGCCGTGGCGGGCCGCTGGGCAAACC
>JAEEGL016809082.1_pt1 | contig 11412 bp, 8 predicted proteins | sample 9134231 | NCBI WGS metagenome assembly JAEEGL01 (sample SAMN16246548, study PRJNA631951) | gut metagenome | biome: gut microbiome; feature: rumen; material: fiber-attached | host: Bos | place: Iran: Karaj | collected 2018-10
GCGTTTATCCTTTACTACGCCTTGTTGGGCAGCAAGAACGTGAACACGGACATCAAGGTCGATTAAATCGACATTTGTCATTTGTAATTTGTCATTTGTAATTTTAAATTTCTATAACATGAAAAAGTATGCTTTAGGTATAGACTTGGGTGGCACTGGCACCAAGTTCGGTTTAGTAAACGAGGACGGTCAAGTTCTCCGCAGTAATTCTATTCCTACGCAAAAGTACCCCGACATCGACGAGTACTGCGATGTGCTCTGCGAGGGACTCAAACGTCTTGTGGCAGACGAAGGTCTGACGATGAGTGACATTGTAGGCGTAGGCTGCGGTGCTCCGAACGCCAATTTCTACTCGGGTTGCATCGAGCAGGCTCCGAACCTGCCGTGGAAGGGTGTAGTGCCCTTTGCCAAACTCATCAGTGAGCGTATGGGGGTTAAATGTACGATCACGAACGATGCGAACGCTGCTGCACAGGGTGAGATGATCTACGGTTCGGCACGCGGTATGAAGAACTTCATCGTTATCACGCTCGGTACGGGTGTTGGTTCGGGTATTGTTATTGACGGCAAGCTGCTGTACGGTCATGACGGTTTTGCAGGCGAGCTCGGTCACTGCAAGATCGACCATTCGGGCAACGGACGTCTCTGCGGTTGCGGTCAGAAGGGTTGTATTGAGGCTTATGCGTCGGCAACCGGCGTGGCACGCACGGCGAAGGAGATCGTGACGGCTACGACGCAACCGACCTTGCTGCGCAACGTGGCTGACATCAATAATATCACTTCCAAGGACGTCTATGATGCAGCAGAGAAGGGCGATCTCGTAGCCAAGGAGATCTTTGACTACACGGGTCATCTGCTCGGTCAGAAACTGGCGGACTACGTTCATTTCTCCAGCCCGGAGGCAATCATCCTTTTCGGTGGTCTGACCAAGTCCGGTCACTGGATCATGGATCCGATCCGCGAGGCACTGGAGGAGAACCTGATGCCGATCTGGAAGGGCAAGATCCCTGTTTCCATTTCCATCCTCAAAGACAGCGATGCCGCTATTTTAGGAGCCTCGTCGTTAGCTTGGTAAAAAACTAGTCAAACTAGTAAACTAGATGACTAGATATATTAAAAATATTCTGCAACGTCTTTATCCATGCGGCATTTGCCGCGTGGGTAAGGCGGTGTATCTGACCTTCGATGATGGTCCGATACCCGAGGTAACACCAAAGGTGTTAGAGATACTGGACCGTTACGGCGTGAAGGCCACTTTCTTCATGGTCGGCGAGAACATCGACAAGCACCCGGAGGTGTTTGAGCAGGTCGTGAAAGCCGGACACAGTATCGGCAACCATACCTATAATCACATGAAGGGCTGGAAATTCAGTACCGCCGAATATATCGCGAATGTGCATCAATGGGAAGAAGCGGCGAAACGCCATTCATCCATTCATCCATTCACCCCTTCCACATTATTCAGACCGCCATATGGCCGTACTTGGGTATGGCAGCGGCGAGCTGTGCAGAAATTAGGATACGAGATCTATTTGTGGGATGTGCTGACACGCGATTATAATCCGCGCCGTACGCCCGAAGCGATGTTGGCGCAGATCAAACGTCAGACACGACCGGGTTCGATCATCAATTTTCATGACTCGGTCAAATCGAACGAACGGATGTTGGCCGTTCTGCCTCAAGCTATCGAATGGCTACAAAAAGAGGGCTACGAACTCGCAGCTCTCTAAGAATACAGACCGTTTCACTGACAGAATACAGACTTAGTAGCTTTCCTCCGCTGAAGGGAAGCTGCTGTCTTTTACCGTATTGATGTATTCGCCTACGGCGTTCTTGATGACGCCTGCGAGGCTTGCGTACTGACGGAGGAACTTGGGTTTGAAACCCTGGTTCATGCCAAGCATGTCGTGCAGCACGAGTACCTGACCGTCACATCCGTTACCGGCACCGATGCCGATGACCGGACAACTGACCGTTTCGGTCACGCGTTGGGCGAGCGCCGCCGGTATCTTCTCCAATACGATGGAGAAACAACCTGCCTCGTCTAACAGTTTGGCATCATGCAGCAGTTTCTCGGCTTCCGCTTCTTCTTTGGCACGCAGTCCGTATCCTCCGAACTGGTTGACGCTCTGCGGCGTCAGACCGAGGTGCCCCATTACCGGCACACCGGCTTGAACCATATGGCGGATGGCAGGTAAGATCTCTTCGCCGCCTTCCAGTTTGACGGCATCGCAACCGCTCTCTTTCATGATCTTGATGGCATTGCGCACGGCTTCCTCTTCGCTCACCTGGTAACTGCCGAACGGCATGTCGCAAACGACCAGCGCGTGCTGCGCGGCACGAACGACCCCCTTGGTCAGAAAAATCATCTCATCGACGGTAATGGGCAGTGTGTATTGGTTGCCGCAAACGATATTGCTGGCACTGTCACCCACCAGAAGCATATCAATCCCCGCTTCATCGACCAGCGATGCGAGCGTGAAATCATAACTCGTTAACATGGCGATCTTCTCGCCGTTCACCTTCATTTGACGCAACTTGGACGTTGTCATTCGGCTGTTTTGTACGTGTACACTCATAATTTTTATCAAAAAAACGCACAAAGGTACTGCTTTTTTTTCATATACGCAAAATATATTTGCATATATGCAAAATTTTTACTAATTTTGCAGCGTAAATGAAGAGAAACATCGTCATATTTGCTTTTTTGAGCCTCTTTTTGGTCCTTCTATGGGGCATTGACGTGTGCAGCGGCAGTCTTTGGTTGTGGCCTTTCGGCGACATGTCCCCCATGGAGCGGCAGATCCTTCATGCCATCCGTTTGCCGAAAGCGATCACGGCGGTTTTAGCCGGTGCGGCACTCTCTGTGGCAGGTCTGATCATGCAGACGCTCTTCCGCAATCCGCTTGCCGGACCGTATACGCTCGGCGTCTCGTCCGGTGCGTCATTGGGCGTGGCAATGCTGACGATGCTGGGCGGTATCCTTTCAACTTTCAACTTTCAACTATCAACTATCGGCTTGCCGATTGCCGCATGTGTAGGGGCAACTTTGGTGTTGCTGCTCGTGTTGGCGGTCAGCCGGCGCGTGACGAGTAATGTGAGTTTGCTTATTGTCGGAATGATGTTCGGTTCGATTGCCGGTGCGCTGGTGAGCCTGATGCAGAATTTTGCGAACCCTGACGCGCTCAAGCTCTTCATTGTCTGGACGCTCGGTTCGCTGAGCAGTGTAGGGTGGAGTGACATGCCGATGATGGCATCTATTCTGTTGCTCGGTGCCTTTTTCGTGCTGTTGGCGCTCAAACCGCTCAATGGCTTGCTGCTGGGCGAAGACTACGCGCATGGCTTGGGTATCGACGTCGCGCGTACGCGTTTATATATAGTGTTGGCAACGGGCTTGCTGGCAGGCGGCGTAACGGCTTTCTGCGGACCTGTCGCTTTCATCGGTGTAGCGGTGCCGCATATTGCGAGGGGCATTTTCCTTACCTCCAATCACCGTATTACCGTCCCGGCTTCGGCACTCATCGGAGCTTGTCTGCTGCTGGTATGCGACATCCTTTGTTCGCTCTTCATCTACCCGCTGCCTATCTCCACCGTCTCCGCCCTTTTCGGCGCACCGGTGATCATATGGATTATCCTAAAAAATAATAAATCATAAATTTGAAATCATAAATACTTATGAAACGTCTCATCCTGGTATTGATGGTGTTCCTTTCACCTTTCATCTTTCACCTTTCACCTTTATTCGCGTACACGAATCCCATCCTTCCGTATGATTTCTCGGATCCGGATGTCATCCGCGTGGGTAAGTATTATTACCTGACTTCCAGTTCGTTCGCTTCGACTCCGGGATTGCTGATTCTCCGTTCGGAGGACGCTATTCATTGGGAGTACGCGGATGCGGTGTTACCGGATACGGTGCCGGGCTACGGTCATCTGGACGCGTGTCCTGCCGGTTGCGGTGTGTGGGCACCTTCGATCCGTTTTCATGAGGGACGTTTCTATATCTATTACGGCGATCCGGACATCGGTATCTTCTGTATCCGCTCGACAGCCAAGACGGAGAAGATCCCCTGCAAATGGGAACCGGCTGTGCTTGTCAAGGCAGGCAAGGGACTCATCGATCCCTGCCCGATATGGGATGACAAGGACCGTTGTTTCCTTGTGCACGCTTATGCGGGAAGCCGTGCCGGACTCAAGTCTGTGCTTGCGGTATGCGAACTGAGCGGGGACGGTCTCAAGGTCATTCATGACGATGAGATCGTGTTTGACGGTCATCCCGATAATCCTACTTGCGAAGGCCCCAAGTTCTACAAACGCAATAAATGGTATTATATCTTCTGTCCGGCAGGCGGCGTTTCGACAGGCTGGCAACTGTGTCTGCGTAGCCGTTCGCCCTACGGTCCCTATGAGGTACAAACTGTGCTGAGTCAGGACACTACGGATGTCAACGGTCCTCATCAGGGAGCCTGGGTGGAAGATTGGTTCTTCCATTTTCAGGACGTAGGTGCGGCAGGGCGTATCGTGCATATGCAGCCCCTCAAATGGCGTCGCGGATGGCCGGTGATCGGCGATGAAGGCATACCTGTTGCGGCGCATAAGTACGAAGGCGGTCCGTTCGAAGGTATCACCGTAGCACCTGTTCGCGAGGAGTTCGACCAGCGCGGGCTGGCACCCGAATGGCAGTGGAGCGGAAACAAGAAAGCGATGTACTATTACTGCAACACCGATTCGTCACGTCTCCGCCTCTTCACCTATCCGGCGGACGAAGTGCAGACTGCATCGAACCTCTTGCTGCGTAAGATCCCTGCGAATACCGGCTTCACGTTCGAGGCACGCGTTCGTTTTACGCCGAACCGCAAGAATGCCGATCACGAAGAGGCTGGTCTGATCTTCTATGGCCGTCAAAGCCAAAAACTGCCCATCCCGGGGGATGAGCAGTGGTGGTATGCACGCATCGTCATGGATGGTACGCAGATGTGCCGTTGTTATTTGTCGCGTAACGGTCATTCGTGGGAACTGGTGGGTGAACCTTTCAAAGCAGTGCCCGGTGCGTGGGTCGGTGCGCGTTACGGCTTCTACGCCACGCGCGACCGTCAACCCATCAATGACGCCGGTTACCTCGATATAGACTGGATGACCCTGACGCCCGCTCCCTAACTCGCTAATTCGTTAATTCCGAAACGCCAGTTCGCCGTCTCGCAACTCGACGATAACAGGGCGTTTGGCATCGACCTTGCCGCCGATGAGTTGTTTGCTCAACTCGTTGAGAACCAACCGTTGCAATGCCCTCTTCACAGGTCGTGCACCGAACTGCGGGTCGTACCCTTCTTTGGCGATGTAGTCGATCGCATCGTCCGTGACGCGCAGGTCGATACCTTGTGCTTCCAGCATTTTGTGGATGCGGCTCACTTGCAATCCGACTACCGCCTGGATATCTTTCTCGCTCAGTTCGCTGAAGTGGATGATCTCGTCGATACGGTTGATGAACTCCGGCCGTACGTTGGCCCGCAGTTGCTCTTCCGTCAAGTTGGACGTCATGATGATCAGGGTGTTCTTGAAGTTCACCACGCGGCCCTTGTTGTCCGTCAGACGACCGTCGTCCAATACCTGCAGCAGCACGTTGAACACATCCGGGTGCGCTTTTTCGATCTCGTCGAACAGCACGACAGAGTAGGGTTTGCGGCGGATGGCTTCCGTCAACTGACCGCCCTCGTCATAGCCTACGTATCCCGGAGGAGCACCGATCAGACGCGTCGCGCTGAATTTCTCCTGGTACTCACTCATATCGATACGCGTGATCATGTTCTCGTCATCGAACAGGTAATCGGCGAGTGCTTTTGCCAACTCGGTCTTGCCGACACCCGTCGTACCAAGGAAAATGAAACTGCCGATCGGTCGTTTGGGGTCTTGCAGGCCGGCACGGCTACGACGGATAGCGTCACTCACGGCTTCTATCGCCTTGTCCTGACCGATGATACGCTTGTGCAGTTCCTCTTCGAGGTGCAGCAACTTGTCGCGCTCGCTCTGCATCATTTTCGCTACGGGAATACCCGTCCAACGGGCTACTACCTCGGCGATGTCGTCTTCATCGACCTCCTCTTTGATGAGCGCTTCCGCACTGATGGCGTGCAGCGAGTCTTGTGCTGCCTTGATATTGGCTTCTGCCGCAGGGATCTGGCTGTAGCGTATCTCCGCCACTTTGCCATAATCGCCTTCGCGCTCGGCTACTTCCGCCTGATGCTTCAAACCCTCGATACGCGCTTTCTCGTTCTGGATGGTTGCCACGTAGCCTTTCTCCTTGTTCCAGCGCTTATTGAGCTCATCGGATTTGGCTTTGAGTTCTGAAAGTTGTTGCTCAATAACTTTCAGTTTGGCATCGTCTTTGTCGCGTTTGATCGCCTCGCGCTCGATCTCGAGTTGCTTGATCTGACGGTCGAGCGTATCGATCTCTTCCGGCTTCGAATCGACTTCCAGACGCAACTTGGCAGCTGCTTCATCGACGAGGTCAATCGCTTTGTCCGGCAGGAATCGGTCGGTAATGTAACGTGCAGACAATGTGACGGCTGCAATGATCGCGTCGTCCTTGATACGCACCTTGTGATGCGTCTCGTACCGCTCTTTGAGTCCACGCAGAATAGAGATGGTTGCTGCCTCGTCCGGTTCATCGACCATGACCTTCTGGAACCGGCGCTCCAATGCCTTGTCGGTCTCGAAATACTTCTGGTACTCGTCCAAAGTCGTCGCACCGATCGCACGCAAGTCACCACGTGCCAGCGCAGGTTTCAGTATGTTCGCCGCGTCCATGGCGCCCGAACTCTTGCCGGCACCGACCAGCGTGTGGATCTCATCGATGAACAGGATGATCTCGCCCGCAGCGGCTACCACTTCATTCACCACGCCTTTCAGACGCTCCTCGAACTCACCCTGGTACTTGGCACCGGCAATCAGCGCACCCATATCCAGCGAGTAGATCTGTTTCTTTTTCAGGTTCTCCGGTACGTCTCCGCGCACGATACGGTGCGCCAGACCTTCCGCGATAGCTGTCTTGCCGACACCCGGTTCGCCGATCAGAATAGGGTTGTTCTTCGTCCGGCGGCTGAGAATCTGCAAAACTCTACGTATCTCGTCATCACGACCGATGACGGGGTCTAATTTGCCCTCCCGAGCCCGCTCGCAGAGGTTAATAGCAAACTTTTGCAAGTTTTCGTTGTTGGAATTGTTGTTGTTCATAGTTATAGTGTTTTTGTTGTTAATTCCTGGTTGCCTAGTGGACTAGTAGCCTAGTGGACTAGTTCACCCTCATTACTACAATCTTCGCGCCAAACGAAAAGAACTGCCAATTTGGCAGTCCCTTTCACCTTTCACTTTTCACTTTTCATCTTTCACTTCTATTATACCAATTTTCGAGTTGTTCGTTGAACGCCCGCTTGTCCAGCGTCTGTGCCCATTGCCGCACGTCCTCCGTATGGTCCTCGAAGACCATCGTCACCGTGCGTCGCCATTTGCGTTGCTTGGGCTGCAGTTTGGAGAACTTGCTGCCTTCCAGTCCGCGCATTCGGCAAAGGATCACGCGCACACCTTCCGGCAGTGCCTTGCAGACTTCGTACGCCATGCGGCGGTTGCCGATGATCTCCTTATCCACCGTCTTGACGTGTCCGCTCGGGTAAAAACAGATCTCCTTGCCCTCTGCCAGACTGTCGATCGCTATCTGACTCAACCGGCTTGCAGCGGCTACGCCTTCTTCGCGACTCATGGCGCTCTTCTGCAAATCAGGAACCTCGATAGCGTCTGCCAGCCGTAGCACCCGGCCGTAGAACCAATGCCGCATGAATAACTCGTCCGTCATAGGACGGATGGGCAGCCACCATACCTCGCTGAAAAGCAGCAACGGGTCGATATACGCCGTGTGGTTCGGCAGTACCAAGTGTACCTTTCCGTCACGCAGTATTTCCTCTCCTTCTACCCGTATATCGTAGTGCAAGTGAAAAACGAACTTGCAAATTTTGCCTAATGTAAACCGATTCATGCTGCAAAATTACTGCTTTTTTTTTATATACGCAAAATATATTTGCATATATGCAATTTTTTTTGTAATTTTGCACGCAATTAGCAATATTAATGTCTATGAAACGGTTTTTTATACTTCTGGCGCTTGTCGCCACATCCTTTTGCCTCGCAGCGAAAGAGTACTCCTATCAGTCTGTACCGGGTGACCCGATGCAGGCGCGTATCTACACTCTCGATAACGGTCTCACCGTCTATCTGACGCAGAACAAAGCCAAGCCGGAGATCCTTACCTACGTGGTTGTACGGGCGGGTGCGCAGAATGATCCGCTCGAATCGACCGGGCTCGCTCATTATCAGGAGCATCTGATGTTCAAGGGTACCGATCGATACGGTACCACCGATTATGAAGCCGAACTGCCGAACCTCCTTGCCATCGACTCGCTCTATGAGGTCTATGGAGCTACCACTGACCCCGAGCAGCGCAAAGCGATCTATCATTTGATCGACTCCTTCTCCTACGAAGGCTCCAAGATCGCCGTTGCCAACGAGTTCGACAAACTGATGTCCGGTATCGGTGCAACCGGTGTCAATGCCTATACCGGTTCGTCCAACACCTGTTACCACGAGGTCATCCCCAATACCGAACTGGCACGCTGGGCGATCGTTGAGTCCGATCGTTTCCAGAACCTCGTCATCCGTGGTTTTCACACCGAACTCGAAGCCGTGTACGAGGAGTTTAACATGTATTCAACTATGGATGTGCAGAAAGTGCTCTTGGCGATCGACCAGACCCTTTATCCCGCCATCCCGTACCGCCAGCATACTGTACTCGGTACGCAGGAGCACCTCAAGAACCCCAGTATCCGCAATATCCGCAAGTTCTACGATACCTATTATCGCCCCAATAACGTTGCTGTCTGTCTCTCCGGTGACTTTGAGTACGACGAAGCCATCGAGATCATCGACCATTATTTCGGCAAATGGGAACCCAAGGACATCCCTGCACCCAAGCAATACACTCAACCCTCTCTCCCTGCCCATAAAGACACCGTCGTTTATGGCAATGAGGCGCCCGAACTGTGGCTCGCATGGAAAATGCCGGGCATAGCGCATGAGGACGCTACTGCCATCGAGGTGCTCAATTCGGTTCTGCAAAACGGCAAGTGCGGTTTGATGGACGTGGATATAGAGCAGAAACAGCTCCTTCTCTCCGCGCACGGCGTCATGCTGTCCGAAGGCGATTACTCTACGTTCTTCCTCATGGGTTCACCCAAGCAGAAGCAGAAACTGGAGGATGTACGTAAGATATTGCTTGCTGAGATAGACAAGCTCAAACGGGGCGAGTTCTCCGAACAGCTGCTCAGTGCTATCGTTCGCAATGAAAAACGCAACGAACTGCTGGAAATGCAATATAACGAAGGCCGTATCGATAAGTTCATCAATTCCTTCGTCTATCGTATCCCCTATGCCGACATCGTCAACGATATGGCGCGCAAGGAGAAGATCACCAAAGAGGACATCGTGCGCGTGGCGAATAAGTACTTCACCGACTCCTACGCATGTGTTTTCAAGCAGAACGGACCCGACGCCAATCCGCCCAAGATCGAGAAACCGGCGATCACGCCCATCGAGATGAACCGCGAGCAGTCCTCGCTCTTCTATCAGTCTTTCATGGCGATCGAGACCGAACGGCCAAGACCGCAGTTTCTGGATTTTAACAAGGATCTCAGCCGTTCTGTTCTGCCGAACGGTGTCGAACTGCTCTATTGCCGGAACACGGAGAATGAACTGTCTGACCTCTCTTTCGTGGCGCATATTGGTACCGACGCGCAACCCGAACTCAAGTACGCTGCGTCCATGCTCAATTATCTCGGTACCTCGACCCTCTCTATCGAGGCCTACCAGCGTGCCCTCTATGCACAAGCTGCCGAAGTGAATATCGGTACCGCCGAGAACGACACCTATTTCTACCTCCACGGACTCGCCGAATCGCTGCCTACTGCTCTGGCGCTCATGGAGGATCATGTGCTCACCGCTCAGCCGGATAAGAAGATCCTCAAGGAACTGGTCGGCGATGCGATCAAGCAGCATACCGATGCCAAGAAAGACCAGCAGTCCTGCTTCTCGCAACTGGTACAATACGGTTTCTACGGACCTGATGCCCTCCGCCGGCAGACCCTCGTGCCTTCGCAACTCAAAGCCCTCAAAGCGCCGGCTCTTTTGGAGACTATCCGCGCCGTTGTGCCTGTCATCGAAAGGGTAGAGTATTACGGTCCGCTTCCCGAAGAAGAAGTGAAAGCCATGCTCGCTTCCTCCAAACTGCTCGCGCAAGCCAACATCGAAAATCGAAAATCCCTAATCGATCAGCGTATCCGCATGACTACGGTCGAGACTCCCGAAGTGCTCGTTGCTCCCTATGACGCCAATAATGTCTTTATCATGGCGTACGCTAACTCCAACGAGATGTACGACCCGCGCGAACTGGCACTCACCATGCTCTTCAATGAGTATTTCGGCGGTTCGATGGGCGGTATCGTCTTCCAGGAAATGCGCGAATCACGTGCACTCTGTTATACCGCTTGGGCAGGGTACAGCTCACCCGAATACAAAGGCGATGCGTACTATATCACCAAAGGCGTACTCTCGCAAAACGACAAACTGCAAGAGTGTATCCTCACGCTCAATGCTATCTGTGACAGCATGCCGCTTTCCCAGGCAGCCTTTGACAATGCCATGGCTTCGGCTATGCTGCAGATCGGACAGAGACGCTATGTGCGCTCGCAACCGATTCAGGCGTACATTCAGTTCACCCAGCGCGGATGGGATCATGACCTCTATCGCGAAGCCTACAATGAGATACAGAAACTCACCCTCAAAGACCTCGAAGCCTTCGCGAAAAAACGCATGGCGAACCGAACCTACCGCTATATGATCCTCGGTAACCCCAAGGAACTGGATATGGATTACCTCTCAACGATAGCGCCGGTACGTAAGTTATCCATCAAAGACATTTTCGTCTATTGATACGCACATGCGCGCACACGCGTTCCTTATATATATACGTACGCGTATAGCCATTTTACTGCCCGAAACACCCGTTTTGGGCAGTTTTCATAAATTCAACACAAAATCATAAAAATTAGACAAAATCAAATAGTGCTGAAAATCAAGCAGTTAAATAAAAAAGTGCATTTTTTTGTATTTTTTTTGCAAAAATATTTGGTCATATGAAAAATTTGTTGTACCTTTGCATCCGCTTTCGCTCAAAAATGGGGCACGCCCCAAACGAGCTGAAGAATGATCTTTGAAAAGATGTCTATTCATAACAAGATTGTAGTACAAGAAAATTTGTATCCGCCAATTTTGGCGGATCCGAGTTCCCGAAAAAATTCTACACTTGATAAA
>JAEEGL017393035.1_pt1 | contig 11412 bp, 8 predicted proteins | sample 9134231 | NCBI WGS metagenome assembly JAEEGL01 (sample SAMN16246548, study PRJNA631951) | gut metagenome | biome: gut microbiome; feature: rumen; material: fiber-attached | host: Bos | place: Iran: Karaj | collected 2018-10
ATCTCATAGAGTGGGGTTCAAGTGTCATAGACAACATGAAGAGTGCCTATGAAAAGATAATGGAAGAAGAGGCAACTTCGGGGGCAGACACCGCGTCTGGAACTAAAAAGCCGGTGATCCTCGTAGCTCCTTCCTGGCAGAACGACAACATAATGGATTCATGTATCGAGGATATCCTTAATGCCATCGATACCGAGCATTTCGATGTGATCGTCAGACCGCATCCACAGTATGTAAGACATTATGAATCGAGGATAGATACTCTGGCTTCAAAGTACGAAGGCAGACCGATCACATTCCAGAAGGATTTTTCTTCCAACAGGACGGTATATACTGCTGACATGCTCATTACCGACTGGTCGAGCATAGCGTATGAATATGCATTTTCAACGCTTAAACCAGTGCTCTTTATCAACACTCCGATGAAGGTCGTAAATCCTGATTATAAGGAGCTTGATACGGTTCCGATAGATATCGAGGCCAGGGACAAGGTCGGAATATCACTTGAATTGACAGATATCGCGAAAGTTGATGAGGCCGCAAAGAGGCTTATGAGTGAGGATCGATTTACCAAAGCCCAGATGGCACTGCTTCGTGACGGTTATATCTACAATGTCGGAAAGTCAGGCGAAGTCGGAGGCAAGTATCTCATAAACAGAGTCATAGAAAGGTCAAGATAGTATGCAGATAAAAAGAAACATTCTCTTAAATCCCGGTCCTTCTACCACTACAGATACTGTTAAGATGGCGCAGGTAGTTCCCGATATCTGCCCGAGAGAAAAAGAATTTGCATCCATGATGAAGGATATAAGAAAAGACCTCGTGAAGATAGTCCATGGCAAAGAGGATTATACTTCGGTGCTTTTCTGCGGGTCGGGTACTATAAATATTGATGTCTGTCTTAATTCGCTACTTCCGGAAGGAAAAAAGATCCTCGTGGTAAACAACGGTGCATACAGCCAAAGGGCGGTGGAGATATGCGAATATTACGGACTTGCACATATCGACCTTAAGTTCCCGGTAGATGAAAGGCCCGATCTTGATAAGGTTGAGGAGGTTTTGAAGGAAAATCCGGATATTGCGCTGGTACATACAACACATAACGAGACCGGAACCGGTATCTTAAATCCCATACGGGAGATAGGTGCTCTTGCACACAAATATAATGCGGTCTTTTCTGTCGATACGACTTCGACCTATGCCATGAGACCGATAAACGTATACGATGACAATATAGATTTCTGTATGGCATCAGCCCAGAAGGGCCTTATGGCCATGACCGGTCTTTCGTTCATCATCGGAAAAGAAGATATCATTAAAAAATCCAAGGACTATCCGAAGCGTTCCTATTACTGCAATCTGTATCTGCAATATGAGTTTTTTGAAAAGACAGGGGAAATGCATTTTACTCCCCCGGTACAGACAATCTACGCTGCGGTACAGGGGATAAAGGAATATTTTGAAGAAGGTGAAGAAGGCAAATGGGCCAGACACACCAGAGTCTTTAATGCGATACACGATGGGCTTGACCGCCTCGGATTTAAGGACGTAATAAAGAGGGAAGAACAGGCGGGCCTTGTTGTGAGTGTCATCTATCCCGATGATCCCAACTGGGATTTCATGAAGATACATGATTACTGCTACGAGAGAGGATTCACGATCTATCCGGGCAAGATCTCATCAACGAACACTTTCAGACTGTGTGCCCTTGGCGCAATAGATGAAGAAGATATAAGGGACTTTTTCGTAGTGTTTGAAGAAGCCCTAAAGTTTTACGGGGTAAAGGTTCCCGCCACATATAAGGAGTAAGGAATGGCTACAGTTTACACCTGCTTTACGACCGATGTTATACACGAAGGGCATCTTAACATCATCCATGAGGCAAAAAAGCTCGGAGACGTTGTGGTCGGAGTGCTTTCTGACGAGTCGATGATTAGGTTCAACCGTTTTCCTACAGTAGACTTTGAGACAAGGATAAAGATAGTCAAGGAGATACCGGAGGTTTCGAAAGTCATCATTCAGGATGACATTCATTATGACAAGGTGATAGAAGAGGTTCATCCCGATTATGTCATTCACGGAGACAACTGGCTCGAAGGTCCGATGAGAGCAATAAGGGATCACGCCGAAAAACTACTTTCGGCATACGGCGGAAGGATCGTGGATGTTCCTTACACACGCAACGAGAACGTTATGCTCGTGGATTCAAGGATCAGGGAACGCCTTGCCATGCCCGAGTACAGAAGGAAAAGACTTCGCCAGCTCATAGAAATGTGCCCCGTTGTAAAGACTATTGAGGTCCACAGCGGACTTACAGGACTCATTGCCGAAAAGACTATCGTTGAAAATGACGGTGAACTTGATCAGTTTGATGCAATGTGGATCAGTTCTCTTTGCGATTCAACCGCAAAGGGCAAGCCGGATATCGAACTGGTGGATATGACGAGCCGTTTCAGGACGATCGATGATGTTATGGAGGTCACGACCAAGCCCATAATCTTCGACGGGGATACAGGCGGACTTACGGAGCACTTTGTATACACTGTGCGTACACTTGAGAGAATGGGGGTTTCAGCTGTCATCATCGAGGACAAGACAGGCCTTAAGAAGAACTCTCTTTTCGGAACAGAGGTGGTTCAGACTCAGGATACCATAGAGAATTTCTGCGAGAAGATCCACTCAGGCAAAAAGGTTCAGCTTACCGATGATTTTATGATAATAGCCCGTATAGAATCCCTTATACTTGAACAGGGAATGGATGATGCGCTGACCCGTGCAAAGGCATATGTTGAGGCAGGTGCTGATGGTATAATGATCCATTCGCGCAAAAAGGATCCTTCAGAGATCCTGGAGTTCTGCGATAAGTTCAGAGCTGCGGACGCTGATACTCCGATCGTGGTAGTACCCACTTCATTTAATTCGATCACTGAGGCGGAACTTGCCGCTCATGGTGTAAACATTGTGATCTATGCAAATCAGCTGACAAGAAGCGCTTTTCCTGCGATGGAGCAGACTGCAAAGGATATACTTAAGTATCACAGGGCCCTTGAGGTCGATGAAAGGCTCATGCCGATAAAGCAGATAATATCACTAATAGACGAGCTTTAATAATCAAAGGCCCGAAAGACGGACCTGGGGTTTACCCCGGAAGGAACAGAATGGACGCAAGACGATTTACCGAAATACTGGGAGCTGATTTTTATTCGGGAGTTCCGGATTCACAGTTGAAGGCTCTTTGCAATTATCTGATGGATAAGTACGGAACGGATCCAAAACATCATGTTATCGCCGCAAACGAGGGAAACTGTGTTGCACTGGGTGCAGGCTATCATCTCGCGACAGGAAAGGTTCCGGTTATCTATATGCAGAACAGCGGTGAAGGCAATATCATAAACCCTGTTGCCTCCCTTCTTAACGATAACGTATACGGCATCCCTATGATCTTTGTTGTAGGCTGGAGAGGAGAACCGGGTGTTCATGACGAGCCCCAGCATGTATATCAGGGAATGGTGACCGTTAAGCTCCTTGAAGATATGGATATAGCAAGTTTCATCATCGATAAGGATACGACTGCAGATGAACTTAAAAGTGTTATGGACGATTTCAGGATCAGGCTTTCCGAGGGCAGACAGGTTGCCTTTGTGGTCAGGAAGGGCGCCCTTTCGACGGATGTTAAGATAGAATACAAAAATGACAATAAGATGCTCCGCGAGGAGATAATAGAGCATGTTGTCAGGTTTTCGGGTGATGATCCCATAATATCGACAACGGGCAAGGCCAGCCGTGAACTTTTTGAGATAAGAGAACGAAGCGGTGAAAGTCACGGAAGAGATTTTCTTACCGTAGGTTCAATGGGACACAGTCTTTCAATAGCGTTAGGTGTTGCGCTTAACAAGCCCGAAGTTAAGGTTTGGTGCATAGACGGTGACGGTGCGGTGCTCATGCATATGGGATCGTTGGCTGTTACCGGAAACATCTGTCCCGGCAATCTGGTACATATAGTTATAAACAATGGTGCTCACGAGACGGTCGGCGGCATGCCCACTGTCGCCGGAACTGCAGATCTATGCGCTGTCGCTAAGGGGTGCGGATACAAAAAAGTCATTTCGGTAAGCGAACATGATGCGCTTGATAGGGCGCTTAAGGAAGCTAAGGAAAGTGATTCACTTTGTTTTATCGAGGTCAAATGTGCGATAGGCGCAAGGGATGACCTTGGCCGTCCAACAACGACTGCGGCGGAAAATAAAAAGAATTTTATGGATAACTTAAGGAAATATTAAGATGTGTGATATAGAATTATGCAAAAGAGCGATTTTTATCGCGGCCGGATTCGGTTCCAGGATGGTCCCGGTCACGGTCAATACGCCGAAACCGCTGGTCAGAGTACACGGAAAACGGATAATAGACGGGCTTATAGATGCCTGCCTTGAAGCCGGAATAGATGAGATCATTATAGTAAGGGGATATCTTAAGGAGCAGTTTGACCAGCTCCTTTATAAATACCCTATGATAAAGTTCATCGATAATCCGTACTATGAAACCGCCAACAATATTTCTTCGGTCTACGTTGCAAGAGATTATCTTGAAAATGCATACGTTTTCGAAGCTGATCTTCTGATCTCCAATCCCGGGATAATCTGCTCGGAACATAAAGGATCGGACTTCCTTGCAATAAAGACAGATCATACGGATGACTGGTGCTTTGATGCAAAGGACGGGATCATCACCGAAGAAAAGACAGGCGGAGATGACTGTTATCAGATGGTGGGTATTTCTTTTTGGAACAGGGAAGACGGAGCACGTCTCTCAAAGGATGTTGCTGAGGTCTTTGCAAGCGAAGAAGGAAGAAATCTGTATTGGGAACAGGTCCCGCTGGTTGTTAAAAAGGACAGTTACAGTGTAGCTATAAAAGAGTGTTCTTTTGATGACATAGTGGAAATTGATACTTTTGAGGAGCTTAAGTCAATTGACAGTGCTTATGCTCCGGGATAGAGTTTGAGGAGGTTTTATGAATAATAATCAGGGAAAAGATCATCATAACGGATTTCAGATATTTATCTATATATTTGCCGTAATAGGTATGATAAGTATGCTGGCTCTGAGCGTTGTCGGTATCTTTGCGGTAAAGGATTATTTTTCAAATGATAAAGAAATGAAAAGGTCCGAAGCAGCTTCAGAACCGGATGAGATCGAGCAGAAGGTTGAGGAGATAACGCCTTCGCCCACACCCGTGAATGAGGAATCCCAAAGCACTGTGACATCGCCTGTATCGGAGCTTAAGGAGGCAGCTCTTCCGGTTACGGAGGCACAGAATTCGGAAGATGCAATGGTATACAAAGACGGCAAACTGACAGTAACTGTTTTCGGTGACAGTATCTTTGATAATTTCAGGGATGAAACGGGAATAGCAAACAGGATGTCATACGACCTTGATGCAACGGTATTTAATCTGGCGATCGGAGGAACATGTGCGACAGTGGAGCCTGATGCATATCTTGAAGATGAAAGATGGAACTGCACATGCGGACTTGGAATGGTCAAGGCACTTATCGGAGATATTAATATTGATGTTCTGAGGGATTGTACGGCAACGCAGATATTAAGGGATCACATGGAAGAGATCAGAAAGTCAGATGTTTTTATCATAGAGTATGGTATAAACGATTTTCTTTCAGTAAAACCCCTTTCAAGCGATGACTACCGTTCAGGAATGACTACATATGTAGGCTCCATGAGGGAAATGGTAAGACTCCTTCAGACTAATTATCCTTCTGCTAAGATCATAATATGCCAGCCCTCATATATCTTCTTTTACAAGGATAACGGAGAGTTCATAGGCAATACATACACACTGAACAACGGACTCGGAACTGAGTTTGATTATGGCGGAAAAGCAGAGGTTGTAGCCAATGAGTACGGTACTTATTACTTCAGCCTGGATAAACAGGGTATAGATTCATACAATGGCGATGAAATGCTGATGGACGGAATACATATGAGTGAGGCCGGAAGATCGCTTTATGCTTCTAACCTGAGCGGTATGATAAGACGCAATATCCTTGGCATGGAAGAGTAATTTTGTTATTGCTAGTATCGCTGAAAATCTGATATTATTAATGATAGGATAGAATTGCGGACTGACTTTTGTCACGAAGCAATTCGTTTATCATTTAAACAGGGTTATGCGATGCTAAAGTTAAGACCATATAAAAGGAACGATGCACCTAAAGTCGCTTCCTGGATTACTTCCGAAAAAGAATTCTATGAATGGTCGGCAGGGAAGCTTGGTGATTATCCGGCAACTGCCGATATGATCAGCGCGTTCAGCGAAAAAACAGCCGATGATGATTCATGCTATCAGATGATAGCAGCCGATGACAATGAAGCGATCGGATATCTGATCATACGTTACCCCGAAGACAATCAAAGACTGGTCAGGATCGGATTTGTGATACTTGATCCTAAAAGGCGCGGACGCGGATACGGCATCGGTATGGTCGGGCTGGCGCTTCGTTATGCTTTTGACATCTTAAAAGCCAGGAGAGTAACACTTGGCGTTTTCGAGAACAACGATATAGCTCATAAGACATACAGAACAGCAGGATTTTCCGATACCGGGATGATCGAAAAATATGAGATTAAAGGGCAGATATTAAACTGCATTGAAATGGAGGCACGTGCCGACGCAGCAATAAAGAGTATAGAAGAAAGCGCGGTTCCCGAAGACAAGATGATCAAGGATATATTAAGCGAGAACAAGCTCAAGTATGTCCTTCAGCCTATCATAGATGCATCATCAGGCGATATATACGGTTATGAAGCTCTTATGAGACCTGATTTTGGCGTAAATGTTTCACCGATGACGATCCTTGATTATGCGACCCGTAAGCGCAAACTTTATGACATTGAAAAGCTGACTCTCTTCAATGTCATGGAACTGTATGTAAAACACAGACAGGAGTTTGCGGACAGGAAGATATTTATAAACAGTATTCCGGGATATCAGCTCAAAAAGCAGGATTATTTCGAATTCAAGAGCAGGTATGAGGATTACCTTAAGAATGTAGTCATAGAGATAACCGAAAATACAGAATTCAAGGATAAGGAACTGGCATCACTGCTTGAAAGAAGCGCGAATGAAGGCTTTTCCCTTGCTATCGACGATTACGGAACGGGATATTCGAATACATCAAGTCTTCTCAGTTATCTTCCACATTACCTTAAGCTTGACAGGCTGCTTATATCAAGCATCAACGAGGAAACAAAGAAACAGCACTTCGTTAAGAGCATAGTTGAATTCGCATCTTCAAACGGTGTTAAAACCCTTGCGGAAGGTGTAGAAACAGCTGCCGAGCTAAAGACAGTGATAGAGATGGGGATCGATTATATTCAGGGATTCTATACCGCAAGACCTTCCCTTGAGATAATAGATCAGATCGACGAAGATATCAGAAATGAGATAATAGCCTGCTCCGTAAAGGGGACGAATCAGGATATCAGAAAGATATATACAGTAAACGGCGAAAAAGAACTTCCGATCATGCGTCTGGCACTTGAAAAGTATACGGGCATTCTCATAGAACAGGAGGAGTTTGCACTGGTCGGGAATACCGGATATTCTGCTGAAATGAGCATCAAGATCAAGGATGGGATAAAGTGTCGCCTGACAATCAGAGATGTTTTTGTAGAAAGCACACAGCAGCTGCCTTGCATTGAAATCGGTACAGGCAGTGAACTGACGCTTGTTCTTGAAGGCGAGAACAGGATGACCAAATTCGGTATACTTGTTCCAGAGAGCAGCAGTCTTATCATCGAAGGAGACGGCAATCTTCAGCTTCGTTCTCAGGGGGTATCGAGTTTTGCCATAGGTAATTTCTGGAATTCCGGAGTCGGAGATATTAGATGGCAGGGAACGGGAGCACTGGATGTGCTCATAGAAGCCGATGAAGGAATCGGTATAGGCGGTGGCGAGTTCAGAGAGGGCTGTGGTATAAGCCTGTTATCCGGAATGGTCCGGATAGAACCAGCAAGTGCCAAAGCAATCGCGTTGGGCGCAGTAAGAGGCGAGCCTCCCATAATGATCTCCGACTGCAAGATCCAGCTGGATATCAAGATCGAAAAGGGTCTTGGAATAGGCTGCCTTGAAGGAAACCAGAACACGAGGATATTAAGGTCAAACGTAAATATACTGTGTGCGGGCAGCAATATTTCCGCTATCGGCAGTATAGAACCCACATCAGGTAATATAAGCCTGGAAAACTGTGAGATATCGATACTTGCCAACGGTCAGATGATCTATCTTATCGGTGCTTCGGAAGGAGACCTTAATATAGATTTTGCTGATTCTGCGATCAATTTAAGAGGTGAGGGTAATAATATCCTTGCCATCGGAACAAAGGATCTTAACGCCCGGATCAAAGCCAAACAGGCTATATGTAATATAAAGATAGCATCCGGATCTCCGGTCGTTTACGGAGCAAAACCTGAAAAGACCGTATTTGCCGGTGGCCTGCAGAGCGTCAGTGTTAATGAGTAAAAGGGAATGAGCTGGAATAAAAAACAGATAATAATAGTGCTTTGTATTGCCGGGTATTTGCTGCTTATGTTGGCGCCCGGCATTTTGCGTGCGCTATTATCTCTTGCCGGTCCGTTTTTTCCCATACTTATATATATAATCATCTTAGCGATCGGAAAGGGACGTGGAAATTCAAGGAGAAACACCTGGAATACAGATTCATACGAGCAGAATGTATGGGAAGATAACAGGGACGAGACAGAGAGACTCGGGCGTGAGATACACGATCAGAGCGCTATATTAAAACGTCTTTATGATATCCATTACGGAGCAGTTAATGATCAGCTTTTTCAAAGATATCATGATGCGATGTACAGGGTATCAAGGGGAGAATGCAGCAATGATATCCTGGAGGAATTAAAGAGTCTTGTCAGGGCTTACTCGATGTATGAAAATCCCAATTACAGATCATATGAGAAGTCCGGGAACAACACATCGGGGCAGCGTTCATATACCGATCAGAGAGGTTACGAAAGGACGCTGTTTCATCCGTTTCTCGGCAAGACCAAGCATTTTAAAGACTGTGAGGATTTTGAGTCTGCCAAAAAAAAGTATTATAAGCTGATGAAGGAGACTCATCCCGACAATTCGATGGCGGATCAGGAGCTTTGTGCGGAACTGAACTCCGAGTTTGACAGTATTCAGAACTATTTCCACAGAAAATAAATGTATACTCTCAGTCTGAAAGGACTTTTGCAATCTTTTGTGCGCCGGTACCGTCGATGTATCTGCGCATTTTCTGACTTATCTTTTCTCTTTCTGCCCGGTCTTTATCCTTGAGGTCCTCAATAAGGGAAATTATGGTATTTACCGTATTTTCCGGATCTTTAGTGAAGTCCCCGGCACAGGGTATTATTTCATCCCTGACAAATTCCATAACACCGGAACGCTGGTTGTCGGCTATTATATAGCTGACAGAAGGAAGTCCCACTGCACATATTTCGCCCAGAGTGGTTCCACCCGCACATATCCCGAGATCGCACTTTTGCATCAGTCCGGCAACATCGTTTATACCTTCATAGACTGCTATACGATCATTCGATGAAGCCAGTTCTCTTATTTTTGTAATATCACTGTTCAGACTGCTGGTTAATATATGAAGGTTATATCCTTTCAGCCGACTGCACAGGATCAGACTTACACCATAGGGGTCTGTTCCGCCGCTTGAGATAAAAATATCCCTTACTTTGTCGCGGACCGTATAGTTGCATTCCGAAAACTGCTTTCGCAAAGGAGTATATATCTTTCCACACAATCTGACGGGAACTGACATATATGACACCGGTTCACTGACAGTGCTGTAATTGATCATGACATCAATGTCATATTCTTCGAGAATCTGCTGATCATCGATGTAGGCAAGCTTTATTCCAGCCTGTTTTGTTGATTTGTGAAGTTTTCTAAAGAAATCTTCACTAACCTGGTAAGAATCGATCAATAGACATGAAGTATTGTATTGACTCACGCAGTCAAAAAGACTGTCGGCATCTTCTGACAGCCTGGTGTAATCACTGTTAAGAACGTGGATCGGAAACTCACTGTCATATTCGAAACGCTCCTTCAGGATCCGTTCACTTTTTTCGTCGGAAACGATGAAAATCACGCTGGTTTGAGATATAATCGAATCAGCAGGATCTCTGAGAGCACGGGCGATAGACAGACTTCTCTGAATATGCCCTGTTGCGATATGATCATTTCCGTCGGTTCGGATACAAATGGTCTTCATGGCTAAATGATATCATAAGAAACATTTATTATCAAAAGAAGTAATAAGGGGTTATAGATGTACGGATTTTTGTTGGTACTCCAGATAATCAGCATAGTGATACTGTTTGGAGAAGGGCTTTATGTTTTCTTTCACCTCAATTCGAGAATGCACAGCTTTCTTTTCCTTTATCTTATTTCGAATTTTGTAAACCAGGCGGGATATTTCTTTGAAATGACGGCCAGGACCTCTGAAGAGGCATTTCTGGCAACCAGGTTTTTATATGTCGGTAAGGTTTTCATACCCGTCAGCATGATCATGTTCATACTGCTTTTCTGCAGGATCAATGTTCCGAAATGGCTGAGCGGTCTTCTTATTACGCTTCATGGCTTTTCATGGCTCCTTATCGCAACGAATGATTATCATCATCTGTTTTATACCACGACGGAATACGTAAATTCGGGACTTTTTCCACATAATGTTTACGGGCACGGGATTATATACTACCTGTACCAGATGATCGGTCCTGTCTACGCGATAATAGATGTGGTTTATGTACTTAAGATGCGGAAGAATCTTACCGGCAAGATATCAAGAAGACATTTGGGGATTTTTATTGCGGCTCCGCTTATCCCGCTTCTTGGATTCGTGATCTTCCTGTCAGGCAGGACGAACGGATACGACACCACAAATCTGGGATTCTTTATAACCTCCCTGCTGCTTATGATAGCCTTTTTCAGGTTTGATCTTATAGATACCGAAGATATGGTAAGGAATGATGTTGTTGACAGCATAAATGACGGAATCATAGCTACGGGTTATAACGGCAGACTTGTATATTTTAACAGGAGAGCAAGAGGTCTGTTCCCCGGAATGCTGAATGACAAAACAGACGAAAACAGCGGTATAATCGCCGACCTGCGCAACAAAGCTCTTCGCAAGGAAACCGTATCCATCGGAAACGAAGTGTACAGGGTTGTAGTTAAGGATGTGGTGCGTGATGAGCTCTTCAGCGGACATCTTTACATCATGGATGAAGTTACCGAGTCCATAAAGTATACCCGTCAGGTTGAGGAAGAAAGAGAAAAGGCTTACGAAGCCAATGAGGCAAAATCAAGGTTCCTTTCAAATA
>JAEEGL010077100.1_pt1 | contig 11411 bp, 10 predicted proteins | sample 9134231 | NCBI WGS metagenome assembly JAEEGL01 (sample SAMN16246548, study PRJNA631951) | gut metagenome | biome: gut microbiome; feature: rumen; material: fiber-attached | host: Bos | place: Iran: Karaj | collected 2018-10
GTCCTGTCTTGCAGAAAAATCTTATTGAGTGTATATGCCAGCGATTCCAATGTATCTTCTCTTTTGACTGGTTTCAACTCACATTCCCAAATGGTGATAGAGTGCCAGCCCATTGCGGCGAGTTCGTGTTGAACCTTCAAGTCCCGTTCTCTGTTCCGTCTTACCTTACCGACCCAAAAATCCGTATTGGTTTTCGGGATGGTATAGTAACGACATCCCTCATGCCCATGCCAAAAGCACCCATTCACAAAGATGCATGTTCTGTACTTCCGCATCACAATGTCTGGTTTCCCTGGCAACCTAGGATGATTCAGCCGATAGCGATACCCATGCCCCCATAACCAACGGCGCACCACCATCTCCGGCTTCGTGTCCTTGCCGTGGATGGCCGCCATGTTAGCGTGACGTTGTGGGGATGTTTGGAAGTTGCTCATATCTTGTCGAGAATCACTTGTTCCTTGCAATGCTGGAAAAACTCCTCACGAGTCTTGCAGAATCCTCGATAAGCAGCTCTTGTCATTCCGAACTTAGCAGGTTGTGCAAGTTCTTTCCAATCAGACACATCGAATTTTATGCGTATTGGATATTTCTCATTATCGACATGAGTAAGGTTTGCTTTGACCACTTTATAAAAGCCCTCAATGTGTCCACCAGGGATAATGGGCGCAATATAGCGGACTGTTTGAATATCCTTTGTCTCTTCCAGTCCCTTGCGTCCCATAATAATAGTGTCAGCCTTTCCTTCCAGCACGGCATTCACATCTTCATTCACTTCTGTATCAAGCGTAAGAATCATATACACGGCATCCTTCGGTTCTTCGGATGTATAATATAATCCTTTCTGAGGTATGCTATCATCAAGGATTTCAGTTGAAGCTTTGCCAATCAGCGTTTCAATGAACTTGACTAACAGGTCACGGTTTTCCTTGTCTTTCGGACGCAGTGGGAATGCACCGATGTTCACTTCATCAATGGTCTTGTAGAACTTTGACACTTCGACTTCCGCTTTCTGACCATCACCGGGGAACAAGATATATCCACCGATGACTTCTTTCTTCAGAGCAGCATCTTTGTTCTCTTTGTAATAGATGGCATCCCTGTAGCGGTGCATTTGGTTGATAGCATCTTCAGGCGGTGTGTCAACGCCGTTCACTCTTCCCTCTATTCGATACTTGGCATCAAACAGATAGGTCATCTTCATATCCTTCTGCTGGTCATGCTTTGTCAGCTGCAGGACAATATCAGGCTTTTGAGCAACAGTAGGAACGACAAGATTCTCCATGCTGATGTTGTCGTTTTCCTTGTCGGTATGTTTGGGATTGTACACAAGTTCTGCCAATTCCACATCATCTTTCTTGAACAGGATGCGAGAATGTTCTCCCTTGCCCAGTTCCCATGTGAAGGTGCCGTTCATTTCCATACGGTTACGATGGTCAACGTCTTCTGGCTTGATTCCAAGCAAGTCTCTGACAATATGGCTCACTTCAATGAAGCACCATATCTCATAGAGGGTGGCTATGTCCTTGGATTGCAGACGGTATATGCCATCGTTAAGAGAGTAGGCACGGTGAAGCAAATTCCAAGTTCTGTACACCTGACTGTAACCGCTGGCTTTCTGTAAAATGAGACTTTCCTGATTCATGCCCTTGAAACGACCTACGGTACGGAAGAATGGATTCCTCTGTAGGTACTTCAATGTATTGAGCATCGCTTTCATTTCTTCTTTGAACGGGTCGGACGCGCCTTTGATGGCTTCGATGCGCCTTTTCAGACTCTCATACTTTGCAGCTATTTGACCCAATGCGTGTTTGAGGAAACGGTTTTCCTGAGTGTCGTTGCTCTGCACTTGTTGCTCCACCCTATATAGGTGTGCAGGCTCCTTTCGGTGCTCAGCCAGCTCATTCTCAATGGCGATGGGTATTCTTGTCAATTTGTCGGCACGGATGTATGTCTCGATGCCGTGAAGTCTGTGGCGTGGACGCTCGATGATGCTTTTCACGGCATTCACAAATTTCTTTTGCTCTCCTGCAAAGATGCTCCACCATACAAGTTCGGGCGTTTCGCCTTCTGTGTCAGGTGAAAATCCGTGGAAGGTACGCTTCATGTAGTCGAGTGACAACATGCGGTACTCGCTCTCTATGTCTTCGATTATCTTTCGCCAATGCTCATGATAATTGAGTTTGGTACTCAACACATCGAAGCCAAAGCGAAAGTGGCGTATCTCCGTTCCAACGGTATAGTCAATCAGAATCTCGCTCTTGCCTATGTCGTTGCCGTAGTTGAGGAATCCTGCGAGGATGCCCCTGCGGAAACTGAAGTTCTCATTGTCACCTTGTAGGATGCTACCGAATCGGGCATTCCTGACATAGCTCTTGAAGTCCACCCATATTGGGTATTCGGCATTGTCGAAGAATAAAGCCGCTTGGGTCTCACCGTTTGCTATTTCTCGGCTAGTGCCGTCCTCATCCAGTCTGACCACAGACGCAACACCATCCGACCATGAGTAAGTGGAGGTCAAGTTTCCTGCTCCCACATTCCTCACAGCCTTGTCCCAAATTGCATCGAACTTGCCGCATTCGATGCTCATTGTGAAGTCTTGGTGTTCTATCGTCAGAAGTTCCATAAGCAATTAACTCCAAAAACTGGTGTAACCAGATGTCAGGCGCTTCTTCATTTCCGTTAGCTTTGCCAAAGATACGGAAACGTATGCTTTCTTACCCTCTCCTTCTTCAAACAAATTCGAGCAGACTGTCACAAGACCCGTTTTAATTGTATTCTCCAGTCCATCAAGAAAACTTGCACTGACCTTTGTCTCGTCACCTTCGACACGCGAGAGAATCTTCATGTTCGTTATCTCGTCCAAGGCGCGAGCTATGACATAGTCCTGAGATAGAGCATTCCCTTTTGAATCCTTGTTATATGGTAGATTATTCACCACATAGAGTAGAACTTCATTTCTTGTACGATAAGCAACCTTGAAGGGTGTGCCTTCAAGCTTGTCGTTGATGCCTTGTAGGTAATCAAGAGCAATGTCGCACACATTCTGAAAGTCAGAATATACGTCAATACCTTCAACAGTTTCACCTATGAGCTCTGTCTTGCCAAGTTTGCCAATCATTTCGTGGCGGGTGTCAAGACCACCTTTCAGATTGACTTCATTCATTTCAATGGTCATCGCACGGTCAAGTACCTTTCGGCTGAATGAGAATGTGGTCTCGTCCATATTCACTGTGCCGACCACAATAAGATTTTGTGGTATACAGATACCTTCGGTATTAAATTGTGTTCTTATATCCTCCTTATGCGTCAGTTGGGCCGTCAAATTAAAGTACCATTGCTCATCGCTCTTCAATATAGGGTCTGTCGAAATATTTCCATTTTCATCTGCCTTACGACTTTCTATTACACTCAAATATTCTGCGAAATATTGCTCAACAGGTGCAAGATTCATTTCGTCAAGACAGAGAAAATATGGTATTTCGGGATTTTCCCATGCCTTAGCTACAAATCTAAGGAAATCACCTGCCACAAACACCACACCGTTACCATCCTTGTCTGCACCGATGCGACTGACATAACCGATCAATTCCGAAGAATCGTGCCAGTTGGGCTTTACCTGCACCATCTCAAAGTTCTTGGGTTTCTGTGCCTTAAAGTCTGTGCTGCCTACATCCCAACATGCACGTGCCAACTCTCTTACTATACGGCTTTTGCCCGTTCCTGATATACCTGCAAGTAGCAAAAAGGGTTTTGATTTTATTGCTGTAATAAAACTGCGGTACTTAGGATTAATTGTTGTAGGCACTTTAGGGGTAGAAGGTTTGACACCTTTGAGAAGTTTGTTGATTTCATCAACATCTCTTTTAATGTTTGAATCATATACACCCATAACTATAAACTAATTTGAGAATAAAACAAATCGGCTTCATCAGACAACTTGGATTCCAAAGAAGAAACCTTATAAATTAAGCCACACTCTTCAAGGTAGCTCCTTAAATACGAGTAGCATGTATTTGGGAGGACATCTCCATCTTCATTTACGAACTCAATTAAGTCAATTTTATTTTTATTTTTTTTGATGTCAGAAAAGGCATCACCCAGAGTTCTTCCTGTTTCGAGGCAATGCAAGGTATAAAGGAACTCGTTCCAATGAATAAGGCGGAATTCTTTTAAGAGTTTTAGGGCTATCCACATGTTATGATTCTTCCATTCTGGATCATTATACATATTGATAAGACCTTTTATCTGGGCATTACGCTTTATACTTGCCAATCTTGAAATAATTTCTTCCTTATGTGGAGTGTCTTCCGTAACATTGTCAAGAGCACGACATGCTAATACAAATTGTGTTCCCAATTCAGTAAAACATTTATTTGCAGCAAAATCGCCATCATAGTCAACGAAATCTATCTTCTTCAGAAGAGGGAAGAAAGTTCTAATAGCACTTTTGGCTTTGGTCTTGCCAAACAACTTCTTTGTGTCAGCTTCTTCTTGAATGCCAACATAAGATATAACTGTACTTCCCAACGCTTCAAGCATTTCATAAACTTGAACCATTTGGGAACATCGTGTTGGTGAAAGGCTGCTTCCATCAACTCCCTTGTAACTTTCAATGGATAGACTAAGTTTCATGATAGCATTTCTTTTATTTTGTCTGCAATTATTTTAGCTAGCATAGGCGGTACTGCATTGCCAACCTGTTTGTATTGGCTTCCTCTTGTACCCACAATTTCAAAGCTATCTGGAAATGACTGAATTCTTGCCGATTCTCTCACAGTTGGGATTCTCGGCTCAGCATAATGGAAATAGTTTCTATGACCTGTATCAATTGTATTGGAAGGCTTGAAAGTTCCCATTCTTTCAAATGCTTTATTATATTTTCGTACTTGCCAAATTTCTTCCGGCAGGTCGCGGATGTTACCTCCGTCAGGAACTTGGCTTATAATTGAAATTGTTTGTTCTGAATGGTTAGTATAATCTTGATTCAAAGGTTTGCTCACCCCACCACGCATCTTTTTTTGAAAATCATTTTGGGGCGCACTCCCATAATGCTCAGAAGTAGCTCCTTCCAAGTCACTTATACCATCTTTTGCAGTAAGTTTATATTCAAATTGTTCTGGGAATTCAAACTTTTTGTTTTTGATTCCCACATAAAAAACCCTGTATCTATTCTGCGGAATGCCGTAGTCTGCCGCATTAAGGAGTTGATAATTAATAGTATACCCCAATCCTTTAGGGCCAAACCGTTCGATTAGATCCTTAACGAAAGCCCCTTTGTTAAGGGTCAGCATTCCCTTAACGTTTTCGATAACGAAAAAGTCTGGAGAAGCCAATTTTACGGCTTTATAGAATTCAAGGTACATTTTATTTCTTGGGTCATCAACGTCGCGTCTACCAACGGTACTGAACCCCTGGCATGGAGGACCACCGATAATACCAGTTATATGCTCTCTCTGTATCAACTTAGGCAACTCCTTGTCATTAAAGTCTTCAACAGTTTCAACCTTTGCGATTTTGTCTTTTCGATTGTGGTTGTATGTTACGACGGCATCCTTCCACATATCAACTGCAGAAACGACCTCAAACCCAGCTTGTTCAAAGCCCAAGCTCAGTCCGCCTATGCCGCAAAATAAATCAATTATCTTCATTTTTTAAAATCTTCATTATGGAATCTGCGATTGCTTTGGCGAGTAGTGGCGGAACTGCATTTCCTACTTGACGATACTTGCTTCCTCTTGGTCCTTGAAACTCAAAACTATCAGGGAACGATTGCAATCTTGCAGATTCTCGGATTGTTGGGATTCGGTGAAATACTGGGTGAAAATAGTTGCTATGAGCATTACCTGTATCTATAGTACAAGACTGCGTATTGGGGTCTAGTCTCTTATATGCAGACGAATGTCTGTTTTGGCGATTAGTAGGCCAAAGTTCAGCTGGTACATCTTGCCAATTCCCTCCTTGTGGGACATGCTTTATTCTATCCTGTACTTTTTGCGCTGGATAGACTATATCCTGATCAAGAATAGTATTATCCTTTGTACGCAAGAACTTACGAAGTGGCGTATCAGCTGGAGTCGAAATTATTTTCTTTCCATCGGCACTTTGTTCAAAGCAATATAATTCGCCAATAGCATCTTCTACTGTAGTTTTTTCCTGCTTAGCCAATTTGGAGAAATCGAAGGTAATATCTTTATAATCCTTTCTTATTCCAACAATGATTGCTCTTTTACGATTTTGTGGAACGCCATAGTCGGATGCGTCAAGTATCTTATAAGTTATATTGTATTCTTCTGCTCCAAGAATTTCCTGAATACGATTGATGGCATATCCATTATCTCTTGTCAAAAGACCACGGACATTTTCAATCATAATAATCTTTGGATGTATCTGTTGAACAAATCGGATATACTCAAAGAACAACTTGTTCCTTGGGTCTTCTGCTTCCTTCTGCCATCTGTTTGCAGAAGAAAATCCTTGACATGGCGGTCCACCTACAATTACATCTACGTCACTATATTCTTCAGCAATTTGCTCGTTGCTAAAGGTCGTGATATCAATATTATGAACCTTGGCACTTTTGAAATTGTGCTGAAAGGTTATTGTAGCATATTCGTTGAAGTCAATACCTCCTGCTATGTCAAAGCCGGCAAGGGCATATCCTTCGCTTATGCCTCCACATCCACAGAATAAATCTAATACCTTGAAAGTTTTCTTCTTTGCCATTTTATCTATTGATGAGTTATTCACAAACTCAAATAATATTTATTTTTTGCTTTGTTTGATATAATATAAAAACATTATTCGACAACAATCAAAGAGGATAGTTTCTCCTTGTTTTCTTCACGAGTTTTATGCGAATAACCTACAACATCACAAACTTGCTCAACCTTTGAACAAAAATCGTCGCAATTAAGTTTTGTCATAGAAAGGCGTCCATCCTCATCCCTGAGTATTGTATTCCACATTGCCTCATCATTAAGGGGATGCTCTGGACGGAAACTATTTATATTGAATATTTTATGATCAACACGAGTTATCCATGAAGCTCCGATTTCAACCATCGCACCCCACGCTGTTTTTGTGTTATCACTAGTTACAAACAGAACATACATCTTCTTGTCAGATACACTATCGACAAAGAATTTTCGTAGATAATCATAAATATTCATTCCTTGTGGCACCCTACTTATCTCATCATCACAACTTGTATAAATGATGTCTTCCGGAGGCACATTATTAAATACAAGCATATTGTAAACGATGTCACCGATGTCTTTGTCTCTTCCAGTATGACTTATGAATAGTTTCTTTTTTTGTTGATCAATGTGTGGTTTTAATCCTAAAATATTAGCATTCGCATTTATTGCATCTTCTACAGCAGACCGAACTTCCTCTTCTGAAAACAAGGACTCTTTGCCAACAATTCTCTTTGCCACTTGAGCAGAAGTATTCTTGCGAAATTCGCTTACACTCTGTCGGAAAGAACGTTCCTCCTCTTCCTGTTTGTCTATTTTTCCCTTTTCACTTTGATCTTTTTTTGCCTTGGCATATGCCACCCTTTTTGCTATTATATTAGGCAATAATTCGTCTTTGACGTACTCGATCACCTTTATATAACGAGGATCGTCTGATTTGTATCCTTGTCGGTTACTTAAGGCCATATCTGGCAATTCTGACAACTCGAACAAATCGATATACAACTGCCCTACAACATAAGACTCATTCAAACGGTTTGCTCCGACCACAGGAAGGATGTTGAATTCACCCATTTTATCATTGGCATACAATGAAATAAAATTATCGGGAAAATCAGAGGATTCCAATTTCCTTCCACGCGTTGATTTGTAAGCACCTATCCAACCTTCTATTATCAGCCTATATTCTTTTTCATTACCATCATTGTTTTTTAGAACGATAGGGAATTCTTTACTTGGTTTTTTGACAAATAATTCGACATCAGAATATTCGTTTTTATAAGTATTTTGAATAGTAGATGATTTGTCGCCAAGTAAAATGCATGCACACAATTCTCTGCCAATTTCTTTATCCACGGAATCAATTACATCTTCTTTATCTCCCATTATTATGTGAATCTTAAAATCTTCGCTTATTGCGGGAAATATTTTTAATAGATTTCTTTTAATTGCTGTTGGAGTTTTATGTAAATGATATTGAGGTTTTAGCATGACAATTGCTGTGCCATTTCCAGTAATTTTCTCAAAATGAATACTTTCATCAGGAATGCTCTGAAGACTCTCACTTTGCGGATGGCGAGAAAGCACAAATCCAGACTTCTCTCCTGATGAAACAGTCATAACATAAACTTCTTCGGACACAGACAAGGCTGCCAATTTGCCAACTCCTTTTCTGCCCATTTTTAACCTATCAAGTGCAGTCTTAGAGTCAGACTCATTAGTTCTGGATATTGCAGCCACTTTTAAGTATTTCGTTATTTCCCCTTTTGAGTACGACATTCCCTTTCCATCGTCTTCCACAATAATCATATCGTCATTGGAAATGATATAGACATTGTGTGCATCAGCATCATAGGCATTGGCGATTAATTCTGCCAGCACATAATAAATGTTGGTGTACAAGTTAGGACCAAGTAACTCCAATATTCTTACATCTATATTTAATTCATACTTTTTATCCATAATAGTAACTAGTGATTCCTTATATGTTGTTTGATACTTTCTGCAATCACCTCACCTAATTTGGGAGGGACTGCATTGCCTATATATCGAGACGCTTTAGCCAGAGAAACCTCTTGTTCATTGGGAAAGAACTTGTAAGTAGCAGGAAACGTTTGAATCAATGCTGCTTCACGAGCAGAAATAGCTCTGTTTTGTACTGGATGACCGAAACGACCATTCCCAATACCAGTACATTCGGTTGTCATTGTAGGCGCAGGTTCGTCCCATACCATTCGACCATAAACACTACCAAAACTTTTTCCACCTTCCTTCTTGTGGCAATCCAACAACAAATTTTCCGGCCAGTCTTTCCAGCTCCCACCATATGGAGTTGCCATCATTCTTTGCATGTTCAACGGCGAAAGAGTTCGCGCTCTATGTAAAGCATCAGTCGGACAACACTCACCAGCCTTCAAAGGTGGAAGTTGTTCTATCATGTCCCTAACAGTAACGTAATTCTCTTTGTGGTGGGTTGGCGGAATCAAGTCAATCATTCCAAGTCGAGAAGCCAACAATACAAGACGTTTACGAGTTTGTGGTATACCATAGTCTGGGCAATATACAACTTGAAAGAACACATAGTAGCCTTCTTCTTCCAATGTCTGGATAAAATCCCCTAATACCGACTGCAATTTGAAGGATGCAATTGCAGGTACATTCTCCATTGTAACAATATCTGGGTGAACTTCTTTTACCAAACGTCCGAATTCATAAAGTAGGTTGTACTTATTCTCGTCTTTGTACTTGTTCTTGAATGCGTATGATGAAAAAGGCTGACAGGGAGCACAGCCTGCTAAAACCTTAATAGCATTCTTTGAATACAATGGAACTATATCCTTTGCCTGAACTTCCCTTATATCTTTGTAAACAAAGTTGGCTTCGTTATTTGTTTCAAATGCATATTGACAGGTCCAATCTAAATCGAAGCCACTTAGGATCTTGAACCCTTTTGACTTCATGCCATAGCTTAGTCCACCTATTCCGCAGAACAGGTCAACGACTTCTATCTTGGGAAGCCTTCCACGCCGTTTATGTATTTCGCTCTTAGGCATAACTATTCAGTGATTAGTTCTCGTTTCTCACATCCTATTATTTCGGCTATCTTTGCTAATGTCTGCAGGTCGGGCTGGTGCATGTTGGTGCACCATTTGCTGACCGTTACAGCAGATACACCGAGTTGTTCTGCCAACCATTTACTAGTCTTCTGATTCTCCACAAGAACCACTTTAATTCTATTAAGAGGTCTTTCGCTCATCTTTATTTAATTAAAACCGAGTGCAAATATAATAAAATTCAGTGTCTTCGCCAAAGAATAATCAAGAAAAGCGGTTTTGAACGGTTGTAAATTAAGCTTTTTTGCACAAATGCAATATTATTGGCGCATTTCACAATCATATTTCTATGTTAACCTCTACCGCAAGGAACTCTGCAATGACGAATTTTACAATATTGCCATTGGGCGATACGCAATATCTATAGCGGCCTTCTTGAATAGTGCCCCAGGGGCTTAAATAGGAATACGATCCATCGTCTTCATAACACAACATTACGTGTTCCAAGCCATGACTGCACACTTCTGGCAATAGTTCACCTCTATAAGGGCGGAAAAAATCGTCCCTCTGAGAATCAGACATCTCAGACAACAAATGAATGTCAATACTATAGGGACTATCCCATGCAAGCGTATCATTCTCAAAAGCCAAATGACCGAATGCCAACTTACGAAAGACTTTCTTAAATCGTTCCTTCTCAATATCATATAAAAGCACTCCTCCAAAATCTCTTATTTGAGAACTTATTCTCTCTTGTAATTTGGGATTATGCAGAAGGGACTTGCGAGTCTTTTCTCTTTTAACAAGGATTGGAGAAGCCGTACCAGCCTTCATGCAGTCAATCATACACGACACGTATTCCTCATCTAAAGAGAAATCATGATTACACTTATAGCAACAAGGGATAACGGGCAAATCTTGAGGGTGAGGCTTATCAAGGAAACATCTAGATGGTACATGGTCTTCCGTTTCAGTTGGGCAGCCACAGAACGCACAAAAGTGATTTAGCCTGGTATCTCCATAGTATTTCTTGTTTGGATTCATATCGTTTTTTGGGGAACTTGTAGTGTCAACTTAAATCTATTTTGTTTCAATTATTATTAAGGTATTCAAGCATGCAAGAGTTTGCTAATTATCTTTCTTCCAAAGTTGTCGAAGAGGAAATGGGGAGTTCATTAAGAATTGTAACTTTACATTCTTCCGTCTCGACATAATTGGAGAGTTGATTACTAAAATATAGAGTGACTATATACTAATATTGTACGTGCACACGAAGGTGTCAGACTTCTTTGACAAGAAAAGCCATTTGATATACTCGAAATAAGCCTTATCGTCCTTACTTTCAACTACAAACAGGATTATATTTCAAATGCTCCAGCGCGGAATAGTTTCTCAATATTATGCCCGAATCGCAGTTCCTTTTCTGTGCAAGCGTGTAATGGCTTAATCTTGTTGTTCTGCAAGATGAAATTGCAGTCCGGACGCAACAAATCGTTCGTCATCAAATAGGTATTGTGAGACGACGTGAAGACCTGACAATTAAGATTGAACAATTGCTTACATACCTCAAAAGCCAACTTGAAATGATAGAAAGCATCGAATTCATCGATAAAGACAAAGGATGCTGCGTTCATCTTTTTTAGCCAGAAGTATAACAACTTCA
>JAEEGL011422799.1_pt1 | contig 11411 bp, 9 predicted proteins | sample 9134231 | NCBI WGS metagenome assembly JAEEGL01 (sample SAMN16246548, study PRJNA631951) | gut metagenome | biome: gut microbiome; feature: rumen; material: fiber-attached | host: Bos | place: Iran: Karaj | collected 2018-10
CTTAAGGGCGAATCCGCATACGATCTCGCCGTAGAAAACGGCTATACCGGTTCCGAATCGGAATGGCTGACCTATCTCAAAGGAAAGGACGGTATGGACGGTAAAAACGCCGCCGTTACCGCGGGCGACCTGTACGACGAGGCCGTAGAACGAGGCTATGCCGGGACTTATTTCGACTTTTTACGCGAATATCTGAACGTCACGAATACGAACCAAGTCGCTTCTAACGCAGTGTTCGCTTCGGTGTCTGTTTATTGCGGTTTCGATATACCGTATACGAATTTCAGCACTCAAGGATATCAATCGGGGACGCAGATCGGCTTTTCGGCGGGAAGCGGTATTATTTATTCTTTGAATAAGGATGAAGGTAGCGCGTATATCGTGACAAACTATCACTTGGTCTATAATGCGGAAAGCACGCAGGACAAAGGTATCAGCGATAATATTCTTGTTTATCTGTATGGCAGCGAGGTCATCGGAAACGAATTGTATACCGAAGAATACGTCGCGCAGAACCGGATCACGGGCGCTCCCGATTATCGAGGCATGGGGATCAAAGCGACTTACGTCGGCGGTTCGCAAAACTACGATATCGCCGTCTTGTACGTAGAGAACAGCGATATACTGAAAAACAGCAACGCGGTGGCGGTGGAATTCGCCGACAGTAACGCCGTTGTGGCCGGACAAGTCGCGTATGCGATAGGCAACGCCGAAAGCAAAGGTATTTCCGTAACCAAAGGCGTAGTCAGCGTGGACAGCGAAAATTTGCGTTTGACGGTGGCGGACAATAACGAATATACCTCTTTCCGCGTTATTCGTGTCGATGCCGCTATCAACTTGGGTAACAGCGGTGGCGGTGTGTTTGACGACGAAGGCAAAATGATCGGTATCGTCAACGCAAAAACCAACGTTTACGTTGCGGAAAACATCGGTTACGCTCTGCCGTCCAACGTCGTAAAATATATCGTACAAAATATTCTCGACTACAAGGATACCGCGACCAAGAATGCCGACGTCAGAAAATGTATGCTCGGTATCACCATTTCTTCCCGCGAAAGTAGCGCCGTTTTGGACGATGCTACCGGGAAGGTCAGACTCGTGGAAAAAGTTATGGTCAACGAAACGACCGAAAACGGACTGGCAAACGGCAAGTTAGAAGCGGGAGATATCCTCGTCTCCGTCAAGATACACCATGCGGGCGACGCCGAAGGCGTTTATGAAGAACATGCGATCACGCGGTCCTTTATTATCGTCGATCTGATGCTGACCGTGCGCGTAGGCGACACGATCGAGATAACTTATGACCGTACGATCGACGGGGATACGGTGCGCGGCACGGTCGAGTTCGTCATGACGGAAGAATGCATTAACGAAGTGAGCTGACAATGGGCGATATAGCGCAAGTCTTTTCGGAAGTCGGTAAGGAATTGACAGTGGAACAAGAAAAGCTGTTCGTTTCTTATCGCGACTATCTGAAAGAATATAACGAAAAAGTAAATCTTACGGCGATCACCGACGATAACGAGATCGCCGTTAAGCATTTTTTGGACAGCGTGCTGGGTGAAAAATTTTTGCCGCGCAATGCGACCGTCGTGGACGTAGGGAGCGGCGCGGGCTTTCCCGCGGTGCCGATCAAGATCGTACGCCCCGACCTGAAGTTCGTTTTGATGGACAGCCTCAATAAACGCGTCGTCTTTTTGAATTCTCTTATCGAAAAATTGAACTTGACCGATATTTCTCCCATTCACGCCCGCGCGGAAGAAGGTGCGAAAATCTATCGGGAAAAGTTTGACGCGGCGGTCGCGCGCGCGGTCGCGCCGCTCCCGACCCTTCTCGAATACGTCCTGCCGCTCGTGCGCGTCGGCGGCGTTTTCGTTGCGTATAAAGGCAACGCGGAAGAAGAACTGAAGCAGTCTGAACGAGCTTTGCGGATCCTCGGCGGCAAACTTCTTTATCAAGAAGAATTTTCTCTCCGAGGCGATAAACGGACGGTGTTTGTGTTTGAAAAAACGGCAAGAACTCCGGAAAAGTATCCTAGGCTACAAAATAAACCGAGAATTTCCCCGTTGTGAGGGTTTACAAAAAAAAGTCGGCATGATATAATTATTATATAAAACAAATTGTAGGTGGTTATCATGGCGAAACAACTCAAACGTGGATTGGGCGCCCTGCTTGCCAACATCGAAGATGTTAGGGACGAAGTAAAGGCGGACGATAAGGTGTATAAAGTGGCTGTGGAAATGGTTCAGCCGAACCCTGATCAGCCCAGAAAGAGTTTTAATCAAGAGAGCCTGATAGAGCTTTCGCAATCTATTCGCAGTAACGGTATCATTCAGCCTATCGTCGTACGTAAAGACGGCGACAAATACGTTATTATCGCCGGCGAGCGTCGTTATCGCGCGGCGCTTTTGGCGGAACTGACCGAAGTCCCGGTGATCATCAAAAATTACGACGATCTAAAGGTCAAAGAGATCAGCTTGATCGAGAACCTGCAGCGTGAAGACCTGAACGCCATCGAAGAAGCCGAGGCTATTCGAGAATTGATGACGGCCCACGGACTGACCCAAGATGAGATCGCTCAAAAATTGGGTAAGTCCCGTCCCGCACTTGCCAATACTCTCCGTCTTCTTAACCTGACGGGCGAAGTAAAAGAATTGGTAAAAAGCGGCAAATTGAGCGCCGGACATGCGCGCGCGTTGCTTCCCGTGGCCGATCCTATGGCGCAGATCCGTATGGCGACCATTTGTGTCTCCGAAGGTTGGAGCGTGCGCGAAGTGGAAAAGCAGGTCAAGTATTATCTCAAGCCGGAGACGAGACCCGTTCGTCTCAGCGACAAAGTGCGCGAAAAGATGACGGTGGAAATGAGAGAGTTTGTCAATGATATGACCCGCGTTTTCTCCACAAGAGTAAAACTGATGGGTAACGAAACCAAAGGAAGAATTTGCATCGACTACTTCTCCAACGACGATCTGCAACGCATTTACGAGATCATCGAGTCTTTGAAAAAATAAATGAAAAACGTGAAACAATAAAGCGGCCTTACGAATAAGGCCGCTTTTCTTTTCTTGTCGGTTTTATTTTGTCTCAATGTAGAGCATGGACAGTTGCTTCATCGTGACGGTCAAATGTTTTCCGTCGTAGACGTAATCGGTCGTTTCCGTCAGGTCGTGGTTTTCATCCAGTAGATATACCTTCGGTTTCTCGGGGAAGGGCAGCGTGATCTTCCTGTCACGGAAATTCCTTTTTCGGATGAAATAAGAGATCAGCGTAGAAGGGTAGTAGGCGATCATAACTCCTTTTTTACCGTTGCCTTCGGCGGCGAGAACGCGGATATGACGGCATTTGCAAGAGGCTTTGACCTGCGCTCCCATTTCCGCAAGACGGTTGAAAACGACGAACGGATAGTATCCTTTGAGCGGCTGTTGAGTATAGAAGTCAAACAACCCATTAAAGGTGGACGGACGCGCGTCGTAATACATCAGCATATCGACGGGAGCGTTTTGACAGTCGATCATCATCGCCGCGTTGAAGAGGGCGCCGCGGATGCCGACAATACTTTTGATGGTCTCGAGGAAGGCGTCTCCGTTCCAATTATATAAAAAGTTCCATTCGTTTAAGATGCTTTCGGTGGACGTAAACCCGTATCTGTCGAGAGTCTCTCGCGCGATCTTCGCCGCCAAAGTGAAGTCCTCGGTTCGATTGAGATATCCGTGCCAGGAGAAAAAATCGAGTGGCGCGCCGCTATCTCGGACGGACTGCAAAAATCCAACCACCCACGGTTTGGCGACGAGACGAAATCCTCTCCAAGCCTCTGCCACGCTGCAACAAGCCGGGCCGCCGATCTTCAGGTGCGGAAAACGTGCTTTCAGGTGCTTTGCGACCGTTACGTAAAAATCGAAATATTCAGCCATCGTGCCGCCCCAACATTCTTTCTTTTCGGGCGGCGCGTCGTCGGGACGTCCGTCAGCCTCGTTCCAGATCTCCCAATAGGTGATGTTCCATTGATAGCCGTTTGCCCAACCTTCGGTGTAGTGGGCGATGATGCGTTCGCAAATGCGCGCCCATTTACCGAAGTCTTCCGGCTTTTTCGTATTGTATTTTTTGGACCAGTGTTCTATCTTGCTGCCGAGTCTGAAAAAGGGTTCCGTGCCGGCGGCGATCATTGTTTGCAGATATTCGTCCGTCAGTTGAAAATCATAGGACTTCGGGTCGGTCTCGTCGGCGGAAAAGTAAGGAAAAATAAAATTGACGTCCACCGTGTGTTCGCCGCCGTAAGCGGCGCAAAAAGACGCGTCGTGCGTGCGAGCGTAGGGAATACGCAATTTTTGATAGGCGTCAAAGTTGCTGACGGCTCGTTCTTCGGCAATGGGTAAAGGGCCGTTATTGACGGCGTTCATGGCCTTGATCGGGCCTGTTTTTTTGGAATAGTCAACGTGAATGCGTGTCATAGGGCGTCGTCCTTATAACGGTCACAGACGTATGAAAAGCACGGACATCGGCGGGAGATATACGTTGATCTCGCCGAGCGCGTAGGTGTAGTTGTTGATCCTTTCATTGAGGTGCGTTTTGTTGGTCAAGTACAATTCAGGCTCTTTCTCAAATCCTTTTATCGTGATCGACTTGCTTTTCGGATTCTTATCTTTCGGTGAGGGATAATAGACGACCATGGCCGACCTTTTATTGCCGCCGGCGGCGAGGATATAAACGTCTTTATCCGAAGATGAAGCAAACGTTTGGGTTCCCGTTTTCTTTAATTCGGAAAACATAAGAAATGGATAGTATCCTATCTTCGGGTGAAGAGTATAGTAGTCGAACAGCCCGTTGAAGACGGACGGTTGCGCGTCGTAGTACATCAGCATATCGACGGGAGAGTTTTGACAAGCGCACATGACGGCGGCGGAAAAAGCCGCGCCGCGCTCGTCACTGATGCCTTTGACGGTCTCGATGAAGTCGTCGCCTTTCCAACCGCAAAGGTAGTTCCATTCGTCGAGGATGCTTTCCGTTTTCGTCAGGCCGTATTTGTCCAGATACTTACGCGTGTCTTTGACTCCTTCGAGTATCCACTGCACGTCGCCGGTGTAGCTGTGCCAAGAAAAGAAGTCGAGGGGAATTTTATTTTCGGAAACGAATTTCAAAAACTCGTCGATCCAGGGCTTGACGATGGTCACCGCGCCAAAAACGCGGGACGTGAACATATTGGCGACGGCGGGGCCGCCGATCTTGAGCTTCGGAAAACGTTTTTTCAGATGCTTTGCCGCCGTTTTATAAAAATCGAAGAATTGCGCTTTGGTGCCGCTCCAGGTGGGTTTGTTTTCCGGCGGTTCGTTGTCGCCGCGCATATCCGGCTCGTTCCAAATTTCCCAGTAGGTTATTTTCCAGTTGTAACCGTCCGCCCAGCCCTCGGTGTAGTGGGCGATAATGTGCTCGCAAATACGCGCCCACTTCAAATAGTCCTCCGGTACGCGGGTGTTGTACTTTTTCGACCAGTGTTCGATCTTGCTTCCCAAACGGAAAAACGGCTCCGTCCCGGCGTCGAGAATGCTCTTTAAGTATTCGTCCGTTAACTGAAAGTCATAAGAATCCGGGTCGGTTACGTCGGCGGAAAAGTCGGGAAAAATGAAATTTACGTCCACCGTGTGTTCGCCGCCGTAGCGAGAGCAGAAAGACGCGTCGTGCGTGCGGGCGTAAGGAAGACGGAGTTTTTTGTAATCGGTAAAATTCGTCCACGTCTGACCTTCGGTGTAAGGCAGGGGCCCGTTATTGATGGCGTTCATCGGCTTGAAAGGTCCGATTTTCTGAGAGAAATCAACGGTAACGACGGTCATGAAGGCCTCCTGTCCGAAAAAAAACTATTTGTCGACGGTCTCGTCGAGATAGGTGGTTTGTACGTCTGCGATATGGAAGAGGAGCGCCGTGGGAAACTTATAGTAGGCGTCGCTGAGCGCATAGCTGCCGCCCTGTACGCGCAAGTCGTAGGCGCCCATGTGCCAGTTGATGGCCATGGCTTCTTCTCGGGACAGGCGCATAAATCCGCCGATCATGTAGACGGACTTTTCTCCGTGTCCGTACGGCAGATCGTCTTCTGTGGTATAGTAGGGCTTTTGCACCCACTCGCCGTTGACTTTTACGTTGCGATAATCAACTTTGTAGGTGTTGACTTTGCAAAGATCGTGGAGCAGGGCGATGATGGCCGCGCTTTCCGGAGAAAGAACGCCTTCCCAGCCTTCTTCGCTCTCTTCGTATTCGTTTTGAAGATTCTGAATAAAACGGTAATAGGCTTTGACGCTGTGTTCGCACAGACCGCCCATGCGGTTGGAGTGGAATTTCGTCGAAGCAGGCGCATAGAAAAAGTCGCTCTTGTTGGTCAGCCAGTCGAGCAGTTTGTCCGCGCCGGGGCGATGAATATTCTCGTTGTAAATGCGAAGAAATTCCGCTTTATAGTCGTCGATATGCCAGTCCATATTATCATTACCGTCCTTTTGAATTATGTATAATATATTGTAATTGTTTTTCTTTGGTTGTCAAGGGGGAGCCTTTTTGCGAACATGCGGCAAGAAGTCCGGACAGCGCCTTCGTCCTTTCGGAAACGGGCAAAATTTCTTCGGGAATATCGTTGCCGCGCACAAGGAGTTCTTTGACGGTGAAAGGTACTTTTTCCCGCTTCATTTCTTCGTAGGTTGCAATAAGCCGTAAAGAAACCGGGCTTCGGCCGCTTTTTACGTATCCGCAGCCGATCATGTCCGCGTCCATAAGAAGGCAGAGTTTGTCGAGGATGTCGGCGTTTTTCTGAACGAAAAGACGTACGGTGTTTTCTCGGGCGTTGCCGGCGAGGTCGAACATGTGCCGGCGTACGAGACGGACGGTCTCGTCGATCTCTTTGTTGGAATAACGCAGACGGCGCATGACCTCTTTGCAGATTTCCGCGCCCACCTCGTCGTGTCCGTGGTAATTTCCGTTTTTCAGGTAGCAGGCCGGTTTACCGATGTCGTGGAAGAGGGCGGCGGTGGTTACCGATTTATCGGCGGCGTCCACCGTGGCAAGGATATGTCCGAATACGTCGTAACGATGGAAGTCTTTTCTTTGCGGCAGTCCGAAAGCTACGTCGATCTCGGGTAAGATACGCGCGAGCACGCCTTCTTCGCGTAATAATTTCAGTCCTACGGAAGGGACGGGAGCAAGCAATATCCGCTCCAATTCGACGCGTATCCGTTCCGGCGCGATCTCGTCTATTTTTTCGGCGTTTTCACGCGTTCCGGACAATGTTTCCGGATGGACGGAAAACCCGGTCTCGGCAGCTTGGCGCGCAAGGCGCATCAGTCGCAGACCGTCTTCGGAAAAGACTTCTTTCGGACTGCGAGTCGTGGAAAGGATCTTGTTTTCGATATCCTTGACGCCGCCTAAGGGATCGACGATCGAGTTGTTTTTTATATCGTAATAAACGGCGTTGGCCTTAAAGTCCCGCCGCCGCGCGTCGCCCTCGATGTCGGTAGGGTAGGTCGCCGCGGGGGTATGCCCGCCCTCGTAACGGTCGGTGCGGAAAGCGGTATATTGCCATTCTTTTCCGTGGCAAGTGATCGCCACCGTGCCCGTGTTTTTTTTGATCAGGGAAATAACGTAAGGAGTGCCGGAAAGAAGAGAAGCAACCTTTTCGGCGGGAAGGGAAGAACAGATATCGTAGTCGTCCGATCTCCTGCCGGAAAGCGCGTCGCGCACGTACCCGCCCACAAGATAAAGGGGAACGGGAAAGAGAGAAGCGAATTCTTTCAGGTCGCTCGGTACGGGGATCATTCTTTTTCTTTGACGATATGCAGGAAGGGCCCTTCCGGCTCGGCTTTGACGGCCTCCGCCGTTTCCACGCCTAGAACGGCCAGCACGGTATTGCCGTCGGCCAGGACAAGTAATTTTTCTTTTTCGAAAGCTTTCAGTTTTTTGTCGTTGAGGAAGTCTCCGAGGAGTTTGTTTTTTCCGTTGACCCGGCGGAAGATGTCTCCGTCTTTGCGGGTGCGGATGACGGCGCCTTCGGGGATCTTGGTCGGGTCGAGGGTGACCCCGCGTTTCATTTCCGTGCCGCGCGCGAAAGTAAACTTATCGCCTTCGTAGCGGATGACCGCGTCTTCGCTAAAGGGCACGGGTAAAAACTCTGCCGGCTCTTTCAAAGAGAAGCAGAGGTCGGTATTCATTTTCAGCGCCCGGCACCCAAAGGGCAGCCCCACCACCGTATTATTGGGTTTGTCTTTTAATGCGACCAGCGCGTCAAGGTGTTTTTTTTCTATGTCCTGATAAATGTCGATTTTTTCAAAAAACTTTTTTACGGCATACTTTTGCAGTATTTCCGGATACCCAAAACAGTCTTTTATCTTGTATCCGTAATACGTCTTTTGCGCGTTCGGAGCGCAGGAAAGGATATATTCGTCCGCTTCTTTTGCGTTTTCGGAAAGGCGGGCGAAAGCCTCGATAACGCCAGGATACATGGCGACGATCTTGGGCATGATTTCGTGCCGGATATAGTTGCGGGTGCAATCGTCGACGAGATTGGTGCTGTCGGTGACGTAGGGAATGCGGTGTTTTTCGGCGTAGGCCTCGATCTCCTTATGAGAGACCCCGAGGATGGGGCGAATAAAACCTTTTCTGTCTCCCATGCCGATCAGACCGTGAATGCCGGTCCCGCGGAAGATACGCATGAGCATGGTTTCCGCATTGTCGTCCGCGTGGTGTGCGAGCGCAATGGCGTCAACCGTTTTTTCTTCGAGCAGACGATTGAAGACCTCGTAACGAAGTCTGCGCGCGGCCAGTTCCACGCTTTCGCCCGGTTGCAACTGATGGAGAGTGTCGACGGAAAACCGCAGACATTCGACCCCGCACAGACGGCAATACGATTCGACGAAATCGCTGTCGGAGACGGATTCTTCTCCGCGGATGCCGTGTTCTATGTTGATGACGACCAGTTTCTTTTGCACTTTGCGACATAAGTTGAGCAGTACCATGCTGTCCATGCCGCCGCTGACCGCCACGCCTAATTTTCCTTTGAATGGTTCTACCGATAGTTTCATGCCTCTATTGTACCCGCTTTTTGCCGCTTTCGCAAGAGAAAAAAGGTCGCAAACGAAAAGATTATTTTTTGTATGTTGACGAAAAGGGGCCGTTGAATTATAATAATTAGTATGAACGTAGAAATGAACGCAGACAAAAATCTGTACTTTAAATGCAGTATGTACTACATGCGTAAGTATTTCGGCTTGCGCGAGATCATATTGCTTTCTTTGCTCCTTGCCATCGGGCTCGCGCTCTTTATCGCATGGGGCGTTTTCTTTATCCTCATCCTGTTCGGCGTTTGCATTTTGGTGATCGGTATCGCCTTTGCGCTCTTTTTGTGGACGTCGATATCAGGGTATAAGGTGGATTTCGAACGGCTCGGCATTGCGAAAAAGGTGCTCCATTTCGGCGAGGACGCCATCGAGGTGTTGTCTTTGGATAAGTACGGGAAAGAGTTGTATAAAGAAACGCATTTTTACGATAAATTGGATAAAATCGCCGTAAAGAAGGACGTTATTTACATTTATGCGCAGGTCTCCGTGTTCTACTATATCACGGCGGAATCCCTTTCCGACGAGGACAGAAAAAAACTGGTCGACCTTTTGCACGAAAAGATACAAAGTCAGGATACGTTCAAGATCAAGAAGACTTATCGTATTTATCCGAAAAAGAAAAAAGTTACGTTGGAACCCGATAAAGACGACAAGAAATAAAGGAGAAAAGAAATGCTTTTAGACAAACTGTATCGTAAGTTTTGGGACAAGATCGACGAAGCCGACGCGGACAGAGTAGGGAAAGAAGTTTTACCCGAAGGGATAGAACTGATCGAAAATATCCCTTATATCCCCGGCGGGAATAAGTGGCAGGTGATCGACGTGCTCCGTCCGGAAAAAAGAGACGGACTTTTGCCCGTTATCATCGACGTTCACGGCGGCGGCTTGCAGGGCGGTACCAAGTACGGCAACAGACCTTATTGCTACCACCTCGCGTCTTACGGATTTATTGTCTTCGCCATGGATTATTCTTTGTCGCCCGAATACCGGTACCCGGCGCATCTTGAGGACGTCAACGAATCCTTGCTGTGGATCAAAGACCATCTGGAAGAATACGGCGGGGACGAAAACAACGTGTTTATCACCGGCGACAGCGCGGGCGGTATGCTTGCTATCCACGAAACGTTGGTAAACAATGATATAGACGTAGCCGCGTCTTACGGTCTCGTTCAACCGGGCTTTAACTTCAACGCCGTAGCGCTCACCAGCGGAATGTTCGAGTTTGACAAGAGCGCCATGATAAAAATTCTTTTCCCCGGCATCTTCGGAACGTGGAGAAAGAAAAAAGCTCCCCACTTTGAGGACCTGGATCTGTCCAAATTGGTCAAGAAAGAAACGGTGCCGCCGTGCTTCCTCGTTACCAGTAAAGAAGACTTTATCCACGGTGCGACCGTGCGTTTTGCAGATCTACTGAAACGCAAAGATATCCCGTACGTATTGTACGACTATCCCAAGTGCGCGGAACAAAAACTCCCGCATGTTTTCAGCGTATTGCAACCTACGTCCGTCAAAGGTAAGGACTGCATCGAAAAAATGATAGCCTTCTTTAAGGGGTATTTGAAGTAGTTTTTACCTGAAAATTCAAGCGATGATCCTTTGCGCCACCTATTTAGGTGGCGTTTTTATATATATTTTAGGAGCAATGCTTAAAAAACGCTTAGTAACGGTTTACTTTGGCGGAAAAATTTGGTATGATATGGCTATGAAAAAATCGGAGTTCGTTATGAAAAAAACATTTCGTTTTATATGCCTGATCGTTCTTATCGCAGCGCTCGTCTGCGTCGCTTTGTGCGGATGCGTCAAAAAGCCCGTAAGAAAAGAGCACGTCGTCACCGACGAGCAGAAGACGGTATTGTTCCTCGGAGACTCCATTGCAGAAGCAATGGCCGGTCCCTCTCCGCTTACCGAGAGAGAAACGTACGGCTATTACGGCGTCCTCGGCAATATCAACGGATTTAAATTTTATAATCGCGCCGTCAGCGGCGACCAGACGAAAGACCTGTACACTTTTATTCAAAGAGAGGACGACGGCGTTAACATGGTCAAGTCGCTCGTTTCCACGTCCGACGTCATTCATATCTCCATCGGCGGCAACGATCTGCTCGGGTACGACATCGGCAACATGATCATCCAGGCCGGCAACGATAATTTCGAAACGGTCGACGAATATTTGAATACGGCCTATTACAATCTAGACAGGATCATTACCAAGATCCGCGAGATGAACCCCGACGCAATCATCATTTTGCAGACGCAATACAACCCGGTCGGCAAAGACAGTCCGCTCGTCGGTACTTATGCAAAAATGCGTCTTAACTCTATGGC
>JAEEGL011892502.1_pt1 | contig 11411 bp, 8 predicted proteins | sample 9134231 | NCBI WGS metagenome assembly JAEEGL01 (sample SAMN16246548, study PRJNA631951) | gut metagenome | biome: gut microbiome; feature: rumen; material: fiber-attached | host: Bos | place: Iran: Karaj | collected 2018-10
ACACGCTGACGCTGACCGCCAGAGAGTCTGCCGCCCCGGTCTCCTATCATAGTCTCATATCCGTTCTCCGACTCCATGATAAACTGATGGGCATTGGCAATCTTTGCCGCCCGTTCTATCTCCTCATCGGTAGCAGAGTCCACTCCGAATGTGATGTTGTTTCTGAACGTATCGTTGAAGAGAATAGCCTCCTGATTTACGTTTCCTATAAGCTGACGAAGGTCGTGTACGCCAAGGTCCTTTACGTTCACGCCATCTATAAGCACCTCTCCCTTCTGCACATCATAATAACGAGGTATGAGGTCAACAAGAGTGGATTTTCCCGAACCCGACTGCCCCACAAGAGCTATGGTCTTTCCCTTAGGAATAACGAGATTGATATCTTTCAGCACCCAATGCGGCTCACCTGTCTTAAAGTCGTTGTACGCAAACGATACGTTGCGGAACTCAATCTGATGCTCGAATGAGGTGATAGGTGTTGGATGTTGGCTCTCAGGAATAGTATCCTCCGCCATCAATATCTTATCCACACGCTCCATAGATGCAAGTCCCTTTGGAATGTTGTATCCAGCCTTACTGAAATCCTTCAAAGGCTGAAGGATGGAGTAAAGGATAACCATATAGTAGATGAATGTAGGACCGCTGAGGGCATAGTCGTTAAGCACGAGGATACCACCAAACCACAGCACGATGACTATCATCAGCGTACCAAGGAACTCACTCATAGGATGCGCCATCTGCTGACGAACGTTCACTCTGAGTATGCTATTGCGGTAACTGGTGTTTATGCGGTCAAAACGGTCATTCATCTTATCCTCGGCACAGAATGCCTTTATGATTCTCAAACCGCCAAGAGTCTCTTCCACCTGACTCATAGTATCGCTCCAAAGAGCCTGAGCAGCAATCGACTTCGACTTCAGTTTCTTGCCCACAGCACCTATCGCCCATCCCATAACAGGAACAAAGACAATGGTAAACAGCGTGAGCTGCCAACTTATCACTATAAGCGTAGTGAAATAGGCAATAATGAGAATCGGATTCTTGAACAGCATGTCAAGGCTCGACATTATCGAAGACTCTATCTCCTGCACATCGCCCGACATACGGGCTATGATATCGCCCTTGCGCTCTTCGCTGAAGAATCCCAAAGGCAGGGATGTAATCTTACGATACAGCTGATTACGGATATCACGCACCACACCTGTACGGATAGGAATGATAGTTGCCGATGAAAGGAAATATGCTCCAGTCTTGAGGAATGTGGCAAAGGCAAGGAACAGGCCTATGATAAGCAACGTGGTAGTTGCACCCATATCAGCTATCATATTCGTTACATAATAGTCAGCATTGTTGCTCACCACCTCCTTCACGTTATTCCAATCCCATTCCATGAAATGGGTTGCCTTACCAGCATCTCCCGTCTTGAACAGAATCTGAAGGATAGGCACAAGAGTGGCAAACGAAAAGATATTGAGCAGAGCCGACAGTATGTTAAACACCACCGACAGCACGAGATATTTCTTATATGGAGGCACAAAACGCCTCAGTACCTTAAGGAATTCTTTCATTTTTATTTTTTAAGTCAAAGGACTAAGGGCAAAGGTCAAAGGGCTAAACTCTAAACACTAATCCCTAAACTCTAAACACGTTTCTAATTATCGAGTGCAAAGTTACACATTATTTATAAGAAAACGAAATAAATCCCTAAAGTTTTCATAATATAACATTAAAAAATTCTCCCACACTATCAGAGTGACAAATCTGAATGTGTGGGAGAACCACTTTTCCTTTTACTACTTCCCAACTTTCATCTTTCAACTTTCATCTACTTGCCTCCGCTGATCCTTCGCTATGCCCCCGCTATACCTCTGCTTCTTCGCCCATAAAGAACTATAGGATCATAGGAGGAAGAGCGGAGGATCATAGGAGGTACATAGGAGTTGCCTTGACAAACGATTCAAGTAAAAAGCCGTTTGCTGGGAAATTTCGTCGAACTGACGTTACATTAGGGATCGTGGGGCTTTCTTGTTTACAGACATAAGTAGGCTCGCAGGACTTTGGGAACACTTTTTCTGAAAAAAGTAGAAAAAAATCCTTTCATTATTTGCTTGTTTGACAGAAAACATTTACCTTTGCAATCGATTAACAATCCTTATTATAATTAAAACCAAATTTAAGATTGCAAAATGAAGACAAATCTTCTTATTGTTTTATTTTTGTTGCTAACACAGGTGGTATCAGCAGCAAACGGAGTGCTTATCAATGGTATTTATTATCTATTGGATAGCTCAAAGAAGGAAGCAGAGGTAACTAAGGGTCCTAATTCTGATGTGTCAATTTTTGACGACACCTCTCTTACCTACTACACGAACACGGTAACTGTACCACAGTCGGTGACTTACAATGGCGTGACATACAAGGTTACTTCCATTGGTAAAGGCGCTTTTGCAGTAAATAGACGACTGAAGAAGGTTAATCTGCCAGAATCTGTGGTAAGCATTCAGGAGAACGCTTTTACGAGTTGTGATGATCTGCAATCAATATATATTCCAAAATCGGTGAAGTATATTGAGTATGGTGCCTTCTACGGATGTATTGGACTCAATTCTGTCGTAGTTGACAAGGATAACAAGAACTATGACAGCAGAAATAATTGTAATGGTATCATTGAGACAGAAACTAACGAATTGATTTTTGGTAATCAGAATACCAAGATTCCTAATAGCGTGACCCGTATTGGTGAATGGGCATTCGCAGGTCAGTCACTACTCACAACGGTTGATATTCCAAACTCTGTAACGAGTATCGGTTCTTGGGCTTTTGATGAATCAGGATTGAAATCAATGGTGATGCCTAATTCGATAATAGCTCTTGGTACCAATGTGTTTATGTATTGCCAGGCTTTGGAAACTCTTGTTTTCTCTGAATCGCTTGAAATAATTTCTGGATTTATGTTGAATCAATGCCATGCTCTCAAGTCAATCACAATCCCTGCTTCTGTAAAGGTGGTGGAAGAATATGCTCTCGCTTACTGCAATAATATTCAGTCGATTACATTCCTTTCAACCACCCCTCCGACAATTTACCCGGGTAGCTTTGAAGCGCATTACCATAATTATGCGATAACGATACATGTTCCAGAGGGTTGCAGAGATACATATGAAGATAGTACAGTAGGTCAACCATTCACGAATATCGTGGATGATGTAAAGATTTCAACTGGTATCTCTAACGTAACACTCAGTAACGCAGACACCAAATCCCGTATTTTCCGTCTAAATGGCACTCGCGTTTCTTCATTGCAGAAGGGCATCAATATTGTGAACGGAAAGAAGGTTGTGGTAAAAAATCATGGCAGTAAATAAAATTTTATCTTATCAAGAATTAGAGAGATTATCTTTTTTGAATTAATGAGAAAAAGAGACTTGAGTAATAATAAAAATTAACGAAAATGAAATATTCCAATATACGTATCATGATGGTTCTGTTGTCACTATTCATGGTATCATCTACATATGCTGATATACTGCAAAAGATAAAGATTGGAGATTTGTACTACAATCTGAATGAGGATACTAAAGAGGCGTCTGTAACATGTCAAGATAAAACAATTTTTGACCCTTGGACTCCAAACGTTTATTATGAATTAACAAGTGTCACGATTCCAGAGAATGTAACTTATAAAAACAAGACATATAAGGTAACAGCAATAGATGAATATGCATTCTGCGGAGAGGGAAAACTTACATCAATAGTAATTCCCAAGACGGTAAAAAATATTCAAAACTATGCTTTTTGGGGATGTACAAACCTTTCTTCGATTACTCTACCTAAAGGACTAACAGTTATAACAAGTTCTGCATTTAATGGTTGTCAAAGTCTGACAGAAATCATCATTCCAGAAGGTGTTACCACCATTTGTACGTCAGCATTCCAAGAGTGTACCAAACTTGCAAGTATCACCCTGCCAAGCACCTTGCAGTTTATCGAAAAAACAGCATTCTCTGCCTGCCCAGCCCTGAAATCTATAAAAATAAATGCCACCAAACCATTCATTCTATATAGAGGAACTTTTGAGCAGTACGGTAATCTGTATGTTCCTGCGGGCTGCAAGGAAGCATACGAGAATGCTGGTTACTGGAAGAAATTTAACATCATTGATAGTAGCGTTACTGGTATCTCTGCTATATCATCTCCTGACGCTAAACAGCCATCCACAATCTTTACATTAGGTGGCACTCGCGTTTCTTCACTACAGAAAGGCGTGAATATCGTGAATGGCAAGAAGGTAGTGGTAAAATAGAAGAATCCTTAATAGAGGTGCCTATGCATTCGTTCACTTGCGTAAGGTAAATTCCCGAGAATAAAATAGCCCCATGATTCTTACATTAGAATCGTGGGGCTCATTTCTTGTAATCCATCACCATTATTCCCGACACAAACCTATATCTCGAACACAATAGGTATAGCGACCTTCGTGCGGCATACCTTGCCGTGATCCTTCCCCGGTTCCCACTTAGGCATAAGCTTGGCAACTCTCAGAGCCTCAGCATCAAGCAGACGATGTGCATTCTTCACTACCTTGATATCAGAAATAGTGCCGTCGGTATTGACTATGAAACTGATCATGACCTTTCCTTCTATTTTACTGCGCAGAGCGGCGGTAGGATATTTCAGGTTCTTGGTTAGCCACTTCACGAATTCGGTCATACCACCCGGATACTGAGGCAGTTCCTGAACAATACGGAGAGTCTCAGGATCATCATCATTCTGATTTATAGGCTCGTCCTTCTCCTCTTCAAGAAGTTCATCTTCATCCATATCGTCAGGAGTGAACTTTACGACATCAAGTATTTTTGGGGGAATCTCCGTCAGATTATCAACCTTATTGAGTTTTTCCGCCTGTTCTTCATGTCTTGTCTTTTTTTCTGCCGCCGAAATCATGTCACGCTGATCGTTCAGCTTCAGGTTCAGATCCATAGTTATATCATCGTCGAAATCGTCAAAATCATCCTTCCCTCCACCTATATGCACCTCAAGCACAAGGATGAAGAGAAGGCCCATTATGACGAATGCACCGAGAAACATCCACGGACGTAAATGTTCAAGATCTGCTTTATGTGATTTCTTTACTTCCACAATAAAATAGTGGTAAAATGCGTTTTTATATTAAATTCGAGTGCAAATTTAGCAATGATATTAGAAAAAAATGCTATCTTTGCCGTAAATTTCTTTAATTCGGATGAAAAAAGCTATAATTCTCCTCCTTTGGGTCGGTTTTTCGCTTGCATTACACGCTCAGGAGTCGCAGACGATATACAATTTCCTGCGTTTGCCTGTTAGCTCGCATGCGGCAGCCTTGGGTGGAGATAACATATCTCTCATTGAAGATGATGCAGCACTCGCTATTCATAATCCAGCCTTGCTTGCCTCTGTTTCCGACAGGACGCTAAATCTCGGATATATGAACTATATGAGTGGAGCGAATCTCTTTTCCACAGGATATGCCTTTGCTCAAGGAGAGAAAGCCACCATTGGTGTGGCCGCGCAATATCTCAACTATGGCAGCATGAAACATACCAACGCAGAAGGTACTATTCTCGGCGAGTTCAACGCTTCCGACCTTGCCCTAAACGGCACGCTGTCATATCCTCTTGCAAAGAATCTGATGGGTGGTGTGACCGCCCGCTTCGTTTACTCCAAGATTGGCGACTATAGCAGTACAGCGGTTGGCATTGACCTTGGCCTTAACTATTACAATGAGGAGAAGGATTTCTCAGCATCTATAGTGGCAAAGAATCTCGGAGGCCAGTTGTCTGCTTACGATGAGGAATACGAATCTATGCCTGCCGATTTACAGCTTGGTGCCACGAAGCGCATAATTGGCACGCCGTTCCGAGTAAGTCTTACCGCTGTTGACCTCACACGCTGGAACTATTCCCTCTTCCGACACATGGTAGTCGGAGCAGACCTTCTGCTAAGTGACCAGATTTATCTCTCCGCAGGATATAACCTCCGAAGAGCACATGAGATGAAAGTCGGCACATACGACAGCCTTGGCGACAAATCTGATAGCTCTCACGGAGCGGGATTATCATTCGGAGGCGGATTGATACTCGACAGTTTCTCTCTCGGGGTGTCCTATGCAAAGTATCATGTCAGTTCGTCAAGTCTCATGATAAATGCAGCGTTTACGCTTTGACCCACCCTATCCCTCCCCAAGGGAGGGAACTTTTATATAGCATTTCTAATCAAAAAGAATTAATTATAAAAATCTATATGGAAAAAAGCAACGTCAATACTATAAACCAACTCCCCCTTGGGGGGCTGGGGGATCTTATCCAATCTTATCTCTCAAACTTGCCATACGACCGCAAGCCTTACTCGTTATATGAGCCAATAAAGTATGTTCTCGACCTTGGAGGAAAACGCATCCGCCCAATGCTCATGCTGATGTCGTATAACCTTTATAAGGATGACCCAGAGTCTATTCTTCCACAGGCAATAGGCTTGGAGACATACCACAACTATACCCTTCTGCACGATGACCTTATGGATAATGCAGACGTGCGTCGTGGTCAGCCTACCGTTCACAAGAAATGGGATGCAAATACCGCTATCCTTTCAGGCGACTCTATGCTCGTTCTCGCTTACCAGAGGATGCAGAACTGTCCTGCAGACAAGTTACCTGCCGTTCTCGACTGTTTCACAACAACAGCTTTGGAGATTGGCGAGGGACAGCAATACGATATGGAGTTTGAGACTCGCGATGATGTGCGCGAAGAGGAATATATCGAGATGATTCGCCTCAAGACAAGCGTTCTGCTTGCCTGTGCCATGAAGATTGGTGCTATTATGGCAGATGCCCCAAAGGAGGACATCGACCTTCTGTATCGCTTTGGCGAGCGTATGGGACTTGCCTTCCAGCTTCAGGACGATTTCCTTGATGTGTATGGCGATCCAAAGGTTTTCGGCAAGGCTATCGGTGGCGATATCACAAGCAACAAGAAAACCTATATGCTTATCAATGCCTTCAACAAGGCTGAGGGCGAGACTAAGGCAGAACTCTCACGCTGGATTGCAGCCAAGGAGTTCGACCGTCAGGAGAAGGTAGCAGCCGTTACAGCCATCTACAACAAGCTCGGTATCGACCTTATGGCTAAGGCAAAGATGGAGGAATACTATCACGAGGCTATCGAGGCTCTCAATAAGGTTAATGTTGCCGAGGAGAAGAAGACCGCCCTTAGGGAGTACGCAGCCAAGATGATGAAGAGGGAGAAGTAATGGTCCCTCACCCATCCTACGGACACCCTCTCCCCAAGGGGCGAGGGAAAAATTAGTATTTTCGATCAAAGGATTTGATGAATAATCACAAGCTAAATAGTGTAATTTCCTCCTCGCCCCTTGGGGAGAGGATGCCCACAGGGCAGGCTAGGGGCAGTTTCATCGACACCCACACCCATATCGACGGAGAGGAATTCAAAGATGACCTTGACGAAGTAATAGCACGAGCAAAGGAGGCTGGTGCCATACAACTTTTGTGTCCTGGCATCAACTATGACTCTATAGCCACGATGAAAGCTGTTTGTGAACGCTTTCCCGACTTTATACGTCCTATGCTCGGTCTTCATCCTGAGGATGTGAAAGAGGACTATAAAGAGGTACTGAAAAAAATGCACGAAGTCCTCATCTCTGACTTATCATACTCAAGCGATAATACAAACTACTCCCCTCCCTTTATGGGAGGGGTAAGGGGGAGGGGCTGTTGGCTTGCCATAGGCGAGGTTGGTCTCGACTATTACTGGTCACGCGAATTTGAGAAAGAACAGTTTGACGCCTTTGAGAAACAGGTTCAATGGAGCATAGAGACACAGCTACCCCTTATGATTCATTGTCGCAAGGCTCAGAATGAAATGGTGAAGATTATCCGCAGATACGAAAAGGAATTGCCGGGAGGTGTTTTCCATTGCTTTACCGGTAATCAGCACGAGGCCACAGAACTATTGCAATTCGATAAATTCGTACTCGGCATTGGAGGTGTCTCTACATTCAAGAAAAGTCATCTTGCCGAAGACCTTGCCGCCGTCGTCCCCTTGGACAGAATAGTTCTTGAGACAGATGCCCCCTATATGGCTCCTGCCCCGCACAGAGGCGAGAGAAACGAATCATCGTTCATTCCTTTCATCATAGAGAAACTGGCTTTGGCATACGGCACGAGCAACGAGGAAATAGCAGATACAACAACGGCAACGGCAAAACGAGTTTTTCACATATAGCACAAAGATACCGAGTTTTTATTTGAGCACGGAAATAACGGAAGAAACGGAAGTTTTTCGCATAAGTTGCTTTCGCCATTTAGAAAAACCAATTAAAACAAAAGAACACAAAATAAAACATTTGTTTTTATATGTTTTTATTGGTTTTCCCCTGTTTTTTTAGAAGGCGAAAGCAAATAGCAAGTCGTCGAGCTGTGGTTAAATTATTTTGAGGGGGAAAACCATTTTTTGCGTGAAAATTTGGCGGTATCAGATATTTTGTTTATTTTTGCACGTAGAATGTTAAACGAATAGTATTAACCCTCAAAACTTATACAATAAGAAACAGAAAATAAAAACGTAATTAAATAGATGAGCGGTAACGTTCCCCCTATGCTGACAGAAGTCTCAGACTTACTCGGCAAGAATTAATAAATCAATTTTACTAATCTATGGGTGTACTACTACCGATTCTCTCGAAATAAAATATACATAGAGCTTTTGGCTCTTGTTCTCTAATTCAGAAATCGCCAATTTCACACGCGAGAACAAGAATGCGAAAAGTTTCATGTCCTGTATAGGACGTGGACTTTGCCGTATCTTGTCTGCGTGGAGGGTGTTTGGCGATACCTTGAATTAGGGCGAGAATTTCGGAATGTCTGCGCCCTTTTATTTTTTATCTAATCATGAAAAAGATTTTCACACTAATTGTTCTCTGTATAATGTCTTTTAATGCAGTTCATGCGGAAATAACTTGGACTTTGTCAGGTGATGGCACATTGACTATATCTGGAACTGGAGAAATGGATGAAAATCCCTGGGATATTTATCAACGAGCAAAAATAAAAAAAGTTATAATAAAAAATGGAATAACAAATATAGGAGAGTGTGCGTTTATGTATTGTGACAACCTTGTTTCGGTTACTATTCCAAATTCTGTAACGAATATTGGTAGTTATGCTTTTCAATATTGCTATAATCTCGCCTCCATTTATATTCCAAGCTCTGTGGCGAATATTGGCTATTCTGCTTTTGGTAGCTGTACAGGTCTTACCTCTATTGTTATAGAAAAGGATAATCCAATATATGATAGTAGAGACAATTGTAATGCCATAATAGAAACAAAATCTAACACTTTGATTAAAGGTTGCAGGAATAGTATAATTCCCAATTCTGTAACAAGTGTGTCTGGAAACGCATTTTTTGGCACACCAGAACTCACCTCTATTATAATACCTAGCTCTGTTATGAATATTGAGGGCAATAGTTTTGGTGATTGTCAAGACCTTTCTTCTATAATTGTAGAAGATGGAAATATCAAATATGATAGTAGGGACAATTGCAATGCAATCATAGAAACTACATCAAACACCTTGATTTCAGGATGCATGAATTCAATAATTCCAAACAATGTGACGAATATTGGATATGGCGCATTTAATTATTGTTATAATCTCACATCGATAAATATTCCCAAATCTGTAAGTTACATTGGAGATCGAGCTTTTTATAGTTGTTCTGGACTCACATCTGTCAATATTCCAAACTCTATTACAAATATAGGAAATAGCATTTTCGCTTATTGTACTAGTCTTAGCTCTGTCACAATTCCTGAATCCGTAACGACAATAGGAGAACGTGCATTTGAACATTGTTATAAATTAAATGAAGTGGTTCTTCCAAGTACGGTGACTTCTTTGAAGTTTGAATGCTTTAAAAAATGCTCATCATTATCTATTCTTACATGCAAAGCGCTTACTCCGCCGTCTGTAGAGAAAGCATTTGCAGAAACACCTATACAGTCTGGCACTCTGTATGTGCCTGCTTCTGCGGTATCTGCATATAAAAAAGCAGAAGGGTGGAAAGAATGGAAAAACATTCTGGCAATTCCATATAATCTAAAGGATGGTGAATCGTATGTCAACAACATACAGCAAAATGGACAAGATGTCTCCTATACTCGCACTTTCAATAACACGAGATGGCAAGCTTTATATATTCCGTTCTCTTTGAACTATGACGATTGGAAAGATGATTTCGAGGTGGCTTATATCAATGGTATTCGTCAATATGATAAAAATGATGATGGAGCTATTGATGAAACCATTATGGATGTTATCAAGATAAAAGAAGGCTCTCTTATTCCTAACACCCCTTATCTCATCAAGGCTAAGAGTGTTGGTGAAAAGACATTTTCTTTGACAGATGCCACTCTCTATCCGGCAGAAGAGAATAGCATAGATTGCAGAACGACTATTGCAGAATACACATTTACAGGGACTTATAGTACAATCCCATCCGCTACATTGATAGCAAACCAGTATTATGCTATGGGTGGTGGTGAATTAATCATAAGCGATGGTTCAAATGACTTAAAACCATATCGTTGGTATATGAAGATTGATGGTCGTAGTCCTATGTACAATATAAGTAATGCAGCAAAGGCTATCACAATCAATGTGGTAGGTGAGGATAGTGAAACGACAGGTATTCGTCAATTGCAAATGGATAATGACAAATCACCTGTTTATGATTTGAATGGTAGAAGGGTATCAGAAAATAGTCTGAAACCTGGTATGTATATTAAGAATGGAAAGAAGGTTATAATTAAATAGTTGGGATTATGAGAAAGAAATATGACAAACCGTATTTCCGAATTAGACATATGATCCCCATTATCCTTACGGAAGTAAGTAATATTTATGTTGGAAGGGATTACGGTAGATTAGATTCCAAAGGATTTGGTACATTTTTAGACGATGATGAGGAGGATGAATATTGAAGCCTCAATTATCATAGAAGACACAGAGACACAGAGTTTATTTCAAACTTTGTGTCTCTGTGTCTTTGCGTTTAGAAAAGAGAAGGAAAATGGAAATCTGTTTCCCTTTTTTCGTCGAATTTATGGTAATTACGTTAAAAAGGAAAATAAATGGCGGAAAATTTGTTCATGTCGTATTTTTTGTGTAAATTTGCACGGATTTATTTTTGAGTACGGAAAATGTCCGTGCTTTTGATGTATAATTAAGACAATAAAAATTTTTTTTCATTACGATGAACGTAATTTCAAAGACAGTCTCTCTTCCTGATGGTCGTCAGATCACCATTGAGACCGGTAAGCTCGCAAAGCAGGCAGATGGTTCTTGTACCCTGAAG
>JAEEGL012780819.1_pt1 | contig 11411 bp, 10 predicted proteins | sample 9134231 | NCBI WGS metagenome assembly JAEEGL01 (sample SAMN16246548, study PRJNA631951) | gut metagenome | biome: gut microbiome; feature: rumen; material: fiber-attached | host: Bos | place: Iran: Karaj | collected 2018-10
ATCTGCGTTGGCAGGATAATAATATAATCCATTAGAACCATCTATCGTCCATTCTATTAGATAATCAGCACCAAGATTTGTCCACATATAACCATTATAACCTGTCGCTTCGTTATCATCTACATTCATAAAAACATCAAACATATTGACAACTCCATCACCGGCACTAAATTCCATATAGAAAGCGATGAAATTATCATCTGTAATCCATTTCATGTCGTAAAGAGATGTATCGACAGCGTTCTCATTAGTAGATGCTTCTGTGTAACGCAAATTAGTAGGACGAGAGAATTCCTCCCAATCGGAGAAGTTGCCGTCAATGTAAATACTTGGGGAAACTTGAGCACTTAGTCCGATACTTAATAAAATAGCCCCCAAAAGAGTGATTAGTTTCGTTTTCATAGCAAATCTCTATAAGTTGTTTGTACTAAGATGTAATTAGCAATCTTATCGCCCAATGGGCGTTTGCTGTTAACTATATCCAAAGGATGAGTAAGGCTTGAATTGAAGTCTGGGACAAAAAACTCGCGAGTGTAATCATTTGGATACTTTGTAAGCACCATTCGACGAGAAGAGCCCGCGCGGTTGATTGTGCGCAAAGATATAACTATAAAATCAGCTTCGCCATAAACCGACTCTATTTCTTTTTCCAATAATTCATCGTCATCACCGCCACTAATAATTGCAACGGTATAACCGGGAACTTTGAGTATCGCCTTGAAATCTTCTGGTTGCGCTTCATAAGGAGCCGGTTTATAAACGATTTCCCCGTGGTTGATTACTTTTGATCCGCAAATGTACAGCTGTGTGTCTTCAGAATAAGGAAACAGCCTTTGATAAACGCACCATGCGGTGGTTGTTTTGCCGGAGTTTTGTGTCCCGGCGATAAAAATAAATTCCTTCATGATATAAAAGCTTGTTGATAATTGTTTTCGTTTGGACACATACAAAACCAAAGCGCGGACTTTTGTTCGCTTCATTTGATTACTTGAGGTTCTGGACGGACCTTAATACTTCAAAATCTACGCAAAAGCCCACGCCGGATGACGTGAGCGTTAACGAGACTGTACTTGAAGTATTAATTGTCTTGAAATTGTCCAGATTTCAAGTAATCAAGTTCAGCTTATAACGCTTTAATTTAGTATGTATGCTGCAACGCTATGCAGCGAGTGTTATCTTTTGCGGCGGGAGGCCGCGAAGGTTATTTCTTAAAATAGTTGTTTTGCTTATACTTACTCGTTTTTGAACACGTCAAGCACATATGCAGGGCTCTGGAAGTACAAGCCTGTTTCCGGATTGGAGAGGGCGTCGAATGTGCGTGAGCTGCAGAACAAGTCCATGGCCTCGCGCATAGATAGGCCTTTTTCTTCCATCAAGAGAGCCACAACATCGCGTGTCAGCGACTCAATCATAAACGTCTCCTTGCTCATCTTCTCTCTAATATTGTTAATGCCCGTTCCGTGCCGAAGAAATACTGCATCGTCACCTGATGGTACATAATCTCTTGCAGGAACTGAGCTTTCGTGATAATTCCTTCCGTGTATCTACGAATCTGGAAACCGACCGTATCGTTAGCAATAGGGCCAACAACGATGTCATAATCGTGCAATGAACGTTTTTCTTTGTTCTGCCGGTTCAGTATGATGAAATCGGCCCATTCCTCCGTGTATGAGTCGAAGCGGAGAACTTTGAGCCCAGTTAACTTCTCCTCGTCCAGGAAATAACTCTGCACGACCTTGGTGCCAGTACCGAACTGTAGCAACTTGCGCTCCGCCTGACGAATAGCCACATGTTGATCGGGGGTAAGGTAGAAGCCAAAACCGAAGTCCTTGCCGACACGACTCATATCAAGACGTATCTGTCGGAAATCTATATTGGTGCCGTGATAGAGTATCATGCCAGCGTTCCTCCCATCCTTTGACAGTACATGGTTACATCCTCGACTGCTTGGTCGAAGGACAGAGTGTGCTCTACGTCGTAGAACTCTTCGGCGAAGTCAAGACCCTTGTAACGCTGCAGATACAAATAGGCCTGCTGCAACGACAAATGGTGTGCGGCAGCAAATTCTGACACTAATGCCAGCAGGTAATCCAAGCGATCTCTAAGTGTTTTACTCATGTTCTACACGTTTTCGGCTGCAAAGTTAACACTTTTTTTTGATATTACCAAATTTTTTGGTAAAAAAAAGAGGATTAGGGATGATTTTCTCATAGAAGGCTTGCGTATGTCAAAAAAAAGTATTACCTTTGCAGGCGGAATTGAAACTGGAGGAATTTGAAATAGCGTACTCGGGGTTGTCGGGCGTGAGTGCCGTGACAGCCGAATTGAGTAAAAAAGCGGGGACACATGTTCTGGCTCGGGGTCTTTGTGGCAGTAGTCGCGCACTGCTGTTGGCATCGGTTTTTGCCCGTACAGGCAAGCATCTGCTGGTAGTAGCAGAGGACGCCGAAGAGGCCGCATATCTGGCTAACGACCTGGAGAAGCTGAGCCTAAACGGCGGTCAAAGGTCAAAGGTCAAAGGTCAAAGGGAGGGCGAAGCAATCGTACCCCTTGAGGGTAAAGAAAGGTCAAAGGTCGAGAGTCAAGAGGCAGGAGACAAGAAGGTGTATCTGTTTCCGGCGACGCATCGAATCAGGCAGAAAGGACAGGACGAGAGTTACACCATCCAACGGACAGAAGTGCTCACTCGACTGGATGAAACCAGTCGAGGGTCAAAAGTCAAAGGTCAAAAGTCAAAGGTAGAGAGTCAAGGGACGAGAGACGAGACCCTCCCCGACCCTCCCTTAAAGGGCGAGAGATTGGAGACGAAGGACGGAGTGATAATCGTGACGTTTCCGGAGGCTCTGAATGAGCAAGTGATGGCGCAGGAGATGTTCCGTACGCGGTCCATAGAAGTGCACGTAGGACAGGAGATTTCGGAACAACAGTTGGCAGAACAGTTGTCTGATCTGGGATTCCTGCGGGTGGATTTTGTGTATGAGCCGGGCCAGTTTGCCGTGAGAGGCGGCATCTTCGACGTATATAGTTTTTCGCATGAACTGCCATACCGACTGGATTTCTTCGGAAACGAGTTGGACTCAATTCGTGTGTTCGACATCGAGAGCCAGTTGTCGAAGGAGAAGGTCACGAGCGCCAATATCGTCGGAGACGAGAATGGCGCCGGTCAAAGGTCCACACGGAGTGATCGTCCGGAGGAAAGAAAGGTCGAAGGTCAAAGGGAGAAAGCGTTCCTGACGGATTATCTGCCGGGGAGTACGGTGGTTGCAGGGCGGGACCTGAACTACGTGTTCAAGAACGTGGAGGCCGATTTGGCAGCGAAGTTGGCAGAGTGGACTACACTGGAAATGGCGCAGAAGAGCGTGTTTCCGAGCGTCAGCAAGATAGAATTCCACACCACGCCTCAGCCTGTTTTCCACAAGAATTTCGACTTGCTGTTCGAAGAAGTGAATCAGAAACGCGCGGAGGGCTACACCGTATATATCTTCTCGGACAACAGAAAACAGACGGACCGATTGGGGAGCAGCCTGGACACGCTTCGCGGCGTGGAAGTGGACCTGAACGGCAAGCCGCAGCAGGAACTGGAGCACATGTTCAAAGCCGTGTACCCCACCTTGCACGAAGGTTTTGTGGACCAGGATATGAAAGTGTGCGCGTGGACCGACCATCAGATATTCGAGCGTTACCACAAAGTGGAGCAGCGCGCGGACAAGGCTCGCCAAGGCAAGGTGCTGCTGACGCTGAAAGAGCTGAACCAGTTGCAAGTAGGCGATTATGTGGTGCATGCCGACCACGGCGTGGGCAAGTTCGGCGGCTTGGTCCGCACGAGCATCAACGGCAAACCACAGGAGATGATCAAGCTGACGTACAAAGGCGGCGACATGATCTTCGTGAGCGTTCACAGCCTGCACAAGATAGCCAAATACAAGGGAAAAGAAGGCACGGAGCCGACCATCTCGAAGTTGGGTTCGGGTCAATGGGAGCGCCTGAAGGAACGCACCAAACAGAAGGTGAAGGACATCGCGCGCGACCTAATCAAACTGTACGCAGCGCGCAAGCAGGAAAAAGGTTACGCGTACTCGGCGGACACGTACATGCAACAGGAGTTGGAGGCTTCTTTTCTATACGAAGACACTCCGGATCAGGCCAAGGCCACAGCGGACCTGAAGCACGACATGGAGAGTCCGCGGCCTATGGACAGACTGATCTGCGGCGATGTAGGTTTCGGCAAGACCGAACTGGCCATGCGTGCCGCCTTCAAGGCCGCGACAGACGGCAAACAAGTGGCCGTGCTGGTGCCGACAACGGTGTTGGCGCTGCAGCACTACAACTCGTTCAGCGAGCGTTTTCAGCAGTTCCCCGTTCGGGTGGAATACCTGAGTCGCGCCAAGACTGCCAAACAAACCCAAGCTATTCTAGAGGACCTGGCAGCCGGCAAGATAGACGTGATTATCGGCACGCACAAGTTGGTAGGCAAAGGCGTGAAATTCAAGGACTTAGGTCTGCTAATCATCGACGAGGAGCAGAAATTCGGCGTGGCGACCAAAGAGAAGCTGCGCGGCCTGAAAGTGAACGTGGACACGCTGACGTTGACCGCGACGCCTATCCCGAGGACGCTGCAGTTCTCGCTGTTAGGCGCCCGCGACTTGAGCATCATGACCACTCCTCCGCAGAACCGCTATCCCATCCAGACCGAGGTCATCACTCCCGCCGACCAGGATATCCTGAAGGAAGCCATCGAATTGGAGTTGGGTCGCAACGGACAAGTGTTCTACATCCACAACCGCGTGGCCACACTGGACATGGTGGCGCATCAGTTGCAGAAACTGGTTCCCGAGGCGCGTATCGTGGTTGCCAACGGGCAGATGCCGCCGGATCAAGTGGAGGAGATTCTGACCGATTTCATCAACTACGACTACGATATTCTGGTCAGCACCAGCATCATAGAAAACGGCGTGGACATCCCGAATGTGAACACCATCATCATCGGCGGCGCGCACCATTTCGGTCTGAGCGACCTGCATCAGATGCGCGGACGTGTGGGCCGCAGCAACCGAAAAGCCTACTGTTACCTGGTGGCGCCTTCCAGCGAGTTGCTCACCCCCGAGGCCAGAAGGCGACTGAATGCGCTGGAGGCTTTCAGCGAGTTGGGTTCCGGTTTCAACCTGGCGATGCAGGACCTGGACATCCGCGGCGCAGGCAACCTACTGGGCGCGGAACAGTCGGGCTTTATTGCCGACCTGGGTTACGAGACCTATCAGCGCATCCTGCAAGAGGCTGTTTTGGAGTTGAAAGAAGAGGAGTTCCAGGACTTGTTCGAGGAAGAAGAGGCTGACGAGACGCGACAGACAGCCTACGTGACCGATTCGCAGTTGGACAGCGACCTGGAGATAGGTTTCCCGCAGGATTATATCGAGAATATCTCGGAGCGTATCACGCTGTACCGCGAGTTGGACAGCATACAAAACGAACAGGCTCTGCTGGCCTTCAAGGAGAAGTTGGTGGACCGCTTCGGCCAGTTGCCCGAACAAGGCGAAGAGCTGCTGCAAGTGGTTCGACTGCGCTGGCTGTGTATCCGGCTGGGAATAGAGAAAATCGTTCTCAAGCAAGAGCGAATGGTGCTATATTTCCCCACCAACAACCATTCGCCATATTACCAGAGCGAGGCGTTCGGTAAGATTCTGCGTTTCGTGGTTGCGCGTCCCAAGAAATGTCAGTTCCGCGAGACCCCCATCCGCGAGGGTCTACCGGACAAACGCAGAAGCGTAATCATCGACCAGGTACGCACAGTCAATGGGGCGTTTACACTGCTGAGCAAAATTGAGAGTGAAGGAGAGGTGGGTAAAATTGAGAATTGAAAATTGAAAATGGACAATTCTTTCCTACGCTAAAGCTTCGGACGATCGGCAAAGCCGTGGACAATGGAAAATGGACAATTGACAATGAATAAGGAGTTACATTTTATAGGGATTATTCCGGCGAGGTACGCATCGACGCGTTTTCCGGGCAAACCGTTAGCTTTGCTGGGCGGCAAACCTGTTATCCAACACGTGTATGAACAGGCATGCAAGGCCCTTGACGAAGTGATTGTGGCCACCGACGACCAACGGATTATGGACGCAGTGGAAGCCTTTGGAGGAAAGGCCGTCATGACACGCGCGGACCATCCCTGCGGTACCAATCGGTGTCTGGAGGCCGTACGAAAAAGTTATAGAAGTTTTCAGGACAACGATGTGGTCATCAATATTCAGGGAGACGAACCGTTCATCCAGCCGGAGCAAATCAACTTGCTCAAGAGTTGTTTCCCGACGGACATTGCAACTTTGGTGAAGCCCTTCACGCAAGAGGACGGAGTGAGTGCGTTGTTCAACCCCAATAGTCCCAAAGTGGTAGTGGCCGAGGGCAGAGCACTGTATTTTTCGCGCTCGGTCATCCCGTATCTGCGGGGCGTGGACGAGCATGAATGGCTGAACGAGAGCATCCTGCGCGGCACTCCTTATTATAAACATATAGGCATGTACGCGTATCGCGCGAGCGTGCTGGAACAACTTGTGGCGCTGCCACAGTCGCCCATGGAGAAAGCCGAGAGTCTGGAGCAATTGCGCTGGCTGGAGGCGGGATACACCATCCGCGTGGCAGTAACTGACACCCAGACCATAGGAATAGACACGCCGGAGGATCTCCGCGCGGCGGAAGCCTTCATGGCACGGTTTTTGTAGGAGAAAAGTCGAGGGTCTAGAGACTAGAGACTAGAGTTATTGAAAATATAAGAACAAGATATAATGGAATTATCAGAACAAGAACAAATTCGCAGGCAATCGCTGCAAGCGTTGCGCGAGATGGGCATTGAACCCTACCCTGCAGCCGAATACGTAGTAACGGGATTCTCCACATGCATCAAGGAGAATTTCGTGGACCCCGAGTTGGACGCGGAAGGTAATGCGTTGCCTCCGAAGAACCGCGAGGAGGGCAAATGGTACACCGGCGACGAAATCAGCATCGCAGGACGACTGATGAGCCGCCGTATCATGGGTAAGGCCAGTTTCGCAGAGATTCAGGACTCGAAAGGTCGTATCCAGGTATATATCAGCCGCGATGACATCACCACCGAGGCTCAGCCCGAGATGTACAACACCGTATTCAAGAAGCTGCTGGACATCGGCGATTTTATTGGCATCCGCGGTTTTGTGTTCCGCACCAAGATGGGCGAGATCAGTATCCACGCCAAGGAGTTGACCGTGCTCTCGAAGAGTCTGCGTCCGCTGCCTATCGTCAAGTACAAAGACGGTGTGGCATACGATGGTTTCAACGATCCCGAGCAACGCTATCGTCAGCGCTATGTGGACCTGGTGGTCAACGACGGAGTACGCGACACGTTTCTGAAGAGAGCCACTATCTTGCGCACCATGCGTCAGGTGTTCGACGAGGCGGGTTACACCGAGGTGGAAACGCCTATCCTGCAGCAGATAGCAGGCGGAGCGAGCGCTCGTCCTTTCATCACGCACCACAACACGCTGGACGTAGACATGTACCTGCGTATCGCAACCGAGTTGTACCTCAAGCGCCTGATTGTAGGCGGATTTGAGGGCGTGTACGAGATTGGCCGCAACTTCCGCAACGAAGGCATGGACCGCAACCACAACCCGGAGTTTACCTGTATGGAGTTGTACGTGTGCTACAAAGACTATAATTGGATGATGAGTTTCACGGAGAAATTGCTGGAGCGCATCTGTCTGGCTGTCAACGGCACCACAGAGGTCAAGATTGGCGACAACATCGTCAGCTTCAAAGCCCCGTACCGCCGTCTGCCCATTCTGGAGGCCATCAAAGAGAAAACGGGCTACGACCTGAGCACGATGAGCGAGGACGAGATGCGCGAAGTGGCAAAAAAATGCGGAGTGGAAGTGGACAAGACCATGGGCAAAGGCAAGCTGATTGACGAGATCTTCGGCGAGACCTGCGAAGGCACGTTCATCCAGCCCACTTTCATCACCGACTACCCCGTCGAGATGTCTCCGCTGACCAAGATGCACCGCAGCAAAGCCGGTCTGACCGAGCGTTTCGAGCTGATGGTCAACGGCAAAGAGTTGGCCAACGCATACAGCGAGCTCAACGATCCTATCGACCAATACAACCGTTTTGTGGAGCAGATGAAACTGGCCGACAAGGGCGACGACGAGGCGATGATTATCGACCACGACTTCATGCGCGCGCTGGAATACGGCATGCCGCCTACTTCGGGCATCGGAATAGGCATCGACCGTCTGGCCATGCTCATGACAGGTCAGCCCGCTATTCAGGAAGTGCTGTTGTTCCCCACTATGAAACCGGAAGCTAATGATTAAACAGAAAGAGACATTCGGTTTAGCCGGCAAGCAGATAGCTATCTTGGGCGGAGGCAGTTGGGCCACTGCGCTGGCTAAAATCGTGCTCAGCAATGTGGGTGAGATTCATTGGTACATGCGCAAGCAGGACCAAATCGACAGTTTCATCAAATCGGGCAAGAACCCCGACTACCTGCGTGGACTGTCATTCGACGTCAGCCACATACATTTTACCTCCGACATCAACGAGGTGGTGGCCGCTGCGGACGTACTGATTCTGGCTGTTCCCAGTCCGTTCCTGAAGACGCACCTGAAAAAACTGCGCCGATCCATCCGCCGCAAAATCATCATCTCCGCCATCAAGGGCATGGTGCCCGACGAGAACATGGTGGTTACCGAGTACCTGCATATCCGCTACGAAGTACCTTCGGAGAACCTGGGTATGATAGCCGGGCCGTGCCATGCGGAAGAAGTGGCGATGGAGAGGCTGAGTTACCTGACCATAGGTTGCTCCGACCGCCAGCATGCCATCGAGATGGCCAAACTGGTGACGACGCCCTACGTACACACCTCCGTCTCAGACGACGTGTGGGGGCTGGAATATGCCTCAGTGATGAAGAACATCTACGCCATCGCGTCGGGTATCTGCTTCGGACTGAAGTACGGCGACAATTTCCAGGCCGTACTCACCGCCAATGCCATTCAGGAAATCAAACGTTTCTCAGCTGCCACCAATCCCCACGGACGCGACATCGACGCATCCGCCTACCTGGGCGACCTGCTGGTGACGGCGTACTCGCAGTTCTCCCGCAACCGCCAGTTCGGCAACATGATCGGGCGAGGCTATTCTGTCAAGACCGCACAACTGGAGATGCAGATGATAGCCGAGGGCTACTACGGAACGAAATGTATCCACATCTTCAACGAGCGCTACCACGTGGACCTACCCATTGCTCAGGCCGTGTACAACATCCTGTACAACCACGCCTCGCCTGTGCTGGAAATACAAGAATTAACCAACAAACTCAAATAATATGAAACTGAATCTGAAAAACGCAGCAAGCTTTGTGTCTCCTATCACACTGCAAGCAACCATGGCTCAAACAGCAGCCGCAAACGAACTATTGGAGTCCGGCAAGGGCGCAGGCAATGATTACATCGGCTGGGTACATCTGCCGAGCAGCATTACCGATGCTTTTCTTAACGAAGTACAGGCTGTAGCCGACGAACTACGCAAACGTTGCGAAGTAGTGGTAGTGGCCGGTATCGGTGGCTCATATCTGGGCGCCAAGGCCGTAAACGACGCACTGCAGCACACGTTTGACGCCTATCAGGCCAAGGACCGCAAGGACCCGTACGTGGTTTATGCGGGCAATAATATCGGCGAAGACTATCTGGCCGACCTTATGGAGTTCCTCCGGGGCAAAGAGTTCGGCATCATCAACATCTCCAAGTCGGGCACGACCACCGAGACAGCGCTGGCATTCCGTCTACTCAAGACCATGCTGGAGAAACAGTCCGGCAAGGCCGAGGCACAGAAACGTATCGTGGCTGTCACCGATGCCAAAAAGGGTGCGCTTCGTTCGTTGGCGACCAAAGAGGGGTACAAGACCTTCGTCATCCCCGACAATGTGGGAGGCCGCTTCTCGGTACTCACGCCGGTAGGATTGCTGCCTATCGCTGTAGCCGGACATGACATCAAGGCTCTGGTTCGCGGTGCACAGGAGATGGAGAAACTGACGGGCACCGATGTTCCCGCAGAAAACAACCTGTCTGCACAATACGCGGCTATCCGCAACGCTATCTACCGTTTCGGCAAGACCACCGAGATCCTCGTCAACTTCAACCCCAAACTGCATTTCATGGCCGAGTGGTGGAAACAACTCTACGGTGAGTCGGAAGGCAAGGACAACAAGGGTATTTTCCCTGCATCGGTAGATTTCACCACCGATCTCCACTCCATGGGACAATGGATTCAGGAGGGCCAACGTACCATCTTCGAAACCGTCATCTCCGTAAAGAACGCTTCCAAGAGTGTTGTTATCCCGTCGGACGAGGAGAACTTGGACGGCCTGAATTTCCTGGCCGGCAAACGCGTGGACGAGGTCAACAAGATGGCCGAGCTGGGCACACGTCTGGCTCACGTGGACGGAGGTGTACCCAACATCCTCATCGAGATAAACAAAGTGGACGAGTACAACATCGGTCAGCTTATCTATTTCTTCGAGCGCGCTTGCGGTATCAGCGGATACATGCTGGGCGTCAATCCATTCAACCAACCGGGTGTAGAGGCGTACAAGAAGAACATGTTTGCTCTTCTCAACAAACCGGGCTATGAGGCTGAGAGCAAAGCCATTCAGGCTCGCATCTGAGACGGAACCGCATAGTACCATACAAATAAAGGACGACTTTCGAGTCGCCCTTTATTTTTTTTTGTTTCCTCTCAAGTGATTACTTGAAGGTGTACTCGATAAATACCTTCGGATTGTTAGGATTCTTGCTGTTCGAGTGCTTCAGGATTGTCTTGATGCCGGTAGCCTTGATTGCAGCGTCATCGCTCACTTTCTGAGCCTGCGCGGCAGCAGAGCGGAAAGCAGCTTCCACATCGGCTTTAGCCTTCTTCTCAGTAGAATTAACCATAAAGGTCTTGCTCGTAGGCGATGCCTGAGGAGCCACTTTGTTGATAGCCTCGATGAAGATAGGCTCAATAGTCAGTTGGTAAGCCATTATCTCACCCTCCTCCACTTTCGAACCGTCAAAACTGAGGTCGAAGATCTGCGATTCAACGGGGTCATTGTTGCATGCAGTGAAACCCAAAAGTGCCAAGCAAGCTGCAATTGCAAATACAATTTTTTTCATAATACTTAATTATTTGTTTTGTGATTGATTTTACAAAATCGGCCGCAAAGGTAGTGTTTTTTTTTGATATGTGCAAACAAAAAGCGCACAAAATGCAACGAAATCGCAAACAATTATGACAATTGCATCATTTTGCATCAATTTATGCGAATAGTTGCGCAACAATCTGAGGTTCCCTCCGCAAACAGGAGCAAAAGGTCCGTTTCCTACACAATTTGGTCTTTTTTAACA
>JAEEGL012988951.1_pt1 | contig 11411 bp, 6 predicted proteins | sample 9134231 | NCBI WGS metagenome assembly JAEEGL01 (sample SAMN16246548, study PRJNA631951) | gut metagenome | biome: gut microbiome; feature: rumen; material: fiber-attached | host: Bos | place: Iran: Karaj | collected 2018-10
ACGACTTACAAATATAAGAAGGATTTACACAAATAAAAGTAGGATTTGTACAAATTTAAGAAGTATTTGTACAAATCCTACTTGTGTTTGAAAGGCTATTTTTTTGCCCTCGTGGGAAATGGTTGGGAGAGCCGTGAAGGCATGGTGGTTTCCCTTTTTCACTGCAAAGTTACGAAATATTTTCGACTTTGTCAAGAGATGGAGTAATTTATGGTGTGGTCAGAGTCATTTTCGTCAGAGAATTTTAAGATTTTAAAGAGCTATACAGGATGTTCGGAATTCGCCTACTGCGCTGAGATTTTTAAGAGGCTGACGCAACGTTGGCAAACAAGCCGTATGGTCTCTTAAAATTCTCAGCCGCTTGCGGAATTCTTTTCGCTTGCCGCATGGTTCTTTTATTTCTTTAAATTCTATGACTTAAAAAACTTTAACTACAACCGTAAACTTGAGTATTTGTATTAATTTTCCTTGTTCGGAAAAGAAAACAAGCACTCATTTCACTCTCTTACCCAAATTTTTTGTACCTTTGCCCCATCTGACATTTAACATCTATCACATGGCAACAGTTGACGACAAAAAAGTGATATTCTCGATGGTCGGAGTGAGCAAGACCATCCAGCAGAATCAGAAACAAGTGCTCAAGAACATCTACCTCTCGTTCTTCTACGGGGCGAAAATCGGCATCATCGGTCTGAACGGTGCTGGTAAATCGACCCTGATGAAGATTATTGCCGGCATCGACCAGCAGTTTCAGGGCCAAGTGGTGTGGAGTCCTGGCTACACCGTGGGGTATCTGCCACAGGAACCGCCGTTGAACGAGGAGAAGACGGTGAAGGAGAACGTGATGGAGGGTGTACAGCATGTCTATGACGCTTTGGCCGAGTACGACGACATCAACGTGAAATTCGGTTTGCCCGAATATTACGAAGACCCCGACAAAATGGACAAGCTGATGACCCGCCAGGCAGAACTGCAGGACATCATCGACGCTACCGATGCCTGGAACATGGATTCCAAACTGGAACGTGCGATGGATGCCCTCCGCTGTCCTCCTGGCGACTGGAGCGTGACGAACCTCTCTGGCGGTGAACGTCGCCGTGTCGCCCTCTGCCGACTCCTCCTCCAGAAGCCCGATGTGCTCCTGCTCGATGAGCCGACCAACCACCTCGATGCCGAGAGTATCGACTGGCTGGAACAACACCTGCAGCAGTATGAGGGCACGGTTATCGCCGTTACCCACGACCGCTATTTCCTCGATGACGTGTCGGAGTGGATTCTGGAACTTGACCGTGGGGAGGGCATCCCTTGGAAGGGCAACTATTCCTCCTGGCTGGAGCAGAAGAGCAAGCGCATGGAGCAGGAGGAGAAGACCGCCTCGAAGCGACGCAAGACGCTCGAACGAGAGTTGGAATGGGTGCGCATGGCTCCGAAGGCACGACAGGCAAAAGGCAAGGCACGTCTGAACTCTTACGACAAGATGCTGAACGAGGAGCAGAAGGAGAAGGAGGAGAAGCTGGAAATTTTCATCCCGAACGGTCCCCGTCTCGGCAACAAGGTGATTGAAGCACAACATGTCGCTAAGGCTTTCGGCGAGAAGACGCTCTACACCGACCTGAACTTCAACCTGCCACCTAATGGCATCGTGGGCGTTATCGGTCCCAACGGTGTGGGCAAGACGACGCTATTCCGCCTCATCATGGGACTCGACACACCTGATGCAGGCACGTTCGAGGTGGGAGAGACAGTGAAGCTCGCCTACGTGGACCAACAGCACAAGGACATCGACCCCGAAAAGTCGGTGTATCAGACGGTGAGCGGTGGCAATGAGACTATCCGCATGGGTGGCAAGGAAGTGAACGTGCGAGCCTACCTCAGCAAGTTCAATTTCAGCGGTGCCGACCAAGAGAAGAAGTGCGGTGTGCTCTCAGGCGGCGAACGAAATCGTCTGCAACTGGCACTCGCCCTCAAGCAGGAAGGCAATGTGCTCCTGCTCGACGAGCCGACCAACGACATCGACGTGAACACGCTCCGCGCCTTGGAGGAAGGTCTCGAAGCTTTTGCAGGTTGTGCCGTCATCATCAGCCACGACCGCTGGTTCCTCGACCGCATCTGCACCCACATCCTCGCCTTCGAGGGCGACGGTAACGTGTTCTACTTCGAAGGTTCCTACACCGACTACGAAGCCAACAAAGCCAAACGCCTCGGACTCGAAGAACCCAAGCGAATCCGTTACCGCAAGTTGATGGACGAGTAGATGTACGATGAACGATGTACGATGAAAATAGAAAATGCCGCATTCAGTTTTGCTTGAATGCGGCATTTTTAATGAAGGTGCTATTAGCACTTTATGTTCAACTCTTTGACGATGGCCGAAATTTTCTCCATCGTTGAGATTCTTGAAGGAACAAGAGGCAGTCGAAGTTCGTTCTCTATCAACCCCATCGCATGAAGCATGGCCTTCACTCCTGCCGGATTACCATCAACAAAAAGCAACTTGAAGAGTTCCGTAAACTTGTGATGGATGGTCAAAGCATTGGGATAATCGCCATTGAGGGCAAGACGCACCATTCGGCTAAATTCTTTGGGGAGGGCATTGCCAATCACAGAAATAACTCCTACAGCTCCCAGCGTAATCAGCGGGAACGTGATGCCATCGTCACCTGAAATCACATCGAAATTAGCAGGTTTATTCTTGATGATGTCATCAATCTGAGTGAAATTGCCAGACGCTTCTTTAATGGCGACAATATTCTCGCACTCTCTGGCCAAACGAAGCGTTGTCTCTGCCGTCATGTTCACGCCTACTCGTCCAGGCACATTATACAAAACAACGGAAAGGTTACGAGTGGCTGCCGCAGCGGCTATTGCCTTAAAATGCTGATAGAGTCCCTCTTGGGAGGGTTTGTTATAATAAGGACACACACTCAAAATGCCCTCAATACCCTTAAAATCACCTACTTTAATTTGTTCTACGATGGCAGCGGTATTGTTACCTCCACATCCCATCAGAATAGGAACCTGTCCATTCACTTTCTCCACAACCATTTCCTTGACTTGCTGACGCTCTTGCTCAGAAAGTGTCGGAGTTTCAGCAGTGGTGCCAAGTAAGCAAATAAAGTCTATTCCATTGGAAAGTTGGTAGTCGAGCAAACGACGAAGTGACACAAAATCTACTGCACCTTCCTTGGTAAAAGGAGTGATGAGGGCTACGCCCAATCCTTTAAATCTATTATGTACCATATAATACGATGAAAACTTTCACTGTTTTGTGTTGCCATTGCTTTTCGATAGTATTTTCATTCCTAAAAGAAGCTCTCCATCGAAAATCGGTGCAAAGTTACGAAAATCCTGTAAAAAACAAGTCTTCTTTTCTAATTTTATTCATCAAGGTGCCCATTTCCTGTTCTGCGTAGTCATACCATTGACTGAATGGCAGTTTTTTGGGAAAAAGGCTTACATATACTTTATACATAAGGTCAGGATTTTCAAGACACGCTATTCTGAAGGAACGAAGAAACTGATTTTTATTTCCCAATTTGAGATAAACAAGCGATTTGGCTGCGAGTATATTCCGAACGTATGGACTCTTGCTGTTGGCAGACAGGTTGGTAACGGCATCCAAGATTTCCAACGCAAATTTGTCGTTATTTTTCAGCATAAATGACAATGCAATATCTATACCCATCATCACTTGATCGTCTGTCCACGTCAACGCAGAGGCAAAACTCTGTGAAGCCTCGTCATATCGCCGAAGATCCAAATGATTGAGTCCCAACATAAAATACGCTTCTGCACACTTTGGGGAAATCTCTATAACACGTCTGTAGGCCTGAACGCTTTTCTCAAAATACCCATACCGGTAATAGAGGTCACCGATATCCATGTGGATTTTTTGATACAAATCGAAAAATTCATTGATCTTGGTTTTTGAGAACAACTTGCTTTTTTTATCATGTACATGACCCTGTTCCAGTTGTTTCTTCTCCATTTGAAGTCGTTGCCCTTCAAAATAACTCGACAACCACGAGAGTTGATACAAAGCTTCGTCCTTGTCGCCATCCTGAAGAAGAGACTCCACGTAAGGTATCACTTGAATGGCTTCTCCACCTTTTTCCAAATACTCTTTAAAGATGGGCTTTGATGCACCTTTCTCGCCCATAGCACTCAGAGTGTGTGCCTTTGTCAATAAGGTTTCTATGTCGTTAGGGTCAACGGCAAGTGCAAAGTCGCATGCTTCGAGCGCCTTCTCGTATTTATTTTGAACAAAATAGGCCAAGGCCAAATTTGCCCACCCTTTAGGATGATAGGGGCGTTCTTCCAACACCTGACTAAGCACATCGCTCATTAGGTCCGCCAGTTCGTTTTCACGACAGATATCGACCAACTGAATGTCGGCCTCATACTTGCCTAATGGCTGGAATTTGTCGATATATTCACGAATCCATCGACGGATTGCCTCCATATCGGTCGTCTTTTCGCCTGTACGCTCATCAATGTAATCCAACTCTACCAACGACGAAATGATGTGTATGTAGTTTTCTCGCTTCCGTTCTTCGGAATCATCGTTCTCGCTATCGGCATAGAGCCACTTGCGCCATATCCTCTCAGCTTTGGAAATATGATGGTATTTGGCGTATTGAATTTGGGCAAGCTGGTATTGTACGTCTGGGTCTTCCTCATCTAAAGTCTTCAACAGCTTTTCTGCTTCATCGTACATTTGCTGATAGATAAGAGTAGCACTCTTGACAATGAGTAAGATATCGTCGTCAGCATGTATAGCAAGACCCTGCTCGACTGCTTCCATCGCCTTCGAAGGTTGATCGACGCTCAGGTAGTAGTCAGCAATATCCGCAAAGTCGTCAGCATCCAGATAAAAACTTTTTTTCTTACCTTTCTGCCGCTCGTAAGCGTTCAAAATATCCTTAAATTCGTCTGACTGAAAATAGTCTTTATCCATTAACAAATTGGACGTTATTTATTTATTTTTTTCCATGCGTCAGTGAGGCCAACGGTACGGTTGAACACCAAATGCTCAGGGGTGGAATCTGGGTCAACATTGTAGTAACCGATGCGCTGGAACTGCAAGTAATCCATTGGCTTGCGCGTAGAAAGCCATTCTTCAACGTATGCTTTTTTAATCTCAAGACTGTTCGGATTGAGGAATGGGCGCATCGCTTCAATACCACGCACATTGCCATGTTCCTTCGAATATGCAGCCACTTCATCACGAGGATTTTCTACCATCCATAAGCGATCGTAATTGCGCACTTCTGCCTCCAGACAATGCTGGCAACTTACCCAATGGATGGTCTTTCCCTTGATTTTCATGTCACTGTTGGCTTGTCCTGTCTTTGTTTCAGGAATCAGTTCAGCATGAATCTCCGTGACATTGCCTTCGGCATCCTTTACCACACACTCTTCAATGTTTTCTGGACACTGAATAATATAGGAATTCTTCAGACGTACCTGCTTACCTGGACCTAGACGGAAGAACTTCTTAGGAGCGTCTTCCATGAAATCTTCACGTTCAATCCAAAGTTCACGGCTGAACACGATTTCGTGCGTTCCATCCGCTTCGTTCTCGGGATTGTTGACAGCCGTGTAGGTCTCCGTCTCCCCTTCGGGGAAATTGGTAATGACAAGTTTTACAGGATTCACGACTGCACTCACACGTAGTGCTCTTTTGTTGAGGTCTTCACGCACAGCAGACTCGAATAACGACATCTGATTAAGAGCATCAAACTTCGTGTAACCGATTTTGTCAATGAAAGCTAAAATACCTTCAGGACTATAGCCACGACGACGGAAGCCACAGATGGTCGGCATTCGGGGGTCGTCCCAACCATTCACGACTCCTTCTTCTACAAGGACAAGAAGATTACGCTTCGACAATAGTATATGGGTAAGGTTCAACTTATTGAACTCTGTCTGGCGAGGGCGGTTGTCATCCATCGGATGATCCGTGCCGTCAGTTTCTTTTGCCCAATCGACAAAGAGGTCGTAAAGTGGACGATGGCTGACAAATTCCAACGTACACCATGAGTGGGTCACACCTTCCCAATAGTCACACTGCCCATGCGTGAAGTCGTACATCGGGTAGGCATTCCATTGGGTGCCCGTGCGCCAATGCGGCATATTCAGAACACGGTACATGATGGGGTCGCGGAAATGCATGTTAGGACTTGTCATGTCAATCTTGGCACGAAGCACCATCTTCCCTGGTTCCATCTTCCCCGAGTTCATTTCTTCAAAGAGACTAAGATTCTCTTCTACGGGTCTATCGCGATAAGGAGAGTTAACTCCAGCTTGTGTGGGAGTCCCTTTTTGTTCGGCAATCTGTTCTGCAGTTTGTTCATCGATGTAAGCCCTACCCTGTTTGATAAGTGCAACGGCAAAATCCCACAACTGCTGGAAATAGTCGCTGGCGTAATAGATATTGCCCCACTTAAAGCCCAGCCACTCAATGTCACGCTTGATGGCCTCTACATATTCTGTGTCTTCCTTCTGGGGATTGGTGTCATCCATACGCAGGTTACACACACCACCGTATTTTTGTGCTAAACCAAAGTCAAGAGCTATTGCCTTGGCATGTCCAATGTGCAGATAACCATTTGGCTCAGGCGGGAAGCGAGTCTGAAGTCTTCCTCCGTTCTTCCCTTCCTGCAAATCTTTTACAAGTTGTTCCTCTATAAAATTAAGCGATTCCTTTTTTCTTTCCTCACTCTTTGTCTCTTCAATTTTTTCCGTATCCATATTGAATTATTTCATTATTTAATTTACTCATGCAAAATTACAAAAGTTTTTCTTTGTGGACACCATCTTGAAAGAGAAAAAATAACAAATGGGCATCTTTTAGGTCAAAAAAGCATTCGATAATTCTTTTTTGGGAAAAATAAAGTGGATACTTCTCTCGTTCATCCGATGGAGAAGTATCCACGCCTTCTAATTGATAAAGTGAGAAAAAATGTTTATTCAATCATAAAGACGTTGCTCACGCAACCTTCTCATGAAAGTATGCCTTGGGTTCTCTCGAATTGAGGCATATATAAATCAATTTTTATTATTCATTCAATCTTTTTTCTTTTTTATATTCTCGTGTCAATCCTATATACAATATTAAAATGGTACTTGCTGTGGTGCCATCGAAGCATCAATGTCGTCGAAAGGAGAGTCAGAGTTGTCACTCAGATTGATTTTGGAAGGTCTGATTGTCCCATCATTCGTCGGCATTGGAGGCATCTCTTCGTCGTAAAGATTCTTAAATCGGGCAAATTCACTAATAAAGCGCAAGCGCACATCACCTACTGCACCATTACGATGCTTGGCTATGATGATTTCTGCCACACCTTTCAAGTCGTTCCCATATTGATCTTTATATATCTTATAGTATTCTGGGCGGTGAATAAAGCACACCATGTCAGCATCTTGCTCGATGGCACCCGACTCACGCAAGTCGCTGAGTTGTGGACGCTTACTGTCTGGGCTGTCAGGATTACTGCTAGCTCGCTGTTCCACAGAACGATTCAACTGAGAAAGAGCGATAATCGGGATATTCAACTCTTTTGCCAGTCCCTTGAGCGAGCGAGATATAGTGGAGACTTCTTCTTGCCGCGAATTATAGCTCATGCCCGATGCGTTCATCAGCTGGAGGTAGTCAATAATAATCATCTTGACACCATAGTCACGCACCAACCGACGTGCCTTAGTACGAAGTTCAAAGACAGACAATGAAGGGGTGTCATCCACATATAAAGGTGCCCCGAACAATTCGCCCATCTTGTAATCGAACTGCTTCCATTCCTGCGGAGCCAACTGACCGCTTTTTAGTTTATCGCCCGCCAATTCGCAGACATTCGACAAGAGACGGTTAACCAATTGGACATTAGACATTTCGAGTGAGAACATTGCAATGGGAATCTTGCGATCGACAGCCATATTTCGAGCCATCGAGAGCACAAAAGCGGTCTTGCCCATAGCTGGACGAGCAGCTATGATAATCAGGTCGGAATTTTGCCATCCAGATGTCATGCTGTCCAACTTGTCAAATCCCGATGGTATGCCAGATAAACCATCTGTACGAGCAGCCGCTTTCCGGAGTAAATCATACGCTTCATTGATAACAGGGTCAATCTGTGTAAAATCCTTCTTTAGATTCGCCTTCGACAATTCGAACAACTGTCCTTCCGCCAATTGCATCAGCTCTTGTATGTCCTGCCCCTCATCGAATGCAAGTTTCTGTATCGTGCTTGTATAAGAAATTAAGTCACGCGCAAGCGCTTTTTGGGCAACGATGCGAGCGTGAAACTCCAAGTGAGCAGCAGACAACATCGTACGAGACAATTCTGCAATATAGGCAGGACCTCCCGCATTCTCCAGGTCATCATGTTTCTGCAACTGATCGACCACCGTCAGTACGTCTATCGGTGAATTGGCTGCCGCAAGGGACTGAATGGCTTGAAAAATAACTTGATGTTTTGACTCATAGAAGGAATGAGGCTTCAAAAAGTCAGATACCGTAGCGAATGCATCCTGTTCAATAATACATGCACCAAGTACAGCCTTTTCCAAATCTATGGCTTGAGGCTGCAATCGACCCAAATGTGCTAAAGAATCTTGTTCAGTAGTACGGGTTTGTTTTTTACGAGGTGAATTTTTCTGCTCTGGCATTATTTAAAAGATGTACAATCAATCTTAAACTTAAAACTACTTTTTTTCACTTTATCGTTTGCAAATATAGCTATTTTTATTTGATTGGCACAAAAGAAGATTGTAAAAGTTATCAACACAAAGACCTTGAAAACTGTGGATAACTATATGAAAAAGACAATTTCATCGACAAACATCGGGTGTGAATAAAAGTTTCCATCCAAAGTCTTCAGTTTATCCCGTCAAAGTTTTTTTATGGATTTTTAATAAATAAATAGCAAGAAATTTCGGCGATAACATAAAAAGTACTAACTTTGTAGCGATTTTAGATTTGTGTACTTTGTACGTTCATCTTTTTAGTAACATATAAAGACAAACAATCATAGTTAATATTAACAATTATATGGCGAATGTAATTAAGCTAAAGAAAGGCCTTGACATCAACCTGAAAGGTAAGGCTGCGGCTAAAGTTTCACCAGCCAATGCGTCGAAAGTCTATGGACTTGTGCCCGATGCGTTTTGGGGGATGAAGCCAAAAGTCGTGGTGAAAGAAGGGGATGAAGTGAAGGCTGGTGATGCGCTGTTTGTCAACAAGCTGCATCCCGAGATGAAGTTCGTCTCTCCTGTTTCTGGCAAGGTGACCCTTGTGGAGAGAGGCGATCGTCGTAAAGTTTTAAGCGTTCAAGTTGAAGCCGCTGCCCAGCAGCAGTACGTGGACTTCGGCAAGAAGCAGGTCAATTCGCTCAATGCAGAACAAGTGAAGGCAGTCCTCCTCGAAAGTGGAATGTTTGGCTACTTCATTCAGCGTCCTTACGCTATCGTTGCTAACCCCGACGATACGCCTAAGGCGATTTTTGTTTCTACATTTAGCGACATGCCGCTGGCTGCCGATACCAATGTGGTGCTCAAGGGACAGGAAAAGGACTTCCAGACAGGCATCGACGCACTGGCCAAACTGGCTAAGGTTTACGTTGGTGTGAAGGCTGGTTCTGTGGTGGCTTCCACGACTAACGCTACAGTAACAGAGTTTCAAGGCAAGTGCCCTGCTGGCAACGTGGGTGTGCAGATTAACCACATCAACCCAGTCAACAAGGGCGAAGTTGTTTGGACCATCGGTGCAGAAGAGGTCGTATTCATCGGCCGACTTTTCAACGAGGGTAAAGTAAATCTGACTCGCACTATCGCCGTAGCAGGTTCCGAAATCAAGGAGCCTCAGTACAAGCAAGTGCTCGTTGGTGCCAAGATTGGCGACATCATTGCTGGCAATATTAAGACGGACAAGAAAGTGCGTCTTATCGACGGCAACCCACTCACAGGTATGAAAACTACCGAGAATTCGTTCATTCTTGCCCATTCCACCGAGGTTACGGCCATTCCTGAAGGTGACGAAGCCAACGAGATGTTTGGTTGGATTGCACCCCGTCTGAACGATTTCTCCGTCAGCCGTTCTTACTTCTCTTGGTTGATGCCTAAGAGTAAGGAATATGTGCTCGACGCACGTGTGAAGGGCGGTCATCGTCACATGATTTTTAGTGGTGAATACGACTCTGTATTCCCTATGGACATCTATCCAGAACAGCTCGTCAAGGCGATTATCGCTGGTGACATCGACCGTATGGAAGCCCTCGGCATCTATGAGGTAGCACCTGAAGATTTTGCTGTGGCTGAGTTTGTGGATAGCTCGAAAGTTGAACTCCAGCGCATTGTTCGGGAAGGTCTCGACATGCTGCGCAAAGAAAATGAATAAGCAATATGGGACTTAAGAAAATGCTTGACAACTTGAAGCCTACCTTCTCAGAAGGAGGTAAGCTCAGCGCTTTCGGCTCTCTCTTTGACGCTGCAGAGACTTTCTTCTTTGTGCCCAACGAGACGGCTAAGGTGCGTGGCGCACAGATTCACGACGCCATCGACTCTAAGCGCTCTATTTTCTTTGTTGTAATTGCCCTGATTCCTGCTATACTCTTCGGTATGTATAACATTGGTTATCAGCACGCTCTTGTGACAGGTGCTTGCACTCCAGACGCTTGTCCTTGTGCTGACATTTGGGGCAACTTCCTCTATGGTTTAGCTGTGATGCTTCCAAAGATAGTGGTGAGTTACGCAGTAGGTCTCGGCATCGAGATTGCTGTGGCTCAGTGGAAGAAAGAAGAGGTACACGAGGGTTTCTTCGTGACCGGTATCCTCATCCCACTCATCGTTCCTGTGAACTGCCCACTTTGGATTCTTGCCCTTGCAACAGCATTTGCAGTTATCTTCGCAAAGGAAGTGTTTGGTGGTACGGGTATGAACATCTTTAACCCTGCCCTCGTCACTCGTGCCTTCCTCTTCTTCGCTTATCCATCCATGATGTCGGGCGATAAGGTTTGGGTAAATGGCAACTACATCGATTGTATTAACGGTACTCCTGCTGTGGATGCAGTTTCCGCTGCAACCCCACTCGGCCAGTTAGCTGCTGGTGAAGCCGTTACTGCATCTCCAATGGATACCATTATCGGTACAATCCCCGGTTCCATCGGTGAAACTTCTGTCATCGCCATCCTGATTGGTGCAGTCATCCTCATCTGGGCGAACATCGCCAGCTGGAAGATTATGTTCTCCACTTTCGTGGGTGGTGCCTTGATGGCATACTTCCTCCGCTACGATGGTGCTCAGAACTTCGAGTGGTGGGAACAGCTCACCGTCGGTGGTTTCTGCTTCGGTGCCGTGTTCATGGCCACCGACCCTGTCACCAGTCCTCGCACAGAAGGCGGTAAGTGGATTTTCGG
>JAEEGL013081657.1_pt1 | contig 11411 bp, 6 predicted proteins | sample 9134231 | NCBI WGS metagenome assembly JAEEGL01 (sample SAMN16246548, study PRJNA631951) | gut metagenome | biome: gut microbiome; feature: rumen; material: fiber-attached | host: Bos | place: Iran: Karaj | collected 2018-10
TAAGGCCTTTACTGAAGCAGTAATATTTTTTATATAAATTAAATATATTTTATATCTAAATAATTATTCAATTTTATAATTTTTATTATTAAAACTTTCTTTTTATTATTATATTTATTATTATTTGTTTAAAGTAAAACAATTTAAAAATATTAATATTAATAATTGTTAGATATTAAAATAAATTATTAATAAAATAATAGATAAATATAGTAAATTAAATAATTTTTAATTATTATATATTTATTGTATATATAATATTTATTTATTTAAATAAAAAAAATATATTTATTTTTAAAATAATAAAAAAATATTAAATAAAATATTTTAAGAATCATTACTATTATTATTATCTCTTTCTCTTTTTTTTATTAATCTTTGATTTTTATAATTTTGAATTTGATTTTGTAAATCATTTATAATTTTAGCTTTTGTTTCAATTTTACTCTTTTTTATTTCTTCTTCTTTCATTTTTAAATAATTTTCATTTTCTTTTTCAATTAATATTTTTTTAAAATCTCTTTCAATTTCTTCCATTTTTTTTGATAAAATTTCATTTTTATTTTTCTCTTCATTTAAATAAAAATTTAAAGCATTGACATTTTTTTCTAAATCATAATTTAAACTTTTTAATTTTTCATTTTCAGTTTTTAACAAAAAATTTTCATTTTCAATATTTTTTATTTGATTAATCATATTATTTAATTTATTATCAACTTGATTCATTTCTTTACAACGATTATGATTTAAACAATTTATTTCATTAACAGTACAAGAATAATCTTTTTGTAATTCATTAAATTTTTGTAATAAAATTTTATATTCAATTTCATATTTTTCTTTTTCATCTAAAATTTGTTTTAATTCATTTTCAGTTTCATTTAACTTTTTTTGTAAAATAACTTTCGCATTAAATTTTTCTTCATAAGTTTCTTCTTCTTTTTTTTTATTTTGTAATTCATTTATTATTTTTTTAAGTTCACAATTTTCTTTACAAATTTTTTCATTATCATTTAATATTTCAAAATTTTTATTTTGTTCTTGATTTATATTATTTTCTAATTGTTTATTAATATTATTTAAACGATTTATATCTTCTTTTAACATAATATTATCTGATTTTAATGTTGCCATTTCATCATTAATTGAAAATTGAGGATTATTATTTGAATAATTATTTTGAAGCGATTGTGATTTTAAATTTTTTATATTTTTATTTATTTCAAAAGATTTATTTTGTAAATCTTTTAAAGATTTATTTAATTTTTTATAATTTTTATCATCTGGAGAAAAATGATTTTGAAGAGATTGAGTTGATTGATATGTAGTATTATTATTATTATTAATATCGTTTAAATTATTGTTATTTATATTATTATTGTTATTGAATTGTCTATTACGTAAAATTTTTAAATCGTTTTCATCATTTTCATCATATGAATTAAAAGCTGCATTGTTTGGAATATTATAATTATTTATTTTGTTAATATATTTTGGTTGATCATTATTATTAGGTGAATTATTAAAAGTATTATTATTTGAATTATTAAAATTATTATTTAAATTAGGATTTTGGTTTTTATATAAAACATTTGATGAATTCATATATTTTTCTCCTATTTCATTGTTATTATTATTAAAATTATTTAAATTAATACTTTTATTTGGAATATTATTATTTAAATTATCATAATTATAATTATTATTATAATCATTATCATTATTAGTTCCTTCATAATTACTATCATTATTATCATTATATAAATTTTTATATTTTTCTTGTTTATCATCTTCAATATTATCATTTTTATAATAATTATCTTCAATGTTATTATTATTATCCATAACATTATTTCTATCATCAACAAGTTTCATATCAACATTTAGTCTAATTTGATTTCTAATCCAATTAGTAAATTTTAATGATTTTAATGATAATTTTAAAGGAAATTCCCAAGGAATAACATTATTAAAAAAAATACAATTAGAATTATAATTTAAAGTATTTTTTAAACATAAAGTTACTTTACTTTCATTTTTTGGTGTTAAATTTTGACTATTACAAATAATATTATTAGCAACTGAATTAAATACTTTATTTGTATTTTGTGCTAATAAATTATTATTATTATTATCAAATTCATTATTAAAATTTATTATTTCTCCAAAATCATTACTAGCTAATTCAACAAAATCAATTTGAGAATAATAATTATCATTTTCATTATTTTCTTCATCTTCTTCATTTTTTTTATTTTCCTCATTTATTTTTTCAATATAAAGACTAATTATTAAATGACCTTTATTATTTAAACTATCAATTTTTAATTTTTTTTGTAATTTTTTTCTTTCAGTCATTACATATTTCATATATCCTTCAAATTCATTTTTTTCATTTAAAATTTTTTTTTGAATAGGAATAATATCAACTTTAATTTGATTATCTTCATAATATTTTTCGATTTTAACCTTTTTTTCTTTTTTTTTAGGACTTAATAAGTCATAAGCATCGTCCATAAAAACTTCTAAAAAAGAAATTTTTAATAAAAAATGTTCATTATTTTTTTCTTCTTTATTATTGACTTGTTTAGTTAAATCAATTAAATCAAAAATTTCATCTACACTTCTAGATAATAATCCTTTTTCATTACTTTCCATATCATTACTTCCTCTTAATAAATAACTTTTACCTGAATTTTTTGGACCAAAAAAAAATACACAAGTATTCTTTTTTTTAAATAAATTAATTATACAATCTTTAATATTCTCATTGTAAATTTTATCAAAATTATGTGTTTCATTATATATTTTATCATATTGTAATAATGATGTTTCATTTAATATTGTTTGATGAAATTCAAATAAATCTTTTTCATTTTGAAACGCTTTGTTTATTGATGAACCTTTCAAAGGTTTGTTTGAGACTATTAAAGATTTACATGGATTTTTACATGTAAAAATTGTGTATTTAATGTTTGGATTTAAAATATTTGGTGAAATTGGAAGATTGTTTTGATTTGATGTTTTTTTTTTATTTAGATTTTGAGAATATTTTGATTGTTTTGTTACTGGATTATAAAATAAAGGATTTGATTTAATTTTTGGTAAAGTTTCTCCTCTAAGACATGTTATGAATGAAACTATGTGATTTGATAAAGTTGGACTATTTTGATATGAAGTGTTATTAAAGAACATGTATTTTATATTTTTAAAATTTATATTTAATTATATAATAATAATATATTAATTCATTTAATTATTGTTATATTATTTAAATTAAATTAAATTAATTATTATTTAATGATTATATATTCTAATTTTACATTTATATCAATTTTATCATATATATTATTAAATTTAATATATTCCTTTCAATTAGATCTTCAAATCCAACAAATTCCAACTTCTTTTAATAAAAATAAAAATATAAAAAAACATTTTAACCTTCGTTCCCTTTTATCTAAACCATTTCAAAGTTATGATGATACTTACAATATAATGTCCATTCCATTATGTATAGGAATTCCGAATCAATGTCTTAACTTATTATATGACACAGGATCAATGTATATGGTTGTAGGTTCTTCCTCTCCAAATTCAAAATTTTCAAAATTTTATAACAGCAGTAAATCTCAAACTTTTTCATCAAAAGTTCAAGGTTATGTAGCATTAACTTATCGACATGGTGCAATTCAGGCACGAGAAATTATGGATTTTGTTTATTTAACAGAACATAAACCTAAATTTACATTTAATTTTTTACATGCATGGAATACAACAATTCAATACAATTTTGATGGAATTTTAGGACTTGGATTTTTTTATCCCGCAAGAAATAATGATAATATTTTCGATGAAAGATTTTCAATAATAGATTATTTAAAATATAATGGAATAATAAATCATAAAAGATTTGGACATGAATATTTAAATCAAACATATGGAAAATTTTATATAGATGAAATACCTAATAGTATGAAAAATAAAAATTATTATAAATGTGATGTTTATCCTTTCATTCCTTATTTAAGTAAATGGCATTGTGAATTAAGAGCAATTAGTTTTTCAAATGGAGAAAATTTTACATTAGATTATTCACCTGCTGCATTTGATACAGCATATATAGATATAAGAGGTCCTTTCAATGAGGGAAAGAAAATTTTTAATGAAATTTTAAAACAATCAAAAGGAATGTGTCAAAGTGAAACAATTGAAAAAAATAATCAAACTTATAGTAAAATAATATGTGATGAAGATATTTCATTAAGTAGTTTTTCTGATATTTATTTTAATTTAAAAGGAAAAGAATTAACTTTATTTAAAGATGATTTATTTAGATTGGTTTTAATTAATGGAAAAGTTAAATATGTATGTAAAATTGTTTTAGATTCTACTTATAATTATTGGAATTTAGGTGAACCTGTTTTAAAAAATTATGATTTAATTTTTGATTATGAAGGAAAAACGGTTGGGTTTCAAGAAAATATTAATTTTTATGGAGAAAGTTGGTTACCCGTTATTATTTTATTTATTTTATTTGTAGGAATTTTTTCTTTTGGTGTTTGGTTATATATAAATAGAAAAAAAATATTCATGAAGAAAATTGATAATGAACAAATTGAAAAATTAAATTCAGATGTGTTTGATGAAGGAAAACAACTTGGTGATATTCAAGAGGAATAATAATAGTAAATATAAATATTTTTATTTAAGTATAATATAAATAATATATTATTTAAAATTAATTTAAAATTACATTTATTAAATTCTTGAATAATAAATATTAAATTTTTAAGAAATTAATAATGAAAATCTCAAATTATAATAATAATAAAACTCGTTCTATAGAATTATTAGATAATTTATCATCAAAAAGTAATTCAAATATAATTCAAAAAAATTATTTAAGTAATTTAACTTTAAATCCTTCATTATATCGTGAAATAAAAACAAGAATAAACATGGTAAACAATATTAAAAATGAAATATATAATTTACAATTAAATAATAATGAATTTACAATAGATTTTTTAAATAAAATTAAAATTTCTGAAGAAGAATATAATAAATCTTTAAATGAAATTAATTTAATTTTATTAAATCTTAATGAATATGATATTTTAGATTTAAAAATGCATAAAAAATTACATTACAATGAAAAAAAAATTTTAGAAATTTTTTATTATTTGACAGAAATTAATGAAAATTTTGATTTTAATTCTTTTAAAAACAAAATTAATTTAAATAATTTCAAAGAAAATGTTTTAAATATTAATTATCAAAATATTAATCCAAAACGAATTAATTTTTATTTAAATCAAATTAGTCATAGAAATAATTTTAATAATTTTTTTTCAACAATAGCTCTTAATGATAAAGGATTAGAAATAATTTTTCAATTAGTAAAAAATATATTAAAAATTTTTTTATATTTATTTCAAAATAAAAAATTAAAAAAAGATATTTTAATTTCCACAAAACAAACTAGAAATATTAAACATAAAAGTATTTCATTAAATCCAATTCAAAAACAAAATTTATATAATAAATTAAATAAATATGATAGCACAAATTATAGTGATAATAATTTCAATAATATAAATGAATATAAAAATAAAGAAAGTAATAATAATAATAATATTGTTAATATTAATATTATTAATGATTTTTATAATGATAATTTAAATACTATAAAAATATTAAGTTCAATAAATAGCAATAATTCTCATAATTCAATAAATAATGATAAATTTACTTCTTATTATATTGAAAAAAAAAATAATAATAATAATAAAATTATTTATATAAATGATTTTTCAGATTTTAATAGTATTAGTCATTCATCTGAATATTTTAATATAAATAAAATATATAATTTAATTCAAAATAAAAATAAAAAAAATAAAAATAATATTTTTCAAAATTCAAATAGCAGAAATAAATATCATATTCAAAATAATGATAATTTAAATAATATAAAAATAAAAAATATTATTTTAAATAGAAATTATATGAATAATTTTATTAATAAAGAAAAAAAAATAAATGAATTATTACCTTTATTAAAATATAAAACTTTTCATGAAATGAGAGAATATTTTAATATGATTCCTAATAAAGGAAAAATAAATAAAGAAATTGAAGAAAAAAATAAAAATATTATGAATAAAAATTTGTTTAATGATAGAAAAAGTCAAAGAAGAATAATGAATTTATTAGCAAAAGGAGAAAACACTGTATTAAAAAATGTTCCAATTTATAAAATTAAAAAAATTATTCAAAATAATTATTAATTTTTTTTATTTATATTTTAAAATATTTAATTAATTTTATTAATAATTAAAGAAAAAATTATGTCAACTAATTCAAATAATTATAACAATTATGATATTAATAAAGTTTATAACCCAAATTATAATATAAATAATAATAATAATAATAATTTTAATAACAATTTAAATAATAAAAATAATAATAATAATAATTTTAATAATTATAATTATAATAATAATAATTTTAAAAATAATAATTATAATAATAATAATAATTTAAATAATAATAATAATAATCATAATAATCATAATAATCATAATATTCAAAATAATAATAACAATAATAACAATAACAATAATTATAATAATAATAACAATAATAATAATAACTATAATAATAACAATAATAGCAATAATAATAACAATAATAATAATCAAAATTTATCATATTATCAAAATAAATTAAAAAAAGCTTATAATATTTATATACAAGGTCAAACAGAATTTAAAAATTTTAATTTTTTAACTGCTATAAATTATTATGAAACTGCTCTTACTTTAATAAATGAATCTTATCCACATATTATTAATAATCCTAATTTAAAAAATACAACAGATAAATTTTATAAACAATTAAATCAAGTAATAAATACAGCAAAATTTCAATATAAAAATAAGTTTGAATATAAATCACAAGTTGGATACGCAAATGAAAATGATTACAATAAAAAAACAATTTTTTTAAATGATAATAACAATAATAATAATAACCAAAATGAAAATCAATTTTCAGATAACAACAACAATAATAATAAAATGTATAAAGAATCAAATAATGTTAAAATAAATAATAACAATTACAACGATAAAAAAAGAAACAATAATTATAATAATACATCTAATAATAATAATAATAATAAACAAAATAATAAAAAAGAAGAAAAAGTTGTAGGAAATGAATTAAAAGAAAGAATTTTATCTGAAATTGTTGATAATTCACCTGGAGTTTCATTTACAGATGTTGTTGGTTTAGATTCAGCCAAACAAATATTAAAAGAAATAATAATAATTCCCAGTCTTCGTCCTGATCTTTTCACTGGCCTTAGAGCTCCTCCAAGAGGTTTATTATTATTTGGTCCTCCTGGAACAGGAAAAACAATGATTGCAAAAGCAGTTGCTACTGAATGTTCATGTACATTTTTTAATATTAGTGCATCTTCTTTAACAAGTAAATATTTAGGAGAAAGTGAAAAATTAGTAAGAGCTCTTTTTGAATTGGCTTTTGAAAAAACTCCAAGTGTCGTTTTTATAGATGAAATTGAATCTATTTTATCTAAAAGAAAAGAAGATGAAAATGAAGCAATGAAAAGATTAAAAACTGAATTTTTAACTCAATTTGATGGAGTTGGTTCAAGTCAAGAAGCAAGAGTATTAATAATTGGAGCAACAAATAGGCCATTTGATTTAGATCCTGCTGTAGTTAGAAGATTACCAAAAAGAGTTTACATAGGACCTTTTAAAAATGAAGAAAAAAAATTCTTTATTAAACAAATTATAACAAAAAATGCAAATAATATTACTGATGAAGAATTTACTAAAATAAGTGAATTATGTACTAATTATAGTAATAGTGATTTAAAAGAATTATGCAGAGAAGCAGCTTATGAGCCTTTAAGAGAAATAAGTAAAGATGTGAATAGTTTACAAAATATTCAAAAATTAAGACCTATTTGTTATGAGGATTTTGTAAAAGCAGTTAAAAAAGTTAGAGGAACTCTTACAAAAGATGTTTTAAAAGAATTAGAAAAATGGAATCAAGAATTCGGAGCTTTAAATTAAATTATTTAAAATTAGTTTAATTTTAATTTAAAATTATTAAATAAATATATTATTATTAAATATTAATATCATTTAAATAATATTTTATAAATAATTAAATAAAAAATATACATTATTATCATTTATTTTTAAATTTACTTTTCATATTATATTTTATTTATTAAATTATTTATTTCATTAAAATAAAATTTATTTCTTTTCTTTCTTTCCTTTTTCTTTTTTTCCACCTTTTTCTCCTTTTCCTTTATCACCTTTTCCTTTTCCACCTTTTGCTTCAACAATTTTAGCATATGCAGTTCTGCATCTACCGCAATATAATCTATTTTCATGTTCTGCTAAAAATGTTCCAGGAGGACAAACTTTACACATTTGTCTTAATCTTATTACTTTATTTTCATTTTCAATTTTATAATGTTTAAATACAGCTAAATTTATTTTTTTATGAACATGTTTTTTTTTAGTTTTTTTTACTTCTTTTTTCTTTTTTTTTTTAGCTCCACCTTCTAATGAAATTTTTAAATAAACTTCAGCGTTGTCATTTACTATTCCAAAATTTGAATTATTTAAAATTTGGTTTTGGAATAATAAAGTTTGTTCATCAACTGAAATTCCCATTTTTTCTGAAATGTTGTTTTGAAGTTGAGAAAAACTTTCTATGTTTTCAAAAGCATTTGATACACCTGTGATTGTTTTTACAAGGATATACATTTATAATAAAATAAAAATTATTTTTTTAATTTAATATTTATTAAATAATAAAAATTATTTATTTATTTTTTATTAAAATTAATTTAATAATAACAATTTACACTTATAATTTAAGAATAATAATAATTTTAACTACTATTGTCAAATTTATTAAAATTTTCGTTTTTAAATATTTTTTTTCTTTATAGTTTTTTCACTTATTGATTTTTTTAATAATTTGTTTATTGAATATGGAGAAGGTTTTGTTTTAATATAAACTATTTTATTATTTTTTTCAAAATTATTTAGAATATTTTGTCTTTTTGGCGAAGGACTCATATTTTTTTTATAATAATAATTATTATTACTGTTACTATTTTTTAATTTATTTAATGAATTATTTGGAGATAAATTTTTTTTATTTTCTAATTTTATTTTTTTTAAAGAAAGTTTATCATTAACATATTTTATTTTATTATCTATATTATTATTATTACCGAATTTATTTTTATTTACTTTTATATTGTTAACTATATTTAAATTGTTATTTTTATTTATATTATTATTATTTTTTTTTTTCTCATTATTAATTTTTTCATTAACAATTTTAACAGCATTATCAAATTCTTGATTTAAATCAACATTTTGATTATCTTCATCATTATTATAAGTATATCCTATATACTCCATATTTTTTCTTTTTTTATATTTATATTTTGTTGGATAAAAATCTTCTTCAGAACTTATAATATCAAAATAAGACATATCCCAATCATTTTCTAATTGAGGTATAAAAGGGGGTTCCATTTTTCTAATTTCATCCCAATTAAAATTTTTAAAAAAAATATGATTTTTAATTTCATCCACTCCTTTTTTTCCTAATCTTGTATTTGAATTATTAATTAATTTTTTTATTAGATCTTTTGCATTTTCAGATATCATTTTTTGACTAGGAAATTTTAAATAATTTTGCCAATTTAAAATTTTATTACATACTTCTCTAGTTTCTTTACTACAAAAAGGAGCATAACCTATTAACATTTCATAAAATATAACACCTACTGACCACCAATCTATATCTTTATTATATCCTTTTTTATTCAAAACTTCAGGAGCTACATAATAAGCTGTTCCAACACATGAATAATTTTTTTTATTATGAGTTTTTATATTTTCATTAAAAGTTTCATCTACATTTTTATTATTATAATAATAATCTTCACGTAATTTATCACTAACTTTAGATAAACCAAAATCACTTAATTTAATATGACCATCTTTTCCTATTAAAATATTATCAGGTTTAATATCTCTATGAATACAATCAAATTTATGTATACTATCAACAGCTAAAATAATTTCAGCTATATAAAATCTTGCTTCTTCTTCGGAAAGAATATCTTTTTTTATTAATAAATTCATTAAATCTCCTCCTGGCAAATATTCCATAACTAAAAATAAATAATCATCTTCTTGAAAAGATGCTTTTAATTCAACTATCCAAGGCGATTTTATTTTACTCATTAATAACTGTTCATTTCTTGTATGAATAATTTGATTTTTTTCTTCTAAAACTTTTTTTTTTATTTTTTTTATTGCATATATATTTCCTGTGGATTTTTCTCTACAAACATGAACTTCACCAAAAGCACCTTTTCCGATTATTCCAAGAGATTCGTAATCAAAAATTGAATTTTTTTTACGTGCTGAACGAATTTTTGCTGATTCTTGTTCAATAATATTTTGATATATTTGGTTTTTATTATTTTCTGATAAATTTAAATTATTTATTTTTTCTATTATATTTGACCATTCATTATTTTTTATTACTTTAAGATTATATTTATGTTCAATATATTCTTTGGCTATTTTTACTTTATCACATGTTAATTGAGAGATTTTTTTTTCTTTTACTAATTGTTCTAATGGTATTTCTCTTTTCATTATTTATTATTTTATAATAAGATAATTTAACATTAAAAATTAATATTAAAAATAAATAATTAATTATTATTATTATTATTAAAATTATATTTTCTTCATTTTCTTATTTTATAATTTTTTATAAAATATTTTTTTTATTATTTAAAAATAAAAAATATTTTAATCTTTAAAATATGAAAAAAAATAATACTGAAAAAATCATTAATAATAAAAATAATAATAATAATAAATATAAAACATTTAGATCTAATAATATTTCCGTTAAAAAATTAAATTTATTAATCTTAAATAAAAATAAAATAGATTTAATAAATGAAAATAATGAATTAAAAAAAGAAATAAAAAATTTATTATATGAAAAAAATCAATTAAAAGAAATAAATTTAAATAAAGAAAAAACAATATTAAATTATGAAGATAAATTTAAATTATTAGAAATTTATTTATATGAAAATAAATATATTGAACAAAGAATAAATATTATTTATAACTCAATGAAAAATATTGAATTTAAAGTTAATACAAATTATATAAAAAATAATGATTTATTAATTAATAAAGAAGAAAAAGAACAAAAATTTAAAGAACTTTGTAATAAAATAAATGAAATTGAAATAATGATAAATAATATTCACAAAGAAAATATTAAATTAAAAAATAATATAAATA
>JAEEGL013728757.1_pt1 | contig 11411 bp, 7 predicted proteins | sample 9134231 | NCBI WGS metagenome assembly JAEEGL01 (sample SAMN16246548, study PRJNA631951) | gut metagenome | biome: gut microbiome; feature: rumen; material: fiber-attached | host: Bos | place: Iran: Karaj | collected 2018-10
AAAAATCCGGTCAGAGGAGACGAATGGATCTACTGGACCGGGTACTCGATCTCGTATGTGCCGTTTCCTTACGCAGTCAAAAACAGTCCGTACGATTATCCGTACACGCTTGTAAACAAAATCAAATGAACCATCATCCACTCTGGCGTCGGGATTCCCGGCGCCTTTTCTTTTTCCAAATTTCAAAGGAAGGAGTAAACCTATGACCAGGAAAAAGACTTTTATGGCCGTTGCTTCGCTGGTGCTCATCGTTACGATGATCTTCACCACCGGTCCGTTTGCAACGGTCATTTCTCATGCACTTTCACAGGGACAGACATCCAAATACACTTGGTATAACGTCAAGGACAGCTGGATGGCCATGTTCACCTTTACCGACCGGAACGGGAACACAAGGACCGTGGCTCCCAAAGGCGGTATGCGAATGTCCCTGATGTTCTTGGGAGACGGCACCCCGGTCTACTGCGTCGAGATGGACAAGAGTCTGTCCGGCGGTACCGTGGACGCGTCAACCTCGAATATCTATTCCACCCCCGAATGGAGAGCGATCAGCGACGTCGGGCAGACCGGCATCAAACGTGCGCTTATTTACGGCTATCCCAACAATACCGGCAACTACGGCATCAGCGGAATCACAAACTACGAGAAACAGTATGCCGTGCAGCTGCTTGTTTGGGAATTCCAGACGAATAAGCGAACGGACTACGTTGCCCGGAATTCCAACGGCAACACGACCACGAGTTCTTCATCCGTGGCGAGTCCGATCTTCGGCGGTCTGATCGAAGCCTCCGGCGTTGAGGGCGACATTTCTGTCAACTACACGAGAGTCAAACAGTACTATTTTGCGCTGCTCGATGCAATGTCAAAGCATCAGAACAAACCGTCGCTCAATAAGACGACGCTGACGCTGAAGCCCGGGCAGAGCGAGACGCTGACCGACGCAAATTCGCTGCTCCAGAACTTCAACGTCTCCACAAGCGACTCCACTGTCGCAACTGCAACGGTTCTTTCGTCAAACCAGCTGAAGATCACGGGCGGCAGCAAGGCAGGCACGGCGACGATCTATCTGACCAAAAAGCTGACAGAAACGTCGGGAGCGCTGGCACTGACCGGCGCAGGCCAGATGCTGATCTACGGTGCTGTTTCAGACCCGGTAAAAACGCAGCTGAACATAACGGTCCCAACCGGTTCCTGCCAACTGACAAAGACCAGTGACGACGGCGCAAAAGCCGGCTTCAAGTTCACTTTGACAAAGTCGGACGGTTCCTATACCAAGGACGGCACGACTGACGCAAACGGCAAGATCACATGGACCGGTCTGCAGCCCGGTACATATACCGTTACCGAGAAACTGACTTCCGCACAGTCTGGAAAATACCAGACCCTTGCCTCCAAAACAGTTACTGTCACGGCTGGCAGCACAGCGACAGTCAGCTTTGCAAACAAGGTCAAGCTCGGCGCTGTGGCGATCTACAAGTCCGACGATGCAGGCAATGAGATCGAGGGCGTCAAGTTCGGCGTGTACGCCTCTTCCTCGAACGCCTCGTCCGACACCTCAAGACTTGCGACGCTGACAACCGATGCCGACGGCGAAGCGATTTACGGCGGATCGTGGAACAGCGTATCATCCTTCACACTGACAGCAGGAACGACCTATTATTTCAAAGAGCTCTCTGCACCTGCAGGCTATACGATCAGCTCCGGCATCTTTTCTGCGAAGGTCGTCGCAGGCAAGATCACCTACGCTAAGGACAGCAACAATCAGGACCCTGTGAATAACAGACAGGGCAAGATCAGTCTGGAGAAAGTTGATTCCGACGGGAAGAAGCTGGGAGCCGGATACGTGTTCGGCGTCTACTCCGATTCCGCTTGTAAGAATCAGGTCACCACGCTTACCACCGGATCGAACGGTACTGCGACTTCAGGCTGGCTCAACGCGGGTACGTACTACGTGAAGGAAAAGGCGCTGCCCGCAGGCGACACCACGCATTCCCTCAGCACGAGAGTGATCCCCGTGACGATTCCTTTCGGCCAGACAATTAAAATCGTGTATTCCAACGCATATGCCTACGGCGGTCTCGGTGTTCTCAAGGCCAACACCTCGGGCTCCAGACTGTCCGGCGCTGTCTTCGGCATATTCACGTCCAAGGCGAATGCCAACATCGGCGGCTCCGCTGCCATCGGTACAATGACGACAAATTCCAACGGCGTCGCGACTTATGGCGTTACCTCAAACGGGTATTCGCTCGTAAAAGGCACGTACTATGTCAGGGAACTCAAGGCTCCGGCAGGCTATGAAGCTGATTCGACGATTTATACCGTGACCGTCACAGAAGGTGCTCTGACCTATGCGAATTCCGGGAACCCCATCGTCAACAAGGGCTTCGGCAATATAGCGATCAAAAAAGTGACGCAGCTCGGCTATGCGCTTCCCGGCGCTGTCTTCGGCGTTTACACGAAATCCGACTGCCTTGCTTCAAGCTATGTCGGCAGCTGCACCACCGGAGAGGACGGCGTTGCGATCTTCGGCGAGAACACCTCGCCTGAAAACCCGTATGCGCCTTACGAGCTTCGTGAAGGCATGAACTACTGGATGAAAGAGATCCACGCGCCCCAGGGATACAAGATGAACCCGAACGCATTCAAGGTGACCGTCGTAAGAGGCAAGACCACTTACGCTAACGGCGGTGAACCGGTCGTGAACGAGTACACCCTCGGCGGTATTTCGGTCCGCAAGGTCGATACCTCCGGCAATCCTCTGGCGGGCGTCAAATTCGGCTTCTATTCCGACAGGGACTGCACAAATCTCGTATATGAAGGCACGACCAATTCCTCCGGCTGGATCTACTACGGCGGACGCGGAACTTCCGCAGATCCGTATACGCTGGAAGCCGGCACAGTGTTCTATATCAAGGAGACTCAAACGCTCGCGAACTACGTTCTTGATACCACAGTTACGAAAGTGACCGTCGAGGCCAACACGACAGTAACGTTCAAGTTCATTAACGCGAGCACGGTCGGCGTCCTCGAGATCCACAAATACAATGATGATTCCGATGAAACGTCCGGCTTCCAATTCCGCGTGACCGGAAGGTCGGCAGACGGAGACAACATCGATCTGACTGTGACCACCGGGGACAAAGCCACCTATACTGTGACTTCCGGCTGTTCCACCAAGACATATGAGTATGAGTACAGCATCGCCAGATTTGCATCATTGCCGCCCGGAACCTATACGGTCTCCGAGATCCTGACGCAGGATCAGGCTTCTGTCTATGTTCAGCTCGGCATCCAGACCGTTACGATCACCGCCGATCAGACCACGACGCTCGACGTTCACAACGTCATGTACAAGGGCGCGGTCGGCATTCGCAAGGTCGACGAACAGGGTCATCCGCTCGCTGGCGTTGTCTTTGAACTCCGCGAGTACACCAGCGGCTGCTCCAACAAGCTGATCGGTACCGTCACGACCGATGCCAACGGCGAGGCTGTGTTCGGCGGACGCGGCACCGCGAACGATCCGTTCACTCTGGACTATTCCGCCAAGGGCTATTATTTCATCGAGAAAGAGACCGTGGCCGGATATCACCTTTCCAGAGACAAGATCGACGTCGGCTATGAACGGAACAAGATCACCTGGGCCAACGGCGGCAACGGCGTGATCAACTATCCGAACGGCGGCATCAAGCTCATGAAGGTCAATGATTACGGCGAACCGATCCAGGGTGTCACTTTCGCGCTGATGTGCGCGAGCGACAGTGAACTGGAGCTTGAAGTGAAATCTCTCTCCGGTGATTTCTACCGCGAGCTGTTCATCCAGTCCGTCCGGACCGATGCGGCATACGGTATGCTTGCCGCAATGGAATCCGGAATGACGAAGGAAGCCATCGACGATATGAACTCCGACGAACGCGACGCCTATGTTGCCGCGCATACGAACTATGAGGATTTCGACAGCTATTTCGATTCTCTTACCGAGGCAAAATATAACGCTTATGCGGCATCTGTCGGTCTGAGAGATTTCAACGGCTACAAGGACAACTGGTACAGGACCGAGATCGTTCAGCCCTACCTTTCCGCCCCTGCAGAAGACTGGAACAATATCGTTGGCAGACGTCTTGAGATCGCAGGCTACGATCTTGAAACGCTTGATACTGACGCAAAGTTCAACGCGGCTGTCAAAGCAGTCACCGGATATCAGACCGCTGCGGCGTTTATCGCAGCGCTGAAAGCGGAACTGACCCGGAGCGGTAACCTCGGCTATGAAGATATCCCTCACGGTTATGCTCTGGCATTGAACGGTTTCCTGACCTATGACGAATTCAGAGAATATCTGATCAATAAGGACTTTACCGTGCTCACGACCGACGCCAACGGCGAGATCCGTTACGGCGGCAGCGGCACGGCTTCCGATCCGTATACGCTCGACCCGTTCAATCAGGTTATGATCATCGAGCGGAATACACCCAGCGGGTATATTCCTCAGAGTGAGTACATGTATACCAGTGTGAGCTCCGGCGAGACCGTGACATATAAAATCACGAACGAGTCGATCAAAGGCAAAGCAAAAGTGCTGAAAACTTCGGCAAACGGAGCCAAGGAAGGCTTTGAGTTCCGTCTTACCGGCACCTCCACCTGCGGCATCCGGATCGATATCACCAAGAAGACCGACGCGAACGGCATCGCCGATTTCGGCGAGGTGCCTGTCGGTACGTATACGGTAACGGAAACTCCGATGACCGGATATGTCATCCAGGGGCCTAAGACGATCACTGTAACCGAGAACAAGACGGCTGAGGTCAGCTTCTATAACGAGCTGGCATGCGGCGGCATCGGCGTATACAAGACCGACGACGCGGGCAGCCCCGTCAAGGGCGCGGTGTTCGAGTTCTTCAAGGACAAGAACTGCACTGATTCCGTCGGCACTGCCCAGACCGGCAGCGACGGCCGCGCGGTCTTCGGCGGCAGCGGTACGACCGCTTCTCCCTTCACCCTGGTTGAAGGCACGACCTACTATGTGAAAGAAAAGACGGCACCCGCAGGTCTGGTTGCCGACACGGGAGTTTATTCAGTGACGATTGTGAAAAACAAGATTACCTACGTTAGCGGCGGCGATCCCGTCGTGAACGTCCGCAAGGGCGGCATCGCGGTGAGGAAGACTGACGACATCGGCAATCCCGTTGCCGGAGTGGTGTTCGGCGTCTACCGTGATGAAGCCTGTCAGACTGAGATCGCTCAAGCGACCACCGACAGCTCCGGCAATGCGTATTACGGCGGAACCGGCAGTAATAACGATCCATTCCTTCTTCTTCCCGACACAGTCTGGTATTTCAAGGAAAAGACGGCTCCGGCCGGGTATGTTCTCAATCCCGCGGCATTCGACGTTACCGTGGCGTCCGGGACGATTTCCTGGGCCAACGGCGGCAGCGGCGTTGTCAATACCCGTATGGGCGCTGTCGGCGTTTACAAAACCGACAACGACGGCAATCCTCTCTCCGGCGTCAGATTCGGCGTATTCTCGGATCCCGAATGTGCTTCGAAGCTCTCTGAGATCGTGACCGGCGAAACCGGATACGCATACTACGGCGGCACGGCGATGCCGTTCAGCCTGGTTCCCGGAACGACGGTATATTTCCGTGAACTGGAAACGCTTTCCGGATATATCCTGGATGAAGGCATCTACAGCGCCACCGTTATCGCGGGCGAGATCATCCTTGCGAACGGCGGCGACGCGATCGTCAACCACCACAAAGGCAGCGTGCGGATTATAAAGACCTCTGAAGACGGAAACGTTGAAGGCTTTAAGTTTACGCTGACCGGCAACGGTGAGACTAAATCCGGTACGACGAATGCGCAGGGCGAGATCATAATTGAAAATCTGATGCCCGGCACTTACACGGTAACTGAAAACCTCACTGAAGAACAGGCGCACAGATATACCTGCAGCCCTGAGGAACAGCAGGTCGTTGTGGTTGCGGACAACACCGCGGTCGTGACCTTCGTCAATACGCTGAACACCTCCGGTCTGAAGATCGTCAAAGCGAGCGAGGACGGCAATCTCAAAGGCTTTACTTTCCGGATCACCGGGACTACGACCACCGGCGCGCAGGTCAACATGACCGGCGTCACGAACGAGTTCGGCGTGATCCAGTTTGAGGATCTGAAGCCCGGTGATTACGTCATCAGCGAGGAGCTCTCCGAATCCCAGTCTGCAGTATATTACTGTACCAATGATTCCCGCGAGCTCCAGATCCGCGACGGCGAGTCCTACGTACTGAATTTCGTGAACGAGCTTAAAAAGGGGTCCGTCAAGGTCAAAAAAGCTTCCGAAGACGGTATTCTTCAGGGGCTGACCTTCAGACTGACCGGCACTTCGCTCTCCGGCATGGAGATCGAGAGGACCGCAGTTACCGATCAGAACGGTATTGCGATCTTTGAGGACATTCCTGTCAGCGGCAGCGATCTCTATGTGATCTCTGAGATCAACGCCCCCTCGAGATACGTGGCTGTTTCCTCGCAGAACGTGACCGTTACATACCAGAAACAGTCTGAAGCCAGCTTTACCAATACGCTGGTCCGCGGAAGCATCACACTGACCAAGTTCGACGCGGACTATCCGGAGAACAAGCTGACCGGCGCTGAGTTCACGCTGTACAAGGATCTGAATTCCAACGGCGCTCATGATGAAGACGAACCGGTTTACGGCACTCTTTCCGAAACCGAAACCGGCGTTTACACTCTTGCGGAGATTCCTTACGGCCGCTATGTTCTGATAGAGACCAGAGCTCCCAAATATTTCGAGCCCGATCTGAACCAGTATGCGGTATTTGTTTCCGAACCCGGTACGCTTACCGTCGAGAACACGCCCGGCAAGGGCTTCCTCGACAATGCGCAGAAGGGGTCTCTGAGGATCACCAAGAGAAGTGAGGACGGACAGATCGAGAGTATCCGGTTCAGAGTAACCGGCACGGATCTGACCGGCCATGCTTACGATCAGACCTTCTCGACCAACGCTTCCGGCGTCATTGAAGTCACAGGTCTCAGACCCGGCAGCTACACCGTATCCGAGATCGAGGGTGAGAACAAGAAATATGTTCTTCCCGCGGATCAGGAGATCGTGATCAAGCCCGATCTTCAGACTGAAATCGAATTCGAGAACACCCTGGTGAGATCCAATATCACCGGCGTCAAGAAATCCGAGGACGGAGATCTTTTGAGCGGCGTTGTTTTCGGTCTGTATAAGGATAACGAGCTTATCATGACAGCTGAGACCGCCGACGGAGAATTCCGGTTTGAAAACATCCCCTACGGCGATTATGTCGTCAGGGAGGAGACGCCTCTGGAAGGCTTCGTGCTCGACAGTACCGAGTATCCCGTTTCAGTCAGAGAGAACGGCAAAACGATCAGGATCGACGTCGCCGCGAACCGGTATGAGAGAGGCAGCGTCATCGGATATAAGAAAGACGCCAGCGACAACCTGCTCGCCGGCGCTCTGTTCGGTCTCTTCCCTGAAACTGAAACGGAGTTCGATGAGAATCACGCCATTCTTACTGCAGTATCCGGAGACGACGGCGTATTCCGGTTTGAAAACGTCCGTTACGGCCGCTATGTCATCCGCGAGCTGGGTGCTCCGGAGGGCTTCGTCATCACCGACTCTCCTTTCTCCGCAGTCATCGATTCCGACGGGTGCGAAGTCGAGATCACAGTTACCAACATGCCTGTAACAGGCAATGTCCGGACGACGAAGATCGACGAGGAGTACCCTGAGAACCGTCTTACCGGCGCAGTCTTTGAGATCTGGGAGGATACGAACGGGAACAAAGCGTATGATCCTGATCTGGATCTGCCCGTCGGTGAGATGACGGAGAGCGCCATCGGCACCTACATGTATGAAAACCTTGTTTACGGCGGTTATTTCCTGCACGAGAAGGTTGCCCCGGACGGATTTATTCCCGACGAGGCCTATTATTACTTCTCCATCACGCAGAACAGTGAAACCGTTGACGTCGGCAACAACGCGGACGGGTGCTTCCTGAATTCCCCGAAGCTGACGGAACTGGTGATCAGAAAAACAAGTTCCGACGGCAAGCTCGATGGTTTCTCTTTCCGGGTGCAGGGCGTCACGGCCGGCGGCATCACGTATGACGAGACCTTTGTGACTGACGAGCACGGAGAGATCCGCGTGACCGGTCTCAGACACGGCGAATACGTGGTTTCCGAGGTCGTCAACGAGGTTTCCGCGGCATACCGGCATCCCGAGGATCAGAGCATTGTTCTCGGCTCCGACGGTGCGTACACGCTTGAGTTCTATAACTACAAAAATATCCCCATCGACACAGGCGTCAGTCTGACAACGATGCCGTATGTGATCCTGTTCTCGATCTGCGGGGCAGGCTTTGCGGTCGCTGTTGTATTGATGATCCTGAAGAAGAAAAAGAAAGAAGGTCATGAAGATGAATAAGCTTCGTTTCGTCCTTGCGGCATGCATGTCACTCATGCTGCTGTTTATGATCACCGTGCCGGGTTTCGCGTCCTCCGCGGACCCGGCAACGGGCACACCCAAAGTAGAGATCAACCTCGGCGCGGATAACGCCGGGGCTGAGTTCTATTTCAAAACCGATGTCGGCATCATGCCCGGCACACTCAAGGCAGATAAGAACGGCACGCTTACCGTCGAGCTCGGCGGGAGCAGCAGATACGTTCTGACCTATGCCGGCGCAGCATCCAGCATGCCGGTCACATCCGATCCCGAGGAAAAGGAAACGACTGAACCTGCATCGGAACAGGAAACGACCGAAGCGCCGGTCACGGAAGAGGCCGCTCCCGAAGGTACGAAGAAACCTCCGGTCAAGGACCTTGTGATCTTCATCGCCGGTCTGGTCATCTGTGGCGGATTTCTGCTTGGGTCCAAGATCCGCTCCGTCATGAAATCAAAGAAAGCAGACAAAAAAGATGAATCTGATCGGGATGATTATATCCAATATTGATTTGATTATCAATTCCAGTCTGAGGCCCTGATGCTGTAACTGATTCCAGTCTGACGGAAATATTAAACTAACAGGTTAAAGAAATATTTATAAAAAGATATTTTTTTAACCTAATCGCTTGACAAGCGCTGATTTCTGTGATAATATATAACCGTAGAAGAAAGCGGTCCAGGCTTCCGGTACGTTCCAAACGTCAACACCTGCACGCAATCCTGTACGGGGATCCGGAACGGATCAGCGCTCATCGAGCTGTCCACAATGACCTCTTCTGCGTTATGCCCTCCGGGCAAGATAACTGCAAATCGACAAAACTCAGATCTGAAACAAAGTCAATACGGGTTAACAGAGACCCCTTGATTCGGCGTGTTCTCGCGCCTCTCAGATGGTTATGTCGGTTTGTTTTTATTTTGTCCGGAGCGGTATTCGCGTGAAAGGAGGAATAAAGACATGCGAAAAAAGAAAAAGTCGAATGACTACAGTTCGATGCGCTGCCCTTACTGCGGAAGCACGGTCGTATATCGCTCTGCAAAAGGGATCTACTCCAAACGGTACGAAAAAGCTATGCTGTATGTGTGCTCCAAATATCCGGAGTGCGACGCATACGTCAAGTGCCATCCGGGCACAAGAATCCCGATGGGTCAGCTCGCCGACAAAAAGCTGCGGACACTGAGACAGCAGGCGCACAAAAGCTTCAACAGACTATTTGAATCGGGTCTGATGTCGCGAAAGTGTGCGTATGAATGGTTGTCAGAAACGATCATGCTGCCTCAGGGCTGGACGCACATCGGCGAACTCGGCGAATACTACTGCAATGAAGTGATAAGGGAAAGTGAGAACTATTATCAAAGGATCATGAAAGAACACAGGATCGGAGCGTGAATAAGATGACCAGGGCAGAAAAGGACCGGATCTTCATGAAGCATTACGGGCTCGTGTCCAAGGTGCTGAAAGACTGTAACGAGTTCGTTGGCAACGCCGGTATCTTCACGAAAGACGATCTCATGCAGATCGGCTCCGTCGGCCTTCTGAAGGCCATTGATTCTTTCAAAGCTGACAGAAACTGCAGGTTTTCAACTTATGCCTACATCCTGATCCGGAATGAGCTTGTCAACGAAGTCATGAAAGAGGCCCGGCGGCACGGCAAGGAAACAAAAGATACTGAAGATGAGTTTCTTCTGTCATCCTATGCCGTCGCCAATAGCGGGCCGGATTCCGAAACGCTGGATGAACTGCTCCACATATTGAGCAGAGCGAAGGAAAAAGCTTCAGGCAGCATCCGGCTGGGGATCGACGCCATCATACTGATTTCGCAGGACTACACCGGCAGTGAGATCGCGAAGCTTCTGGGAATCACCCCAGGCAACGCAAGAGTATGCGTCAGCAGAGCCAGGAAGTATCTGCAGGAAAGAAAATTCTTCAGCGCCTACCGCAATTAACAACCAATAATCTGAAAAAGGGTCCGCCTCGGGCCCTTTTTCCATTTACGGAGGAACCAATATGAAAAAGAAAAACAGACGTCTGCGCGACAGACTCGCAGATTTCATCAGCCGCTATGTTCAGAAGCGCTTAACGATCGATCTGATCGACTGAAAAATCAATAAAGAAAGGAAATATCATTATGCATTGCAATTACAACTCCAAGCTCGCTGAAAGATTCGGTGTCAATTCTGCGCTTGTCGCCGATTATTTCCGGGATAAACTCACCACTTCGAGTTTTAAGCGGGACAACCGCACCTGGCTCAAGTTTTCCGCCAGAAAAATGTCGGCGATCTATCCCCACATGAAAAGAAAAGCCGCTGCGGGAGCCTTGAAAAGACTTGTTGACAACGGCATTCTGATCCGCCGCGCTTTTGACAAATCCCGGTTTGACAACACCTACTACTATACGTTTACGGATTACGGCGAACAGCTGACGCAGCCTGATTATGATGATTGAGTCAGAAGATCCTGTAATTGAGTTATGAAAAAAACGGTTTTGATTCCGCTGGGCATCTTTCTGGCGTGTTTCATCCTTTTTCATACTGTTTTTCTGATCGGTCTGGTCCCCAGCCCGTCCATGGAACCCGCGCTTCATGAAGGCAGCGTGATTCTTGGTCTGCGTTTTGCGGGTGAATACCGGAAAGGAGACGTTATAATCTTTGAGCACGACGGAATGCTGCTGGTGAAACGCATCGCCGCGTGCGGAGGTGAAACAGTATGGGCTGACGGTAAAGAGATCACCGTCCCGGAGGGATGCTGCTATGTACTGGGCGATAACCCTGAAGAATCCGTTGATTCCCGGTTCTGGGATGATCCGTTTGTCAGAACCGGAGATATCAGGGCGAAGGTTTTGGTATGAGTCCCGGACAGAAAAAACACCTTCCGGAAACTCCGAAAGATGTTTTCTTGAATGATGAGACGTATCTTTCCCTTATTCCTGACATT
>JAEEGL014576359.1_pt1 | contig 11411 bp, 6 predicted proteins | sample 9134231 | NCBI WGS metagenome assembly JAEEGL01 (sample SAMN16246548, study PRJNA631951) | gut metagenome | biome: gut microbiome; feature: rumen; material: fiber-attached | host: Bos | place: Iran: Karaj | collected 2018-10
CTGCCAGACAGCCTGGCTGCCGCGGATGTTTTCCACCTCCTCCGGGGAGGCGCAGAGTCGCAGGTCCTCGGTCTCGGGATTGTGGTACAGGCCGTCCTCCTGCAGGGTCCACTCGCCCTTGTCGATGCCGCTCACGATGAAGCCCAGGCCCTCGCTGGCTTCGGGATGATGGGGATGGCTGCTCATGTAGCGGCCGCGGTTGCCCACGAGAACATCGTCGTCCTCCACGCGCAGCGTCAGGTTCTCGGCCAAATACTTGAGCTGGCGGGCGCTCTGGATGATGGGGATTGTGTTGAGGTCCTTCTTGCGGGCCTCCGTGGCGAGCATGGCATGCTCGGAGTCCAGCCGGATCACGCGGTTGCGGATGGCGTCCCGCTGGCGCTGGATGCGCGGGGTAATGGCTTTGAACTGGTACATCCCTGTCTCTCACTCCTTCTTCGCAGTCTGCCGGCCCGTCCGCGGGACCGGCGCGTTGTTTTTTTGCTTCGATTATATACAAACGCGGCTCCCGTTTCAACCATAATCCGAAGATCGCGGGGCATACGGCGCCTGCCCGGCCCCGCAGGAGCCGGTGTACTGCGCCTTGCGGGCCTCTCTCCGGCATTCCGGGGCGGAAAAGGGGCTCCTGATCGGCGTTTAAGACGGGTGCGTTGGTTTTTCACCAGCTGCTTGATGCGAGGGGCCGGAACGGCGTGTCATTGACCGGCCGGCCGGATTCAGCTATAATCGGATACGCGATCGTCCTGCGGATGGAATCGCCCATGCGTGAGCTGAAGGGGCCCGCCGCGGCGGTGATCGCGCTTATCCGGTCATTCCGCCGTTTTCCGTGGGAGAAGAGCTCATGAACTACGTCTACCTCCTCCGCTGTTCCGATGATTCGCTCTACTGCGGCTGGACAACGGATCTCACTTCCCGGCTTGCTGCCCACAACAGCGGCAGGGGAGCCAAATACACCCGCTCCCGCCTGCCCGTGGAGCTGGTGTATTATGAAGAACACGGCGACAGGCATGATGCCCTCAGCCGGGAATGGCACATCAAGCGGATGACCCGCGAGGAAAAACTGAAATTGATAAAGGAAACCGAACGATGACGGCAGAAGAATGGTCCTCCATGACCTATGGGGATAAGAACAGACAGCTTTACTATTCTCAGAAGCAGACGCTGATCAGATTTCTGGAGCACGGGGCGATCTCCCGGGAGCAGTATGAAAAGAGCCTCCATGACCTGTCCGAGAAAATGGGCATGGATATGGAATGCCTTGACGTCGTCAGTGAAGACGGCCATCCGACCGGGGAAATCGTCTCCCGCGACGAGGCGCACAGGGACGGCATCCTTCATCGGACCGCCCATGTGTGGGTGGTTCGCCCCAAAAGCGGCGGATACGATATCCTGCTGCAAAAGCGGAGCGAGGAAAAAGAATCCTTTCCCGGCATGTATGACACCTCCTCCGCAGGCCATATCCCGGCCGGCGACGAGCCGCTGGTTTCCGCGATCCGGGAATTGGCGGAGGAGCTCGGCATCACGGCAGCGCCGGAGGAGCTCAAATACGCCGGGACCTTCCGCATCCAATATGAAAAGGAGTTCCACGGGCGGCTGTTCCGGGACAACGAGGTCACCCGGGTCTACGTGTACGACGGGCCCGTGGAGATCGGCGGGCTGACGCTCCAGCCCTCTGAGGTGTCGGAAGTCCGCTGGTTCGATCTCGATGCGGTATGGGACGAGATCCACCAAACCAGGGAGCGTTTCTGTGTCCCCGCCGGCGGCCTGAAGGTGCTGAGAGAGTATCTGACGGGACTGGGGGAGAAGGCTCCATGAACGCAAAACGGGGCTATGTGCCGGAGGATGACAGAAGCTTTTCGGCTTCGGCATTGGAGACGCTGCGGACGGCTTCCCGCCACATCGGTTATCTGATCAATGAAGGCTACGACCTGAAACAGGCCTCCACCTTCGTCGGGAACCACTTCCTCCTCTCTGAGCACCAGCGGCTGGCTGTTATGCGCAGTCTCGCTACGAAAGAGCAGCTGAAGGCCCGAAGGGAAAAAGAGAGGGCTTCCGGGAGCGAGGTCTGGATCGACGGCTTCAACACGGTCATCACGCTGGAGGTCATGCTGAGCGGGTCCCTTCTGTTCCGCGGCATGGACGGCACGATCCGCGATCTCGCTTCGCTGCGGGGCACCTACCGGATCATTCCGGAGACGGAAGCCGCCGTCGCCATGCTGCTGGATGCCCTGGGGGAGATGAAGGCGGAAACGGTCCATATCCTGCTGGACGAGCCGGTTTCCAATTCGGGACGCCTGAAGACGCTGATCGCCGAAGCCGGAGAGGGATGCCCTTTTTCTCTGGACATTCGGATACGCAAGGACGTTGACCGGGCGCTTTACGGGAAAGAAAATGTCATCACCTCCGATTCCATCATCCTGGACCGATGCCAAAGCTGGGTGAATCTGACGGCGGGATGTGCGGAAAAGCGGGGAGTGCAGCCGCTTCGGCTGTGGGAGGATGACAATGACCGCCTCGCCGCAGAGTCCCGGAAAGCGCCGGGGCGGAAGAACGATTAAGGTGGCGCAAATGAAAGAGAAAAGAAAATGGAAGAAAGTCCTGCCGATCGTTCTGCTGTGCATAGTCGTCCTGCTGATCGCCGGCTGGTGGATCCTGTCGGTCAGCATCTACAATGCGAACTTCAACAAACGCTTTGAAAGCTATGAGCCATTGACTCTGCGCGTGGAAGACTTTGATGGGCTGCAGCGCACGAAGTATACGTTTCCTTCCGATCGGGGCCAGATGCTGACAGGGTATATGTACAGCGTGGGCGGCGGCCAAAAAGGGATCCTCGTGATCGCCCACGGGTTTGGCGCAGGGCACAACTCCTACATGGACTGCGCGGATTTCTTCGCCCGGAACGGATACCTTGTCTTTGCCTATGACGCCACCGGAAACGACGAGAGCGAGGGCGAGGGCGTCGGCGGCATTCCCCAGGGCGTCGTCGACCTGGATCATGCGCTCTCTTTTGTGGAGGAGAGCGGGAGCTTTCCAAAACTGCCCATCGTGCTGTTCGGCCACAGCTGGGGCAGTTACAGCGCATGCAGCGTTCTGACCTGTCACCCCGAGATAAAGGCGGTGATCGAATGCTCCGGCTGCAATCGCTCGTCGGACCTGTTCGAAGCGGGGGGAAAAGAACAGGCAGGCGGGATCATCTATACCATGATGCCTTTCATCAAGCTGCGTGAAAGGATCAAATTCGGCAAATACGCCTCCAATACTGCCCTGGACGGTTTCGCCGCGAGCGACGCGGCGGTCATGGTCGTTCACAGCGAGGACGACGGCGTCGTGCCCATCGGGTACGGCTTCGATCTGTTCTATGAAAAATACGGAAATGATCCGCGGTTTACCTTTATCCGTCTCAAGGACAGGGGTCACAATCACGTCTATGACGATACGGCGTACATCGATGAATTGAATGCCGGCTTTGACGACTGGCTCAAAACGCTGGACTATGACTATCAGGCAGACGAAAACCTGGAACGCTTCGCAGCGGATAAAGCGGAATACCTCCGCGGCCATCTGGACAGAGACAGGTGGAGCCATATGCTGAACGCGGAGCTGTTCGCTCGTTTCCTGGCGTTTTACGATGCCTGCATCGGACAGTAGCTCCCCGCCCGGCGGGCAAACCGAAAAGTAGATCAGAAACAGCGGTTTCAGGCGATTGGTGTTGTGATCGCCCGAAACCGCTGTTTGCCATATAGAGCGGGCCGCGTCCGCCGCCCTTTCAGTATACTGCTCTTATAGATGACCGGATGCGTTATTCCTCCGGGAGCTCCCAATAAATGCTGGGCATGCTGGTCAGGAGCTTCCATTCCTCTTCGTAGGGTGTCGGCAGCGTATCGAAGGGATCGCCGTTTTCATTGCTGTCGCCGTAGGCGGAAACCATTTGGCTCCCATTGACGCTGAAGCTGACGCCGACTTCAAGGAGCCGCTCTATGTCCTGGAGCAGCAGGAGCCCGCCGCCGCCCTGGTCATGGTTGGGTGAGCGCCGGCACATGATCTCCTCTACGAAGCAGAACAGGTTCAGGTTCTCTTTGATCCATACGTGGAAGCAGGGTTCTTCGAAGATCGGATAATAGGCCTCGCGCTGCCGGTAGGCTTCGATGGACCGTTCAGCTTCCGCCCGGTCTTCGGGGTTGGGGCTTTCCAAAAGGTATTTCATCCTGTTTCGCTGGGTCTCCACCGGCGTCAGGCCGTCGCCGGTGCTGGCGCGGATCGCCTTCGGAGAGTGGTAAATGTGCTGAAGGACATGACCGGGGTTATAGTGCCAGAAGATATGTCCGCCCACCATGCGGGCGCTCAAGTGGTGCCGGATCTCCGGAAGCGGGGCTCCGGGCACATCGATCGCGCCGAAATAGGGCGTATTGCGGATAAGATGGTCAAGGTCTTTCTCGTAATGCCATTCCATGATATCCAGCGTGACCAGGCGCTGTTCCGTATCCAGTATCCAGTTGTAGGCGAACCGGCCATTGTCCTCCGGCAGCCGGATATTCACCAGATACGTCGTGTCGTCCCCCTTCAGGCATTGGTATTCGTCGATCCTGGGCTGCTGATCGTTCTCCGACCACTGCAGCCTCTTTTCATCGGTAAAATCGAGAGCAAAGACCTTTCCGTCGTCCATGACGAGGCGGAATCGTTTTCCCGCCAGCTCATAGCAGAAAGGGCCTTTGTACTGACTCAGTCCGGGGAATTTGCGGTTGACTCTGCCCATGGTGTGCCTCCTTTTGTTTTAGGAATAAGTCCGGTTTGCGGGGTATGGTGAACAGCCGTGGTTGTTGCGGGTTTAAATCGTCTTCCTGTCATAGTTCATCACGAACTGCGCGACCTCGGCGCGGGTCGCCGTGCCCTGCGGGTCGAGGTATCCGCCGTCCCTGCCGCGCATCACGCCGGCGCTGACGGCCCAGGCGAAGGCCTCCCTGGCCTCGGGGGGGATCTGTCCGGCGTCGTTGAACTGCTCCAGTACACGCAGGTCTGCCTTGGGCGCGCCGTTGAGCCGCCAGAGCTGCAGGACGATCTGGGCGCGGGTGATGGGCGTGTCCAGGCCGAATTCCACGCTGCCGTAGTCCGTGACGACGCCCGCGTTCGTCGCCCATCGGATGGCGTCGGTGTACCAGTATCCGGACAGCACGTCGCGGAAGCCGATGTCTCCGCCGAATGCCGGCTCACCGGCGATGCGGTAGAGCACCGCGGTGAACATCGCGCGGGACATCTTGCCCTGCGGGTCGAAGCAGTCCTCCGTGACGCCCTTGAAGTAGCCCTTGTCAAAGCAGTAGTAAGCCGCCGCGCAGAACCAGTCGTCCTGCTTCACGTCCAGGAAGGGACGCTGCGCGGCTGCCGCCGGCGCGAAGACCGCGCAGACACGTACGTCCGAGTCGGGCATCTGGATGGAGTAGCTGCCGTCCGGATAGACGGTGAGGGGCAGGGTCGTACCGTTTTTGTCCGTCACGGTGAGCTTTTCAACCGTGTAGCCCGGCTCGGGCGTCAGATTGATGCGCACGGTGTCGCCCTTGGCGGCGCGTTCCGTCTCAACGCGGATGCTTCCGTGCTCCGCCGCGGCGGAGGGCAGAAATACCTGATAGTATGTCGTCGGCACATAGCTGCCATAGTCGGGGTAGTTGTCTCTGCGGCCCGTTTTCCGGAACGTGGCCGTGACGGTGACGTCACCCCGGGGCATGTTGAAGCGGACGTCGTCGATGGGCACGTCCCCGCCGTCGGGGCCGGTGACCGTCAGGGCATCCAGCTCATAACCGTCCGCCGGGGTCACGGTGAGGGTGACGGTTTCGCCGGCTTCGGCCCTGGCCTTGTCCGCCGTGACCGTGCCTTTTTTCGTATCGCGGACGGTCACGGTATAGCTGTCGACGGGCATTGCCGGCTCCGTACACGCCCGGAACTTGGCCGTGACGGTGACGTCGCCCCGGGGCATGTTGAAGCGGACGCCGCCGACGGGCACATCCCCGCCGCCGGGGCCGGTGACCGTCAGGGTATCCAGCTCATAACCGTCCGCCGGGGTCACGGTGAGAGTGACGGTCTCGCCGGCTTCGGCCCTGGCTTTGTCCGCCGTGACCCTGCCGTTTTCCGCATCGCGGACCGTCACGGTATAGCCGTCGACGGGCATTGCCGGCTCCGTGCACGCCCGGAACTTGGCCGTGACGGTGACATCGCTTTCCGGCATGAGGAAGCTGAAGCCGGTCACGGCTGCGGCTTTGCCCCGGGCGTCCGTCACCGTCAGGGTATCCAGCTCATAACCGTCCTCCGGGGTCACGGTGAGGGTGACGGTCTCACCGGCTTCGGCCCTGGCCTTGTCCGCCGTGACCCTGCCGTTTTCCGCATCGCGGACCGTCACGGTATAGAGCGGCTCCGGCTCCGTGCTTGCCCGGAACTTGGCCGTGACGGTGACGTCGCTTTCCGGCATGGAGAAGCTGTTGCCGGAGACGAGCAAAGCGCCGTCGGCATACGTCACCGTCAGGGTATCCAGCTCATAGCCCTGCTCCGGGTCCGCGGTGAGGGTGATAAGATCGCCGGGATTGGCAAGCGTTCTGTCCGCCTTGACCGTGCCGTGCTCCGCCGATTCGACCGTGATGGAATAGCTGGAGGCGAGCTCCACAAAGACCGCCGTGACGGTGACATTGCTGTGGGGCATGGCGAAGCTGTTGTCCGCCGCGGTCACCTCGCTGCCTTCGGCGTCCAGCACGGTCAGAACGTCGAGCGCGCAGCCCGCCTCCGGCGTCACGGTCAGGGTGACGGTCTCGCCTGGGGCAGCCTTGGCCTTGTCCGCAAAGACCGTGCCCTTTTGAGTGGGCAGCGTTGTCACACTGTATTTCACGGAGATCTCCCGGAAGGCCGCTTCGACGATCACATAGGCCGCGGGCATGGTGAAGCTGTTGTCGTCCTCCACCGGGATCTCGTCGCCGGTGTACTCGTTTTTCACCGTCAGGCTTTCCATTACATAGCCCTCCACCGGCGTCACGGTCAGCCGGACCCTGCTGCCCTCGGCGGCGTGGGTCTGGTCGGCGGCGACCGTACCGCCCGCGGCAGAACGGACGTCGATATAGTAGGCAAGGGTGAACTCCGCCGTGACGGTCACGTCGCCGGCGGGCATGAGGAAGCTGTTGTCCTCCGGATCGACCGGGACGGGGCTGCCGTCGGCGTCCAGCGTCACGGTCAGTGTTTTCAGCGTTCGCAGGACGTCGGGCTGGGGATGCAGGAAGACCTTCACGCCCTCCGCCGCCGCGGCGATGGCGGTGACGGTCCCTTCTCCGGTCATCTGGCCGATGGTGATCCTGTACGACGTGGCGTCGGCGTTCAGCTGCGCCGCGCCGCTGCCGCTCATTACGACTGCATACGCCTCGTCGCCGATGAAGCAGCCGAGGGCGTCGTTTGCCAGACCGGCGGCGGTGATGTCCACCGGATGGCCCTTCGTGGGCTTCAGCTCCGTGGTGACGCCGATGGAGGCCGTGGATCGCAGCGCTTCGCTGCCCAGGGCGATGACCCTGCCCTCGGTCAGGTAGACGTTGTCGGTGACGGTCGTATCCACATCCCGCCATTCCAGAACGCTGGTGTTGCCGGTGATCCTGGCACCGCCGGAGACCGAGAGCGTACCCCCGGCCACATATACGCCGCCGCCCAGCGCCGTGCTGTCATGGCCCGCGCCCGAGCTGTAGCTGCCGCCCATGGCAGTGTTGCCCTCGATCGCGCCGCCGCTGACCGAAAAGCTCCCGTCGGCCAGATAGACGCCGCCGCCGCGGAAATCACCGATGAGCATGGTGCTTCCGGCGCAGTTTTTTGTGATCCCGCCGCCGCGCATGCTGACCGTGCCGCCGGCAATATACACGCCGCCGCCGGAGCCGTCGGTGCTGTTTTCACTGATGTCGCCGCCGGACAGGTCGAGGACGCCGCCGGCTGCGTTATAGATGCCGCCGCCCTTGCCGCCGTCCGCGCTGCCGCCGCTGTTGCCTTTGATCTGCCCGCCGCGCATCGTCAGCGTGCCGCTGTTCCACACGCCGCCGCCGTTTTCAGCCCCGTTCCCGGTGATTGTGCCGCCCTCCAGGTAGAACGTGCCGCTGTTGCAGATGCCGCCGCCTGTCGTGCCGCTGTTGCCGGTGATCCGTCCGCTCAGAAGGGTCAGCCTGCCATTGTTCATAATGCCGGCGTCGCTGCCGCCGGTGATCGTACCCTTCTGGCTGCTGGAGCTGTCCTTGACGGTCAGCACGCCGCCCTGCGCCACGATGATGACGGGATCAAAAGCGGTTTCGCTGAAGGAGAGCCTGCGGTCGACGGTGAAGCCGTTCAGATCCAGCGTGACGGTTTTGCCGGCGGGGACGATCAGCGCCTGGCTGCCGATGCCGGCCCCGTCGTACACCGCGTTTCGGGTCAGGGTGATGCTGCCGCCGTTTGCCATGGCCAGCTTCAGCTCCTCCCAGGCGGTCAGACGACTGCTGCTCAGCGCGGCGCAGCCACCCTCCGTCAGGAAAAGTCCGTAATCCTTGTCGCTGAAAAGCTCCCGCACGTCCGCCGCGCCGCCGGGCAGCGGATTGGTGAACACCACGGGCGCGTTCCGGGCCGGCTCCTTCTGCGTGGTCACGCCGAGGGCGGCGCCGTCGTCCAGCGGGCCGGCGACGGTGAGGGTGCAGCTGACGTCGTTCAGGCAACCAAGGTAGATGTTGCTGGCTCCCTCCGGGTCCGTGTTGCCCGTGACCTTCGGCGCGCCGGAGACCGTCAGCGCAGCCGAGTAATCCTCGGCTCCCCCCGCACTCAAGTATACGCCGCCGCCGCATCCATCGGCGGTGTTGCCGCTGATCTCGCCGCCGTTCAGCCGGATGTTTGCCGCGTAGAAATCATAGGGCTGGATAGAGGGCAGATGCTCCCCCCGGATAACGTATACGCCGCCGCCGTTGCCCTGTGCTGTGTTGTTGACGATTTTGCCGCCGTTCATGGTGAAGGTTGGGCGCTGCGCCCCCCGGTTAACATACAAGCCGCCGCCGTTGCGCGCCGTGTTGCCGCTGATCTCGCCGCCGTTCATGGTGAAGTCGCCGCCGTTGGCCACGCCGCCGCCGTCGTAGTAGTCGCTGCTGTTGCCGCTGATCTTGCCGCCGTTCATGGTGAAAACGCCGTCGTTGGCCACGCCGCTGCCGTTTCCGCTGATCTCACCGTTCTCCAGAACGAAGGTCCCGCCATTGGAGACCCGGACAGCCTGGCCTCTGCCTCCGGTGATCTTGCCGCCGTTGGCGCTGTCCAGGACGGTAAGGCTGCCGCCGCCCGAAACGCTGAAAATGTCGATATCCCCATCGAGGTATTTTTTGCCCGCGTTGATGCTGTGTCCGTTCAGGTCCAGCACGGCGGTCTTGCCTGTGGGGACGTTCAGCACGCCGTCGACGCTGCTGCTCTCGTTGCTCGGATCGGACAATGGGGTCAGGTCTCCCATCAGCCGGATGGGAAGGGTCGAGCCTGTATCGGCGAGCGCTTCTTTCAGCTCCGCCCAGGTGCGAACCTCCACGTTGTCCTGGACCTCGACAGGATACGAATTGCTGCCGCCGCAGCTTCCCATGCCGGCGACGGTCACGGTATATGTGCCTTTCTCTTTGATCTCATCGACGGATGTGCCGCCTTTCCGGATCGAAACAGTATAATCCCTGGCCTCCTCCAGCGTCTCGCCCTTGAAGGTCAGGACGGGCTCCACGGGGATGGCGGTGCCTGAATAGGCGTAGGCCGTGCCGATGCCGCTGACCGTGACCGGCGCGTAGTAGGTCGTCTCCCCGAGCGTCGTCGCCGTGCCGTAAAGGTATTCCGGAACCCCGGCGGACACCGCCGTGCCCTGCGTTTCGCCCAGCGCGCGGGTATAGAAGCAGTTGGTAAGGGTGGGCGGAACGAGACAGCCGCCGCTGCGGTAGAAGGTGCCGCTGCCGGTTTGGCCGCCGGCGTCGGCGTCAGCGCTGCCGGAGGGGGCGTAGACGCAATTTGTGAGCGTGAGGGTGCCATGATAGGGCACACAGCCCACAAGGCCGCCGCAGTTGGTCGTGTTCTCGCCCTTGATCTGCCCGTTGAACACGCAGTCTTCCACCGTCATCCACGGAGAACCTTCCGCCATTTTGGCGACCAGGCCGCCGTGGGTGCCGTCGCCGTTGACGGAGGAGTCGATCTCCACGCTGACGGTGCAGCGGCGTATCTCGACCTGCTCGCCGATGAAGGCTGCGCTCAGGACCTCGGCCAGAAGGCCCGCGCCAAACTGTTCCGAGCTCGTGATCGTGCCCTCTACCGTTAAGTTTTCAAACACTCCTGTGGTGGACTTGCGAAACGGCGCGCAGTAAGGCTGATCGGTCTGCGCGTTGAAGGTCAGCGTGTGCCCGCCGCCGTCGAAGTACTGGTTGAATTCCCAGGTGACCGGACTGGAGACCGTGATGTCGGCGTCCAGCTTGTAGTACAGGGTGCGGTCGTCGTACAGCAGCCCCTCCCGCGACGCCTCCGAGTAATACAACGCCTCCGCCGCGAAATAATCCCAGTCGCTTTCGGACCGGATCAGATACGGCGCCTCCTCGGTGCCGCTGCCGGACAGCGAATAATCGTTGTCGCGGTACGCGCTCGCCGCGCCCGGCAGCAGGCCCGCCGCCAGCGCAAGGATCAGCACCAGGCTGAGGATTCGTTTGTTCTTCACTTTCATGGGGCACCTCCAGTCTGCGTTTTGCAAACGCCGCATCGTCCAATGAAAACAGATGACAATACATATTGTAAAATAATTATAACAGCCTGTCCCACTGCCTGCAAGACGGGAATTCGCCGCTGCCCGCCCTCACGCTTTCGCAGCGGCTGCAAGCATGCATCACCGGTCTCTTCACATATCCGGCATTTCCGCGAGCTCCTGAGATTCATAAGAATAGATTTTTTCCTTTGACTTTATGATTGTCAGGCCGGAATACGTTTTTGCCTTGATTGTGACCCGGTTCTCATCCGAAAAAACGACTTGGATTTTCTCTTCATCGGGTAGCGTCAGTGAAATCGGCTTCAGTTCGCCGGCAGCGAGGTCAAACAGAAGCAGGTCATTGGTACGCCGGATATAGAAGAATACCTGGTCCGATTCCCTGCCGGAGAAGGTTTTCGCCGGGACCAGATCCTCTTCCTCCGCGCTTTCGGTCACGCCGCCGCCCTCGATCCGACAGAGCAGGCCGGTATTGGAATAATTCTCAAAGTACAGACAGTCCCCGAAGACCTCCATTCTGCCGATCCGGGAATCCTCCATGCGGGAATAGGGTACAAGCGGATACGGATAGCGACGCCAAGACACAACGGAAAAGTGGAGCGTCAGCATCGGGAAGATGAACGAAGGTTTTATAAGAAGCTGCGGATGTACAGCCTGGAGGATGGTCGAAAGCAGCTGA
>JAEEGL015962357.1_pt1 | contig 11411 bp, 9 predicted proteins | sample 9134231 | NCBI WGS metagenome assembly JAEEGL01 (sample SAMN16246548, study PRJNA631951) | gut metagenome | biome: gut microbiome; feature: rumen; material: fiber-attached | host: Bos | place: Iran: Karaj | collected 2018-10
ACGGGATCAATTTTCCCTTTCTTAACTTCTTCGTTAATGTTACGGCCAAATTTTTGAAGGACATCTTTATCATTTTCATAGTCAGGCATTTGTTCCATTTGCATAAATTAATCCTCCTTTTTATAACTCTATTGTAGCACAAAATTAGCACTCGGCAAGTGAGAGTGCTAAAAATTTTATTAATAACTTTGTTATTATTTTTTTTGCGTTTTATCTCAAAACACCCTTTTTGTGTCCAAAAACAGACACACTTTTATTCTTTTTGCGCATTATTTTTTCCTCATTATCAATAAAGTGATAAAATATCTCACGGAGAAAATTATTATGGAATTTAAAACAGTACCAATTACCTTAATTACCGGTTATCTCGGAAGTGGCAAAACCACTTTACTTAACCATATTTTAAAAAATAGTAAAAACCATCGTATGGCGGTTATCGTCAATGATATCGGTGAAGTCAATATCGATGCCGAACTCATCCAACAAGGTGGAGTAGTCAATTCTAAAGATGGTGACTTAGTCGCTTTACAAAACGGTTGCATTTGCTGCACATTAAAGAAAGACTTAATCAACCAATTAGCGGAATTAGTGAATATGCAGAAGTTTGATCATATCTTAATCGAAGCTTCTGGTATTTGTGAACCCGTACCCATCGCTCAGACAATTTGCTATATGGAAGAAGAATTCAAAAAACAAAAACTTCCAAAATTTTATAAATTAGATGCGATTATCTCTGTCACTGACGCTTTAAGATTAAGAGATGAATTTAATTGCGGTGATGTCTTTAAAGACACAGTGAGAGGGGAAGAAGATTTAGAAAATCTTGTCATCCAACAAATCGAATTCTGCGATGTCGTTTTATTGAATAAAGTGAGCGAGATCAGCCAAGAAGAATTAAGAAAAGTAAAAATCGCAATTAAAGCCCTTCAACCTAAAGCGGAAATCATCGAAGCGGATTACTGCAATGTCGATATTGATAAAATAATCGACACCAATGCTTTTGATTTTGAAAAAGCCTCCACTTCCGCTGCCTGGATCGGTGAATTCGAAGACTGGAGCAACGAAGTTGACGCTGATGAACATCATGAAGATGATGATGACGATGATGAAGATGAAGATGAACATGAACATCATCACCATCACGAGCATGAACATGAAGAGCATGAACACCATCATCACCATCACCACGAACATGGTGTCGATGAAAATGATGATGAAGGCACCGCTGATGAATATAACATCAATACCTTTGTCTATTATCGTAGAAGACCATTTGATAAAGAAAAATTCGTCAATTGGATTGAAAACAATGGTCGAAACATCATCAGAGCGAAAGGTATTTGCTACTTCCTCGGTGAAGAGAGATACGCTTGCGTATATGAATCGGCAGGAAGACAGAGAAAATTAGAGAGAACCGGTGAATGGTACAGCGGTAAACTCACTAAGAAACAAATTCAATATCTCATTGAAAATGATGAGAACTTCGCTCATGACTGGGATGAAAAATACGGAGATAAATTAATTAAATTAGTCTTCATTGGACAAAATCTCGATAAATCCGGTATTAAAAAGGAACTAGATTTAATCTAAAAGTTTATTGAAACTAGTTAGAAGTATCTTATAATAAAAGATAAGGAGTTATTTTTATGGAAAAGTTTAGATGCCCAAGATGTGGAGCTATCTTTGAAGGAAAAGCTAACAGATGTCCACGTTGTAATGTTTTATTTTATTATAGAAGAGATGATTTCTCCTCTCCTTATTATGTCTTGAGAGAAGACAAAGAAAAAGAAGAAGCCGAAGCTCAAGCTCAAGCTGAACAACCAGTCGAAGAAGTTCAACCTGAAGAACCAAAAGAAGAACCCGTCTTAGACAAAAAGGCTCAAAGAAAAGCCGCTAAAGAAGCCAAGAAAGCAGAAAAGGCTAGAAGAAAAGCCGAAAAGAAAGCTGCTAAAGAAGCTAAGAAAGCACAAAAATAATTAAGCAAGAATAGTTCTAGTATTTTATTTATCGCTAGAACTTTTTTGTTTCGGAAAAATTCCTGTTTTATAAAATAAAAAGTTGAGTCACCGCTCAACTTTTTCATTTGTTCTTTTAATTATTTTTCGACCTTTTCTTCCGCGGGTTTTTCCGGTTCTTTTTCATCTTCAGAAGCAGGTTCAACCGCTTCTTCCCTTTCCACTTGTTCTTCACTCTTACCCACAACTTGTGGTTTTTCTTCTTTTTGACCAGCACCGATCAAACCTAAGATACCACCGATAATTTGTAATAAGGAAGATGAGAAGAAACCGAAGATGATATTAACAATGAACATACCTTTTTGTTTCGCGCCTGAACCGATAAAAGCCATGACCGCTGCAATTAAGTCGATGAACATGCTGACGAGCAAACCACTGCCAACACCATAGGAGAAGGCGGAATAATGTTCTTCTTGGCAAGCCCATTCAATAAGATTTAATAAATCTTGATTGGTTACTTCTTCTCTCGCTTTTTGTAATCCTTCTTGAATTAAATCTTTTAATTGAGGAACACTAGGAGCGATAAAGAAACAAATCGCCATCACTAATAAAGAGACCACGGAAATAACCAAGAATACTCCGGCAATAATTAATAATATTTTTCCAGCTTTTTTCATAATAAAATAACCTCTATTGTTTTATATCTTAAAGCAAATAGCTTTATAAGTATAGAAAAGAATTACCAACTACCTTTATAACCGATGCCATATTCATCGGTATAGTAATCCACTCTTTTAGAATTTTTATAGATGGGTTCGTAAATATTGTCTTTCGCATGAATGCGGGCTAATTCACATACTGCATCATGAGCTCTAACGGTTAAATCGAGTTCTTGTTCGGTCTTACTTGATTCTTTGTTCGCGTATAATGGTTCACCGATTGTTAAGGTGAAACAAGCGATTTGATGGAAAATTTTTCTTCTGATCCAACTCGGTTTACGATAGGAGAACGCCATCGGTAAAAGAGGCTTATCATTTTCTACTGCAAAATAAGAAGCACCCTTCTTAAACGGTCTAATCGGAGAATAATATTCCCACATACTACCTTCAGGATATATATGAAGCCAACCACCACTATTAAGAAGTTTCTTAATAGAAGCAAAGAAGGCTAAAGAAGCTCTCATGTTATCTTCGGGAATTGGAATAGCTCCCACCATACGCATCATCGCACCATTTTCTCCTCTGATATTAGGAGCCCAAGCTACGATATTGGTCTTTCTTGGCTGAGCGGCGCACATAATCGCAAGATAATCCCACATATGAACATGGTTAGAACAGGTGACTACACCTTTCTTTAGTATCTCTTTATTCTTTTTAAGATTTTCTTTTCCTTTAATCTTTAAACCTAAGCGGACATAGCAAAGAGGAAAAACGATGAGAGTGAGTAACACTCTGACCCAGAAAACTTTAAATCTAAACCCAAAGGAATTATCGACATAAGGATAATGCTCATCAATATTAATATGATTATCTTTTTTCACATGGAGATAATGTTTATCTGTATCCATAGGATATGGATATTTATTGGTTTTAGGATCGAAGAACATCGCTTCTTTGACATTATGAGTATCGACGAGTTTCTTGATGCCATAGTAAGCAAAATAGAAACCGACCATATAACCGCACTGTAAAAGATAAATGATGATTTGATAGGCGATGAGATTACCTTGCACCATATCTAAGAAAAGACCAAAGGGTGTGCCATCTCCTCTAAAAAAGAACATATAATTAGCTTCTTTCCCGGGTCTAAAGGAATAATCGACGATTAAAGCAACAGTCATATAAACCACAAGAATTCCGATGGTAAAAGGAATATTTCCTTTTTTCATCTTATTAAGACCAGAAACCAAGATAAACAACGCGGCGAACGCAGATATGGAATGATTTAATAAACTGATAACAGCAAAGAAACTAATCACTGGATAAGTGCCATAGATATTCCCGGCAAAATAATTGCCAAAGAATCCCATCAATAATCCCCAGATAGCAACGAAATCTAAACACCATTCGCGGAATTTGCCTCTCGTAAAGGCTGCTAAAGGAATGATGAAGATTTGCATATCACAAAGATAGAGAGGTAAATTACCTCTAATGGTTTCCAAGGCTGTTTCTCCATCAGCGGGAACTAAACCTAAATAAAGAAGTTTAGCGAATTCAACTACCACTATTAAAATAGCAGCCACCGCTAAAACGATATTTTGCTTCTTGGGTTGTTCTTTAAATTTGTTCGCTAAAATAATAGCGATGATAAAAAAGACTAATAATGTAATGGTGACACTGAAGATGTGAGCAAAGGAAAATAGACCTTCGACTTCTCTACCTTCTGCAAGAAAAAACCATTTATAAAAATCCATAACGTAAACATTTAATCACTTATAAAAATGATATATGATTTTATACCGCAAATAAAATAATAAAATTATTTTGTGTCAAAAAATTGTATTTAAAAACTATTCTTTTTTCTCTTCAACTTCTTTTGGCTGTTGTTGTCTATTCTCTTCGATACTTATACCGACAATGCCAAGGATAGAACCAACAAGAACTAATAATGAGCTCAATAACACTGAGAAAACGATATTGGCGATTAAGATACCTTTAGTTTTAGCTTTGCCACCTTTAAGAGCGATAATGCCCCCTACTAAGTACATCACAAAGACCACTACTGCGACTGCTAAAACGATGACGCTATAAATAGCGATTACAATCCATTTCACTGCCTCAGGATCAAGGTCAGAGCCGGTTTCTTCAATCATCTCTTGAATAGCGACGTTTAATTCAGGGAATGCTCCTGAACCGGAAACGAGAGCCATAATAACAAATACTAGACCGGTGATCATCGCACCGACAGCGATTAAGATATTAAAAATACCGCCGATAGTTAAAAGAATTTTAGATGCTTTTCTCATAATAATTTTTCCTTCACTTTCTTTAATAATATATTTCTAAATAGATATATTCAATTATATTTGATTGTATCAATAAAAAGAACTCACGATTATTTATGGTGAATTCTTCTTTAAATCAAGTCTTTATACTGTAGCATCAATTCATATTTATCAATGACATGAAGCTTGAAATAGATATCGGTTAAATCCTTTTTAATGGTGTTCTCACTATAATGCAATTCAATTGCAATATCTTTTCTCTTCTTGCCAGATATCAACATCTTAACAATAGTCTTTTCTCTATCAGATAAAGAAGAGATATATTCTTTTCTCATGTCTTTTTCTTCTTCATTTAATGGGAGATTTGCACTATTTTTGGATTTATTCCTCTTCAAAACAACAATAAATAACGCGATTAGAGAAATAATAATCACGCTTGAAATAGCGGCAACAACAATCAAGGTAACAGGCGTTTTATGACCGTTTGGTTTTATTTTATTATTACCGATATTAAGACTACCGGAATAATCTAATAAAGCATCAGACCACTTATGATAGATATCTTCGTTAACTTTGATATCCGCTTTTGAATTCTTAGGAACATTTAATCCATCGAAGATATTATTAATTGTTTTTTCATTAATTACTCCGTCGAGCAAAGCCTGCTCTTTAGTGGCGATATAGTTATAATCATCAGCAGAATATTCATAAGTATCACTACCGATAGATAAACAGCCTTTTAAAGAGATGATACCAAGATCGCCTTTTGTGTCATCTTTCTTATAGAAACTATAAGAATCATTATCTTCTGCACTATTTAAAGCAAAAGTTGTAAATAAGAATTGAATTAGTCCACCATTATGATTAGAGATCCATCTCGCATAGACTTCGCTATATAAAGAAGAACCATATTTCGCTTTATTTCCTAAAATCTCACAGTTGATAAATGTCGCTGGCTGCCCCGCTAAAGAGTGGATAGCGATACCACCACCATAGATGGCTTCATTATTTTTAATTGAAACATTTTCGATAATGACATTTTTATTTCCACTATAAGGGGTAGCAATCGCTAATCCTCCACCATAGTTGGTTTTATTATTAACGATATAGGAATTAGTCATTTTCACATCGTTACCGCCGAGGAAAACTCCTCCTCCCGCCATTTGAGAATCATTTAGGTTGATATCATATGGTGCAAAATGATTATCATGAACATTAACTCTATCAATTCGAGCAGTTCCATTAGCGATAGAAAAGCCTGCTCCCTTATATGCATAATTCGCATAGAACTCAGAGTTAGTGATATTGGCGATCAATTTATTATGAGAAAAATGAAGTGTATCCCATGCAGAATAATTGTTATAAATCTTGCAGTTATTTAAAGAGACTTCCTTATTATCCTCTATATTAAAATTATTAATACAAATTGCTGGTCCAACTTCCGATGCGTAGTTTCTAATCACACAATTATCTAAAGATAAAGAGAAATAACCACTATCTCCACTGATACAAATATTATTATCTCTATTGGAACCGAACTTCTCTTCGAAAGATTCTTCTAACGTAAAATCGATATTAGAAACATCAAAGGAATCATCAAAGATTAAATTGGAAAAAGAAACATTAATCTTTTCTCCAATAACTGTGGGGCAAGATAAAACAAAATAAACATTTTTAATTAAAGATTCATTATCGATTGCGTCAATGACAATATCGCGATTGATGACAATGGTTTCGTGAGAGAAATCTAAATCATCCACCAATAGGTTTTTTGTGCCCTTTAATAAAGCTTCTTTAAATTCCTCAACCGTAGAAATGGCTGTTCCCACTTTATCATTCTTTTTAGGATTCACGCCATTACAAGAAATAGTAAAAAGAGAGGAAATAATCCCAATAAAGACAATTTTGCTAATTCTAGCTCTAATACCCATCATTATTTATTAAATAAGTTATAACAAAATATCTCAACGGGTATTTATATTACCCATTCGGGTATCTAAAGATACATTTTTCAAGCATAAAGAAACAAAAAGGACTTTGTAATCCAAAATCCTTAATTGATCAATGGCTTTCTTGTTCACTTTTAACACAATCGTGCACCAATCATATTATTTTGTACAAGAAGTAAGGCTTTTTCGTACACCTTCTGATAAGTTTTGTACACTTGCTTAAAAGGTTGCGACAAAAACAATATTTACGATTGGATTAAGTATATAAAACAATAATTAAAAGCTCACCGAAGTGAGCCTATAAAATATGATTTATTATTTTTCCGGGCTTGTAATTGTTACCTTTTTACCTTTGCAAGCTAGGTGGATAACTCCTGGACCACAGGATATGCCAATGATTGGTCCGACCCAATATTCAACGATTTCGGCATTTAATTCTTCAGTGAACCTTTTTTTGAAGTAATTAGCAGCTTCTTGAGCCATTCCTTGACCGATATAAATAGTTGGTCTTTCAATACCTTCCACCGCGTCTTTTACTATATCAAATAGTGTTGTCAAAGATTTTTTTGTGCCTTTGACTTTTGCGACAGCATAGTTATGTCCTAATGTGTCTGCGATGATGATTGGCTTGATACCAAATACATTGCCGAAGAAAGCAGAAGAGCCAGAAACCCTACCAGCGTTTTTTAAATAAGTTAAAGTTTCCACTGTACCGCATAGGTTGTACGTGAGTTTTTCCTTTTCTACCCAATCAATTATTTCATCCATCGATTTGCCTTGGTCTTGTAGGTCACATGCATCCATCGCTAGTAGGCCAAGTGCCATTCCAGCACGGCATGTATCAATACCGATGATTTTCCTATCAGGATATTCTTTTTGTAGTTCATCTACGGTCAAGCGAAAGACATTGAGAGAACCGCTTAATACGGTTGCGCAAGCAAGATATAAAATGTCGATTCCTTGATCTAATAGCGGTTTCATCTTTTCGACGAATTCCTTCATTTCGATAAGGCTAGTTTTTACTTTCTTACTTGTATCCTTAATCCATTCGTATAACTGTTCAGGCGAATATTCTTTAAAATCCAAATCAGCATGGTATATTGCATCATTCACGTTTATTCCCATACGGAAATATTCAAGATGGTGTTTATTTCTTTGTTCCGCTGATAAATCACTTGAAGAGTCTGTGAATATTTGAAATTTAGACATAAGATTCTCCTTCTTATAGTCTATTATTTCACACTCATTTTGTTTTTTGAAAGGATTTTGATTATTTAGACCATATAGCATGATTCACCGAATTTATATTTAATGAATTCTTTGATGCTTTCTTACTTTAAGGCTCGTATCAAAACCTGTGACAATGTCACTTTTTTGATACTATCGTTTATATACTTTGTATATATTATAAAGAAAAAGACATCCTGTGTTACCAGAATGTCACATTTTTTCAATGCCTCCGTTTACTCATTTTGATACACTGCATACCCCTATTTCTGAACGATAAATAGGAATTTGTTAAACTCACAATTCCTTTTTTACTAAAACATACTCGGTGGTTCGCAGAGCTTCAACAAACCCACATTTAAGGAATAGCGCAATAGAAGAATTGTCGATGGCAATATCGTCATAGAGTTCCCTAATGCCATTTGCCTTTGCGGTTTCACATAAAAGCAACAATCCTTTGTGACCATATCCTTTTTTACGATACGGAGCATAAATAATCACATCAGCAATGTAAAACTGTCTTTCTCCGTCGAAATGATATGCTACCTCGCCGACAAAAGTGTCCCTATCCTTGATATATCTGTAAAAGTGCTTGCCATTGTGGTTTGTTATCCATCTGTCATGCCAATCTGCCCAGTATTCTTTGGGAAAAGGGATTATACCTCCGTAGGCATGATTGTAAGACATGGTTTGCTCATCGCCCATCATTTTTTCCTTAAACCACAAGTCCTCAACCTGAGGTTCATACAATTCAATCATTTCCTCGCCTCGTCAAATTCTTATTTATCAGTCAATTTTAACCATATAAATAATATCAATAAATAATTAAAATGCCCATTAATACGAGACAAAAAAAGAAATGTCTTTTTAAATGGTGCTTCCATCTTACCAATAAAAAGGTAGTTGCGTATTTCCATAGGACGCCAAGATAAAGCAAAGATTCTCTCAACAGAGCTGTCGAATTATTACTTTTTTATTAGAAATATAAGAAAAAATGCCCATTTCTGAGCATTTTTGCGGTTTTTCGCATATTCCACTTTGTATCAAAGTATGTATACGATTTATGGTACCGACGAGGCGACTCGAACGCCTGACCTACGGCTTAGAAGGCAGTTGCTCTATCCAACTGAGCTACGTCGGCATATATGCGGTAATTATAATAAGCAAATTAGGACTGATTTTCAAGCACTATTTATGCAATTTATTATATAACTCCTCCGCAACTTCATGAGGTAAGAATTGAGCGAATTCTTCTATTGACGCTCTTTTTAATGACTCTAAATCAGGATAAGCGCGATAGATTTTTTCTTTTCTTTTATCTCCTAAGCCAGAGATATCATCTAAAATCGACACTCTCATACCTTTATTTCTTTTTTCCTTATGGAATGATATCGCGAATCTATGAACTTCATCTTGCATTCTCGTTAATAAGAAGAATAAGTTCTTATCGTCTAAAGGATAAGTCTTGCCACTGCCATCGATTAATCCAGCCGTTTGATGCTTATCGTTTTTATATAAGCCAAATAGAGGAATGTTCGCTCCCGCTTCTAATAATGCTAATGCGGCAGCGTTGATTTGATTTAATCCACCATCTACTAGAAGTAGATCTGGCATCTTCTTCTCTTCCTCCACTAGTCTCTTATAGTGGCGATAAACAACTTCTTTCATACTCGCTAAGTCATCTCTAGCTTCTTCATGTTTAATTAAAAAACGGCGATATAATTTCTTGGCTGGCTCACCATTAACAAAAGCGACCATCGCTCCAACAGGAAAAGCTCCTTGAATATGAGAGTTATCAAACAATTCAATATGCAAAGGAGTAGGAATATCGATAATTTTTCCTAATTTCTCTAATAGTTCAACTTTATCAGTATCCAGTTTAGCGGATAAGAAATATTCATCTAAAGTATTATCAGCGTTCTCTTTTGCGTTAATTACTAATTCGTGAACCTTACCTTTGGTGACGCTGACGACTGTCGAGTCAATTAATCCTTCGATACTATCGATAACATTTTGATTATTAATAACCACTTCATGAGGAGAGGGATATTTTTGATAGAACTGTAATAATAAATCTGCAACCTGTTCATCATTATCGCCAAATTCTTCTACAACGAAAACTTGTTTGCCTAATAATAAACCTTTGCGATAGGAAAGAACCGCTAAAGCGAGATAACCACTACGTGAAGAGAAAGCAAAGATATCACGATCTTTCTTATCGCTATTTTCGACATTTTGTTGAACATTAATATGTTCAATCGCATCTAATATCTTCTTATATTCATTCGCGGTTTCAAATTCGAGATTTTCACTAGCTTGTAGCATCTTTTCTTTGATTTCCGCTTTTTGTTTTTGATTATTACCGCGCATAAAAGATTTAATCTCTTCACGGATATTGTTGAATACTTCTTCATCAATCTTATTAACACAAGGTCCTAAACATTGACCGAGGTGATAATATAAACAAGTTGTAGATGGTAATGTCTGACATTTCCTAATAGGAAAAATCTTATTTAATAAAGAGATAGTTTGATAAGCGGCACCAGAATTTGGAAATGGTCCAAAATAATCATAATTCTTATCTTTATCATTTCTTTTAATAGTAAGGATAGGATCACCTTTCTTTTTTAAAGCGATATAAGGATAATGACTACCATCCTTTAATAAAATGTTATATCTCGGATAATATTTCTGAATGAGGTTCATCTCTAAAACGAGAGCCTCTTTTTCGTTAGCAGTAATGATGGTTTCAAAATATTCGACATTTGTCACCATCTTGAAAACCTTACCTGATTGTGGTCTTAAGAAGTATTGACTCACTCTTTTATATAAATCTTTGGCTTTGCCAACATAGATAATCGTATCATCTTTATCGTGCATTAAATAAACACCGGGAAGGTGCTTTAAATTAGCGATTAAGGTTTTAATTCTCTCGGTCATTTAAAAATCACCACAGTAGCGCCACCGCCACCTTCATTTCCATCTCCAGCGCGATATTTAATATCTTTTTGGGTATCTAAATATTCTCTAACCATTTTCCTTAAAGCGCCGCTGCCAAAGCCATGGATAATCCTCACTTGGGTAAAGTGCTTTAAGCGACAGTTATCGATATATTTAATTAATTCATTTTTTGCTTCATCAACATGTAAGCCAATGATATTGAGTTCTAATCCAACATTAATACCTAAAGATAAATCAATAGGATTTTTCTTCTGCTTAACCGTAGATTCTTTCGGAGCGTTAATCTTATGTAATTTATCTTTGCTAGAAGTAAAAGATAATCCTGAATCGGTGTTAATAGAGACCTTATTACCATTGATTTTCATTACCCTACCG
>JAEEGL016455513.1_pt1 | contig 11411 bp, 6 predicted proteins | sample 9134231 | NCBI WGS metagenome assembly JAEEGL01 (sample SAMN16246548, study PRJNA631951) | gut metagenome | biome: gut microbiome; feature: rumen; material: fiber-attached | host: Bos | place: Iran: Karaj | collected 2018-10
CAGCGACTCCTGGTCATACGGCGCGGCGATGACCGCGATGTCGATCAGGTGGTGGTGCAGCTGGTCCAGGATCTCGTCACTGCCGCCGCTGCGGACGGTATAGGTGACGAGAGGGAACTCATCACGGAATCCGGCGATCAGCCTCGCAAGCAGGAACGGGGCCCGGCCTTCCACGGTGCCGATCTTGAGGTCGCCGCTTAAGTCGATCTCGTAATTCTGGATCTCCTCATGCGTATGGCGGCCCAGCTCCAGGATCTGCTTGGCCCGTTTATAGAGAATGGACCCGGTAGCGGTGAGGGTCAGGCCATTCCTGCTCCGGATGAAGAGCCGGGTGCCGAATTCCTCTTCCAGGCTGTGGATCTGGCTGCTGAGCGGCGGCTGGCTGATATTGAGGATCTTTGCGGCGCGGGTGATGTTCAGTTCCTGCGCCACGACGGTAAAGTAGTATAAAGACTTGAAATCCATACCTGATTCCTCTGGGATAATAAAAAGAAAAAGAGGCTGCGCATCTGCGTCAGCCCCTTTGCTTACAGGGTAAGTATGACATATTCACTTCTTTGAGTCAAGCGGGAGAATGAGGATCATCGTTCTTATGCCTTATAGAGAACGGATCATTGTCCGCTTGCCCCGTAGTTGGAAAGGACGCGCGCGGAAGGATCCTTTACGTCGCAGCCTTCCCATTCTTTGTTGGGCATCCAGAAGTCGGCGATCATCTCCGCCTGACCGGGATAATACTTTTCAAAGATCTCCCTGTACAGGAGGGATTCCTTCGTAAAAGGCCTTCCGTGATCGTATTTCATACGTTTCTGCTCATATTCCTCATCAGTATACCGTTCTTCGGCATATCCGATCAGGTCATCGCGCATGGAATGACCAACGGCATCGGAAAAGGCAGCTTTTTCCCGCATCAGAATGCTGTACGGGATCAGACGGTCTTCTTCGAAAGCATGCCGGAGCAGGAATTTTCCGATGCCGTAGGTATTTGTTTTGAGCTTCGGGTCGATGCCCATGACGTAGTCGACGAAGGCAAGATCGCCGAAGGGGACCCGCGCTTCCAGCGAGTTGACGGAGATGCACCGGTCGGCCCGCAGCACGTCGTACATATGCAGTTCCCGGATCCGCTTCTGCGCTTCCTTCTGGAAGGCTTCCGGGGAAGGAGCGAAGTCGGTGTATTTGTAGCCGAAGAGCTCATCGGAGATCTCACCCGTAAGGATGACCTTGATATCCGTATGCTCATGGATCCATTTGCAGACGAGGTACATGCCGATGGACGCCCGGATCGTCGTGATGTCCCAGGTCCCGAGCAATGCGATCACATCTTCCAGAGCCTCCAGTACTTCCTGCTTTGTCATGATGACCTCATGGTGGTTGCTGTGGATATAGTCGGCGACTTCACGGGCGTACTTTAAATCGATCGCGTCCAGGTCCATTCCGATGGAAAATGTTTCCAGCGGACGGTCCGAATACTTTGCCGCGATCCCGCAGACCAGGGAAGAATCCAGGCCGCCCGAGAGCAGGAAGCCGACAGGCGCGTCCGCGTCCAGCCTGGAGCAGACGCCGCGGATCAGCAGGTCACGGATGTGTCCGCAGACCTCATCCGCGGAGCTTCCGTGATACGTTTCAACGTCTTTCGCGCAGTCCTTGTAGCAGATGAATTTTCCGTCCTTATAATAATGTCCGGGCGGGAAGGGCCGGATCTCGTCGCAGACGCCGACGAGGTTCTTCGGTTCCGACGCGAAAATGATGGCATGGTCTTTGTCATATCCGTAATACAGCGGGCGGATCCCGATCGGGTCCCTGGCCGCGATGAATCCGTGCTGTTCATGATCATAGATCACCAGGGCAAATTCCGCATCCAGGAAAGGAAACATGGAAGTTCCCAGCCGCTCATACAGCGGGAGCAGCAGTTCGCAGTCGCTTCCGCCGGCAAAGGTATAACCGAGGTTCTGCAGGTACTCTTTCAAAGGACGGAAGCCGTACAGTTCTCCGTTGCAGACACAGGCATTGCCATGCAGAAGGAACGGCTGCATACCTTCCGGGGAGAGGCCCATGATGGACAGACGGTTGAACCCCAGTGTACCGTCTTTCGTTTTAAGTATCCGGGACTGGTCCGGTCCTCTGGACGCGGTCCGTTCCAGCATTTTCCGGAAAAGGACTTCGTCCGCTTCCGGGCTGCAGTAAACAAGTATCGAACACATGGATCCTGCTCCTTTCTGAAATATGGTGAGATTATATTTCGGGGCTTTTTTTCCGTCAATCTTTTATCCATACGAAAAATGTATGGCAGGGCAAAGGAAAACGGAATGCCGACGCGCTTGACCGCGGGAGCATTCGTGTGGTAAACATTCGTTATTGAGCAAAGGCGCTTCAGGGAGGACTTTTTATCCGTTTATTTCCCCCTTTCTGAAGCGCCTTTTGTTCTTTTATGAAAGACCATTTTAAAGGAGGCGGCTTATGGAAAAGACACTGTCAGTATCGGAAATGTATGGAATGTATGTGTTTAACGACAGAGTGATGAGGGAAAGGCTGCCGAAGAATATATATAAAGAAGTACGCAGCGCGATCCGCAACGGCACCCATCTGGAGCTGGACGTGGCGAACAGCGTCGCGGCAGTCATGAAAGAATGGGCGCTGGAATTGGGAGCGACACATTTTACACACTGGTTCCAGCCGATGACCGGACTCACGGCCGAGAAGCATGACGGCTTTCTCTCTCCGGAGCCGGACGGCAGCGTGATCATGGAGTTTTCCGGCAAGGAGCTGACGAAGGGTGAACCGGATGCGTCATCCTTCCCGTCCGGCGGCCTGCGCGCGACCTTTGAAGCCAGGGGCTACACGGCATGGGATCCTTCATCACCCGCATTTGTGAAGGACGGATCCCTGTACATCCCGACGGCATTCTGCGCGTATACAGGAGAGGCGCTGGATAAGAAAACACCGCTGCTGAGGTCCATGGAAGCCCTTAGCAAAGAGGCGGTCGCCATGCTGAAGCTCATGGGATATAACGACGTTGACCGGGTGACGGCAACGATCGGATCCGAACAGGAGTACTTCCTGATCGACAAGGAACTGTATAAGGAAAGGAAGGACCTGCTGTACACCGGGCGCACGCTGTTCGGAGCCCCGGCGCCGAAGGGACAGGAAATGGAAGACCATTACTTCGGTGTACTGAAGCCCAGAGTGGCCGCCTATATGCATGACCTGGAGACGGAACTCTGGAAGCTCGGGGTGCCGGTCAAGACCAAGCACAATGAGGTGGCACCCTCCCAGCATGAGCTGGCACCGGTCTATGAGACCGCCAACATCGCCGTGGACCACAACCAGCTGACGATGGAGGTCATGAAGAAGGTAGCGGACAGGCACAACCTGGCGTGCCTGCTGCATGAGAAGCCCTTCGAGGGGATCAACGGCTCCGGCAAGCACAACAACTGGTCCCTGCAGACCAACACCGGCGTCAACCTGCTGGACCCGGGCAAGCATCCGGAGGAAAACGACCGTTTCCTCGCATTCCTGGTCGCGGTCATCGCGGCGGTGGATGACTACGCGGATATCCTGCGGCTCTCTGTCGCGACGGCGGCAAACGATCACAGGCTGGGAGGCAACGAAGCCCCGCCGGCGATCGTCTCGGTCTTTGTCGGAGATGAGCTGACAGCGGTCTTAAAGAGCATTCAGGAGGGGACCCCGTTTACCGGCAAGGGACGCACCCATATGGAGATGGGCGCGGCGGTCCTTGCGGATATCACCAAGGACAACACCGACCGCAACCGCACCTCGCCCTTCGCGTTTACCGGCAATAAATTCGAATTCCGCATGCCCGGTTCCTCCCTTTCGGTCGCAAACGCCAACATCGTGCTGAACACGGCGGTGGCGGAGATCCTGCGCCGGATGCGCGCGGAGCTGGAAGGAAAAGAAGGAGTGGAACTGCGGGATGGCCTGCACGTGCTGCTGCAGAAAATGCTTCGGAAGCACGGACGCATCCTCTTCTCCGGCAACGGCTATACGGAGGAATGGGTCCAGGAAGCCGCGCGCAGAGGTCTCGACAACCTGAAGTCGGTCCCGGAGGCCATGCCGCGGTGGATCTCGAAGAAGAACATCGATCTTTTCACAGGCCATGGCGTCCTGACACAGGAGGAGATCTTCTCCAGATACGATATCCTGCTCGAGAACTACAGCAAGGAGATCCACATCGAGTCCCTGACGATGCAGGAAATGATCCGCAAGGACTTCCTGTCCGGAGTGGTCGCTTATATGAGCGATCTCAGCGCGGAGGCGCTGCGGAAAAAGCAGCTGCTCCCGCAGGCGGGCAGCAGGATGGAAGAATCGATCCTTCTCAGGCTGGACGAGGCTTCCGGAAAAATGATGAAGCTGCTGGAGAAGCTGGAAGAGGATACCAGGGAAGCGGAAAAGATGGACGACGTCCTTGCCTCGGCCGGATATTACGAGAAGGTGATCCTGAGGGATATGGAGAATCTCCGCAGCGTGGCGGACGCGGCGGAAGCGCTGATCCCCGAGAAATACCTGCCCTATCCGACCTACGGGGCAATGCTGTTCTCGGTAAGATGATAACAGGCGGGAGCGCAGGGGGCCGAAAGGGCCCTGCGCTCCCTATGCCGTAATAAAGATAAAAAGGAAAAAACGGAGGAAAAAAGAATATGTGCGGAATTGTCGGCTATACCGGAACTATGGAGGCTGCACCGCTGCTGCTGGAGGGCCTCAGCAGGCTGGAATACCGGGGATATGATTCCTCGGGTCTTGCTGTACGCGAAGGTGACCTGCCGGTGAAGGTGGTCAAGGCCAAAGGAAAACTGCATAACCTGGAGAATAAGACCGAGCACGGCGCTTTGCTGCCGGGGACCTGCGGGATCGGCCACACCCGCTGGGCGACGCACGGGGAGCCGAATGAGACCAACGCCCACCCGCATGTGAGCGGCTGGCTGCCGTCGGAAGATGAAGAGGCGTTCCCGATCGATGTGGTCGGCGTCCACAACGGCATCATTGAAAACTATGAGGAACTGAAGGAAAAGCTGGAGGGCCACGGGTACCGCTTTTACAGCGAGACGGACACGGAGATCGTCATCAAGCTTGTCGATTATTACTACAAGAAATACAAGATCGGACCCATCGATGCCATCAACCGCGTGATGGTCCGTACCAGGGGCAGTTATGCCCTTGCGCTCATGTTCCGGGACTATCCCGGGGAGATCTACGCGGCCCGTAAGGAAAGCCCCATGATCATCGGCGTGGCCGGGCAGGGATCCTTTCTCGCTTCGGACGCGACGGCGATCCTGAAGTATACGAGGAACGTCTACTATATCGGAAACCTGCAGGCGGCCCGGATCCTCCCGGGCGAGGTCCGTTTCTATGACCTGAACGGAGATGAGATCACTGTCGAACAGCAGGAGATCACCTGGGATGCGGAAGCGGCGGAAAAAAGCGGCTATGAGCATTTCATGCTGAAGGAGATCCATGAACAGCCCGACGCCGTCCGGAACACACTGCACAGCCTGATCAAAAATGATCATATCGATCTGTCCGCTGCGGGTCTTAGCGGAGAACTGATCCGCAGTCTTTCCCTTGTCAGGATCGTAGCCTGCGGGACTGCCTATCACGCAGGCATGGCGGCACAGTACCTGATGGAAGAACTGGCGGGGATCCCCGTGCGGGTGGAGATGGCTTCGGAGTTCCGCTATCGCAGGCTTCTGGCAGGTGAAAACGACCTGGTCATCATCATCTCGCAGTCGGGAGAGACTGCGGACAGTCTCGCGGCGCTGAGGCTCGCAAAACAGCACGGGCTCCGGACGCTCGGCGTGGTCAATGTCCATGGCTCCGCGATCGCAAGGGAAGCGGATCATGTCCTCTACACCCTGGCGGGCCCGGAGATCGCGGTGGCATCCACCAAGGCATATACCGCGCAGCTTATGATGATGTACGCGCTGTCGGTGGAATTCGCGTTTCAGCGCGGCGGGATCTCCCGTGACGAATATGAGCATTTTATTGCCGAGCTGGACGCCATTCCCGGCAGGATCTCGGAGATACTTGAGAAAAAGGATGTCATCCAGCGTTTCGCGTCCTCGCGCGCCAATATGAAGGACGCCTTCTTTATCGGGCGCGGCGCCGACTACACCGTGAGCATGGAGGGGAGCCTCAAGCTCAAGGAGATCAGCTATATCCACAGTGAGGCCTACGCCGCCGGGGAGCTGAAGCACGGAACGATCAGCCTGGTCGAGGACAATACGCTCGTGATCGGTGTGCTGACGCAGCAACGCCTGACCGAGAAGACCGTCAGCAACATGGCGGAGTGCAAGGCGAGGGGCGCCTGGCTCGCCGGCGTCACGCTGCAAAGATACGCGGACACATTCCGCGCGCTGGACAGCGTGCTCGCGGTACCGGATACGGATGAGCATTTCGCGGGTCTCGTGGCAGTGATCCCGCTGCAGCTGCTGGCGTATTATATCAGCGTCGCGAAGGGACTGGACGTGGACAAGCCGCGTAACCTCGCGAAGAGCGTGACGGTGGAATGACACGGGAAGAAGGGAGAAACGGATGAAAAACTGTGCGATCGTGGGGATCAACTGGGGCGATGAAGGCAAGGGCCGGATGGTCGACCTGCTGACGGACCACTATGATATCGTGGTGCGGTACCAGGGCGGCGGCAACGCGGGCCATACGGTCATCAACGAACGGGGCAGGTTCGCGCTCCATCTGCTGCCTTCCGGCATTTTCCGGGAAGGCGTGGTCAATATCCTGGGCAACGGCGTGGCCCTGGATCCGGAAAACCTGTGGAAGGAAATGGAAGATATCATGGCAAGGGGCGTGCCGCTGACGCCGGACAACCTGAAGATCAGCAGCCGTGCCTCCCTGCTCCTTCCGTGGCACAGGGATCTCGATGCCCTGGAGGAACAACGCCTGAAGGATCACCCGTACGGGTCGACGAAGCAGGGGATCGCCCCCTTTTACTCGGATAAATACCAGAAAAAGACCGTCCTTGCGGGGGAACTGTTCTATCCGGAGGAGCTGAAAGAGCATCTCGCGGAGCTTATGGAGTGGAAGAACCTGACCCTGACCGGCGTGTACGGGGCAAAGGCCTGTACCATGGAGGATCTGGAGGACTGGCTCCGAGATTACGGTGAGAAGATCCGGCCGTATGTCTGCGATACGGGGGCGTACCTGAAAGAAGCCGCGGAGCAGGGAAAGAATATCCTCTTTGAAGCGCAGCTCGGTGCGCTCCGTGATCTCGACTTCGGCATTTATCCCTACACGACCTCTTCCAATACGACAGCGGCGTACGCGCCGATCGGCGCAGGCCTGCCGTCACTCAGGCTGACGGACGTGGTCGGCGTGGTAAAAGCTTATTCCACCTGTGTGGGGGAGGGGCCCTTCGTCTGCGAGATGTTCGGGAAAGAGGCAGAGGAGCTCCGGGAAGCCGGCGCCGAATACGGGGCCAAAACGGGGCGGCCGCGGCGCGTCGGACCGATCGACCTGGTCGCGACCCGTTACGGCGTGGAGGTGCAGGCAGCGACAAGGATCGCCCTGACCAAGCTCGACGTCTTAAGCTACATGGAAAAGATCCCGGTCTGCAGCCGTTACCTGCTGCCCGATGGGGACGGATGGCGCGAAACGGACCGTTTCCCGTTCCCCCTGGAGCTTTCCCGGGCCAGGCCGGTGATCACATACTGCGAGGGTTGGAACTGTGATATCTCCGGTGTCCGCCGCTGGGAGGATCTTCCGAAAGCGGCACGGGAGTATGTCTGTATGATCGAGGATGCGGCCGGCTGTCCGATCCGGTATATCTCTGTCGGACCGGAGCGGGACAGCATCATTTACCGCTGAAGCCGGGGAGGAAGCGATATGGATAAGATCCTCGTCCTGGACTTCGGGGGACAGTATGACCAGCTGATCGCCCGGAGAGTGCGGGAACAGCATGTGTACGCCGAGATCCGGTATTATGACCGGATCACGGTGCAGGAGATCGCAAAGGAAGCGTACCGGGGGATCATCTTCACCGGCGGGCCGAACAGTGTGTACGATCCCGCGGCGCCGCATTACGATCCGCGGATCCTGGAGCTGGGCATCCCGGTCCTCGGGATCTGCTACGGTGCCCAGCTGATGGCGTATATGGCAGGCGGAACGGTAGAGAGCGCGGAAAACGGCAGTGAATACGGAAAGACGCTGCTGGAAGTCCGGGATGACCGGATGTTCCGGGACATTCCGGAAAAGAGCATCTGCTGGATGAGCCATACGGATTATATCAGCGCGCTGCCGGACGGCTTCCGGGTCACCGCGGTCACCGGGAAATGCCCCTGCGCGGCGATGTGCAATGACGATAAAAAGCTGTACGCGGTCCAGTTCCATCCCGAGGTGACCCACACGGAATACGGAAGGCAGATCCTCCGGGATTTTCTCTTTTCCGTCTGCGGCTGCGCGGGCGACTGGGACACCGCCGGCTATGTGGAACGGATGATCCGGCAGTACCGGGCGGAGCTTTCCGGGAAAAAGGTGCTGCTGGCGCTTTCGGGAGGCGTGGATTCCTCCGTGGCGGCGCTGTTGCTGCATAAAGCCATCGGGCAGGACCTGGTCTGTGTTTTTGTCGATCACGGCCTGCTCCGGAAGGGTGAGGCGGACCTGGTCGAACAGACCTTCCGGAAGACCTTCGGCGTCAACCTGATCCGGGTAAATGCCGCCGGGCGCTTCCTTTCCCGGCTTGCCGGCGTCAGCGCGCCGGAGCAAAAGCGGAAGATCATCGGGGAGGAATTCATCCGGGTCTTCGAGGAAGAGGCCGCAAAGATCGGCCATGTCCATGCCCTCGCCCAGGGAACGATCTATCCGGATGTGATCGAGAGCGGAAAAGGCGCTTCGGCTGTGATCAAGAGCCACCATAACGTGGGCGGTCTTCCCGATGTCGTTTCCTTTGACGAGATCATAGAACCGCTGCGGGATCTCTTCAAGGATGAGGTCAGGGCTGCCGGCACGGCGCTGGGCCTTCCGCGGGAACTGGTATGGCGCCAGCCTTTCCCGGGCCCCGGCCTTGCGGTCAGGATCATCGGGGAGGTCACGAAAGAGAAGATCGCGATGCTTCAGGAGGCGGACGCGATCTTCCGGGAGGAGATCGGAAACGGGCAGCCAAAAGATGCGCCCGACCAGTACTTCGCGGTCCTTACGGATACCCGCACGGTAGGCGTGATGGGGGATGCCAGGACCTACGGCTATACTGCCGCGCTCCGGGCCGTGACGACGGACGATTTCATGACGGCGGAGTGGACCAGGCTTCCCTATGAGGTACTGGAACGGGCAAGCAGCAGGATCACGAATGAGGTGCCCGGCATATCCAGGGTGGTCTATGATATTTCATCCAAACCTCCCGCTACGGTGGAATGGGAATAAAGGAAAGGGGGACGCTATGACGAAATACATTTTTGTGACAGGCGGCGTAGTCTCCGGCCTGGGAAAAGGGATCACGGCCGCTTCCCTGGGAAGGCTGCTGAAAGCGCGCGGGCTGAAGGTCGCCGCGCAGAAACTGGATCCGTATATCAATGTGGACCCCGGTACCATGAGCCCCTACCAGCACGGAGAGGTCTTTGTGACGGAGGACGGCGCGGAGACGGATCTCGACCTGGGACATTATGAGCGTTTTATCGATGAGGACCTGAATAAGTATTCCAACCTGACGACGGGAAAGGTCTACTGGAACGTCCTGAACAAGGAACGGCGCGGGGAGTATCTCGGCTCCACCGTGCAGGTGATCCCGCACATCACGAATGAGATCAAGGAGTTTGTCTACAGTGTCGGACGCAAGACGGGCGCCGACGTGGTCATCACGGAGATCGGCGGCACCATCGGTGATATCGAATCACAGCCGTTTATCGAAGCGGTCCGGCAGATCTCCCTGGAGGTGGGGCGCGAGAACAGCCTGTTTATCCATGTGACGCTGGTCCCCTACCTGAAATGCTCGGCAGAGCACAAATCGAAGCCGACCCAGCACTCTGTCAAGGAACTGCAGGGCATGGGCATCAATCCGAATATCATCGTCCTGCGCTGCGAGCAGCCGCTCGAAGAGAGCATTTTCCGGAAGATCGCGCTTTTCTGCAACGTGAAGCCCGACTGTGTGATCGAAAACATCACGCTCCCAAGCCTCTATGAGGCCCCGCTGATGCTGGAACGTTCCCGCTTTTCGGAAGTCGTCTGCCGGGAGCTGGGGCTTTCGGTGCCGGAACCGGACTTAAAAGAATGGACCGAGATGGTCGAGCGGGTCAATGCCGCGCGTTCGCACTGCGTGGAGATCGGCCTGGTGGGCAAGTACGTCGGGCTGCATGACGCGTACCTTTCTGTCGCGGAAGCGCTGCATCACGCCGGTTTTTCCCACAATGTCCACATCAATATCCGCTGGATCGACTCCGAGGGCATCCGCGCGGAAAATGCCGGCGAGGTACTTTCCGGGCTGGACGGGATCATCGTCCCGGGCGGGTTCGGCAGCCGCGGCATCGAAGGCATGATCGTTACGGCGAGATACGCCAGAGAGAACCGGGTCCCCTACTTCGGCATCTGCCTGGGGATGCAGATCGCTGTGATCGAGTATGCGCGGAACGTGGCCGGCATCCCGGACGCGAATTCCGGCGAATTTGACGAGCAGTGCAAAAACAAGGTGATCGATTTCATGCCCGGTCAGAGCGAGGACATCGATAAGGGCGGCACCCTCCGCCTCGGGGCATACCCCTGCGTGATCACGCCCGGCACGGCCATGGAGAGATGCTACGGCGCCCGGGAGATCAGCGAGCGGCACCGCCACCGTTATGAACTGAACAATGACTATCGGGAAACGTTCGTTTCGGCCGGACTTACCTTAAGCGGCATTTCCCCGGACGGGAAGCTGGTGGAAACGGTCGAACTGACGGAGTATCCGTTTTATATAGGCGTGCAGTATCATCCGGAATTCAAGAGCCGTCCCAACAGGCCGCATCCGCTGTTTCTGGGATTCATTGCCGCATCACTCGAAAACGCAAGGAAGAGGCAGCAGCTTTCATAAGGACAGAGGAAGGATACCGCGATGAGAGAGGCGGACAAAAAGATCATCCTGGAGGACGGGCAGGAATATTACGGTTTCTCCTTCGGCTCCGGGCAGGAAAAAATACTGGAGATCGTATTCAATACCTCGATGGTGGGCTATCAGGAGATCCTCTCCGATCCGTCCTATACCGACCAGACGGTGGTGATGACCTGGCCTTTGATCGGAAACTACGGCATGGCCGCGGACGATTACGAGACGGAAACGCCGTCCATCGGTGCCCTCATCGTACGGGAATATAACGATGAGCCTTCCAATTTCCGTTCCGAAAGAACGCTGGGAGACGTGATGAAGCAGTACGGGATCACCGGGATCAGCGGCGTCGATACCAGGAAATTAAACCGTTCGATCC
>JAEEGL016916175.1_pt1 | contig 11411 bp, 7 predicted proteins | sample 9134231 | NCBI WGS metagenome assembly JAEEGL01 (sample SAMN16246548, study PRJNA631951) | gut metagenome | biome: gut microbiome; feature: rumen; material: fiber-attached | host: Bos | place: Iran: Karaj | collected 2018-10
AAAAATTAAAAGATTTGAAAAATGAAGTTAAAAATGAAAAAGATGAAAAGAAGAGACAAGAAAAACAGGCAGAATATCAAAAATTGTTGGAAGATTTGGAAGTTATAGAACAAGATATGAAAAATATAGAATCGAGAAATGTAGAAGAGGTATTGGCATTAAAAACAAAACTTGAAGGAATTAAAAAAGTATATAAAGAATATAGTTGAGAAGTCTCAGATTTACAGAATGCAGTAAGAGAATCGGCAGATAAACACAATGAAAAAAATTCGACTCCAACAACATATGATCTTTTAAAAAATAGTAATAGTGAAACATATAATAGATTGCTGAAAATAATTTCAGAAAATCCAGATAAATTTAAAGATTTAAAAGATGATAAATGAAATAAGTTAGAAACACCAGATGCTAAACTCGAGCATATTTTTAATAAGATTCGTGAAAATATAACTATCCTTGTGGGGAAAAAAATATGAGAATCAGAAAAAGCAAAGGACGTTATAAAAAATACAATTGCTCCAGCATTTGAATGGAGCCTAATGGAAACTCTTCGTCGTGAGTGAAATGAAAGTAATGTGGGTATGTTAGAATGAATTGATAAAATTTCTTGGAATAATCTTAATAAATTATTTGATTCTGTAAAATGATTCTCCGAAAACTACGAAAAATACTTTGTGGATTTTAGAAAATGGATGAATGCTGTGGATTATTTATCAGTAAATGATTGGGTTCTGAAAGATCCAAATAAATCTGAGGTTTTGAGTAATCCATTAAAATTTCAAGAATATATGAATGATTCTAGATTTGAAGATCCTAAATTTTCACCTTATAAAATAATAAATGGGAATATATTCAAGATAGATGGAAATGGAGATTTTAAATATGGTATAACTTCGGATGAACAACAGCAAGTATTATCAAAAATATGAAGTATTCAAGTAGTAAATAACCCAGAAACGACATCATTAATTGTTGGTTTGCTAGATAAATCACCTGGATTTTTAGAGGCTACAGCTTGATTGCAAGAGACTGGAAAACATTTATTAGATTTTGTAGATTCAATAAATCCTGTGACAAAAATATTCGGTATAGATATTTTTAAAGAAATTAAATCAAAAGAAACAAGCTTAGCTTTTAAAGCATTAGATTTTGTATGTAAACTGATATGAATTACTTGATGATTAGAGTGAATAATAAAAAAGTGGCGTATGGATAGGATGAATCTCACTGATGAAAAAAATGACAATATAAGAGAAATATTAGAAGAATATAAAAAATCAGGAACAAAAAATGAATCTTTGAGTATAGTAGATGAAAATTCATGTAAAACAGCGTTAGAAAAATTTGCAGTTACAGAACAAGAACCATCAACCACAACGTGAGATTTCTTACGTGATAGTATAGCTAATAATATGAATATATCTTTAGTTTCACCAGTTGTAATACAACAGACTTTGTGAGAGCCATATCTACAAAAACAAATAATTAAAGAAAACTGAATAACTAGAGAAACATATGTAGTTGATGAATCAAAATTTGATGAAAAAAATAAAAAAGACTTAGCCCACAAACACTTAGAAAATATGAAAGCACATTTGGAGAAATACAATGAAAATGATTTATCAGAATTTTATACAAATATTAGTTCTACAGAAGATCTTGCATCATGTATTATTGCATCATTATATGTAGATAAGAATGATGTAATTGAATGAGTGGAAGCAAAAGTATTTCTTCCAGAAAATTATGGATCTGTGCATCTAAATTGAACGGTAGAAGCTGATACATCATGAGAAGTATCTGAATATCAATTATCTTCATGAGAATACCCATTTAAAGACGTGCATCCATATAAGAATATAGGTGCCTATGACCTAAGAAACGTAAAAATGACACCCCTATTAGATTACAGAGATTTGGTCAAATGACACGAGGGTAGTGTTACATTGAACTGAGAAAATATTATAAACAAATGAAATGAGTATCCTACTAATGATACAACTTGAAATAAAAACAATAATCCATGTGATATTTCACATAGTGATTCAGATATTTGATATCAAGATTCAATTGAAGTAGCAGATTGACAGAGTTTGGCAAAATATGATACTCCTGTTCATGGTATAGCATCTGCTATGCGTTTATTAAAAAATAAATATTCAAATAAATCCGTAACAGAGATAAATGTTTGATGATATCAATGATATTATAAACCTAATGAAGAAATATGATTGTCCGCACTCAGAATTAAGTGGATTACAGATCAATGTAATGCATTATGAATTTGACCACATCAAATGTTGAATCTTGATGATCCAACCACACTTAAATCCTTTGTTGCACAAATTGCTGTACTGGAAACAGGTACACATATAGGTCAACAATTACTAGATGAGGCTTATAATCTAGCTTTTGCATAAAAAATCAATATTTATAATAAATAAAAAAACTGATTTAATTCAGTCAGTTTTTTATAAAATTAGTTATGCAAATAATCTTACAGCAACGTTTACTATAATATAAGCAAGTAAACAAATTGCAATTCAAATAACAGATTGTCATAGTGCTTTGGTTGCAGCACTAGTTTGCTTTTCATCACCACGAGCTGTAATAAGCTTATATCCATTAACTACCATAAAAAGAAAACAGACGAATCAAATTGCAAATCGTAGATATCCATTTACAAAACTAATGATATTAAATATAGAACGAGATCAGTCAATTTGTGTCATGGAAACTTTGGCATCTGATCCTAATCTTCATTTTAATGTCCAAGCTGTTACAGCAAAAACTCTTGGCATAAATACTGATAATAAGATAATTCATAAACTAATTATTTTTTTGTTGTTCATAATACACTATACTCAACTAAAAATATTTAATACATTTTAAAAATTCAAATGATTTCAAAAACTTTATTTATTCTTCTAAAATTTTATTATCAGTCATATAATTATTTTCTGGATCCAATTCTTTATCTAACGTTGCTGGAATAGATTGTATCAAAGTAATAATTACCACACTAAATAATGCTACCAATATTCATACCACAATATAAGCAATATTTTTGGTTAAGTCCTTTGCTTCTTTTCATTGTCATGTCTCTATTATATATTTCATTCAATTATATAATATCATAGTAACAGATAATGCAATTACAAGAGATAGTAATAATCTCGTTACTTTTACGACCATTGATGGTTGCTTTCCCACATTTATCTGGACTAAATGGTGTTGCCAATTACATTGGTCTTCATTATCTTTTTCCTTATCATAAACTCTACATTCTTCTGGACATGGACCATTATGACATAAAAGAACACCATTCTCATCCTTTATTACTTCTTTTTTAAACTTTATATTCATTTCGAGTGATCATTCCAAAACTTCATTTCAAACAGTGTTAGTGTTCTCTCATACATTAAAAGTGGTTCCCTCCAAATATGATGGATAAAATATTTGTCGTAATAAATCGTCAGCAGCGTTACATGTCCATCATAAAAAAGATATCAATATGAAAAGCGTCATAAATCAAACAATAATTTTATTTCTAATTCACTGTAACACATACATTTTTTAAATTTGATCAAGTAAAGCATCGGCTTCTACTTCTTCTTGTTGGCGAGAGGCTTGTTCAGATTTTCTAACTTCATCCTGCTTTTGTTGATATGCTCCAGAGGCATAAGTCTCTTCATATTTTTTCTTGATCTCTTCTTGTCTAGCTTGGTATTTTGCTTCAATTTCTGCTAACTTTTGCTTTTCTCTAGTCAAAATATCTCTAAGTTTGTCAATCTGTTCTTGGTTCATTATAGAGTATAAATCGAACCAACTTTGTTTTTCTTTTGGATCACTAATTGATTTACTTTCCAATACCAAAACAACTAAATCTGTATTATTAATCAGCATATCATCTGGGATATTATAATTAAGTGCTACTTCTTGTAAATGTTCGGGTAGAAGTTTAATATATTCTTGGGAAGTCATATTTAGATAAATTATCTGATAAAATAGTATAATCTATGCAATTTTTTTTAGAATATCATCAGCTTCAGCTTCTTCTTTTTTATGATATTCATCTGATTTTTTTACAATCAATGTGGATTTTCTCATATTTTTTATCATTTTACGCTTTTGTTCATTAGTTAATCTCTTAGGTCTTCAGTTTCATCCATAATATCATTCTTGCATGTTTTTATATTAGGATTTAAACTTGAGAATTAGATTTGCTACTCAATAACCATTCTACATCTTCTTGATTTATGATATCTCTTTCTAGCAATTTCTTAGCATATTGTCTCATAGAGATCATACCGTTTTGTGTTGAAGTTTCAATAATGTTTTGCATCTGATCTACTTCTCTTTTTTTCAAATTGTTTTTAACTGCATTGTTATTTAGCATTAATTCAAAGATTCAGATTCTTCATTGTCCATCTTTTGTTTTTACCAATGTCTGTGACATAATTCCTACTAAACAATCAGCCATTCTTTCTAATACAGAATTTTGCATATCACTAGGATAGAATGATAGGTATCTGTTAATTGTATGAGTGGCTGAATTTGTATGTAAAGTAGAGAATACAAGGTGTCAGGTCTCTGCTAAATTCAATACAGCCTCAGCAGTTTCGCTATTTCTGATTTCTCATACAAAAATTACATCAGGATCTTCTCTAAGTGTAGAACTGATTGCAGAATTAAAAGACCATGTATCGTGCCCAATTTCTCTTTGAGAAACTAATGATTTTTGGGGGTGAAATACATATTCGATAGGATCCTCAATTGTGATAATCTTATATGGTTTTTCTTTGTTTATCAATTCCAACATAGCCACAATTGAAGTAGATTTACCTCATCATGTAGGTCCTGTTACGAGAAATAGTCATTTCGGAGCAGCAATTACATTTTTTTTGATAGATTCCGAAATGTTTTGAAACATAATTCATTCTAGTTGTCTTGGAGTGCTATTAATTTTCCTCATCACAACGTTGATTCTTCATGTGCTAAGGTAAGCATTTACTCTGTATGCTGTGTCATCCTTTGATACATAAGCAAAATCTGCTTCCTTATCCACTAGAAATTTATCATATCTTTGTGGATTATTCTTGAAGAGTTGTTTAAGTAAAATCTCCATATTTTCATCTCAGATTTTTCATAGTTCTTCTTTTCTGATAATTTCACCATTAAGCCTATAGGCAACATATTCGCCAGCTGAAAGGTGTAAATCTGAAATGTTTTGATTGTTAGCAATGAGCTTTAAAATGGACTCAATGTCTAATCAAATTCCTTGCATGGTAATTGGAATAAAGAATAAATTATTAAATATTTCCCCGTTCAATTATAATCAAAAAATATTTTCTGTCAAAAAAATGGGGACTTTTTTTATGATTGAAGTGAATAAATTTAAAATTTTAAAATTAATGAAAAATACTGACTAAAAATTTATATAGTGTATAAATATTATTTTGAAAGATTATCTATTATTTTTTGTCACATAGCTTTATATCATCTGTTGCTTGGGTGCGTATTGTTAGGTTTATCATACCAGACATCACCAACATCAATTTTAGCATAATCTAATACAGGCCATCCTTTATTTTTTCATAATTGTCTAATCTTTTCGTTAAATTCTTTTAAAGGATATATCCTTTTATTCTCACGTGAAAAACTATGTTCTTCCCTCATTTCTCATATACATGTACAAAGTACGGGTTGAACAGGGTTATCAGGAATGTTTTTTAGATATTCTCATATGGTTTTAATATCATTATATGCATTATCTACTGCTCTTTGGCTAATAGCAGCTTCGTTTCAACCAAAATATAGGACAAAACTCTTTATTCATTTTTCTCTACAGTATTCTTTTAATTTATTTTCATCTAATTTACCTTTTTGTCATTTTTGCCAGTATCGTTGTTGATTTCTTGTGGTTGCTCTTTTTATTCACGACATATTCACAAAAATCTTATTATCAAAAGCTTCTCCACTAAATCAAACCATCATTGATGAACCTATTCATCAAACTTGGTCTGGTTTTGTAGCTTCTAATTTGGGTCATTGTAATATATCCGAATTCTGTATGAATTCTTCTCTGTTTTGAAGATAATAATCACGACCTTCTTTAAACTTTGGTTGTACGACTTTATGCTCCTCTGGAAATGGATTTGGTCACATTTGTTGCTTGGCTTTTTTACGAGATTGTATAGAAGTAGGATTTCATAAAATATTTAAAATCTCTTTAATTGTTTCTTTTCATGGAATTCAATCGGGTTTTAATCAACATTGCTTTTGAAAAATCATAACAGTTTTTCTCATACCACTTCATGTATTTCATAATAGTCAATCAATTACACCTACATCATAATCTTGAGATTCTAAAGCAATCTGTACGGCCATTATAATTGCAGGATTAAGTTTCAAAATTTCTTTTTCTACACAAGATTGTAAATATTGTTTTACTAAATCCATGTTGTAAATTACGGTATCTCCTTTTTTTTCAAAAAACTTTTCAGTCGTTATACTATTTCCGCTGATTTCTAATTGTAAATTGTTCAGCTCTGCTTGAATCTTTTCTATTTCCGACCAAGAAACGTTATCCACGTGAGATTCATATGTTCCTCCATTTTTTTCTATTACATAGTTCATTTCTTTATCTGCATTATAAAGCAATTAATATACCCATATTGGTAAATATTATAATCAAAAAATATTTTCTGTCAAAATACTTGGGACTTTTTTAATAAAATAAAGAAAAGTTTAAAAAAAGTTTAAATGAAAAATTTTTTCTTTGTTGAATTATGTATAAAAATTTTTATAATAAAATATATAGTGTAAAATTAATAATAGTAAAATAGAAAACTGATAAATTGGTTTTTATAAGGATAACATAGATAAAATATATATGGTTTTTGATAAAATTTGATGATTCACCAAAAAAATATATAAAGGATTTAAAAATGAAATAAAAAAGAGTCCATTATATTGAAGAACATTACTTATGCTCTTGTTTTTGTCATTAATTATTAAATGAATAATAATTTATTTCTCTTACAAAAATCTAAATCCTTGGGAAAATGTAGTATCATACTTGGCAAGTGATATAATTGTAATATTTATAGCACAAATATTGATAGCTATAAATTATTGGATAAAAAAACGTAGTTGGAGATTGATTAATGATTTTATTGTGTTTTTGTTGTTGGTACTCTACATTATAGACATGTTTACTATATTCGTCTTTCATAGTAGGGTATCTGTAATGGAGGCTTTTTCTCTGTGAAGTAATGGTTCTTCAGGATTTGATTGACTTATCAGACTATGGATTTCAATATTTATAATTACTTGAATTCTGGTCTTTATTCTAGTTCAGACTAAATTTTCGCATTTTCAAAAATCATGAAGGAATATGCTTATAGTATTTTCCATATGCTCAATTTTATATGCATTATTCTATGCTATAATCGGTTTTGAATACATTAATATTAACTATGTAGAGAATATTCTTTCATTGAATATGGAAACAATCAAAAAAAACGATTTATCACTAGAAAATCAAGAATCTGAAGTAGAAATAAAAAAATGATATACAATTGAAAGTGTCCAATGAGAATGAAAAGATTTAAACATTATATTGGTCTTCGCTGAATCAATATCAGCGATAGATTCAGCAAATGTAGGTTGAAATGATAAAATGCCATGATTCGATTCAATTCAAAAAAATTGAGTTACTTTTACAAACTTTGTCACCAACTGAACCACTTCAGATACTGCACATATTTCCACTTTATTATGAGTAGTTCCATTGATAAACATGAGAATGTGAAATACTCCATATAGTGGATATAAACTTAAAATGAAAGCACTGCCAGATTTTTTGAATGATGAATGATATATGACTACATTTATTAGTACGGCAAGTCTAAATTTTTTGAAACAGAGAACCTTCCTTTCATGAGCGTGATTCCAAAAAATTATTTGAGAAGAAGAATTCCAAAAAAATAAGAAATATACTTTTGATTCGGCTCCAGATGAAGAATTGTATGATAGGACATTACAAGAAGTGAAAGCTCAGACTGGTAAATATTTTATCGGCCTACAAACTATATCATTTCATAAACCATATAATACTCCAAAATGAAATACAGAAGAATCTGCACTCAAATACTCTGATGAAGAATTATATAAATTTTATGAATGACTCAAAGAAATCTGATTCTTTGATAACTGAATATTGGTAATTGTGTGAGATCATAGAAAAATGAATGCAGTAGAGGAAAATGAGCCACAAATATTTGGACCAAATTGGTATACAAAATCTGTGGCTACTATTGTATGATCATGAATTCAAGCATGAACAATAAATCCAGAAATAATTCAACATGCAGATATCTATAATTCTATAAAGAGACTCGTTTGACACTGAGAAGTAGAAGTGGATAGTGTATATAATGATGCATTCACACAAGAAACCAATAGAAGTCGATGAATTACAAATTCAGAATTTTACGAAAATAATAGATATACTGTTTCATCATATAGTTGAGATATATTTTTATTCAGGAACCTATCAAATTTACCCAAAGATAGTTCAATCTATGATTATTTTTCATCATATGTAGCATTTGAATTTGGTGATGATGAGTATGATGAAAATGAAAAAACTGTAGAAAAAGAAGATAAAATGAAATTTATATGACATAGGGGAGCTATTGAAAATTCTCCAGAAAATACACTTGAATCATTCTTAGCAGCGAATGAGATGTGAGCAGATGGAATTGAATTTGATGTTTCTTATACAAAAGATTTGGAAAATGTAGTTGTACATGGTGATTTGCTTTATGCATCCAATTGTAATAAGCAAAAAATCTGAGATTTGAATTTTGATTGGATTCAAAAAAATTGTACAATTAAAAATTGAGAGAAATATATGAAATTGCAAAAGATGTTGGAACTTATAGATTGATTGTTTGATTATTATTTCCTAGAAATAAAGGTTTATGATGAGAAACTTTGAGCTCAACAAGCTCTAGAAGCTATTCAGACAGTAAAAGATTTGAACATGCAGGATAGAGTGATATTTATCAGTTATTCTGATGCTGCTAGAGAGGTATTAAATTCAGATCCTGACATAATATTTGGTTGGGATACTTTTGATATGAATGATTTAGATTTTATATGAGAAAATAATAGTAAATATTTTTTGGCTCCATACGATATGCTGAATGCTGAAATAGTTGAAAAAGCTAAATCTTTATGAAAAGAAGTTGTTACTTATACAGTAAATGAGACTTGAGATTTTCAAAAAATGAAAGATTTGTGAGTAAATATGGTAATGTCAGATAGGGTAAATTTGCTTCAAGAATATGAAAATTTGCTTGAAGAATATGAAGATTCTTTTGTAGAAGATGATTCAATTTGGGAAAAATCTGAATGAATTAATCTAAGAAAATCTGCAAATTTGTAATTTAAATCAAATTTTGCCTTCAAATTTATACTTATAACATAATAGTGGTACCAAAATTTGAGATATTTTTTGCAAATTAAAATTTTATATAAAAAAGTCCCAGATTTTTTGCATTTATTTGGTATTTTGAATATAATATTAAAGTAATTTACAAATATTATTGAATCAAAATGCCTGATGAAAATTCAAATTGATGAGTTCAAAGTAATCAATCTACAGCTCAAAATCAATCCTGAAATGATTTTGTTTTGGATTTTTGAGATGAAGAAAAACAGGATGAAATAATTTCGCAAGAAAATCAAGAATCTATAGAAGAAGAAAATCTGACAGAAAATCCAAGTCAAGATGCAGAATTTAATGTGGATATTAATTCAGAAGCTTCAATAGAAGAAAATTCTATAAATTCAGAAAGTGAAACTGAAACAGGAGTAGAAGAAGAAAAAGATTCTCAAGATGAAACTTTTGATATTTCATTTGATACAGATTCTGATAATGAAGAAAATAAAGATAATACAGAAGAAAATTGAGAGAATGACTCTCAATCTCCAATGGATGATAATGAAAGTGTAGAAAAATCAGATGAAGAACCTCTAAAATTTGATAATGAATCTTCAGAATGAAATATAGACCAACCATTAGAATTTACATTTGATGATAATACGGTAGAAAATGATAAACCAACAGAAGAAAATAAATTAGAGGATGATTTTTCTGATTCAGAAGAATTAAATCAAAATCCAGATGAAAATGTTGAAGACTGAGATAATAATTTATTCAAAGAAGATGATAAAATTAGTGCAGATGAAAATATTAATTCTGAAGAAGATAATAACATTTATGTAGAAGATAAAGTAGATGAAAAATCTAATTCTGAAGAAGAGAATCTGAATTCTGAAGATTTATTTGAAGAAAATGATGAAGATTTAAATACAAATTCTGATGAAACTACTGAAAATCTTGAAGACAATATAGTAACAGATGAAGAAAATATAGAAGAAAAAGACATAGATGTTGGTGAAGAAAATGAGACTCAAAATGAAGAATTTACCCCAGATGATTCTGAGTTGAATAATACAGAAGAAAATAATTGAATTGTCTTAGACTTTGATAATGAACCTTCTGAAGATGTAGAACAAACTGTTACATGAGAAGCAGATAATCAAGAAAATATTTCAGATTCAGAAGAAGAAAAAATCGTAGACGATGAAAATATAGAAGATAATTCAGATGAAAGTATACAATTCAATTTCGCGGAAGATAATTTAGAAGATGATGAAAATGAAGAAATAAGCGATGTAAATAATAATACCGAAAATATGGTAGAAGAAAACCAATCAGAATCAGATTTTGTGGTTGATTTTAACTCAGAAGATAATTTACAAAATAATATAGAAGATAACTCAGAAGATAATTCACAAGATAGTTTATCTGGAAATGAGGAACAAGAACCTCAAATTCAGCCAGACATTCAAACTTTTGAACAAGAACAAGATACATTTGAATGACAAGAATCTTCTCAAAATGTAGAATCAGAAATTAAACAACCAGAAATTTCAGATTTATTATGAGATGAATCAATAAATATTCCAAGTAATGAACAAAACAATCAACTACCGGATGATAGTGAATCTCAGTCATCTGATTTTACGTTATCTCCATCGGAAGATAATAAATTTGAAGCTACAGTAGATAATAACACACAGTCATGAGAAATTCCAATTAATAATGAAAATAATAATACAACAATACAAGAAAATTCAGAATTACAGCAGAATGCCCCTACAGTGCAACCTGAAAACAATATAAGCTCTGAAATAAATGAGCAGTCATTTCCTCAATTCCAATTGGATACAGATATTGTAAATAATCAAAATAGTCCACAAAATAATGTAAATGAAACAGCAAATAATCAATCAGAAACTCTAGAAATGAAATCTACATTGTCATTAGACCA
>JAEEGL010216291.1_pt1 | contig 11410 bp, 13 predicted proteins | sample 9134231 | NCBI WGS metagenome assembly JAEEGL01 (sample SAMN16246548, study PRJNA631951) | gut metagenome | biome: gut microbiome; feature: rumen; material: fiber-attached | host: Bos | place: Iran: Karaj | collected 2018-10
GACACTAGTTAATCACGATAATTCGTCAGAAACATGTGGGGGAATAACCCTTGGCCCGTTTATAAATGGTCAGAATCTTAACACTGATTCCAATGATACAGTATTCTTTCATGAATATGGGCATACACGACAGAGCCAAATGATAGGTCCATTATATCTCCCTATTGTTGGATTTCCTAGTTTAATTGGTTCAGTCTTTGACGATTGGGGAAGGCATGATCATGATCGAGAGTATTATGAAGTTTGGGCAAATCAGACCTCCTATAATTATCATAACCGGCATAAACTATATGGAGTAACAGAAGCCTGGGACGATGAGATTAACCCCAGAATCCAGCATTCTGATTGGTATTTATATATGACATTGGGTCTTTATTTAATCGAACCTGCCATCTTTTCTCATATTCTGGCTTCCCCTCTTCTTTCGCCATTAGCACCTCTTTTATCAACTGCATTTGTTTTATGAAATCGCGACATTTAGTTCTCGTTATCCTTAGTCTCTGTTTTGTATTACACGGTTGCGAGTATCTTGCAGAGTCGTGGGAGGGGCTACGTATTCATAATGATTCCGAGGTGGATTGTTTATTCATCCTGGATAAAACGCCAACGGGAGATACACCATCCATCGGTAGCAGTGTCCTGTTTCTCAAGAAGCATGATTCGGATTGTTTCTTGACTTCTCGTTCTTGGAAACGGGTATTAGGGGACGAAACAGACCTCTTTATCATTCAGAATAATGGCTCCTTTAGCCAAAGACATGGAACGGTGTCAGAACAGTTTCTCTCTAAAATCGATGAGTCCTCTATCCTTGGAAAATATGAACTGACGAAAACAGATATTATTGATAAGCTGAGGCAAAATATATATTTCCCACCTTCATCTGAAATGAAGAATATCAAAATGAATCCGCCTTACGAAACTCTAAGATTGCATTGATTTTCATTCCATTATTATTAAGGATGATATAAATTTGAAAGAGCGAAGGAGCCCTTTGAATAGCGTAAAACGAATAAAGATGAGACAACACTTCATTAACTCTGTATTTGTATTATTATTAATCCTTTCCTGTAAATCGGGAGACACACTCGAGCTCATCGAACAAACCGAGGCGACTCCTCTGCTCGGAATTGAATCCAACATCTATCTTCATGTCGGTGACAAGGAAACCCTTACGCTGGCATATACCGGCCGGGAACACACCTGGTCCATCGACAAACCTGAAATTGCTTCCGTGGACCAGTCGGGTAATCTCGTCGGGAAGGCTCTGGGAGACGCCATTGTCACAGTTACTTACAAAGGAATAAGCGATGTGGTTACTAGTCATGTCCATGTTGTGCCTAATGATTATCTCTCTTTCCGGATGGCCTGTGTTCCTACGGTATGGGTCGAAGGCGGGACTTTCGTCAAAGGGCACGCGGATTATGAGACCAATCCCCTTGAAGAAGTAACTGTCCCTTCATTCCGGATGGCTGTCTATAAGATGACGAGAGATGTCATCTCAAACGGATTGGCTTATCAAATGAACAATCTTCCCGACGAAGGTGTTCCCGTCACGATGACGTACTCACAGGCGCGGGAAATCATACAACTGGCCAGCCAAAAGACAGGGATGAAATGCCGGTTCCCGACCGATGCGGAATGGGAATGGGCAGCCCGTGGTGGTAGGCTCTCCAAGGGTTACCGCTATGCCGGAAGCGACAACGAAGCAGACCTGGACCAGGGTTCTTTCGGATATCGGGTTGGTACGAAGATACCCAACGAACTCGGGCTGTACGACATGTGTTACGGACCGGCCGAGTGGATTGCTGAGGATCGGCAGGCAGGAGCATCGAACACAAAGGTCTTCGAGCCATGGGTCCGGAATACATCGGCATTGAAAACCGGGACGCTCCGACTGGTTTTCGAGCCATAGTCAATTATTACTAAGTGAAGGCTCCGATTTTTGAGTCTGATTAAAGATTATTAACGACAAAAGTCTTTTTTCCGATGAGACAAAAGGAGTTCTTGTCAACATTGATAGTGCTGACCATCCTTGGCTCCACGCCCAGTCCCCCTCGGGTACCCTCCGAGACGTTCGGCCGTTCGGGGCGCATGCACTGGAGATGTTGCCGGCAGGCGAGCCTGGGGTGGAGGTGGTCTCCAACCCCGCTGCTGCGACCCGGAACTAGCTCTGCATTGGGACGGACTCGGGGTGGAAACGGTCGATTACCCATCTACCAACCGCTTGTTATTAGGGCTTGCTATTGGGTTTTATTATTATTTATTTTTTCTCCCAATGACTTTTTTCTCGGAGAAAAACATTACTTTTGAATGTGTAATCTCAAATAAGATTTGTATGGATTATAAGAAACCAATTGTTCTGGCGAAAAGCCGGACTCAGATGGCAGATTGTAGCCGAAAAGGCCCCTGCGGTAGACCCTCATGCTCAACCAAACCTTCAGGTAAGCATTAGTTTCTTGAGCGGTAGCCTTAGGAGCTACCGCTTTTTGCTATGTATTTCAGTAGACTACCATATATCTTGTATCGAGATTACCCGGATTTTGGATATCTTACAGATAACCGTAGCTTTGGGTATGATACTGCTTCGAAGAGTTGTCTTAAAACAGGTGACAGGATTCTTTCCAAGACAGGAAGCGTCTTTTATTCTGTATTAACTGAAAAAGCACAATCAACACTCGAGATAGCTGAACAATTGCTGCCTTTGTTTCATGGTGTAACCTTGAGCGAGCTTGAGCGAGATGCAAAGGAATTCTTTCTTGAACTATCAGGAGACGGCTTTGTCAGATGCGGAAAGGATGTTGATTCCTTACCTTCTACTAAGTTCTTCTCTTATACAAACATGAGTCCTTATGAGTTGACGAGTGTCAATGATAGCTTTGATAATACCGCGTTTAGTGTAAACTGGGGTTCTGATTACCATCTGTCACGGATTCATGTTGATGTTTCTGGCTTATGTAATGAGCATTGTGTCCATTGTTATATTCCTGACAAGTTTAGGAACAGGACAATGCCTAAAGAGCTTTTTCAAGTTATTCTTGATCAGAGTAAGGCGAGCCGGGTTTTGAATATGACAATCAGTGGCGGAGAACCGATGCTCAATCCGAGTTTGTTGGACTTTATCCAGGAATGTCGGGATAACAATTTCTCCATTAATCTTCTATCTAATCTCACGTTACTTACGGATGAAATGGTTCATGAGTTTGAGAAGACACCTTTATTGAGTATCCAGACTTCACTTTATTCGATGTCCGAAGAGATACACGATTCCATCACCCAATCACGTGGCAGTTTCATCAAGACTAAAAGAGCGATTGAAATGCTGCATCAATACAACATACCGATGCAGATTAATTGCCCCATTATGAAACAAAACAAAGATACATATCAAGACGTTTTAGACTGGGCTAAGTCTATGAACATTGAATCCAGCAGTGATTATATGCTATTTGGCAGATTTGATGGATCATGCAAGAATCTACAATGCAGGCTTGGACTTTCGGACATTGAGTCGATCATCTACAAAGAGAGAAAAAGTGATAAGGTGAATACGGAGAAACATGCCCCAGGCGCATCCATTTGTCCAGTGCTTACAAACTCAATATGTATTTCACATACCGGGGATATCTATCCTTGCGAAGGATGGCAATCATATGTGCTTGGCAATATTAGAACATCGTCTCTTTCAAAGATTTGGGACGAATCGCCCGATGTCCAGAAATTAAGAGCATTGACTTATGATGATTTCCCCAAGTGTCGCTCTTGTGATAAGAAGGATTACTGCTCTATCTGTTTGATTAGAAATGTCAATGAGAGTAAACGATTGGACTACAAGGATGTAAATCCCTATTTTTGCGAGGTGGCGCGTATTAAGAAAAGGATGGCGAAAATTTGCGGTAGATGATGTGACATTTTACTCCAAATCTCATTTCTTTTAGATTTGTTTGAATACTAGCTTTTTTATATGCTTGAGTTGTGATGAAAAGCTAATCTAGTTCTGCAAGATGACAGTGGGGATATCAGAAGGAGAAGCGGTATTCAGCCAATCGGTATATTGCCAAAAGGTCCGGGATAAGTTGGCCCTGAATCGGAGTCCTCGGAAGGGGGCTCCAGGTTGATAACAGACGCGAAATCCGAGCGATGAAGTCCGGATCAAGCGACAAGAAGTATAAATGACGAGTTGGAAACGGAAGAGAATAAGGGATGAGTCAGAAACTCAATCTGGGGATTATTTGTGATGCCATCAGATTACCGTAGATTGTTGTTAGTCTAAGACTCTATTATATCTCGCAATCCTCTCGTTGACAATTCTCAAGTAATACCTTTTCATTTTAACGCTCAGATAACTGCGCCCAACAAGTGCAACAGCCGATTTAGGCAATAACATGTATTTGTCCAAGATTCTGTCAACACGGGATGCCACTAAACCGATTCGCTCGCCGAACCGCTCGAAATCACGACGACATGGATGCCCCGTTTTGATGTACACGTCGCTCTTCTCGATGTTCGGGGAAAGCCCTCCATCCAAACCGAGGTCGTCTCCCAGAACATGTAAACTGGTGTTCATGAGATCGTATGCCGGAGCAAGACGATAGTCCTGTCCCTGAAGGATTAGGGAAAAGTTCTTCAGATGGTCATCTCCGTTAGCGTAGATATAGTTGAATACGACAAGTTCGAAGAACCTTTCCATATCGACCATCCACGCGGAGACGTTCTTCCTGATAGCTAAAGCGATATCCTCATAGCAACCCCTGTACTTGAAGTCCTGCCCATCGTTCTGCTCATTCCTTCCTATAATTGATGCGAAGTCTTCCATCAACATTTTTGTGCCGTCGGGGAGGACATCAAAGCGTTTGGTGATATATACTATCCTGCCTTTTGGAGTAAAACACAGTCCGTTTGCAGCTGTTTTGATTCCATACACTTGTGATGCGATTTGCATAGTCAGGTGCTCATTGGCAGGAATCTGCTTGCGCTCCCGAAGGGTTTCATCACATGGTGCGGGCTTCAAGATATAGGTGGATTGCTCTTTATCTCTCGCTATCCGAATACGGCCCTTCTCAATCACGGCTGGGAACTTCTCCTGGACACCAGACACAGATATCCTGTGCATGGCTTCAATCATAAGCTGTTTGTCACGGACTCCGTCAAACTCGAAATCCAGACAAGGACTCACCTTGTGGCCGCCAAAAAGTGCTCTGGCCGCTTTAGGACTATATGTGGTAAATCCTTCGTCAAGACAGGAAGGACAATGCTTAATATCAATCATTTGGAAACCGTTTCAATATGCACCCCACCGATGAAATCTTTCCCTGCCATGGCGGCAAGTAGTCCAAAGAAGTCTCTTTCGTCAACTCTGGATGTCCGGCAAATGACCTTCCGGTTTGCCCCTTCCGGCAACATATTCATGAAAAAAGGGAAGAGCGTAGGGGACTCATAGGATTCTTGTTTCTTGGATAATGTCACGGAGATAGAAGGACTGCATGATGTCAGATAGGCCTCATCATAACGAAAACGATAACTCTGGCCAGGAATCTGTTCTGTCAGCGCCCCGGCTTTCCGTTTGTTCACATATACATCCAGTTGTCTCATAAGCATAAAGATCAGACCGTCTCACGGACTTGGAATATCATCTCCATTCCCAGTACCTCAAGTATCTTGGATACTGTTGCCAAGGACGGATTCCCCTGACCGCGTTCAATGTCTTTAATGGTCGACAAACCAATACCAGCCATCTCGGCAAGATCTTGCTGAGACAAGGAAAGGGTTTTCCGCCGACTTTTCATTACTTCTTGAAGAGCCATAAGACCAATATAATATACTTTCGGCTCAAAGATATGGATTAATACTTAGAAATGCAAGAGAAAGTCCGATAAAGTGTATTTTTTATTCTTGCTATGAAAGATATAAGGCTTTATACAAAGAAAAGTGTACTATGTTGGACAGTATCTTTAATGTAATTGTTGCAGAGTGGGAAACTGGAGGACTATTTCATGAAGAAAACCCGCGAAGGAGTTGAAAATATAGCCTTTAATGTGCGTTTATCGAATATTTTACTAATTTTGTATAACGATGTTTCGTGCGTAGTATAAGTACGATATTCGGCCGGCTACTGAGTTCTTGGATAGGAAAACTAGGTGGGCCATTTTGTCCCTGGCTTTGATGGATTGAAGCGAGGAATGGATATTTATGTTTGGAGAATAATCGATTTTGCCTTTCCTTATTTTCTACCCGATCGTTGAGTGTTTTTTCCTCTGGGAGAGGGGTTTAGGTGAAAGTGATTAAGTCCGCAATGATATGAGGGCCCCACAAATCATATATCTCGTCACAAGCAATAATGATTCCCAATAACTATTTTTACGAGCTTTTAGTTCTGTTCTGTCTCGGACGGTCTTGTTTATGGCATTTAGTTTCACTCCGTTTTAGAGTTAGTGGACCTTTCACGGTGAGGAATTGGCCTGTTGACCGAAACATCGAGAACGCAGGAACATTCATTCCCATCGGCCATGTGCTGGGATGTGCTTTCGGCAAGATTGGGAAAGGAGTTGCTGTCTGTCAGTGGGGTCTGGGTGTTAGTAGAGGTACTGTTGATTATGTTGAGGCAGGGATTCATGGAGATTGATGTGTGGAAGAGTGTGGTGGAGCGTATGATGGGGTAAGGGGTGTATGTGGGAATTGCGTACCTGGTTAAGAGCATTTCATAATAGAGAGACATCGATAAAACCGCGTGTTTGTTTGAACAAGATTCTGAGTAATGAATAGGAACGAATTTGCACAAAGGCTCTTAACTGTTGTCATTCCTGAGGGGACACCCGTCGAAGATACTTATGAGAAGGTGTTTCCTATCTCGGAAGCCATAATGCAAATGTTGCCCCAGAGCTTGTTTCGTTATCGAGCTTGCAATGAGATGTCAATAGAAGCACTGAAGAATAATCTTATATATGCCGTGTCTGCAGACAAATTCAATGATCCGTATGACACATTGGTTAAATATGATTTGAAGAGAATTGAGGAGATTGTGAACGCTTTCATTAGCTGTGAAGCATTGGGACAATTGAAGGTATGGCTTGCAGCAAGGAATGATTTTCCCGATAGTATCAAAAAGGTCCTACCGAACGACATGGTGAAGTCACTCCGAGAAAAGGTCCTATCTATTGAGGATGTCGAGGCATTTAAGAAGAAGGTTGACGAGAGCCGAGAATGGATGATTTTGTCGATTGAAACCTATTTCCCGTTTTTGGCAGAAATGAGCAAGAGGTTTTCCTCCATTGCCTGTTTCAGCGAAAGCATCCAGTCCGTACTCATGTGGAGCCATTATGCAGACTCTCATAAAGGATTTGCATTGGAATATGATTTCCGGCCTTGGATGAAAACACCCGTCAAGAATGCCGGCTTGTTCCCCGTGATTTATGATGACGAACGACTGGATGTATCGGCCTATATCGGGTGGGCGTTCCTGCACTTCATTGGTGTCCCGGCAGTAAATCCGGACGCTTTGTCTTATATCAAGATCGCTCTTCACAAGTCCACAGATTGGGCGTATGAGAAAGAGTGGCGATTGATTGATCCTTCTCCGAGAGACATCTTTAATGACGAGGCTAAGGCTATTGAATATAAGCCGGTTGCGATTTATTATGGACAGCAGATAAGTCGGGAGAATAAGGAAGCTCTACATGAGATTGCAAGCAAGAAAGGGCTTAGGGAGTACGAGATGTTTATTGATTATACAGAAGGAGGGTACGGGATGAGATGGAGGGTGTATTCGGTGGAATTTAAGAAAGAATGACAAGAGGACTTATCTTGGCGGCCACCTTGAAAACCCCTCTTGTCTTTAAAATACATTGAGATTGTTACTTGTTTCGGTGTTTGACAGGCCCGACTTTCACTTTCTCAACGACAGTTGTGCTCGGACGACGATTGGCTTCCTCGATGGGAATGAAGCGACCAGTCTTAGCGTCTCGACCTTTTTGAACCGTCTTAGACATAGGCGTTATTCGCCTGCTCCTTTCAGGCTAACTGTGAAAGCTTGTCCAGGGCCTTCGGATTAGACATCAGATTCGGACAATCCCTTTTTTTTACTGATCCTTAAGTTCGTCAATACGGCGTTTGAGCACTTTCTGCCATCCGTCCTTATGGATGATGCGGATGAAATCGCGCTCATGTCTTTTCAGAATATCGATGCGGGACATTTGGCTAATCTCTTGCCAGTTGTCGAAAAGAATATAAAGGGCATTGCCATAATCGATATTTTCAAAGGCAACAATGTTCTCACCAAACTTGGCTCCGAAGTAATGTGAGTTCATCCCGCTACCCACGATGTATTCCGTGGGATGCAGGTTAGCCAAGGCATAGGCACGGTGTTCAATTTCACGCTGACGTTGTGGTGACGGGACACGAAGTCGAGAAGTGATGGCAGTAATAGCGCGGTCCATCGTTCCTGGAGGAAAGATTTCCCAGCCAACTGTGGTGATACGAGCAAGCTCATCGTCGGATATGTCGGCGCGGAAGACGTGACAGTCACGGCACTGTTCCTGAAGCAGGTTGATGGCAAAGAAGAGGTCGCGACGGAAGTCGGGATTCTGACGGTCGAGGATGGCTCTTGTCTGCACTCGAATGCGAGCCTGCTTTTCGTCTTGACTGACCAGACTGATGGAGATAGCCCATTCACGAGGCGGCTCAAACAGACGCTGATAGACTTCACGATCAATGACTATGGTATGATAGCCCTTGTCTGGGTCACCGAAGTTGGGAGAGTCGAATGAGAATGTCTTAATGACCTTGGGTAAGTCTTTGAGAATCCTGACAATGCCGTTGCGGTTGCGACGGGCATATATGCCAACCATTTTTTCTGGGTAAATAAAGTAGGGAAATTGTACCGTTCCATCTACCATTTTGATGTCCAGATGGCGGTAAGCACCGCGGGCTATGTCGGTTTTTTGAATGTTGATAATGGCAGCGACGATGACGTGCTGTCCCTGAATGTTGCGAAGTTCCTGCTCGATGTAGTCAGGTATTCTTCTGAAATGTTTGTTTTTTCTCAAAGCTTGTAGAATTAATGTTGTTTCACCTTATTATTTCTTTTACCCATATACTAAAACCGTGACAAGACATTTTTCTTCGTTCTAACCTGTCACGATATTGGTAATTAATAGAAGCTCATGACTATGGATGGCGAACAACTGCTAATGATAATTGCACGTAGTAAAGAGGCAAATAGAGAGGAAGCTAGAAAAGCTTTCGAGCTGTTTTGTGGTAGATACGAAAAGGACGCCACCAAGATAGCGATAGCTCTTTGTAGATCATGGCATCGGTCAGAAGATTATGCCTATGCTATAGTGCAGTGTGCATTTGAAAAGGTGTGGTTATATCCTGCATTCGATAAAGGTAAGACACATTTCCAAGATACCGATAAGGCCATTTTGCATTGGCTTCATACTATTCTGCTGCATGAGATGACTCTGTTCTCTCAGAAAGGAAACTGTTCGCACCCTGAGCCTGAAGACCTGCCAATCATTACGGATTCAGGCGTGTTCATTGAGAAGTATCTGGATGAGGATTATTTGCCGGAAGAGCAATTGGAGACTTTAAAGGGAAAGCTGGATGACTTATTTTTAGGTCTCAGTGAGCAGGAGGTGACTATCTATTTGACTTATAAACTGTATTTAAAGGTGAATGACAGGGTGCCCCGTAGCGTTCTAAAGAAACTGAGAACACGATATGGTATTACACAAGACGGAATAAAGCATTGTCGTTTACGTGTTGAACAAAAACTAAAGGAGGTACAGATATGAAAGAGAGTATCATAGATTTGCTACTGAGTAGAACAGGCTATCTGCCTCCTCGTAATGAAAAAGAAATGAAAGCTTTCGAGAGTATATACTCGAGAGTTGAGATAGACGAGTCATTCCATGTGGATGTTGACAAAATTGTAAATGGAGGTTGCCAATATAAGACAAATGTGGTCCCGATGACTAGCACAAGAAGGTTTTCGCAAAATGATCTTCGCCTGGCTGCCCGCAACTTTGGCAACTTGCCAGAGGATGTGATTGAAAAACTGAAAAAACAGCACAAGAACGATGGCGATTAGCACCGGTGGTAAAGTACTGAATCTGGCCAACGAAATAGCTCAAAAATATGAGATACCAATTCCTCTTTTGGACATAGCGGAAGAGGAGCTTATAAAGGTTATTTGCGATGACTATGGAAGTACAACTTTTGACGGATTGACGTGGTTTGACACTGAAACCGATGATTTCTTTATCCATTTGAACACTAACAGGATGAGGAACAACAAACCTGAGTCGGTAAAAGGGCGTTTTACCTTGGCACATGAACTGGGACATTATTTCATCCCGCATCATAGGCAGGGGCTGATTAGTGGTGAACTGAAGCCACACGGTTCTGTTAATTATCTGATAATCCAGAGTGAATGGCAATTGGAACGGGATGCGGTTGCATTTGCTTCAAACTTGCTGATGCCGACTAATTCTGTAAAAGATTTGATCTTGGGGCGACGCTTTGATTTTAGCGTGATAGATGACATGGCGGAGAAGTATAAAGTGAGTAAGTCGGCTGCAGCCTTGAGGTTTGCTGATATCGGGAATGCTCCTATTATGGTTGTATATGCAATGGATGGGAAGATACAATGGGTGAGTAGAAGTGAGGATTTCCCTTTTTGGAGACTTAGATACGGTAATGGAAAAGGCGACAGAGTGCCAGAGAATACCGTTATGGGGACCTACTTCTACGAGCAAGATAATAGCGATTGCAAACAGGAAGAGACGGTTTATGCCGGGGACTGCTTTGATACTCGACGGGAAGAAGATAACGATAGGAAGTTCATTGAATGGTGTATAGAATACCAAAATAAGGCATTTAGCGTGTATTGGGAGAAAGGGTATTGATAGGAGCGAATGAATCAAGAAGATTGGAGGCTTTCGCCAATCGGCTAATTGAAAGGTTAAAAGAGAATACTATTCGCAAAGAAATGCTTTATTATTGGGTGAGAATCTTTAATTCTGTAAGATTAGAGTTTTAATGACTAAATCGGATAGAAATGGAACTGAAATTAAGTCATGTAAACAGAATAAAGTGGAGAACCATAAAGTGGAGAACCCGCTTTAAATTGCCCCCCCCTTGAATCTTTTTTCCTCACATTATAAATGCAGGCTGAAGGGATAAATAACCGATCCAGCCTGCATTCTATTTAGGTTTTTCTCTTTAAGACAAAGGGGCATTCTTGTTGGGACGAGAGGGTCACTTTCAGCGACCCTCATCGACCATCCCGACGGCCGGATGGACGGCTGCTACCACTACCTCAAGGGCGCCTACCACAAAATGGCCGCCCAGAAGTTCGTCGAACTCCTCCGGGAGAACAATTCCTTCCATCGGATCGGCGTCCAGTGACAAAAAA
>JAEEGL011140601.1_pt1 | contig 11410 bp, 4 predicted proteins | sample 9134231 | NCBI WGS metagenome assembly JAEEGL01 (sample SAMN16246548, study PRJNA631951) | gut metagenome | biome: gut microbiome; feature: rumen; material: fiber-attached | host: Bos | place: Iran: Karaj | collected 2018-10
CGTTGCGTCCCGCAAAGATTTGCGTTATACCAATCTCGTTCGATCCTTCGAAACTCCAAAACGAATCGGGCATGACGAGAATCAAGATCGAGACGACGGACGGTCGCGCGCTCTACTTGCCCGCTCAGATTTCTTCTGGAAATTTTGAAGCGCTTGGAAAAACTCAAACGGATAAAAACGCGGTCGTCGCCGAGTTCGACGAGAACGAAGAAAGCCTGACTTGGGTCAGTTCGGCGCCAAAAGTTATTTCCACCGACGATCAGCCGATCGCGACGGCAAACGTCGGCCCCGCTAATAATCAAACCGCCGCTACTCGTCAGCAAAACAACGCGTACCCGCGAAACGTCCCGAATCGCGCTTATCAAAAGAGCCAGCCCAGAGCGCCGTTTTCCTCGCCGTTCAGCCCCTTTGGCCTATTCCAATAGTATCGCGCTGAACACGCAAAGACGCTCCGCTTAACCGAGCGACAACAGAAAAGAACCGAGGCTGACTCCCCCGGTTCTTTTTGTATTTATGAGGCGCCGCAAAAGCGCCGGAACAATTTGACGTCAATCATGAACTACGATATCTACGACGACAGTTTCGACGATCCTATTAATCGGCTCCTCATTGGGCTTAACGACGCGCAACGAAACGCCGTTACGCACAAAGACGGGCCCCTGCTCGTCCTTGCCGGGCCGGGAAGCGGAAAGACGCGCGTCGTAACGTATCGCATCGCCTGGCTTCTTTTAAACGGAGTTCACGACCGACAAATCGCCGCGTTGACGTTCACTAACAAAGCGGCGGACGAAATGAAGCAGCGCCTGGCGAATCTCTCGCCGGGCAATCATGTGTGGCTCGGCACCTTCCACCGATTTTGCGCCGTCTTGCTTCGAAAATACGCAAATTACGTCGGGCTTGAAGAAAACTACGTCATATACGACGCCGAACAAAGCAAAAAACTACTTGAAGAAATCGTTCCCAAATCGTCGTTGCCTAAAGACGTCGACGCGCAAAAAATCGCTTCCGCGATCAGCTGGGCTAAAAACGCGCTGATTTCCGCCGACGAGTATTGCAGCAAAGAAGGCAGCGCGCTGGGGAAAATCGTCGAAGAAGCCTATCCCGCGTATCAATCAGCGCTTAGAAAAGCCAACGCCGTCGATTTTGACGATCTTCTTTTCCATGTCGCCGTCCTCTTGCACGAACAGCCGGATATTCGCGCGGAGCTGGACGATCGTTTTCGATACATACTCGTCGACGAGTATCAGGACACAAACTACGTTCAATACGCGATTGCGCGCGCTCTTTCGCAAGACTACCCTAACCTGGCGGTAACCGGCGACCCCGATCAGTCGATTTACGGATGGCGCGGCGCCAATATTCAGAACATTCTCGATTTCGAGAAAGATTTTGAAGACGCGCGCGTCGTCCTGCTCGAGCAAAACTACCGAAGCGACAAAAGCGTGTTGCGCCTTGCCGACGTCCTGATCAAACACAACGTTCTCAGAAAAGACAAAACCCTTTTTACCAACAACAAAGAGGGGGCGCTGCCAAGAATCGTTCTGTGCGCCGATCAGCAGGAGGAAGCGGAAACAATCGCCGCCGAAATTGCGACCGAAATCGCCGTCGGCAAGCGCAAGCCGCGCGATTACGCGATATTTTATCGCATGAACGCCCTTTCGAGAAATCTCGAATACGCGCTCAGACGCTATAACGTGCCTTTTCAACTTGTCAGAGGTCTGGAATTCTTCAATCGAAAAGAAGTCAAAGATCTTTGCGCCTACTTGCAGCTCGTCTATAATCCAAGCGACTCGATGGCGTTCAAACGCGTCGTCAATCTTCCGGCGCGAGGAATAGGAACCGCGTCGTTAAACCGCCTGTTTGCGCACGCCCGGCAGAACGACGAGCCGTACTTTGAAACGGCGAGAAAACCGGACGAGATTCCCGGCGTTACGGCAAGAGCTCGAAAATCGATTCAAAAATTTGTCGAACTTATCGACAGGCTGAGAAAGTCTATCGACGACGGCGACGATCTTGAAGTCGTGTTAAGCGTGCTAATCAACGAAACGAAATACCTCGATTATTTGAGGCTCTCGGCGGAACCGGAAGAGGCCGAGCAGCGTCTCGCCAATATCCAGGAACTTCTTTCCGTAGTGCGCGAGTTCGACGCGGAATTTGCGATTCTTGAAGAAGAACGACGGGAAAACTCTCTGTTGCCCGACGCGGAAGTCGATCGTCTTGGGCGGTTTTTGGAACAAATCGCTTTGGTCAACGACGTCGATTCCTGGAATTCGGACGACGACCGCGTGTCGCTCATGACTCTTCACGCCGCCAAAGGACTTGAATTCCCCATCGTGTACCTTATCGCGCTCGAAGACGGAGTTCTTCCCCACGAGCGTTCCCTGTACGACAAAAGACAGCTTGAAGAAGAACGAAGACTGCTTTTCGTCGGTTTAACGCGCGCCAAGGAGGAACTGAGGCTCTCGCGTACGCGATTCCGGGAATACAGAGGCAGTTTCTCGCCGTCGACTTCAAGCAGATTCCTCTTCGAATTTCCCAAAGACGGATTTGAAAATTACCAAAACGTCGACGAATGGTTTAACGCGATTCAGACTAAAAATGAAGAAGATCCTGAAGCCAATATCGTCATGCCCAAAATGATCGATCGGCCAAAGGGATTCTTCGACAATCGCGAACGACAATTCGGTCGTTCTTCAAACGCGGACGACGATCCGTTCGAACAAGAAGAAACGCGCGTTCGGCGTTTTTCTCAATACGACTTGCCCTGGAAATCGTTTACAGAAAAAAAGAAAAGAACGTTTCGACGCGAAGAGTCCGATTTCGTCGACGAACCGAGCGTCGACGATTACGACGCCGTAGACGAACAGATCGACGAAGAAGTCTATTACGCCGACGAACCTGAGCAAACGACCGAAGACGCGTACGCCGAGTACTCCGACAAGCCGGGTCGATTTGTCGAAAAATACGGCGAAATGTTCTTTTCAGACGAAGACGAAAAAGTCGTTGATTCCGACTTTGAAATCGACTATCGAGACGAAATCACGTTGCGGCGCAGGCCGCCGAAGAAGCCTCGACGCCCCATTTCTCCCGACGCGGTGTCCCTTGGATCAGAAATCGGGAAGTCGAATGAAGAACAAGACCAAAAGGCTCAAGGAACAATCGATCCGAATTCCGTGAAGGTCAACTCGTTCGTTCGTCACAAAAAATATGGCGTCGGCATAGTGAAAAAAGTGTCGGGACCTTCGTTTGATCGAACCGCCGTCGTTTCGTTCCTGTCCGGAGTCGGCGTCGTCGAGTTGTCGTTAAACGATTCCGAGTTGTCCCTGGTCGGCCCAGGTCGTCGAAATTAAACGCCCCGCGTCGCGATTCTCGCTATTCCCCGGCGAGTTCGCGACGCGTCGACTTGCTTTATACGCGCGCTCAACAGGTTCTTTTCCCTCTAAAACAGGCGTCGCTCCCTTAAATCGGGGGCTTTTTTTCTATTAAAACTGCTCTTGAGCGATTTTCTTTTTTCCCGTACTATTGGCGAGTTATTATCCCGAGCGTTTTTGGGTTTTTAGACGGACGACTACGCGATTATTGACTGTCGCGCAGACGTAACGTCCGGAAATACTTAAAGTTCAAAGGATTGGTCAAAGGCGATAACGCCGCTCGTTTTTGCTCGTTTACGTCCCGCGCGTTTGTGTCGACAGATCAAACGTCGATTCGCGTCGGGACTGAAAAAAAAGAGTTCGGTTATGTTACAAAAACTAAAGACGCGAATGCTGTCAGGTTTTCGTCGGGGTCCGAGTTCCGACGTTAAACGACGTTCCCCCCTCGCCGCGTCGGCTTGGAATTTGATCCTTGTCTTTGGAATAGGCGCGCTCGTCTCCTTCGGAAACGCGCAGGGAGCGCAACGCGTCATTCCTGCAAAAGAGCAAAATTCCGCCGCGAACAACGCGCGAAGCGTCGAAGAACAGACTCGTCCGCTTGCGATTAAAAACGAATCGCGCGTCGGATTGAGTTCTTATTCCAGCGAAGCGCCCGTCCGAGAAAGACCCGTATACGCGACGGAGATTGAAGAACTCCCGTCGGTCTATTCGCAGGCTTTCGGCGAAGTACGCAACGAACGATGCGTGCAAAAGACGTTCGTCACGCCCGTCGACAAAGACGCCGCCCTTGTTGGAACGTTCTTGTTCCGATTGCTTCCGGAAAAACTCCGCGATCAAACTTCCTGGCGTTACAGCGAGAAGAACAATACGGTAACGGTCTACGGTCCGGAAAAGGCGATCGAACTTTGCGAAGAACTCTTGAACAATTTTAGCGAACCGCTTTTCGACGCGTTTCTGGCGTCCGGCGGCTCCGGAAATATTGAGGAAAACGCGGGACTCGCGACCAACGCGACGAATTCGTTAAAGCAGGGTGCGACAAAAGCGGCTCCAAAAAAAGACTACTACGATCCCGACCGAAACGAAATCGTAAAAGTCGCTTACGAAGCGGAAGGCGCCGTCGTGCCCGACAGGCAGGAATACGCCGTCGCGTTTGGAGCGGGAGACGACGAGCAGTCGAACGCGCCAAGACGCGATCTTCAAAGCGCCGCGACAATCTGGGGGCAGTCGGAAGCGCTACAACAGATCTCAAACAACGACGACTCTATTCTCGACGTCGTCGCATATCGGTGTTTGCCGGGCAAAGCGGAAAGCGTCGGACTCCTTTTCCATCAGAGGTTTGCCGATAATCCGTCGATTATGTACAGCGTCGATCCGGCTCGCGGCACGATCATCGTAAACACCAACCGTAAATACCAGCGAGAAGTCGGCGCGTTTCTCGCCTCTCTGCAAACCTATCCGGACGTTCAACGCGCAAACGAACCGGACGCGCGCGTCTCAACTGGCGCAGTCTCCCCTATCGACGGTTATAACTCGGAAATAGCCGCTCCTGGAAAAATCGCGCCTCAGGCGTTTGCCGCGAGTCAATCGAGCGCGGTCGCCGGCCTGTTTGCAGACAGGGTTCAGGGAGAAGAACCCCAGAATCTCTATCTGCCGAAACATCGTATGGTCGAGGAACTCCAGGACGCTCTGTTGCAACTCTTTGGAGATCGACTGCAACGCCGCAATTCCAATCCAAACGACCCTTATTCCAAACGTCAAATCGTCACTTATCGGTTCGTTAAACGTCAACGTCCCGAAGATTCCGATTTCCACGCGTGCGAAGTCTCGATCGACGCGCTCCATAACCAGGTGACGCTCCAGGGCGATCCGGTTTTATGCTCGCAAATGCTCGTCCTGCTCCGCGCGATGGATCAGCCTCCTCTTCGCAACGGAAACGTGCGAAAATTCATCCCGATCCGAAACGGCGATTCCTATAAGTTAAGACAAATCTTCGAATACGGGCAACAAAAGAACGCCCGGACGCTTCCGTCTTCGCAATCGACTCGGACGGCGTATCGCGGCGGCGACGAATCGCTCCGACAGACGCCCGTAGTTCGACAAGTCAGTTATCAGGAAGACGAAGGACTCGGCGCTATTTCCGACGACGAGACCTATCAAGGCGCTCGTCTTCCCGCCGGAATCGGGATTGTTCAAGACGTTAATCCGACGGTTCTTCAGGACCTCGACGTCGTCATTATCGACAACGCGACCGACGCCGAGTTCGAAAGAATCAAGCAGATGATCGAACAGATCGAGGAACTTGCGAAAATCGCCGAAATTCAGACGGAGATTTACAATCTCGAGCACGTCGACTGCGCGATGCTTCACGGGGTCTTGACGACGTTGTACGCCGAAATGTTCACGACCAAACAAGGTCGGGTCGTATTCTACGCGCTTCAAAATCCAAACGCGATACTCGTCGCGGGCTGGGGACAGGCGTTTAACGACATGAAAGACCTGATCGAACTTTTCGACAAGCCGATCAGCGAAGGATCCAGCACGTTCCGCGTCGTTCGTCTGAAATACGCTTCCGCCGACGAAATCGCCGCGTTGCTGACCGAAACGTTCGTAACGCCTCAAACGACCGGAACAGGCGGGTTAGCGCCTCGTATCCGCGCTTTTGCCGACGTTCGAACCAACTCGTTAATCGTCCAGGCCGCTCCGAACGACTGGAACGAAATACAAAACCTGCTGCTGGAATTGGACGTCAATAAAGCGACGACAAAACTGTCGCAACGCGTGTTCCCGTTGAAAAATTCGCTCGCCGAAAACATGCGGACGACGATCATGAACGCGATCTTGCCCGCAAAGCAGGGAACCCTCGACACGTCCGCCGCCAAGTTCCCCGTCCTGGAATTGCTCTCCGTGGACGATTCCGGGAAGAAGCTCGTCGAATCAGGAATTATGATGGACGTCGACGTCAGCGCGGACGTCTATCATAACCAGCTTATCGTAACCGCGCCGGAAGACTGCATGGAGTTCATGGCGCAGCTTATCCAATTGCTCGACGTCGCTCCGAAAAAGGCTCAGATCAGATTCTTCCAGGTCAGACACGGCGACGCGTCTCAAATTATGAAGACGCTTCAATCGCTCCTTGCAAGCGCCGACGACAACTTGACGACGCCGACTATTCCGCAAGCGGAAGGAGAAGAGACGTTCGTCCCGGTTCGATTTGGACTTGACACGAGAACCAACGTCATCATCGCCGCGGCCGCGCCAAGAGAACTGGCGATTATCGACGCGCTCATCGTCGCGCTGGACGTCAAAGATTCGGGAACCGACGACCGCGAAGAAGTCGTCGTGCAGTTGCGCAATATTCAGGCGCTTGTCGTCGCGCAGGCGATCGACGATTACCTCACTCAAAAGCAGACGTTGGAAACGGCCTCCGAAGTCCTTTCGAATTACCAGCTTTACGAATCTCAGGTAATCGTTATTCCGGAGTCGATCTCGAACTCGATCATCGTCAGCGCCGCTCCCGACGAGATGGAAAAAATCCTCGACATGATCGAGACGTTTGACAAAGATCCTCCGCAGGTGGTCATCCAGGTTCTCATCGCCGAGGTTACGTTGTCGAATCAGGAAGAATTTGGAATCGAGGCGGGCTTGCAGGACTCCGTCTCCTTCGACCGAAGCATTATCACGACCAACGGCCCGAACGTTACGGGCTCCCCCGGATTCAACATTACCGGCACGCCGGGTCAAAATATGTCGACGGACGTCAGCAATCCCAAAGATATCGCGGGGCAAGTTCTTAACAACTTCGGCATGGGCACGAGCAATTCGTCGCTCGGTTACGGCGGATTTGTCATTTCGGCCAACAGCCGTTCGATCGACGTAACGTTGCGCGCGCTGCGCGAAAAGAACAGACTCCAGGTTCTCAGCAGACCGCAGGTAACCGCAATGGACAACCAGCAGGCGTTCATTTTGGTCGGTCAACGCGTTCCGCGTATCAACGGCACGACGACCACCAACTACGGCGTTCAGATGAACACCACCGACACGCCCGTGGGGTTGATTCTGCTCGTTACTCCGCGCGTTACCCAGGACGGAAAAGTCGTCATGGAAATCGGCGCGGAAAAATCCAGTTTAGGAAACGACTCCGACGCCACGCCGATCTATTCGCAAGACGGCGAAGTCATCAAGTCGAAATCGATCGACACCATTCAGGCGATGACGGCGATCAGCGCGCGCGACGGCGAAACGGTAATGCTCGGAGGTCTGCTAACCTCCGCCAAAGAAAAGATCAGTCGCGGCGTGCCTTACCTGTCCGACGTTCCTATCTTAGGTTGGCTTTTCAGATACGATCAGGAAATCGAAACCAGAAAAGAACTCCTCATCGTCATGACCCCGCGCATTATGCGCAACTCCGCCGACTACGCCGAGACGATGCGTAAAGAGTTCATTAAAACGACGATCAATCTTGACGACGCGATGGCGATCAACGGGAACATGGGCTTGTACGATCCCAGAACCGATCAGGGCGATTGCGACAAGCAAACCGAACGGCTTATCGACAAGGTCGTTCATATGGACAAGATGGACGATCTGGACACGCTGCCGGGCTACAGACCTGAAAACGACTATGATCCGCGTCCGGAAGGCGGCCTGGATTCGACGACGCCCTATTCGCGTCCGTCGAGATCGTCGGGCTCGTCCTCCTCGAGTAGTCCTTCGTCTTCGAAAAAATCGCCCGCTCGTTCCTCGAACTCGCGAATTCAAAACGAAGACGCTCCGGAACCTCGCCTTAACGAAGACGTTTTAATCATCGACGACGATTACACGTCCAACGACGCGCCTAAAAAGGCTCAAGCGGAGCGAGTGGCGATGCGTGAAACGGAAACCAAAAGGGCTCCGGCGAAGACGCGCGCTTCGCAGACGCGCGAAAAAGCGGAGACAAGTTCGGCAAAACAGGAGAAGACGTCGACAAAGTCGGAAAAACAATCTTCTTCTAAGAAGAAAGGATCCGACGAACTGTCCGACGCAAGATCGTCGACGCTGGAAACGGCGGAACGATACGACGTCGCCGATTCTACGATCCGCGGTCAGTCGTCCGCGCGCCGCGTCGTAACGCCTGTCTCGCAGATGAAAGAAGACGATCATTTTAAATTCCTGCGCTGGTATCGCGTGAAATGATGATCCGTCGTTGACGTCAGTCTCAAGCCGAGCGAACCTTCGCTCGGCTCTCTTTTGCCGTTTGCGCGCGACGTCGCGCTTAATTGTCAGACGCTCAGTATCTTCAACTCGCCATGAAAAGCAAATTAACCCTCGTCTTGCTCGGACTTTTTATCGCGACCACGCTTGTCGGATGTTCAAGCGTCGGCCCGCGAAAATACGTCTTATTCGGCGATCCCAAAGCGGAAAAAGTCGAGATTTTTGAAGACTATTGGGAAGACTATCCGTTTAAGCCGGACGATCCCGACCTGCCTTTGCGAAGAGGCAAAGGGGGCGTCGTGCGTTTCTTCAAAAAGAACAATTACACGCGTTCGATCCTCGTCGACGGCGATCTTACGGTCAACGTCTATTACAGCGTCGACGAAGGCGTTACGCTGACGCAACCGGACGCTCAACTTGTTCTTACGTCTGAAGAGCTCAACAAAAAACATCGAAAGTTCGACAAAGAGACGGGCTATTCTTATCACGTTTATCTTGATCTTGGCGAATACGATCAGCCTGAAGAAGAAATCACGATTCTTTCGATTTTCAAAGACGCCAAAACGGGGCAGGCGACGCTGTCCAAAGAGATCCGCACGACCGTCATGGGCACGACGCCTTTGAAAGACGGGAACGACGATTCCGAAATTGAATCGGAAGCCGTTCGTTGGGCGAAAAAGAAACTTGGCGAAGACGTCGAGAATCCCATCGCGGCGTTGCAGGAAAAATATTCGGCTCGAAAAAAAGCGAAGCTTGAGGAAGAAGAACGGACGAAATCAACGCGCGTGCGCGAAACGATCGATATTAACGATTCGAAATTTGAAGATATCGCCGAGGAGCGTTCGATCAGCTCCGCTTCGTATTTAGAGGAAGCGCAGGCTCGTCACGAAGCCGCCGCGGAACGTATTAAAGAAGAGAACCGCGAGAAGAGCGACTATTATCGCGATCTTAAACGCAAAAGAACGGAAGAATACCTCGACGAGCGCAACGAAGAAGACGAGTCGACCTCTTCGTTACGCGAAATCGGCGGGCTCTCAAACTCTTTAAACTTCTCTGACGCGTCGAAAACCCGCGATTCTTTCCAGACGAACGAAGATTTGTTCCGGAGACAATCGCAACAAATCGCTCAAAGGGCGAAAGAAGAAGAGGAGAAGGAGCCGGACGACGCGCAAGGAACGCTGCGTGAGATCGTTGCGGGCGAACAGCGCGAAAGGCCGGAAGCCGGATCGCCTCAAAAGAAGTCGGGAATACCGAACGGTTTTGCTCCGCAACGGAGTCAGGCGATCGTCGACATGGACGACTTAAAACCGAGCGAAATGGATTTCCTCGACGATTTCCAGCCGGATTCGGACGCTCCCGACACGGAGATCTACGTCAGAGAATACTAAAACGAAAACGGACGCGATTCCCCTGAGAACCGCGTCCGTTTTTTAACGACGTGTCGCAAAAGAATTTGTCAATGGATTTGACGACCGAACACGTCGACGTTGTTCGTCTCCGGTTCCAGAACGTCAAGTTCGTTCACGACTTTCTCAACGCCGGCCTGCATGCCGACGACGCTCTCGACTAATCGAGCCAAACGACCGGACTTGACGTTTCCGCGCAAAAACACGGTGGAACCGCTAAACGACACGTCGATCTCTTCTTCGTCCGGATTGAATTCGTAACGTGAAAGCACGTTTTCAATATGCGTCGTCAACGTCCTTTGATTGTCGCTCTTTTTCAACGAATGGATAGGGTATTCCTGAAAATCGAGAACCAACCTCGGGGGATACATTCTTTCGGTTTCTATGTTTTCGACTTCGTTGTCGGCCTGAGTCAAATTGTCAAGCGCGTCGACCCGAGCGCTCGTAGCGCGGGGAGCCAACGTTCCCGTTCCGAAGAATTTCCCGAAATTGGACGTGTCGTAACGCGCCAGGATGCCGCCGAACGAGGAGTTCGACCCCGACGTCATAATATTGCTCATCGTCGAATTAACCGACATCGGCGTGCCGGGAATAATCGACGTGCGCGAAAGTTGAATCGGGGTCGCTCCGGAAGCAAAACGGCTCTTTAAACCGACTCCCATGCTCTGCGCGACGTCCGCTTCGCCTGCGGCGGCCGCCGTCTGCGCGGCGCCTCCTCGATTCGCCTGCGCGTAAGTCTCGGCGCTCCAAAACGCCGCCGACGCGCAAACAAACGCGATGAACAACGCGTTCGCCAGTCGCAATTTTCCATCTCTTCTCATTGTCGATTGCTCCTTAATAAAAGCGCGTCTAACAAACTAAAGCTTACGCGCCTCCTCTTATTTCGACTTGGCCCCTTAGCGTTTTTCAACAAAAATACGCCCGACGGTATAACAAGCGCTTTTGGAGCGTCGTGTTTTTTAAGAACAACTCGTATCCTTTGTCCATTTTATCAAAAACCTTCGACAAATCAACGCAAAAACGCCTGCCCAAACGACGAAGTCTGAGCAGGCGCGACTTTCAAAAGCGTTTCAAAAAGACGACAAGTCTATTGGGAAACGCCCGCTTTAGTCTCAAGCTTGTTGTTGATCTTCGGCTTCGGAATCTTTCGGTTCTTTGCCAAGAATCGCGAAAATAACCGCAAAGATCAAGCAAAAGATACCGACTTCTCTCCAAAGACTCTTCCAGTCCTGCGTATTGCTATCCGTAACATTCTCTCGATTGATGCATTCCCAGAACTTCGGCTTGGCGCCTGGCGCGGAAGGAGTCGTCGCTTCGGCGGCCGTGTCGGCGACGGCTTCGGCGGCGTCGGAAACGGCGTCGGTCGTGACGTCGATAGCGTCGGAAATTGCGCCGACGGTAGCGTCGGCGGCGGTGGAAATCGCTTCCCCCGCGTCTTGAGCC
>JAEEGL011708049.1_pt1 | contig 11410 bp, 13 predicted proteins | sample 9134231 | NCBI WGS metagenome assembly JAEEGL01 (sample SAMN16246548, study PRJNA631951) | gut metagenome | biome: gut microbiome; feature: rumen; material: fiber-attached | host: Bos | place: Iran: Karaj | collected 2018-10
GTCCGCGGCACATGGAGCGTTAAAAAGGGGCAACAGTGTTGCGCCTTTAGCGGAATGCCGAAGCAGCTATGCTGCGAGGGACAGCCGCGGAATCACGATAAACCAAGCGCTTTTTACCGCTCCTGCGAGACATATCCCCGATACTGACCTGCCCGGCAGCATCGGGGATCGTATCTGCATATGGTTTTTCAAAATGAATCATTTCCATTTGGCGTGTTTGTCAGTAATCTGACCGCCGGGACGAAACCCGGCGGCAAGACACTTGTCAATTCAGCCTTATCTGGCAGCTGCGCATGGTCTCAAGCGCGGCTTTGTGTTTTTCGGGCGTTACTCCCGCACAGCAGGCGGGATCGACCGATATCTCCGCCTCGGGAAAATGCGCCTTAAGTATCAGCGCGTTGCTTATCACGCAGATATCGGTGCACAGGCCGATAAGCTCGACCGAGAACTCCTCGCCCCGGGCGGCCTCGCGGATGAGGCGGGGGAGAGTGACCGAGCCGAAGGTGCGCTTTTTCACCGCACGGAAGCCCTTTTTTTCAAGCGCTTCGGCTATGCGCGCGTCGAGCCGATGGCCGGGAGTGCCCTTTATGCAGTGCGGCACGGGCAGGTTGCGCCCCTCGCTCGTCTGCATATAGTTTGCGAAATGGGTGTCGAGCGTGGCGAAGATCTCCCCTTCGAACCCGTTTATTTTTTTGACCGCGGCGGGCACGATGGCGGCGGCCTCCTTCGTCCCCAGCGCTCCGTCCACGAAATCCTTCTGCATATCGATCACAACAAGAAAACGCTTCATACTTACCGCCTCCTTCTGTAAAGCTTTGCGGGACGGTGTCCCGCCCCGTGCGAAAGTGCGTCCGTTTCCTCGACGAGCTCCGCCGTCTTGCGCCTGAAATTGGCGGGGGAAACGGGCCTGCCCGTCAGCGCCTCCTGCACGCTCTGCAGGGCGTACAGGGTGAATTCATCCGGAAGAAAATCAAATATCGCCTCGAAATCCTCGGCCCTTTCGCGCAGCAGCTCAAGTGCCGACGCGATTATTTCCGCGTGATCGAATGCGAGCGGCTGCTTGCCCATCGGGATGAAATGCCTGCCCGTTATGAGCTCTCTTCGTTCGAGCCTCAGCGCAAGCGTAAGCTCGCCGTTTTCAAGCTCCGCCGTGAAAACGCCGTCACGGGTGCCGAAAGAGCGCACTTCGAACCACTTGGCGTCGCTTGCGTCGGAGCCGGCCTCGGGCTCCGCGCCGCCGCTTATTATACAGGCGAAGGCGTTGGAGATCACACGCCCGCGCGGGTCACGGTCTATGCCGCTGAACACGCCCGCGTTTATGAGCGCGGCGGGGGAGACGCCCGTCTCCTCGCGCGATTCGCGCAGCGCGCATTCCTCCACGGTCTCGTCCATCCTCACAAAGCCTCCCGGCAGCGCCCATTCACCTAAAAACGGGTGTTCGCCGCGCTTTATGAGCAGCAGCGAAAGCGCGCACGAAGGCTCCCTTCGAAAGCTTTCGCCCTCCTTGATGCTGAGGCGGAATATGGCCGTGTCCGCCGCGACCGAGGGACGGTCGTAATCCGCTATGCTGTAATGCTCCAGGAATTCCTTTTCGGTTATCATTCGATCTCTCCCGTCTATACTACCAAATTGCCCTGCCTTTCGGCCACGCCTATAGTCGCCCGTGCGCCCGAGTTGAATTCAAGGCAGTCCTCTTCCATGCCGTCGCTGAATATCACGCCGTTTTCGGGCATTGCCGAGGCGATCGCGATCGGCTTGCCCTCCTCGATCCGGCCGAATACGAGCTCCGCGCCGGTCGACCTGCTGGGATAAGGCTCGCGAACGGCAAAGTACAGGCTGCGGGATTCCCATGTGAAGCTCTCGTCAAGCTCGAGCCCGCGCGTTATGCCAAAGCTTTTATCGATCCCGGCGGCCCCCGCAAGCACGCTTTTAAGCCAGCCGGTCCTGCCAAGACCCGTCGAAACGATTATGCCGCTTGAGCTTTGAGCCTCCGTCCTGCCCGAAACGCTCAGCTCATACCTTGCCGAGGCATGTGTCCTGCGGCCTATGAATATGTCGTTCACGCCGCAGATCGTCTGCCCGTCGTTCAGCCGCGCCTCGGCAAGCGTCACCCTGCGCACCTTCCTCAAGCCCTTGTCGGTCTCGGGGACTATCCTTTGAAGATCCCCGGCGCAAAAGGGAAGGAGCACGCCGTCCCAACGGGCGGGGTCGGGGTTCACGCCGATTAGCGGCTGTGAGCTCAGATATTTAAGAGTGTTGGCCACAAGCCCGTCGCGGCCTATCGCCACCACGATGTCCCGCTCGCCGAACATAAAATCCGGCACGAAGCCGCGGTCGAGCACCATTAGTCGTCCATACCTCTCAAGAAAGCCCCGCGCCGTGTCAAGCGCTTCGCGGTATCGGCGGTCCTCCTCAACGTAATCGTCAAAGCAGCCTCCGTGATGCTCGATATAGAATCCGGCCTGCCCGGGGGTGTTGTGCCGCCTTATCAGCTCGTCAAGGCGCGTCTTCTGCGTCACGAGCACTATCCTGCGATCGGTCATCCTTTCCATGGCGCGCCTCCCAAAGGCTTATTTGGCGCAAAGCCTCGAGATGCTGTCCGCAAGCTCGGGCGTGATGTTCAGCGTGCCGATCCCCGTACCGCTCTGCGCAAAGGATTCGATCGCGCCCGCGATGGTCCTTGAGGGATCCATCTTCGCTCTGACAAGGGCTATAAGCACCTCGGGCCCCAGCTTTCCGCAGGCCTCCATCACCGCGCTTATGCGGTAAGCCTCCGCGTCGGCGTCCTTCTTTGCGTTTTCAAGCTTTAGATCGGCAAGTTCCCGGCGCTTCTTTTCAAGCTCTATCTCGGCCTCCAGCTTTATGCGCTCGCGCTCGCCGGCGTTTCTGACCTCGATCAGCTTCAGTTCGCTCTCCCTTTCAAGCAGCATGCGCTTTGTGGCGGCTTCGGTCTCGCGAATGAGCTTTTTCTTTTCCTCAACGGATATCTCGGTGGAAAGCTCGTTCTCCTTCACCCTGCGCTCCTGCTCGATGGAGGCGTTGCGGCGCTCGTACAGAGCGTCGTCACTGTCCTTCAATATCTCCTCGCGCCTGCGCGCCTCCAGAGCGCGCTGAGTTTCGGCGCCCGCGCTGATCTTCGTTATCGAAAAGCCCATTATCTCAAGCCCCAGCGCCTTGATCTCGCCGTCGGCTTTCAGCTCTTCAAGCACCTGCGCCGCGATATCGCGGTCGGCTCTCACCGCTTCGGTCAGCTCCATCCTGCCGATGCGCTTCCTTATCAGCACGTCGGCAATGTTCAAAAGCCTCCTTGAAAGCTTGCTTCCGGGATCATTATAATAGCTCCCGGTCTTAAGGTCAACCGAGAAGTTCATAAGCTTGGCTATGCGCTCGTGCTCCGTTATGCGATAGGTCAGCTGCCCCTGCACGGCGACGTTCTGATAATCGGCGGTCTTCTCGTCGAATATGAAGTCGGCGTCCATCGCGCTGATGGGCACCACCGCCGCGGAAGTGATCCTGCCAAGGCAGCAGAATGAAAGCCCCGCTCCCGAAGCCGCAAGCTTGCCCCTGCGGTACTTCAATACATAATCATTGGGCTGAAATTTGACGTACATGGCTTTTACCTCCCGATCGTGTTATTTGCGGGAACTCGGGATGCCCTTTGTTCCTTGCAATATGATAATAACACAATGCAACTAACAAGTCAACGACCCCGCGCAAATATATTTGCACCCGGGAAAGATAAAAACTATTCTCTTGACACGCTCGTCCCATAGTGGTAAAATAACTGAATAATATACAGAAACAGGTGAGTTCATGGAATGGTTCCCGTGTATATGCGCGTTCATTGGCGGCGTGGGCGTATCGCTCGTTGATTTCGCCCTGATGAAAAAGGCGATGGGCATGCCCGAAAAGCTCAGCGGCTTTCTGCTGCTGCGCACCTTCATATCCGCCGCCGCGGTCGCGCTGCTCTATTTCATAGGCAGGTGGACCGGCGTGCAGCTTTTGCCGTTCATGATCGCGGGGGCGCTGGGGCTGACTGCGGGGCTGATACTGACCACTCTGATACTCATGAAGAAACAGCGCGGGGGAAAGGAATAAGCCATGGGCGAAATATCCGAACCGATCATAGAAATAGGCGGGATCCTCGATATAACCGCCGAGGTGATAACGATGTTCGCGATACTCGCGGCCGTCACCGTTATCGCGCTCATAATAAAGCATAATCTTAAGGAGCGTCCCGGAAAGTTCCAGAACATGATCGAGACCGGCGTTGAATATCTCGACAATTTCTTCACCGATCTCATGGGCAAAAAGAATGCCCGCAAATATCTGTTCTATCTGGGCTCGCTCTTTGTTTTCATCATTTTCGCCAATTACTCGGGCCTCATACCCGGCGTTGGGGTATCAAGGTATTTCAAAGCGCCCACCTCGTCGCTCTCCGTCACGCTCGCGCTCGGCATAATGACATTCCTGTTCATCCAGATCTCGGCGATCGCGGCGGGCGGCAGGCACTATATAAGGCATTTCCTCACGCCGATAGTGCCCCTTCTGCTGTTGGACGAGCTGATAAAGCCCGCCTCGCTCACCCTGCGTCTCTTCGGCAATATCTTCGGCGAGGAGACGGTCATAGAAAAGCTCTACGAGCTCCTGCCGATAGGCGCGCCGATAATCATGATGGCCCTTTCGCTCATCTTCTGCGCGATACAGGCCATGGTCTACACCATGCTCACCGCGTCGTATCTTAATGAGTTCCTGGAAGAATAAAAGCTAATCATTTCAAAGGAGATACACAAATATGGAATCCGCAATCACAGCATTGGCAGCCGCGCTCGCGATAGCGCTCTCGACCATGTTCCCCGCGATGGCACAGGGCAAGGCGGCAAAGGCCGCGCTTGAAAGCATCGCCCGTCAGCCCGAGGCCGCAAAGGAGATCCGCTCCACGCTGCTCCTCTCGCTGGCGCTCATCGAGGCGCTGACCATTTACGGTCTGCTCATAGCGTTCATGATCATAGGCAAGATCTGATCAGATTCGCACCATGGAGATCAACATTCAGCCATCGCTCATAATATGGACGGTCATCTGCTTCGGCCTATTGATGCTCGTGCTCGACAGGCTTCTTTTCCGTCCCCTTTTAAAGCTCATGGATGAGCGAAAGGAGAGGGCGGAGTCGGCGCGGCGCAGGGCCGGCGAAGCCAAGCTTGCGCTCGAGGCGCGGGAAAGCGAGCTTGCGCTTTCGCGCGAGGCCGAGCGGCAGAGGCTTTTGAAGGAGGCCTCCGAAAAGGCCGAGGCCTTCCGCAGGGATTCCGAGGCGGAGCTTCGCGCGCTCTCCAGAGAATTGGAGGAGCGGGTCGCCCGTAACCGCGAGGAGGCCGCCAAGCTTACCGACGAAGCGCTTGCGGATGTTTCGGCTTCGCTTGACGGCTTCGCGTCCGATTACGCTCAAATGCTCACAAAAGGTGTAAAATAATGCAGTACCTTTATGCCGCCGTAAACTTCCTCATACTCGCCGCCCTGGTGTGGCTGCTGCTGGGGAAGAGCATCAGGAGAATATTCAGCTCCCGCAGGGAGCGCATCAATGCGGAGCTCGACGAGGCGGAGGCCATCGAGGCCGAGCTTTCGCGCGGGCTTCCCGCACCCGCGGATGAGCCGCTGCCCCTGCCCGCCGAAGACGGCCTGGCGCCCCTGCGCGAAAGATTCGAGCACGAGAAGCGCAGACGCATCGACGAGGCCGAGCGCCGCATGGCGGAGGATCGGCGCGAAGCGATGGTCAAGGCGCGTTCGCTTGCGGCGGACGAGCTGATCGAGCGCATCCGCATGAAGTTCCGCGAGGAGGACACCGTCAGGGCCATCCGCAAAACAGAGCCTCAGCTTGCCGAAAAGATACTCAAGATGATAGCCGTCACCCCGGGCGACATGTGCTACCTCATGCACCACGACGTGCTCTACGTCACGCTCACGTCGGCGTTCCCGCTCGATCAGGAGCTTGTCGACAGGATAGGCGAGCGCGCGGAAAAGCTGCTCAGCGGCGTGGGGGGCAGGCCTTCGTATTGGGTCAAGGTCGATCCCGAGCTCATAGGCGGCCTCAGGCTGAGGATAGGCGACACGGTGTATGACTGCACCGTCGAGAACCGCCTTTATCATTTGAAGCATAAACTTAAGGAAAGCCCGCTCCCGCAGCAGATCAGCGCGGAGGACGTTATAAGGAGCCTCGGCGAGGGCCTTGCGGCGCAGGGGCCGGAGGTGGACGAATTCCAGCTTGGCCGCGTGCTCTCCGTTTCCGACGGCATATGCCGCCTGGACGGTCTTGCCGACATCATGTACGGCGAGGTGGTCGAATTCGAATGCGGCGAGCGCGGCATGATACTGGATATCGAGCCCGACCGCATAGGCTGCGTGGTTTTCGGTAAATATGAAAAGATTGAGACCCTCAGCCGCGTGCGAAGGGTGGGCAGGATCGCAAGCGTGCCCGTGGGCGATGAGCTTCTGGGCAGGGTGGTCGATCCGCTCGGCCGCGCGCTTGACGGCGGGGAAAGGATAAGGGGCCGTGAACGCAGGCCCATCGAATTCAAGGCGCCCGGCATACCCGACCGAAAGACGGTCGACGTGCCCCTGCACACGGGCCTCAAGGCGGTCGACGCGCTCGTGCCCATCGGCCGCGGTCAGCGCGAGCTGATAATAGGCGACCGTCAGACGGGCAAATCGGCCATCGCGATCGACGCTATAATCAACCAAAAGGGCAAGGGGGTCAGCTGTATCTACGTCGCGATAGGGCAGAAGGAATCGACCGTTGCCGAGATCCGCGACAAGCTCGAAAAGCACGGGGCCATGGAATACACCACGATAGTTTCCGCCACGGCTTCAAGCTCCGCCTCAATGCAGTACATAGCGCCCTTCGCGGGCGCCGCCATGAGCGAATACTTCATGTATTCCGGGCGCGACTGCCTGATCGTGTATGACGATCTTTCAAAGCATGCCGTGGCCTATCGCGAGCTGTCGCTGCTGCTGCACCGACCGTCCGGCAGAGAAGCATACCCCGGCGACGTGTTCTATCTGCATTCAAGGCTGCTCGAGCGCGCCGCGCGGCTTTCTCCCGAAGCCGGAGGCGGCTCCGTCACCGCGCTTCCCATAATCGAAACACAGGCGGGCGATATCTCTTCCTATATCCCCACCAACGTGATATCCATCACCGACGGGCAGATATTCCTCGAGACCGATCTTTACAACGAGGGTCAGCGTCCCGCGGTCAACGTGGGTCTTTCGGTATCGCGCGTGGGCTCCGCCGCGCAGACAAAGCTTATGAAGCAGGTCTCGGGCAAGCTTCGCATGGAGCTTGCGCAGTACAGGGAGCTGAACACTTTCGCTCAGTTCGGCTCCGATCTGGATGATTCCACCAAAAAGGTGCTCGACCGGGGCATGCGCATGATGCGCGCCCTGCGTCAAAAACGCTATGAGCCGCTTCCCGACTGGAAACAGGCGCTGCTGATATATGCCGTTTCCGAGGGCTTTGCCGACGGCGCAGCGCCTGACGAGATCGAGGATTTCGAAAAGCGCCTCTGCGAGCGGTTCGAAACGAAGCACAAGGAGCTCGTATCGGCGCTTAAGACGGGCGAAAAGATGAGCAGGGAATTTGAAAACCGTCTCAGGGAAGCCCTGCGTGAATTCGCGGAGGTGAGCTGATGGCTTCGCTTCGCGACCTTAAAAAACGCCTGCAAAGCGTCAGGACGACCGGCCAGCTCGCGGGAGCGATGCGCACCGCGGCGACCGCCAAATATGCCCGCGCAAGCGGCAGGCTCGGCGCGCTCTCGCCCTATTCCGAAGCCTTCCGCGAGATAGCGGGGCTTGCCGAAAGGGCCGTCCCCGATGAACCGAAGCGTTCCCGCAGGGATGATGAGCCTAACGAGGAGCCTCCCCGCACGGAGATCAAGGCGTTTTTGCTCATCTCCGGCAACCGCGGCCTCTGCGGAGGCTACAATCACGAGCTTTTCGGGTTTTTCGCGGAGCGCTTGAAGGAGACCGTGGGCGAGTATAAGCTTTACACCTGCGGACGCATGGCGCGGGAATACTGCGCCGAGAAGGGCGTCGCGGTCTCGGAAAGCTTCGATATCGCCGACGTGCCCTCCTATGACCAAGCAAGGGCCGTTTCCGACAGGCTGCTTGCGCTGTATGCCGAGGGAGCTTTCACATCGGTCACGATCGTGTATCAGCGCTTTCACAATATGCTCAAGCAGACTCCCGACGCAAAGCGCTTCATTCCGCTCGATGGGGAGACCGAGCGCGACGGCGAGCCGCCGCTCTTCATACCCGACGCGGAAACGGTCAAAAGGGAGCTGCTTCCATTAAGTCTTGCCGCCGATATGTACACGCTGCTTCTGTCGTGCTCCTCGGGCGCTCAGGCGGCAACGCTGCTTGCCATGCGCTCGGCGTATGACAATGCCAACACTTCGGCTCAGCTGCTCGAAACAGCCATCAACCGCCGCCGCCAGGCTCAGGTCACCGAAGGCGTGATAGAGACGTCGTCGGGAACGGCGGGATCCTGAATCTTACATAATCGATCACAGGGAGATTCACCATGCCCAAAGGCGCAAAAGGATTGATAACTAAAATAATGGGTCCCGTCGTTGACGTGACCTTCCCGGTGCTGTCCGACGTGCCGGAAATATTCAACGCGCTCGAGGTCGAAACCTCAGCCGGCACGCTGCTGCTCGAAGCGCTTCAGCAGATGGGCGGGGGCGACGTGCGCTGCATCGCCATGCACTCCACCGAGGGCATATCCCGCGGAATGGAGGCGGTCGACACCGGCGCGCCGATATCGGTGCCGGTCGGCGAAGGTATGCTCGGCCGCATGATAGACGTCAGCGGCGGTCCCATCGACCGCGCGGGCGAGGTTATCGCCTCCACCCGCTGGCCGATCCACCATGGCGCTCCGGCATTCGTCAACATCGTCCCCGCGACGGAGCTGCTTGAAACGGGCATCAAGGTGATAGACCTGATGACCCCCTATGCCAAGGGCTCCAAGATAGGCCTTTTCGGAGGCGCGGGCGTCGGCAAGACGGTGCTCATCATGGAGCTGATCCGCAATATCGCGTTTGAGCACGACGGATATTCCGTGTTCGCGGGCGTCGGCGAAAGATCGCGCGAGGGTCTCGACCTGTGGCAGGAGATGAAGCAGTCGGGCGTTATCGATAAGACCGCGCTGGTGTTCGGCCAGATGAACGAGCCCGCCGGCGCAAGGCTGCGGGTGCCGCTTGCGGGGCTGACGATCGCCGAGTATTTCAGAGAAAATTCACATAAGGACGTGCTCCTTTTCATCGACAACATATTCCGCTTCACACAGGCGGGCTCCGAGGTGTCGGCGCTTCTTGGGCGCATGCCCTCCGCCGTAGGCTATCAGCCCACGCTGGCTTCCGAAATGGGCAAGCTGCAGGAGCGCATAGTGTCCACCAAGAACGGCTCGATCACCTCCGTGCAGGCCGTTTACGTGCCCGCGGACGACCTGACCGATCCCGCGCCGGCAACCACGTTCACGCATCTTGACGCCACCACGGTGCTCTCGCGCTCGATAGTCGAGCTCGGCATCTATCCCGCCGTTGCTCCGCTCGAATCCGCATCGCGCATGCTCACCCCCGATATCGTCGGCGACAGGCATTATCAGACCGCCAAAGAGGTGCAGCGCGTGCTGCAGCGGTATAACGAGCTGCACGATATAATCGCCATACTCGGCATGGATGAGCTCTCGCCCGAGGACCGCCTCACCGTGCGCCGCGCGCGCAAGGTGCAGCGATTCATGAGCCAGCCCTTCCACGTGGCCGAAGGCTTCACGGGGCTTGCGGGCAAATTCGTGCGCACCGAGGACACCATTAAGGGCTTTGAGGAGATACTGGGAGGCGGCTGCGACGATATCCCCGAGCAGGCGTTCCTTATGAAGGGCGGCATCGACGACGTATTCGCCGCCGCCAAGGAAATGGGGGCTGTCTGATGGGCGCGCTCACGCTCAGGCTCCACACCCCCGAGGGATACGGGAAGGAGCTCGAATGCGATCACGTCAACCTTTTCGCCCGCGACAACGCACTGGGCGAGGGCGGGGGCTCCGTAGGCATACGCCGCTCACACTGCGCGGCCGTGATCGCGCTTGCGGATAACGCAAAAATAGAAGCCAAGCTCGATGGCAGACCCGTTTTTAAGGGCGCCGCCTCGGGAGGCTTCGCAATGGTGAAGGACGATATCGTGACCGTGCTCACCGATCATATCGAAGAGGTAAACTGAATTGGAAAAACACAGTGAAATATTGAAGATCACCCCCGGCTGCACGGATCACAACGGCATACTGGGGTATTATGAGACCTTCCGCGCGTTCATGGATATGGCCGCCATTCATGCCGAGCTGCTCGGCGTGGGCTTCGAGGCGATGTTCAAAAGAAGGCTCTTCTGGCTCACGGTCAAGACCCGGGTCGATTTCATTCGCCGCCCCAAAATGCGCGAGGAGGCCGAGCTTCTCACCTGGCCCGAGGCGCCGGGAAGATTGCGCGCCGACCGCAGCTATGAGGCGCGCGTTGACGGCGAGCTCTGCATAAGGGGCAGGACCGAATGGGCCGTGATCGATACCGATACCAACCGCCTCGTGCCCATGAAGGGCATATTCTCCGACGAGCTGATATTCGATATCCCCGCCGCCGCAGACGAGCCCTTCGCCCAGATCCCCGATGAATTCACGCCGGATGAGCTTTACTCAACCTATACCGTCCGCTCCGTGGATATCGACGTCGGCAGGCATATGAACAACTCCGCCTACGTCCGCGCGCTCATAGGCTCCCTTTCGATAAAGGACCTGAACGGCATTGACCCAAAGAGCATCACCGTCATATTCCGCGCACCCTGCCACGAGGGCGATATTCTCAAGCTTTACAGGCACGATACGGAAACGCACGCCGATTTCAAGATGATGAGGGAGGACGAGACCGTGCTGCTGTGCAGAATGGAAAAAGGCAATTAGGAATCAGCGATCAGCAATTGATGTAAAAATCCCGCGCAGGCGGGATTTTGAAATTATAAGGGATATCTTTCACTACGTTCCCTCATCGGTTATCGCTCCCTGCGCCGCGCCGACCAAAAGCCTTCCCTCTCCGCGGGGAAGGTGTCGCCGCAGGCGACGGATGAGGGGGCTTCCGCGCGCAGATCACATTATAATCGGAAAAATGGGGCAGCTCGCTTTTGACAGTATGAAAGCCAAAGACGCTTTTGAAGGATCCCTCATCAGTCGTCTTCGCTTCGTTCAGCCGACAGCTTCCCCGCAAGGGGGAAGCCTAACGTTTGACGCCGACCAAAAGCCTTCCCTTGGGGGAAGGGGGACCAAAACGCTTTGGCGTTTTGGTGGATTAGGGGCCGGTAAAGCACTCCTAACTGCAACGCAAC
>JAEEGL013708731.1_pt1 | contig 11410 bp, 8 predicted proteins | sample 9134231 | NCBI WGS metagenome assembly JAEEGL01 (sample SAMN16246548, study PRJNA631951) | gut metagenome | biome: gut microbiome; feature: rumen; material: fiber-attached | host: Bos | place: Iran: Karaj | collected 2018-10
AAGGAAACTGAAGCAGAGAAGGAAAAAGCCGAAGCCGAAAAGAAAATCATAGTAAATTCGGCAAGCGGAACAATAACAAATGTCAGATACAATCAGCCGGCGAAGATTATCGCAAGCGCGACGGAACTTCCCAAGGGCTACAAGCTTGCAATCTATGAGGGCGACAGTCAGAAGAAGGCGGTAACCGCGAACGATAAAGGTGAAGCAAAAATTGAGTTTGAAACCGGAAAGGTAACCTCCGACAGAGTATTCACTGTCAAAGTCCTCGACGCCTCTGGCAAAGAGGTTGACGGCAAGTCAAAGACAATCAATATTGATATTGATGACGGTTTCTTCGCGAAAATCATTTCCTTCTTCCTTAAACTATTCGGAGCGTTAAAGGCTGTTGAATTAAACGCGCAAAGTAAATAGAGTGAAAAGAATTACTTATTAAAACATATATTTATTATTTGTCTGTTTTCCTTTGTTAATGAAATTTTTAGGAGTAAATTATATGTTTAAAAAGGCAATTACTATATTAATTTGTTTTCATTTTCTTTTTTATCCTTTATTTATCACTTATGCAGATGAAAGTTCAGAAATAGATGCAGCTGAATTTGCAAATCAAATGGATTTATTCTTAATTCAAAATGAAAAATATGAATCATGTGAAGTGCTTCCAGCTGATGATGAGCCTGAAATGATTATTGATACTAATAGAATTATAGTATCTAGCAATACAAATGAACCATTAAACAACGATTACGGAGCAGTTTCAAAACTTGAAGGCTACAACGGTATACATATACTACAATATGAATCCGATTTGGAATCCGATTATGCATATAATGCTTTTCTCAATCAAGAAGACATTAATTATGTGGAATACGATGAAATAATAGAGTTAGATGAATTAATAGAGAATGAAAATAATGCAGAAAAACCAGACTCACAATTTAATACTAATTACGGATTAAGTTATGGAGCAACAACAGTTCATTCAGCAGATGCAATTGGGGCAATACAAGCTGCTAATCTTGCTGAAAGAACGGTTGTTGTTGCTGTAATAGATACAGGTGTTGATGCTTCTCACCCATTCTTTCAAATTGATAATGAACATAGTAGGATTTTACCTTCAAACAGGCCAAAGGATAATAACCCTTCAAATGAAATCTCTAAATATGAACATGGCACGCATGTTGCAGGAATAATAATTGATAACACTCCTTTAAATGTTAAAATAAGGTCTTATAATTATTTTTATTATCATAATTATACCGATAGTATAGTTACTTCAAAAACTTCACTATATAGTGAAATTGAACTTGCTGTTTATGAAAATGTTGATGTCATTAATTTGAGTTTATCCGGAAAAGGTCATTCTCAATTTGTTGAGTCATCAATATACAATGCCATTCAGAATAATATTATTGTTGTTTCATCAGCCGGAAATAACAATAATAGTGTATCAAATTACTATCCGGCAAATATCGAATCTCTAATTACTGTTTCTGCAACAGATTCTTTAGATAAGCCTTGGATTTATAACGAATCAGTTGGAACAAACTTTGGACCTGGTGTTGATATTTCAGCACCCGGCGCAGTAATCAATAGTACAATACCAGGAGGTTTGTATACCACAAAAACTGGTACATCTATGTCAGCACCCTTTGTTTCAGCATCATGTGCAATCATTAAATGTGTGGATAAATCTATTAATTGCGCAACAGCATGTACTATTATTACCTCACAGGCTAACATTCCTTCGGAATGGAATAATACCAAATATGGAGCTGGAATTGTAGATTTTTATTCCATGTTAGAACATTCAGCTCTAAGAATAACTGCACCAAGAATTACCGTGGATTCAAATGGCAAATATTCTATTACATCTAATATGAATAATGTTAAATATTATTATACTTTAGACGGTAGTGAACCCACAAGAAACAGTAGATTGTATACCGGAGAATTCTCTGTTAATCTAAATTGTAAGACAATAAAGGCAATTGCTGTTGTTGGACCATTAACCAGTAAAATTGCACGATATAATTTGGTTTCTTATTTCAATAAAGATGTTTATTATAAATCGACTACTGAACTGCAAATACCTAAAAAAGCAATAATGATTTATATTGAAAGTGATAATAACGACGTTATTAGTATTCCAAGCGGTGATAAACCAATTATTTATGCAGAAAAAGTCGGTAAGGCAACAGTGACTATTCATCTTGATTCAGGCAGAACATATATTTATAAAGTTACAGTCAAATATAGTTTCTGGCAAAATATACTTAGAATATTTTTCTTTGGATTTTTATGGCTATAACCGAACAGAGCGAAACAATCAACCTGGAGATTACCAACAAGACACTTTTAACGGCAAGCCGGGATGATTATTTTTCACTTGAAAAGAAAAACGGATAAGAATGGGAGCAAGTTGAAATCATCGGCAGTTTCCTTGATTATGCAGCCGCTTTGAGTCCTTTTCATACTCAAAAGCAAACGATTGACATCAAGAAAACGTTCGGCGATTATTTAAGCAAAGGCGAATACAGGATTTCTAAGGAAATATATATCGGCAATAACAGGGAAACTGTTTCGACAGTATTTTTAGTGAAATAATAACATTTATAACAGGCATAAACGGTAAATATCTCTGTTTCCGCTTTACCATTTACACTTTATTATGCTGTGCCCGAAAGACAATCCTTCCTATCGTTTCAAAAGATAAAAATATACCCGGAGCAATGGGTGAAATTCCCACGCTCCGGGTGTTTGTTATTATTCGGGTAAAACGGGATTTATACCGGCTGAAGAGGATTGAGCACCGAAAAGCGAAGCGGCTTGTCAAACTGAGACATCGGGCAGACGGTAAAGGTCTTGTTTGTGTTATTGAATACCACGCTCCACAGAGTCGAGCAGATATATCCGTGCATATCCTCGTCCTCCACGTGAACGGCTTTCAGAATATCCATGGCTCTTTTTTCGCTGACTCTGTAATTTGTCTTCCGAAGCATTTTCTTTGCCGTCGCGTATCTGTCCTGACCCATACCGTCGGGGTCGTCAACTCCCTTTGAGAGCCAGTAATTTGCCGAGATGAGAGTTCCCGTTTTGCCGGGTACGATTACAACGGTTTCGCCGTTGACATATTCAATAATTGCCGTTTTGCCGAGCGCGTCGGCAATCTGATAATGATAGGTGCAGCCGCCTCCGAGCAGGTCGTGCATATCATAATTGCGGAATATCGCTATCGCCTCTTCAACCGTTGCGGCGTGGTCGAGCACGGCGCGTATGAGGGCGGTTGTGGTAATGTCTTTTTTCTCTGTCTGAATGAAAGTTTCGGGAGTTTCAAGTTCCAGTACGCCTATCGAGAGCCCCTTTTCGTTCATACCGTCAACCGGGATATACGGAGCCATAAGCGTGAGCAGGGATTTCATAAATCCTTCGGGCATAAAGTCGCCGCCGTAACCGAGGAAGTAAAGAGAAACCGTTGAAACGCTCGCGTAACCGTTTTTGGGATGAGTCCATACTGTCATACCCGGAGAATCCATATAGTCGTAATTTCTTGCAAAAAGCTTCTCTCCCGAAGGAGTTGACGCGTTGAAAGCCGTGCAGCCGAATCCGGTGACGCTCAGAAGTTTCTCCATAACCGAGGCAACTTTTTGACTGTCTATATCGCAGTAAAGGCCGAGATTTGAAACGATTTTTCTTGCGCAGGGATTAAGATTCAGGAATACATCCGCGGCGGAATAGAGAAGAAGTCCCGCTGTGGTTGAGTTGCCCGTTTTGCTCTCAAGCAGCGTGTCGAGATCATAGTCATAGGTGTAATCCATAAGATAGTAGCCGTCGGCTGCTTTGGTAACGGATTTAAGCGACTCAATCCGCCCGCTTCCGAAGCCGGCAAAGGAGCCCGAAAAAGCTATTCCGGCGGAAACTATCAGAGAAACCGCTTTTGTAAAAAGGTTAAATGAGAGCATTGATTATCCTCCTTGTATCTGCCTGAGCCGGTTTATCGCGGCTCATTTTTAGATTTGACAGTATTATAACCCGAAATACCGCAAACAGTCAATAGCTTTTACGGGCACCGGCGAGCCGGCTGATTTGCTGTTATAAAAAAATCGTTCAATAATATTATTTTCGCGCTGTATTAATTAAATATTGCAAACGTTTTGAGCTTGTGATAAGATAAATAAAAAAATTATCGGGAGGCTGCTGTGAAAAAAGAATATTCAGGCATACCGATGAGGTTTGCGCACACCGGTGTCACTCAGTTTGCGCCGGAAAACACTCTTGAGGCGTTCAAAAAAGCCGCTGAGCTCGGCTGCGAAGGCATTGAGATGGATATACAATTAAGCGGTGACGGTGAAATAATAGTAACCCATAACGGCGATATGGGTTATATGACTTTTGAGGAACACAGGGATTCGCTCGGAAGTATGACCGCTGAGCAGATAAAACAATTTGACATTCCCTACCGCAACGCGCTCAAGCTTAAATATCCGCCTTATCCCTGGACCGAACACGCGGGCGGCCGCCGTATGATTTGCCCGCCGGATTATAATGAAGACAGGGTTACGCATCTGATTACCTTTCCCGAATTTGACAAATGGCTCTCAACCGTGGACTACGAGCTGAACGTTGAGGTTGAGTTCAAGCGCAAGGGTATGTGTCCGAGAATGGATGAGATACTTGCAAAATCGTCAAATGTTTCAAGATACATCTTTTTCTCCGGGGATTTTGACGTGCTCGAGGAAATGCAGGAACATTACCGCGTCAACGGCAAACCGGAGGGTCTCCGCCTGGGCGCCAATATCCGCTTCATCACGGATTATACGATGGATTTTGTCCGCCGTTCGGATTTGTGGGAGGTCGGTCTCAATGACGCGGCGTTCACAAAAGAAGATGTGGACATGTTTGAATCCATGGGAATACATGTATTTTCAAACCTGGGAGATTATCCCGAATGGTGGAAGCAGATATGCGAAACGGGCGTAACCGGATTCAAGACAAATTATCCCGACGCCTATACCGAATGGTGGGCCGCGGAAAACTCATAATGAAGCCGGAGGCTGAAGAATGATTGCGCTTATTATCAAAAGGATTACGGTGATATTTATGGCTCTGATTTCTCTGTTCAACGCAAACAGTACCGGGAAATACGCTGATTACTGCGGTGATTATGATTTCCCGAGAATATCGGCAGATAATCAAAAACCGGGAACCGCAAGAATTATGTCCTTCAATATCCGCTGCGCGGATGTCAACGGCGTTCAGGTTTCCGACAGAATCGATATAGCGGTCCGTCAGATTAAAGAGGTTATGCCGGATTCGCTCGGCATTCAGGAAGCGACTCCCGAATGGATGAAGGCGCTTGATAAAAAGCTGCCGCTTTACGCGTGGGTCGGCCTTGACAGAGAAAAAGGCGTTTCCCCGCTGAAAAACGGCGAATCCTGCCCGATTTTCTATCTGAAAGCAAAATATACGCTTGAAGACAGCGGCAATTTCTGGGTATCCGATACGCCCGATGTGCCTTCAAAAGGTCCGGGCGCGGGATGCATCAGAATCTGCACCTGGGTTAAGCTCAAAGACAGACTCACCGGAAAAGAATTCGTTCATGTGAATACGCATTACGATCATGTTTCCGAAGAGGCAAGAGTGCAGGGAGCGCTGATCGTCACACGGTTTATAAATGAACATTTTCCGGGCGTTCCGACGGTCTTCACCGCTGATATGAACACAACGGAAAAAGGCGAAGCTTACGCGACAATGACCGAAAATCTCACCGACGCGCGCTTTGCCGCAAAGGATTGCAAAACCTACGGCACTTTCCACGCAGGCAAGAATCCTGCGGATAATAAGGATTATTATATTGACTTTCTGCTCTGCTCGGACGGGTTTTCCGTTGAAACTTACCGCACGGTCACACAGGGTGTTGACGGCAGATTTGTTTCCGACCATTTCCCGATTTATGCAGACCTGATACAGGATTGATAATAATAAAACTTGATGTCTTTGCTGTCGGTTACATACGGAAGAGTTCAGCCGTATGTTTGCCGACAGCTTTTTTAACAAATAAACGATGAAAATTATAGTCACTTTTTCAGTTGAATAGTCTTTGCGCTTATTGTATAATTAATTATCTGTTTTATTATAGCAAATCACATAAAGAATTGAGGCGAAAAAATGTCAGAAAACGAAACGATTGAAGTGACCGGTGAGGAACAGGTTGCTCAGGCGGAGGAAACCGGCAAAAAATCGCTTGCCGGCAAAATCGCCGACCTTATAAACTCGGTGCGGATGAACTGGAATATGCCGAAACCCGGCGAATACACTTCCATCAGGGAGTTTATGTCCTATTGCCTGGGAATCATGGGCGTATGTGCTTTCACGTTTATATGCAACGATACCGTATCCTTCACAGCAGGTTATCTTTGCGGCTCCATCTTTGAAATAAAGATGATGGACTTCACGATTATCACCTTTATTGCGCTGATAGTCAAATACGCCACGCTCTACATTGAATCCATACAGATGACTATATTTGAAAATCTCGGCCATCTTTCAAAGAAGAAGACAAGAACATCGCTGATTGCTTTCGCAATCTGCCTGATTGTCGGTATCGGATTCTATTTCATTCCCTCAAAGCCGTTTGAGGGCATCATCAAGGGACTGCCCCAGATTATCGCGAATATCCTTGTGGTGACCGGTGTCGGCGGACCCGTGAACTGGTTTCTGAGAAACAAGCTCTGCCGCAAGTACGGCAGATATAAGCCGTTCCTTGTTTTTTACGGTATTCCCATCACGATTATCACCTGTATAATCCCGTTTGTTCCGACTACTCTTGATTATACGGTCAAGCTTGTGGTGCTTCATTTCCTCTTTACGCTCAGAGGAAGATTCTCGGCTATCTATTATGATAACCCGAAGGCGATTGTCGCCCTCATTACTCCCAACACGATTGAGAGGCAGAAGTATCTCTCGATAGGCGCGGTTTTCCTCGGACTGCTCCGTTCCATTTTCCGCATAATCTTCCCGATTATGATAAGGGCTACCGGCGGTCTGCTGTCTATCCGTTCATATCAGGTGTTCGTTCCCATTCTCGCGATAGTCAGCTGCGCCATGGCATTCTTTATGATAGGCGTCAAGGAGAGAGTCGCCGCCAATGAGGACCACAGTCACAAGATTGAATTCGGCAAGAGCGCGAAAACTCTTTTAAAGAACAAATATTTCTGGATAGTAAATATCGCAGGTGTATTCGGTCTCTGGAACGCGATTGCCGACGGCGTTATAAACTATACCCTCGTTTATTCAATGCGTATCGAATGGATTACCGGTCTGCTTTCAATTGCCGGTATCACCTCGGTTGTGGGCAATCTTTCAATGCCCGCGCTTGTCAGACGCTTTGAGAAGCGGAGCATCATACTGTGTATGAGGGTTATCTGGGTGCTCGTCACCGCGGGCTATCTGATAGGTCTTCATAACGGCAACAGTGTGCCGATACTCGCGTTTTTCGTGTTCCTGCGCTCCGCTATATCGGCGGGATGCGGAGGACTTACAGACGGTCTCAACGCCGATATTCTGGACTATCACCAGTGGAAAACAGGCGAGAGAGCCGATAATATGATAGGCATTTTCGGCTGGTTTACGACTCCGATTACCACCTTGCTCGGACTTGTCGCTCCCGCAATTCTCAGGACTTTCGGTCTGACGAGCGACTGGGATGTGCTCTTTGACAGCGCCGTTTTCAGCCATGTTATGTACACCTATGTTATTCTCGGATGCGTCGGTCTTATACTCTGCACGATACCGTTTATTTTCTATGATCTCACAAGAGAGATGCATGATAAATGTGTTGCCGAGATAGCCGCGAGAGAGGCGGCGCTTAAAGGCATAAGCGAATCCGGAAATGAAGAAAATGTCAGCGTGGAGGTGACGGAGCAATGAAAAAAGCTGTTGCTGTAATTCTCGCCGCCGTGTCGGCGCTTCTGATGTTCTCCTCCTGCGGCATAAACCTCGATTTCAACGCCGTCGCGATTAAATACAAAGAGGTTGAAGGCGGTATGACCGTTTCGGGTTATACCGATAAGACCACGGTTACCGCGATTACGATTCCCGATGAGATTGACGGAAAGCCGGTTGTTTCCGTCAGCGATTTCGGTGTCTGCAACGCTGAGTCACTGACAGAGATTACGATAGGCAAAAATGTCAGGGAGATAGGCACCTGGGCATTCACAAACAATCAGCACCTCAAAAAGTTCAATGTTGACCCGGAAAACGAGAATTTCGTTTCCGTTGACGGCATTCTTTTCACAAAGGATATGAAGACGCTGTGCTTTTATCCCTGCGGAAGGAACATCAACTTTGACAAATACGGTCAGCCCGAAAAGGATGACAACGGTGAGAATATCATCACAACCTATGATATCCCCGACGGTGTCAGAGTCATACGCTCTAAGGCGTTTTACAAATGCTACTATGTCAATATCACCTCGTTCCCCGATTCAATTGAAAGAATCGAGGAGAAGGCATTCCACCGTACAAGCGCACTGACAAACTTCAGAATGCCCGCCGGTTTGAATTATATCGGCAAGGACGCCTTCGCTTATGACGACAAACTTACCGAGCTTACGATTCCGTCAAAGATAAAAGAGATAGGCGAATACGCCTTCTTTAACTGCACGGCGATGGAGAAACTCACAGTTGAGGCGAAGGAGGAAGACCTCGTTCTCGGCAAAAAATGGCAGCCGACAGGTAAGGGCAAAATCCTCGATACCTGTGAGGTAATATTCACGAAATAAAATCAGAAACGGACTTTCACTTTCCGGTGAAAGTCCGTTTTGCGGTATGGTAAAACTTTTGGAAAATGTCAGTCCTCCGTTTTGAGGAAAGTGTCGCGGATTGCCTCAAGATAACCGTATCCGTAAAGGTCATCGGGCTCAAGGTAGCTTGTTTCGGTCCATTCATTCCAGCTGTTGACGGTTATAAGCGGCGCCCGCAGTGTTCCGTTCTGAATACCGGTGTCGGTGAATTCTTTCAGCAGCCTGCAAGCTTCAAGCACCTTGCCGGGCGTGTTGCCGGTCACAACGCCGGGGACATAATCAATGAAGCGGACATTGTTGTCCCAGCCGAGCGAAAGGTTCGGATAGTACGCAACGGAATCGCTTTTTGCGAATTGCTCCAGGTGATTCATATATTCTTTCGTCAGCGCGCCGTAATCGCCGTCAAAGTCCACCGAGCCGCCCCAGTTGTAGTTCGTGACCGAGTCAACGCCGAGGTAAGCGTAGATTTGCTGTTTTGTCGCGCCTTTGTTTTCATCGTCATCGGGCAGCCAGTCATAATTCTGATAATTCCAGTGAACGAACTGAAGATGAAGATCGGGAAATCCCGCCGCTTTGACCTGACTGCGGAATTTTTCAATCGCGGCGCGGCATGCCTGAGTCGTTCCGAAACAGCGTATGAAATTATGCGGATCGAAAATCATATATACCGGACATCCGTCGATGAGATAATAGTTTTCGCGGCTGAAATACCGTTCAATTGTGCGCCTGCAGATATAATCAAACATGTCGGGAGTGATTACGCCGCTCCAGATTACGGTTGAAAGATCCGCCGAGTTGCGTTTATCCCAGAGGTAAGTCGCGTTGTGATTTGCCCACATCAGATAAAAACGCATTTCTTTATTGTTGCGCGCTTTGAGAAATCCGTCATTCAGGCAGTTTTCAAGGAACGGACGGTTGTCATACCAGTACCAGTCATATATGAAGGTGTTGACGCCGTAAGATTTCGCGCACTCAATCTGCTTTTCCATAACCGCGCTTTCGGCTTCATTGACATAGCCCCAGAGAGGGCTGCGCGGCCAGGTGCATCCGGGATAACCTTTATCCTTCATATCCCTGACGGTCTGCCATTCCCCGATACCATCGGGCCAGAAAATACGTGTGCGCGGCTCATCGCCGGTGTATGAAGGCCACACAAACGCTGCGATATCATACTGTTTCATATCAATCCCTCCGGGTTTTGTTTTGAGTCAACCTGTGAGGATATAATATCACAACTCCGCCGGTTTGACAATAGCCGCGCGGTCAATCCGTCTGTAATTTTTCAACGGATTATGCATTGAATATCTTTTATATATATGCTATACTGAAACAGATACAGACGTTTCAATGAGGTGAGTTTATGGATATTAAAAAAGCGGAGCCGTTTGCGTGGGGATATGTTCACTCCGATAAAAAGGATGTCGAAAGCAGGATAGCCAACGGTATAAAGGTTTTCGCGCAGGAAATTCCGCTAGATCTTGATATATCATGCATGTTTGTCGCTCCCGTCAATAAAATGGGAGAGCTTGCGGTTAATTATAACCGCGCGGGCGGCATTGAACTCAGAAGCAAAGTCAGGGACAGACTGATTTCGGAAAATCCTGCCGATGAGGAACAGATAAAATATTATTATGATTATATGTGCCCTTATGAAACAAGCAGGATTATCAGCAAATTCAGAACGCCTGTTCAGGAAAAACTTGAGATAAACAAATGCTGCTGGGCGGCGGGCGGCGGACACAGCAACCCCGATTATGAAATGTTTCTGCGTATCGGAACAGAGGGAATAAGAGAAAAAATCAGACTGTTCCGCGGCATCCATAATGACAAAGCGGATTTTTACGACGCGCTTGAAACAACTCTCACGGCGTTTGAAACAATCGCGGACCGCTATCAGGCGCTTGCGAAGGAAAAACTGTCTGACGCGTCCGATGAGGATAAGGCAGTATTGAAGCGTCTGATTGAAGCCTTTGACCGTATTCCGCGAAAAAGCCCGCGCAACTTTTTTGAGGCGTGTCAGATGTTCTGGCTTGGCTTCGCGTTTCTGGATATAGATTCGCCCGGCCTCTTTGATTACGCGCTCGGTAAATACTATGAAGACGACCCCGACGACAGATACAGATGCCTTGAAAATCTCTGGGAACTTTTTCATAAAACCAGGACCTGGAATCTCTGTGTCGGCAGAAGCGATGAATTCGGAAATTATCATTGCTGTAAACTTACCTACGACATTCTGAAAATTGCGCGTGAGAAGAAATACGACACCCCGAATCTCACTATGCGCGTGAATGAGAATACCCCCGAGGACCTCTGGAAATCCGCGGCGCTGACTCTTTCAACGGGTATCGGGATGCCCGCGATTTATAATGACAACTGTGTCTGCGCGGCACTTGAGGCAATCGGTATTCCGGCGTCCGACGCTCATCTTTACTGTATGAACGGGTGCAATCAGATTGATATTTTCGGCAAATCCCACATGGGACTTGAGGACGGCGAAATCAGTGTCGCCAAAGCGCTTGAGTTCGCGCTTTTCAACGGCGAGTGTCAGTTTTCCGGTGAAAAACTCGGGCTTGAAACCGGTGACGCCTCGCGGTTTGAAACATTTGACG
>JAEEGL016388748.1_pt1 | contig 11410 bp, 12 predicted proteins | sample 9134231 | NCBI WGS metagenome assembly JAEEGL01 (sample SAMN16246548, study PRJNA631951) | gut metagenome | biome: gut microbiome; feature: rumen; material: fiber-attached | host: Bos | place: Iran: Karaj | collected 2018-10
ACCAGTTCGAAAGCCTTGATCATGATTTCCGGATCGTGGTTCCGGACGGCGCCGGAAGAAAGCTCCACACCGTTGCAGACGAGGTCGTACTGGAAGGCGGTGATGGAAAGCGGATCAATTTTTCCGGAAGCAGCTTTTTCGAGCACTTCCAGTCCGCCGTTGGGCATGGAGAAAGGATTATGGCAGAATTCCAGTTCGCCGCTTTCCTCCCCGATCTCATACATCGGGAAATCAACAATCCAGCAGAATTCATACCGTTCTTTGTCCATGTGTTCCGGACAGAGTTCACCCAGTTTTTTAATGATGACGCCGGAAGTTTTCTGGGCATCACGGAGGGATCCGGAAGCAACGGCAACGAAAGTATTGGGCCGGAGGGAAAGTGAACGGATAATTTCATCCTTGCGGTCCTGGAGGAATTTTGCGATGCCGCCGGTCAGTTCACCGTTTTCATCCAGCCTGAACCAATAGGTTTTGTTTCCGCTGACGACTTCAACATCGGCGCAGAATTTGTCAATCTGCTTTCTTGTGGCGGAGAAACCGGAAACCGGTACGGCTTTGACGGTTTTTCCGGCAAAAGGCTCGAAACCGCAGCCGCTGATCAGGTTTGTTATATCCTGTACGGTAAGGTCAATCCGAAGGTCGGGCTTATCAGACCCGTAGGTTTCCATTGCTTCAAGGTAAGGTATTCTCCTGAAAGGAGCGGATGAAGCAGTATGGTATTTTCCGAACCGGGAAAAAACAGGAGGGAGAACTCGTTCCATCACGCCGAAAACATCTTCCTGGGAGGCAAATGCCATTTCCATATCCAGCTGATAGAATTCACCGGGGCTCCGGTCTCCGCGGGCATCTTCATCGCGGAAACAGGGCGCAATCTGGAAATAACGGTCAAATCCGCTTGTCATCAGCAGCTGTTTAAACTGCTGGGGAGCTTGGGGAAGAGCGTAGAACATCCCGGGATGTTTTCTGGCGGGGACCAGGTAATCCCGGGCGCCTTCAGGGGATGATGCAGTCAGGATGGGAGTGGTAATCTCAAGGAATCCTTCTGCGTTCATAGCCTGCCGGAGTGCGGAAACCACATTGCACCGCATAACGATATTCTGCTTGACCTCGGGATTGCGCAGGTCAAGGTAGCGGTATTTCAGCCTCAGGCTTTCATCCGCTTCACGGCTGCGTGTAATCTGGAAAGGGAGAGCATTGTAACGGCATTTGCCGAGAACTTCAACATGGTTTGGAACAACTTCAATATCACCTGTATCCATACGGCTGTTCTTGTTGTCCCTTTCACGGACGACGCCTGTGATGGAAACAACACTTTCCTTGTTCAGGCTTTTGAAGATGTTCAGGATTTCTTCCGTTTCGGCGACCAGCTGGGTTGTCCCGTAGAAATCCCGCAGGATAATGAAAGCGAGATTGCCGCCAACTTCCCGGATGTTCTCCATCCAGCCGCTCAGCCGGACGGTTTTACCGGCATCCGTTATGCGTAATTCATTGCATGTATGGGTTCTGTTCTGCATGTTCTTACATCCCTTTTCTTCAGTATATTTTATCGGAGGATTTCTTCTGCCTGGTGTACCGGGACGGTGGTTTCTTCGCCTGTTTCCATATTTTTCAGTTTTACGGATCCGGATGCGGCCTCATCATCGCCGATCACACCGGTCCATTTCGCGCCGGTTTTGTTGGCATACTTGAACTGTGCTTTCAGACTGCGGCCGCAGTGATCCATATCAGCTTTAAAGCCGTTTCTGCGCAGCTGCTGAACCAGACTGAATGCTTTCAGCCGGTTGTCACCCATATAGGTAACAAACAGGTCAAACCGTTCGGGTTCGGGGATGGTGATCCCTTCGCTTTCTATCAGCATCAGGACCCGTTCAATCCCCATTCCGAAACCGACAGCAGGAAGGTCCGGACCGCCGACCTGGGCAACCAGATTATCATAACGGCCGCCCCCGCATACAGTCAGGTTGCCTTCCTTCGTGGAAGTAATCAGTTCAAAAACAGTTTTGGTGTAATAATCCAGGCCGCGGACGATACGGCTGTTGATGCGGTACGGGATACCGGATTCACCCAGGCATTTCTGAAGCTCTTCAAAGTGGGCCCTGCAGTCATCACACAGCATATCCAGCATGCTGGGAGCATCCCGGGTGATGTCCTGGCACTTTTTTTCCTTGCAGTCCAGAATCCGGAGCGGATTCCGGTCCATACGGCCGCGGCATGTATCGCACAGGCATTCTTTTCTGCTTTCCAGGTATTCTTTAAGAACGCGGTGGTATTCAGGCCTGCACTTGGGGCAGCCGATGCTGTTGATGTTGACACTCAGGTTGGAGATGCCGAGATCCTGAAGCAGGTGGTATGCAAGCAGGATCAGCTCTGCGTCAGCGGTGGGCTCTTTGGCTCCGAAACATTCAAGGCCGAACTGATGATGCTCTCTGAGACGGCCGCTTTGCGGGTTTTCATACCGGAAGATGGGGGCATTCAGGTAATACATCTTGCACGGAAGCGCTTCCGCATAAAGATTGCTCTCAAGGAAACAGCGGACTGCACCGGCGGTGCCTTCGGGCTTCAGCGTGATGGAACGTTCACCTTTATCCAGGAACGTGTACATTTCTTTCTGGACGATGTCTGTTGTATCCCCGACGCCGCGAAGAAACAGTTCGGTATGTTCAAAGACAGGCGTACGTACTTCACGGTATCCGGACAATTCAGCGGCTTTGCGCATTTTATCCTCGATAAAATGCCACCGGTAGCTTTCGGTAGGCAGTACGTCTTTTGTTCCTTTGGGCGCTTGTGTCAGCATGATAGTCCTCCCGATTGAGCAAATAATGTTTGAAACCATCGTATTATATCATAATCACAGCCGAATGCAAAAAAAGAAACCCTTCGAATTATGAATATATATATTACATAAATTAATTTTGTGCTACTAAACAACATAAATTCGTCTTGACATTGTAATAAATTCGTAATAAAATATGAATGAGTATTAGGAAAGGAGCTTAATCAGAATGAAAAAACGTTCAGGAGCTGTTCTGGTAATGATTCTCCTTTTCTCCCTGCTTGCTGTTTCTTCATTTGCAGATACAGGTGTAGTGAATGCGAGTTCCCTGAATATCCGTGAGTCCGCTTCATCAAAAAGCGATGTGATAAAGGTCGTCAAGGAAGGCACCAGGATAGAAATCAAGGGAACAAGCGGCAGCTGGTACAAAGTATCTGTGGATGGGAAAACAGGTTATGCCGCCAAGAAATATCTTACTGTTTCTTCAGAGAAAAAGAACTCTTCGAAAAAAACCTCCACTTCTTCCTCGAATGATTCCGGAAAGAAACAGTCTTCTTCGGATGGCACATGCAAAAAGGGAGACCAGGGAGATGCAGTAAAAAAAGTTCAGAAACGTCTGAAGGAGCTGGGTTATTATTCATCCTCCGTGGACGGGGATTTCGGGGATGCGACCAAAACCGCTGTGAGGAATTTTCAGAAAAACAATGGCCTGACAAATGACGGGGTTGTCGGTAAGAAAACACTGGAGAAGCTGAACAGCTCAAAAGCCAGGAAAGCGGATTCCGGTTCTTCTTCATCTTCGGGATCAGAAAGCAAAAAAGACGAATTAAAGACCGAAAAGCTTGACTGGTTCAAAGGAGGAACCAAAAAGATTCCGAAAGGCGCAACCTTTAAGGTAAAGGATATCAAGACAGGAAAGGTATTTACTGTGAAAAGGTGGAGCGGTTCCAACCATATTGATGCTGAACCGCTTACATCATCGGATACATCAGTAATGAAATCCATATATGGACACTGGAGCTGGAAGAGAAGGCCTGTTCTGGTAAAATACAACGGACATGTATATGCTGCTTCCATGAATGGAATGCCGCATGGTACACAGACGATATCAGACAATAAGTTTGATGGCCATTTCTGCATCCATTTTTCCGGAAGCAAAACACATGGCACGAAAAAGGTGGATAAAACCCACCAGAATTGTGTGAAGGAAGCATTGAAACATACATGGTAATAAAGCTTGACAAAATAGTGTAAACATGTTAAATTATTCAGCGGTTCTGAGAACCCGTGGCCGTAGACAGCCGGTACCGAAATGGTTTAAAGGGATATCCCGCCTGCCGAGGTGTAAGTGAATTGTTTGATATTCCCTTGCGCCTGCACGCAAGGGTTTCTTTATTCTGAGCCGGGCTGGAGGTGTGTTAGGAATGAGCAGTAATCTTGAAATGAAGAAACAGGTTGTTTCTGAAATCGTTGAAAAGCTGAAGAATGCTGAGTCCATGGTGATTTGTTCTTACAGCGGCCTGACGGTTGAACAGGTTACCGAGCTTCGGAAGCAGTGCCGTGAAAATGATGTGCATTATTGTGTTCTGAAGAACCGGCTGGTCGCCCGTGCCGTGAAGGAACTGAACATCGAAGGCCTGGACGCGCTTCTCGAAGGACCGAATGCCTTCGTGTTCGGCGAGAAGGACGTTACCGCAGCTCCCAAAATCATTAACAGCTTCATCGAAAAGAATAAGCTGACCTCCCTTGAAATCAAGGGCGGGCTGATCGGAACGGAAGCGGTTGATGTCAAGACAATCAAGGACCTGGCTGCGACGCCCAGCAAGGAAGAACTGCTGGCCACGATCGTTGGCTGCCTGATCTCCCCTGTTTCTGCGCTGGTTTCCGTTCTCGAGCAGATTGCCGAGAAGAAGGAAGCTGCCTGATCCCCTTAAGTTACTTACAAGCTGTATGTTGAAAAATGGAGGTTATTGAAAATGACGAATCAGGAAATTCTCGAAGCAATTGAGAGCATGTCTCTGCTTCAGGTTAAGGAACTCGTTGATGAACTGAAAGAAAAGTTTGGCGTTACCGGTGCCATCGCGGTTGCGGGTGGCCCTGCTGCCGGTGCTGCTGCCGCTGCTGCTGAAGAAGAAAAGACCGAATTCGACGTCATCCTGAAGGATGCCGGCTCTGAAAAGATCAAGGTCATCAAGGTGGTCCGTGAAGTGATCTCCGGCCTGGGCCTGAAGGAAGCCAAGGATATCGTTGAATCCGCTCCCAAGACCATCAAGGAAGGCGCTTCCAAGGAAGAAGCCGAAAAGATCGCTGAGCAGTTCAAGGCTGTTGGCGCAACTGTTGAAATCAAGTAATCTGGTTTCCTGTTACTGGCAGGTGCTTTGTGCACCTGCCTGTTTTTTTCATTATAAAGTCTCCCCTTTTATATCCCGGAGAATATGATATAATAATCAATTGGAAGAATGGCTTAATCAGTAAGGGGGGCTTACTTTTGGCGAAGATAAACAGAAGCCTGTTTTTTATCCTTCTGATTGCCAGCATGATCATTCCGGCGGCGGTCAGGGGTGAAGAGAAAAGGATTGATCCGTTATGGCCTGTACCGGATTATGTGATACATCTCCTGGAAATCGCATCAGAAGAAGTCGGATATACGGAAAAGGAGCATGGATGGACGAAATACGGTGAATGGGCCGGAGATCCGTATTGTCAGTGGTGTGCGGAATTTCAGTGCTGGTGCGTGGACCAGGTTGACCAGAAATACGGCACATCGCTTCTGAATGAGGTATATCCGCGCTATTCCGGATCGAACACGGGCAGGAACTGGTTCATTTCAGCCGGTCGGTATGTGATTCGGAAAGGCCAGGTGGATGGATGGGGATACGAATGGCTCAAGGGGAAAACATCATTTATTTCCTCGGGTGATTACATTCCCCAGCCTGGTGACTGGGTCTTCTTTACCTGGACCAGTGATACGGATACGGATCATGTTGCGCTGGTTGAATACTGTACAGTTAATACCGAAGACGGATCAGTCAGAATTCATGTGATTGAAGGGAATAAACCCTCTTCTGTGGCAAGGGATGAATATGATCTGAACTATTCCCGGATTCTCGGATACGGAACCGTGCACGATGTGGCCGATATTACAATGCAGTACGGCTGTAAAGGCAGAAAAGTGAAAGAGCTCCAGGAAAAGCTTGCATATCTGGGCATTCTGGCGGATGAACATATTACGGGGACATTCGGAACAGCGACCTCTGAGGCGGTCCGGTTATTTCAGCAGGACCCGGAAAACCATCTGAAGGTTTCCGGAATCGCGAATATTTCCACACAGCAGAGGCTGAATGAATTGTACGAAGCAAAACGGGATTTGGATCCGAATACCTGGCAGGTGATTGATTCAGATGATGACTGACAACCGGTTGTGAATTCCGTTAATCCTGATGAGTACGGAGGAAGATGAATGAAACGTCTGTTTGCTGCTGCATTGACTGTTTTTTTGCTGCTTTCTGCAGTGGGATCATATTCGGAAGAAGTCAGGGATTCATCTGTTTATTCCTATGATTTTGATCTTGGATTTCATCTCAATCCGGATGGTTTTCCGCCGCGTGTTCGCTCCCATATCCGCGGATATTCCGATTTGCTGGATGTTATACGCATGAAAGGAAATCTGACATGGTCAGATGAAACCGGATCATTGGATCTGGATCTGAACATCATTCCGCTGACAAATCCTTCCGCGAAAATTGCGATGCATTTTTTCGGGATCCCGGAACATATCTGTATGTCCTCATCCCTGCTGGGAGATGAGATAATCTGGTTTCAGAATTATGTGCTGATGGAATTTGCACTGAAATCATGGAATAATCTCCATCTTCCGCTTCAATACCTGGCGTTGTTATTTCCCTATGTGACGGAGAATGCTTTCCAGAAGCTGGTGAAGGACTGGACGGAAACAGTTGGAAGGATCACCGTAAGTCAGAAAATTCCGAAGGAAAAACTGGAAAAGGTATCAGATCTCTGGGCTGGAACACTCCAGGAGGATCAGCGCCTGATATATTGGATTACAGGTTTGTCGGTTCTTTCGGAAGATCATATGATTCTGGATGAAGAAATCAATAAGCTTCCGGAATACCTGCTGCAGAATGTATCCGGAAACCGGGATATTTCCGTGCAGGTGAAGGATGGTGAAACCATCTGGACAAACTATGAAAAGCAGGTTTTGTACAGGGAATCCGCCGGAGGAAATTCATGGTCATATACACTGCCGGTAACGGAAAATGGGTATATTCCGTGTCTGTCCTGCGAATCTGCATCATCCGGCGGCTTAAGCAGTATAACAATCAATGGCTCCTATCATATGGCAGACGAAGATAAAGATACCGGAAGGTATCCGGAAGGACAGCCGGCTTCCCTGCTTGATTTCAGTCTGGATATCCGGGATCTTCCGGAAAAATGGCCGGCTGATTCTTCGTTTTCTGCAGCCTTGAATGTGATCGGTTCACTTCTTCCGAATTTTGATATTAAAATGAAGGGAGAAACAAAAGAAAACGGAGAATTGATCATCTCCGTCTATGACCTGTCAGATAAATCTGCCGGAACGGAAAGCGTCCTCATTTGCAGTGGATCCATCGTACCGGTTGCTCCGGGGACAGTTCCGGAATACAGCACAGCAGAATTGACAAGGCACCTGAATGTATTCTCTGTCAATGACAAAACTGTCAGTGAGTTTTCCGGTAAAATCCGCCGACCCCTGATCACCGGAATTCTGAATTTACTGGATGAGATGCCTGCAAGCGCATGTCAGAGCGTGATGGATGATCTGGAAGAATATGGGCTTGTCAATATTCTTCTCGGTGAGGAATAAAGGCATTATGCCTGGATCTCCCCGTCAAATACAAATTCAGCGGGACCTTCCTGGTAGACAATTCCGTCTTTCCATTCGATCAGCAGATCACCGCCGTTCAGTTTAAGGACGGCGCTTTTTTCGGTCAGTCCGTTGGCGGCGGCGGCGACGAGGGTTGCACATGCACCGGTTCCGCAGGCAAGAGTTTCCCCGCTTCCCCGTTCCCATACGCGCATACGGATATGGCCTGGATCAGTGATTGTGGCGAATTCCACATTCGTCCGGTTCGGAAAAGAAGGATGGGTTTCGATTAATTTTCCGATGGTGTGAACATCAAAATGATCCGCATTATCGACAAAAATAACTGCATGCGGGTTTCCCATACTGACACGTGTAAACTGATAGGTTTTTCCGCCGGCTGACAATGACTCGGTCAGTGGTCCGGTTTGCGGCTTTCCCATATCCACGCGTACAGAAGCTGCTTTACCGTTTTCATCGCGGATAATCAGGCGTTTGATTCCGGCACCTGTTTTCAGGGTGATTTCTTTTTTCCGGGTAAGTCCGCGGTCATATACATATTTTCCGATACAGCGGGATGCATTTCCGCACATTTCAGCTTCGCTGCCGTCTGCGTTATACATTCGCATTTCAAAATCAGCAGTTTCACAGGGCAGGATCAGGACAAGCCCGTCGCTTCCGATACCGAAATGACGGTCACTGATGCGGACTGAAAGTCCGGAGGGATCCTGAACATGCTCTTCAAAGCAGTTGATATATACATAGTCATTTCCGAGGCCCTGCATTTTTGTAAATTTCATAAGGCAGTCCATCCTTTTCTAATCAACATAACCGGATACTGAAAATCCATCTTTGTCCTCAATAATTACGACCTTATCCTCTTCTTCTTTCGGATGTTCCTTTCGGATGAACTGGTTCAGTTCCTTCAGGCGGGCGATACGGCTCTGAACACGATGACCGGTAAGGGCTTTGCTCCGGTACCGGTCGAAAAGTGCCCGTACGCCCATGGTAACGGGAATGGCAGCCCACAGCCCGGTTGCTCCAGTAACGACGGAACCGATTCCGATTGCGGTACCGGATTTAACCATTCGGAAAACACCGTCTTTCAGGCCGGTTTTTCCGGGTTTCTTTCCGAGCAGTACCTTGGTGCCTTCTGTAGCTGAAATGATAACAAAAGGCAGGACACCGCCGATGCTTCCGCTCAGTTCAGCCAGCAGACCGGTTTCTTCCAGTAAGCCTGTATCTACGGCGATTTTATCGACATAGGTCAGGCCAGTTGCGATTGTATCAACAACCGTATCCCGTTGCCGTTTTCGGTATTCCTGTACAATCTCTTCGTATGTTCTCATCAGTCAGTTCCTCTGTTAAAAGAATTTCTGGATGATGGTAACAATAACCCAGGCACCGGCAGCTATTCCGACCAGCCATGTCAGATCGCGGATGATGCTTCGTCCGTTTTTGTTTCTGGATGCTTCCTTTCCGGCTTTTTTTTCCAGGCTGGCAATTCGGTTACGAAGCTCGGTGATGGTCTGGTCAAAAGCATTTTTTTCATCATCCAGAGTTTTTTCGACAAGGTCAACTTTGCTTTCAACCTTCTGGATATGCCGGTCTTCATCGGTAATCATACGGTCTACTTCGCGGCGGAGTTTGGTCTGGTCTTCACATAAACCTTCTGCAACCAGTGTCATTTCCGCGGTAAAATCCTCAATCAGTTTGGTGGTATTCTCGCCTTTGACCAGCTTAAGGGCGCCGTTCCAGAACTTCTGGGGCACATTTTCAGCCTTTGGTTGTTCGGAAACAGAAAGCTCACCCGGCTCATTCGGGTCCGGAATACCGGGGTTGGTCGTAATTTTGGTTTCAGCCATATACGGGCCTCCTTCGGATTCAGATATGTGTGGTGTACCGTTCTCCGCAGATCAGCTGAATGCTGTTGTGAAGAGGACGGCCTTTCTGGTCATATACTACTTCCCTCAGCCGGATCAGAGGATCGCCGGTCCGGATATCGAGCAAGGACGCTTCCTGATCATTTGCAAAAGCAAGGGATATATCATGGGTTGCCTGTTCGGGTTCTATACCGTACTGGCGAAGCACCTGGTAGAGGCTGCCGCTGAGGTTTTCATTTTCAAGATAAGCATAGGTCATTGGAAAGTGATTGGTTTCAAGTGCGACAGGAATATCATCTGCCTGCCATACCCGAACAGTTTCGATAATGTGATCCCCCGTGGTGAGGCCCAGCGTTTCACAGTCAACAGCATCAGCGGTTTTCTCCTGAATACGGATAACGCGGGTCCCCGCTCGTTTTCCATTTTTTCGGCAGGAATCATGAAAACTGTGAATGCTTTTCATATCGCGGTTTACGGCAGGTACGGATACAAAAGTTCCTTTGCCCTGCTTCCGTTCCAGCATTCCTTCCGTGGTCAGTTCAGCCAGAGCACGCCTGACAGTGACACGGCTGACCTGGTAAATGTTTTCAAGCTCATGTTCCGGAGGAATACGGGTACCTACCGGATAGTTCCCCTTTTCAATATCATCGGCAATCCGCTGCTTCAGTTGATGATAGAGCGGACTGGAACTGACACTCAGGAGCTTGCTCAATGCGATTCCTCTTTCTGTTGTATTATAATGTTTCAATACAACATAATGATATTACCACTATAATGCTCCAAAATCAAGAGTTTGCCGGTGTTTACCGGCAAACTCTGCTTTTCTCAGTGGGATGATTGAATTCTGATGGCTTTCTGGGCAAGCGGATAAATATACAGTCCGATAAGACCGCAGGCGATCAGTTCGCCGGCTCCGACGGTCAGGGCCAGGAACCACCATGCGTCCGGTACATGATATGCACGGATCAGTACAATCGGAACAATAATGGCATTGCTGAGGACGGGCGGAATCCATGACCATTGCGGAACTTTTTTTCTCATCATCCATGTTCCGAATGCTCCGATGACGGTTGCGAGTGTTCCGAAAACGACGTCCTGCCATGGGTTCCCCATAACGAAATTGGCAATGAGGCAGCCGATGCCAAGTCCCGGTACAGCAGCCGGAGTAAGACAGGGCAGCATACAGAGCGATTCAGAAAGACGGACCTGGATAACGCCGCTTGCAAGACCGAACAGCTGGGATACCAGGGTCAGTACAACGTACAGCGCAGCAATCAGACCGCCATAGACAACAAATTGGGTGGAACTCTTTTTCATAATCAATTCTCCTTTAGTTTTGTTTTAGGTGAGGAAGGTCTCGAACTCACCACGCGGATGCGCAAGATGAAGTATAACGGATTCATATACTGAAATCAAGCAGCGGATAAAAAAATCCGGAATCGGTTGATTCCGGATTTGAAAATGCAGGGATAATCAGCGCTTGCTGAACTGGGGAGCACGGCGGGCAGCTTTGAGGCCGTACTTTTTCCGTTCCTTCATTCTCGGGTCACGGGTCAGCAGTCCAGCCTTCTTCAGCGTGCCGCGAAGCTCGGGATCAGTCTTGCACAGGGCACGGCTGATGCCGTGACGGATTGCACCGGCCTGACCGCTCAGTCCGCCGCCCTTAACGTTTACCATTACATCGAAATTACCGATGTTGGTAAGATTCAGGGGTTGACGAACAGTCATCTTCAGGGTTTCAAGTCCGAAATAATCATCGATATCACGCTTGTTGATAACGATTTTTCCATCGCCGGCGACCAGACGAACGCGGGCAACGGCTTTCTTGCGGCGACCTACAGCATTGTATTCTACCTTAGCCATTTTGTTTTACTCCTTTCCGCGTCACTTCAG
>JAEEGL010360645.1_pt1 | contig 11409 bp, 8 predicted proteins | sample 9134231 | NCBI WGS metagenome assembly JAEEGL01 (sample SAMN16246548, study PRJNA631951) | gut metagenome | biome: gut microbiome; feature: rumen; material: fiber-attached | host: Bos | place: Iran: Karaj | collected 2018-10
CATCGATTGTCTTTGTATTCTCAGGAAGATGTGGAAATGCAACTGTTGGACGAAGTTCACCAAGATCTATCTCAATAACCTCATCATATTCTGCATCCTCATCTGCTGTATAAACTGTGTATTCATTATTTGCAAACTTCTCAGGTGCATGAGCCTTCATATACTCAAGAGTCAGATCATCAACTGGGAAGATACCATTCTTTGCACCTGCCTCAATAGCCATGTTAGCAATAGTAAATCTATCATCCATAGTAAGTGACTTAACGCCCTCTCCTACGAATTCCATTGATTTATATCTGGCACCCTCTACACCGATCTTACCAATGATGTGAAGTATCAGGTCTTTACCACTTGTCCATGGAGCCTTCTCACCCTTAAGTACGAACTTAACAGCTGAAGGAACCTTGAACCATGCCTTACCTGTAACCATTCCGGCTGCCATATCTGTAGAACCAACGCCTGTTGAGAATGCACCAAGTGCACCATATGTACAAGTATGTGAATCAGCACCTATGCATGTATTACCTGCAACTATAAGTCCTTTCTCCGGAAGCAGAGCATGCTCGATACCCATCTGTCCTACATCAAAGAAATTAACTATATTGTTAGCCTTTGAAAAATCTCTAACCTGCTTAACATGTTCAGCACTCTTTATATCCTTATTAGGTGTAAAGTGATCCATGACAAGAGCGATCTTAGTATTATCAAAAACTGTCTTCTTATTAAACTTGTCAAGCTCATTGATGGCTACAGGCGTAGTTACATCATTTCCCAGAACCAGATCAAGACTTGCCTCTATAAGATCTCCTGCTTTTACCGTTTCAAGACCTGCATGAGCAGCAAGTATTTTCTGTGTCATTGTCATTCCCATAAATCATTTCCTCCTAACCACTTATTTATGAGTAACTCTGAATAGAGTATCAAAATCATAATAATATGTACTGCTTCCAGATGAATTATTCTTATTGACTTTACTTACAGATATGACTTTATCACAAGTAAGGCCCTTATAATCATCCTGCTCAACAGTATCAATATCTATATCAAAAAAATAATCAACATTATCATAATGAAAAACAAACGAATTTATAAAAGGATGTTCTTGCAAATACTTAAGATTAAAACTGGACTGATGAAGTGTTTTAGTATCTATATAATAAGCAAGTTTATTACTACTAAATCTATGATACTCTTTAGTAGCTTCCTCTAGAAAATCCGGTATTTCAGCCTCTGTCAACTCATATGGAAGGCAATCGTAATACTGCTCAATACCTTCGTTATTCATATCTGCTAATGTTCTGCCTTTCGGATTATTTGAATCCTCAAAATATTCTGTACACGGAATAGTAAAATCTATACAACCATATGAATCTGACATGGTCGCATATTCATCAAAGCCAAGCCCCTTAGCATACATATCCGCTACAGAAACAGATGCTATCTCGTAAAATGTGTCGACGTACATTTTACTATCGGATAAAACGTACACAAAATCAACTTCCTTGCCATTCAACTCATAAGTGCCATGTATATCATCGGATATACCAAAATTACCGGTATTAGTTCCACGAGATACATTCATGTCCTTTAATACAGCATCAGGTTCATTATCCTTAAGCCATTTCTCCACAGCAACACGCCCCTTTGACTCCAGGTCATTATATTCATCCTGTGAATATCGCTGAGGAATGCATGCTGTAAGGCTTAGCAGCATTACAAATATTAAAATAACAGAAATTGTTTTACGTTTCATAATTCAAATAGTTTAACACAAATCAAATATATATTCAAAATATTCATAATTACTTATTTATGAGTTTTTTGATATCACTTTTCTCAAGAACAACCAGGAGGTCTGTATCTTCCTCCAGTGGTTTAGTAGGATCTATGAGAGCTCTCATTTTATCATTATCTTTTATTGCCACTACATTCGCATGATAATTATTTCTAAGATTAAGCTCTATCAGGCTCTTTCCAACCCATTCAGGCTTAGGACGCATTTCCAAAATGCATAGGTTATCATCTACATTAAAGAATTCCAGGAATGAATCAGATGTCAGGACTCTTGCACAGCGGCGTCCGCCTTCCTCTTCAGGCTGAAGGATCTTGTCTGCTCCTACCTTTAAAAGAATTTCTCCCATTCTCTCATCAGAAGCCTTGGCAAGTACTAACTTTACTCCTGCTTCCTTTGCGATCATTACAGACATGATACTTGCAGTCAGATCTGATCCCATTGCTACTACCACTACATCCATATCCTCAAGGCCGAGACCTTTAAGCGCGTCGGCATCTGACAGATCTGCATTCATAGCGTATGTAACCTTATCTGAGAGCTTCTCTATTATTTCAGGATTCTTATCAGCAACCATTACATCCGAACCCATATCATAAAGGCTCGTAGCCAGATTGATTCCAAATCTTCCCATTCCCAAAACTGCTATTGACTTCTTCATTACATTTTACCTCCAAAATTATCCAACAAAGAAATTACCTTTTGCATGTCTTATCTTATTCTTCTCCTGCCCCTTAAAACCGAAGAACAACGCCATCGATATAGGTCCTATACGTCCCAGATACATGCATATGATTATTATGAGCCTTCCCGCTCTTCCAAGGGTCGGAGTAAGCGCTCTGGACAGTCCAACTGTTGCAGTAGCACTAAATGTCTCATACATGGCATCCACAAGACTTACATTTTCTAATATCATAAGGAACTGCATCATGACAAATGTAACCAGGAAACTTACTGTGATGATGGCTGTGGCTTTCCTTATCATATCTACAGTTAATTCTCTGTTAAATACAACGGTTTTATTTCTGGACTTAATAAACGAATCCACGTTTGCCAAAACCAGAAATACAGTTACGGTCTTAACACCACCGGCAGTACCGACAGGTGATCCACCTATAAACATAAGCATAGATCCGAACCAGCAGGTGGTATCTGTAAGATATTGCTGAGGCACCGTAGCAAATCCAGCTGTTCTAAATGTTACTGACTGGAATATGGAATTCAGTACCTTGTAATGAATCGACATATCACCTATTGTCTGAGGATTAGCAAATTCGGAAATAAATACAGCAACAGCGCCTGATAATATAAGGAACATAGTGAATGCTATTACCAGTTTTGAATGTTCACTTAACCTCTCATATATAGTAAAGATGTCGTATCTTTTCTTAATTCCGTTTTTTATCCCGTTTAAAACATCGAACCATACTACATATCCCAAACCACCAAGAACGATCAGTGTTATGGTATTGATAAGTACGAGGGGATTCTTCTGAAATCCCACGAGACTGTCTGGTCCAAGTATATCTATTCCTGCATTACAGAATGCCGATATAGCTGTAAATACTGAATACCATATACCTCTAAGCACTCCATACTTTGGAATAAAATCTATCATGTAAACGAGAGCACCCAGCATTTCAACAAGAAGAGTGCCCTTCAGCACTCCTAATAAAAACTTAGTCAGTCCTTTAGTTGAATCCAGGTTAAATGCATCGTGTATAAGTACTGTTTGTGAAAGTGAAAACTTCCTCTTCAGAATTAACAAGATTACGGAAGTTACGGTAATTATTCCAAGTCCTCCAAGCTGTATGAGGATTAGTATCACTATCTTCCCAAACAAACTCCAATATGCATATGTATCAACCACTACAAGTCCCGTAACACATATAGAAGTAGTTGATGTAAAGAGTGCAGTTATTATTCCTGCACCATTGCCATCCGCCGTAGATATAGGAAGCATCAGGATTGCTGTGCCTACCAGTATAGCCGCCAGGAAACTGAGCGGTATGATTCGGGCGGAATCCAGAAATTTCTTCATTGGTTAATGTCTCTCCTGTTTTGTCATTTACATTTATTCATTGCGATCTGATATTTGATCAAATACAGCAACGCTACTAGTATAAACCCTCCGCAGACTAAAATCACCATAATATTTTGAAAATGCTCAGGCATGCCGAATTGATCAAGGTCTCCCATTGCATGTACCAGGAAAAATAATACAGCACTCAGGAAATATACGAGAGACCAGACCAGATCTTTTTTGAATCTTCTGATTCCTTCATTATAAATATAAGAAAGTGCAAGAATAGCGAATATTATCGACCCAGAGGCTTTACTGCTCACATGTATTTCTGCCACATACTCTAACCCGGCAAAGAAGAATATCAATAATACTCCAAGCCCCAAAATCAGACCAAAACGATTTACATGATTCAGAGGATTCCAACGCTTCTTCGCAAGATTAAACAAATTCAAATATTCTGAATCGACTGCACTCTTATATTTACCGTCCTCCAGAAACCCATAATATTTTACAATACTTTCAAATACGCTATTATCAATCCTGTCATCATCCAGCATTTCAGCAAGTGCGTTCATGTACCTTTTTGATTTATAGGTCTCAGTGCTGTATTTAGAAAACAGGTCTTTCATACAATGCCTCGAACTATAGAAGGGATTCTTAAGTGCCTTGTTATACATAGAACGAGCGTCTTCTATTGCTGCATTTATAACAGCAAGCTTATTCTCATCTATATACTGCTCTTCATATTTAGTCTTATCTCCTGATAAGTCAAGTTTAGTATCAAACTGTTCCTTTATAAGTGTTTCTATATCATCCTGAGGTTCATCAGAGATGCCTTCCGGCTTGGTATCATTTGACAAGAACTCTTCTATCTTCGGTTGCTGCGGTTCTTGTGGTTCTTCCTCTATTTTGAAAACAACTTCCGGATCTTGTGTGAAATCGTTAGATCTTGCTGCAGTCCTTGATCTGGCATCCTTTCGATATAATCTATGCAAAAAGGAAAAGGCGGAATGCAGCCTGTTAAAGCCCTCCGGGTCCTCTTCCGGATGACAGGACTTAGACTTCTCTGAATATGCATTTTTTATTTCATCAATACCTGCATCATTTTCTAATCCAAGTATATCCAGGGCTTCCTTTTTAGTCATTGTACCGCTCCCTGATCAATCATCGTCATCATCATCAAAACGATCCTGGGGATCACTAAACTGAGGATTAAATACATCAAAATCATCCAAGTTCTTCTCATAGGCATCAAGCAAAGCTTTAATAAATTTTCTAATCCTTCTGATGGATCTATTATCCCCTCTAGCCAGCTCATATTCGTAATCCTTTAAAAGATTTCCAATTTTTTCGCGATTATAGATGGTAGCCATTTCATAAGCTGCCATGAGGCGAGCCTTTGTGATATCATTTTTCTTATCATCAGCAGTCTTAAGCTTAAACTTATTTAAGCTTTCAACTTCTTTCTTCAGTTCATCTCCTTCAAGCTTTTGAGATATGACCTTCGTCTCTAACTGTCCATTTGTATTATTTAGTACATCTACGATCAGCACTCCATTTATATCATAAGTAAATGTAACATCTATAGATGCTTCTCCCTTTTTCTTTGAAGGTACCTTAACATGGAATTCACCAAGTTTTATATTATCATCAGCATATACATTTTCACCCTGTAGAACCTTGACTGTAAGTGACGTCTGATAATCATACGATGTATAGAATGTCTCTGTTTTAGAACAAGGCAGGGAATTATTCCTTGCAATTATGGTATACATATATGGATTTGAACTATCTGCATGATTCTCAACATTTATACCCATAGAAAATGGGCAGATATCTGTCATTATAACTTCCTTCAGATTCGCATTACGTTCAATTATTCCAGCAATAAGACCGACGCCTCTGGCGATCAGCTCCTCTCCGCTTCCGAAGATAAGATCTGTATCCTGAAAAAGGAGATTTAGAAATGTACGTACCACCGGCATATTACTGGAACCGCCTGCCATAACTACTGAATCTATATCAAGAACGGTAAGCTCTGCATCTCGAAGTGCTCTCTCCAGAACAGTTTTAATCTTATTAAAAATCCATCCTGACTCTTCCATAAGTCTTTGGGTTGTGACTTCCGCTGATAATTTATTGTCTTTATAAACAAGGCTGACTACACCCTTCCCCTCGTCCGTAATGACACGCTTGCATATCTCAGAATTCTTCAGCAGGATGGCATATTCCTTTTTAGACAGGTCATTTATAGTGAGGTCGTTATCCTTAAGGAAAATGTCAGCTATGACTCTGTTGAAATCATCACCGCCAAGATGGTTATCACCTGCAACTGAAATAATTTCAACTACATTTTCAAAGCAATCCACAATAGAGACATCCAGTGTACCACCACCAAAGTCAAATACCAGGATCATCTCCTCCTGTTTTTGATCATTATATATGGCAAGGGCTGCAGCACTAGGTTCATTAACGATTCGATGCACCTTTACACCAGCCAGAGCTCCCGCCTGTTTTGTAGCAACCCTCTGCTTGTCCTGGAAATATGCAGGCACAGAAATAACAACTTCATCAATTGTAACACCATCCATATCAGCCACATATCTTTCGGCATCTTCAACTATGGATCGGACAACGAAGCTACTAAGATCTTCTGATGAATAATTCTTCCTGCCAAGGGCATAACATTTATCCATGCCCATATTTCTCTTGAAGGAAGCAAATGTTCTCTCCGGATGGGTTATGAGACGTTCCTTCGCAACAGCACCCACATAAACGCTTCCATCATCGTCAAAGCTAACTACACTTGGCGTTAGATATTCACCAAGTGAATTCGGTATCAAGCATACATCCCCATCTATATACATGGCTCCGAGAGAATTTGTTGTTCCCAGATCGATTCCTAAAATCGCCATAATATTCCCCTTAACTCTTCTTCATCTCTTTCAGGTATTCCCTGTCAGGAACCGTATTTCCATATCTTACAGCATTGTATAGAACTGTCAGCCTTCCGAACTTTCTCTCAGATAATGCTACTCTTTCATTCTCTGAACTATTATCAAGTGATTCAATCGAATCGTCGGACCTGGTCTTATTTATACGGTTCAATATTTTGTCTATATCACCAGTAGTGTCACTGGCATCAGGCATAAATATATTTCTATGAGACAGAACCTTCTTCCTGTAAATACGTCTTGCTCTCATCTCAGGCGAGAGCCGGCTCTCATCTTCTTCTGCATAGAGTTTCTCTCTGACAATAACGCCCTTTCTCTTCTTATCAATATTCTCCGCAAATTCAAAATCTCTATCCTGTCTGGATATAAGCATCTTGATAATACCGGCAAAGAACCTGATGATAATAAATAAAGTCACAAGAGTTGAAACAGCCATGACCATAAAGTTTATTATGGCAGCAAGCATACTCGACTTATCAGCCTGCGCTAAGCCTGATGTATCAACAGGGACCCCAGCTGTGCCGCCGGAGAAGAATCCAAGAATTATATTTATGAGCAGACCCACTATGACAATGATAATCCTTATTATCTGTATCATTACATCCCCAAATACGATTATTATATGAGGGAAGCTCATAAGGTCCGATAAGGCTATTATCGCTATTGCCGCAGTCATAATTCCGGATACTATAAGCGTATTAATTGAGATTATCTGCTTGATAGGAACACCGGTAACATCTCTTGAGGCTATGAGATATCTCTCCGTCTCTTCCAGATACAGCGTAACCAGGAAGAGGATTATCAGAATGATTGCAATAATATAACCCATTATGGATAGTGTCCTGACATGAAGATATGAACCAAGGGCACCTGCAACAATTCCCATAAATGTTGCTCCCCACGGGACATCAAACATCCTCTTAAGGGTAAAGCCTCTGGCCATATAATAAAAGCCATCTACGAAGGCAAAGGTCACAACAGCTATCATAATAAATTTCATATAGAAGATCTGGGTTATAAAATATACTCCCACTCCCATAGCGACGTGGATCAGCATAAGAAAAACGCCTCTGCTGAGCATATCTCTCAGCAGATATGACAGAACCATTACTCCTATAATGGTAACCACCGGATCCCATTTCATAAGAGGCGCCCTGAACAAAGTCAGACCTATGTTGATGAGAAGGATCAGTGACAATATCTGATAAACCAGTCTTGTGTACTTTCTGGTACGGTTGACCCATTTATACATTTAACGGCACCTCCCATCCATCTGCATAGGAACGGTTCGGCACATATGGAAATTCATCATAATAAGGAACAACCATATGAACTGCTGCGCCCTCTGACTGCAGTTTGTCGAGAAGTGTCATCATATCTTCCTTTGCATAAGGACTGATGACCAGATAAAGAACTTCATCTTTGATCGAAGACATTTCCTTCTTCAGTATTTCCAGGAAATAGTCTTTACCTTCCGAGCCATCTATCTCAGTAAGTGTCTTATCTATAGTTATGCCATGTCTCTTCTCTGCACCCTCTTCAACTGGCGGAAGAACACGGCCTTCTCCATCTCTGCCGTTAGTTACTACTGATACGCCTACTCCCTCATCCAGGAAATGTCTTGCGAAGCTGCTGGCAAGGCTTATCGCTTCTTCCAGAAGCTTATTGGTCTCTATCATATAATCATTATCCAGATTGAGAAGGATCCTGACACGACTGTCAGTAGTATAACCGTACATATTGACCATCAGATCACCGGACTTAGCACTCTGCTTCCAGTTGATGCTTCTGTAGGGATCAAAGGACTGATAGGCCCTGATACCGCGAAATGTAAGACTATCCTCAACAATACTTCTCCTGGCCTCAATCTCGCCATAGATTCCACGGAAGCTGAGATTAAATCTCTCTGTATTTATCTTCTTCGGAAATACATAAATAGTATCATGACAATAAGCTTTAGTCGCATAGGAGCCAGTCATGAAATAGTCTTTAACCAGAACGCTGGCATCACTTATTCCAACTACTCCACGAAGAGTTGCAGTAAACAGATGCTTACGTGTTATCCTCTGGTGTCCCATTACAGCAAAGACTTCATTTTTATGAAATTTATCAGTAACCATGGAGTTGTCATTATCCAAAAACTTCAGACTCTTATCCACAGAAAACTTCAAATGAAAAACAGGAAGAGGCAGAGCCTTTCTGTTGGTTACTATCTCAACAAGCTCTGCATTCTCCCCGCACTCTACAAAATCGCGATTGAAATAAACGTCCGTTTCCAGACCTCTATTCCAATATTTACTGAACAGCATCTTCTGTACAAAATATGTAATTGTAAGAATAATTACCGCTGCTATAAACTTCATATATCAACTATTCCAGTTCTCTACAGGTACATCAACTACAGATACAACCTCAGTAATAATGTCTCTGATATCGGATAAAGAACTAACACCAGATGCTGTTATTACTCTATGTGAGAAAACATAAGGAGTAAGGAATCTTACATCATCAGGTGTAACATAATCCCTTCCTGATATAGCCGCAAAACTCTGGGCAAGTCTCATAAGGTTAAGTGATGCCCTCGGACTAACTCCGGCAAATATCTTCGAGTGATTTCTGGTTGCATCAGCCAATGAAACTATATAATTCATTACAGGTTTCTTCACAGTTACATGCTTAACTGCTTCGCTGGCATCCAGTATATCCTGCTTTGTACATACAGGCTTCACTTCATCCTGAGGAGAATCAAGTATAAATCTCTCAAGAATGCCTACTTCTTCATCTTTAGTCAGATCTCCCATAGTGAGCTTGATCATAAATCTGTCCAGCTGAGCTTCCGGAAGTGGAAATGTACCGGTGGTCTCCACCGGATTCTCTGTAGCTATTACTAAGAATGGTGCATCAAGCTTTCTGCTATTACCATCAATAGTAACCACACTCTCCTCCATAGCCTCAAGAAGTGCACTCTGTGTACGCGGAGTAGCTCTATTTATCTCATCAGCCAGGAGAATATTTGTAAATACAGGTCCTGGAACGAATTCGAACTCACCACTTTTCTGACTATATATATTCAGACCGGTTATATCCTGTGGCATTAAGTCAGGAGTAAACTGCACTCTGTTAAAATCAGCATCAATGCTGTCAGCGATACATTTGGCCATAGTAGTCTTTCCGGTTCCCGGCACGTCCTCAAGGAGGACATGGCCGCCGGAAATCATGGATGAGAAAACCAGTGAAAATACTTCGTCGCTGCCAATCATAACCTGGCGGACATTCCCCAGTAATCTCGTATATAATTCTCTAATATCTTTGATATCCATTAATCTTATTCCTAATTATTCAGATACACCTGAAATACTCTTAAGCGAAGCATTTCCCAGTGAACAAAGGTATTACATGAAGTACTCAACACCAGATTCAAATATCTTCTGATCCTTCTCACCAGAGATGTTCAGATAAGTATTCTTGTCACGACGCTCTGAGTGACCCATCTTACCAAGTACTCTTCCATCAGGACTAGTAATACCCTCGATTGCCATATAAGAACCGTTGATATTATAATCCTCGTCCATTGTAGGATTGCCTTCAGGATCTACGTACTGTGTAGCAACCTGTCCATTCTCGAAGAGCTTACGCAGCCACTCTTCCTTAGCTACGAAACGGCCTTCACCATGTGATATAGGAATTGAATATACTCCACCAAGTACTGCCTTACGTAACCATGGGCTCTTGTTGGATACAACCTTTGTATAAGCAATTCTGGACTGATGACGTCCGATTGAGTTACGTGCAAGTGTAGGGCTGTTCTCTGTCTGCTCTACTATCTCACCTGTTGGTACAAGTCCAAGCTTGATAAGTGCCTGGAAACCATTACAGATACCAAGTGCCAGACCATCTCTCTCATTAAGGAGCTTCATGATCTCGTCTTTAATCTTCTCGTTTCTAAATGTTGTAGCTATGAACTTACCTGATCCGTCAGGCTCATCACCACCAGAGAAGCCACCTGGGAACATAACGATCTGTGCCTGGCTTATAGCCTTAACAAATGCATCAACAGAATCTCTGATTCCCTGTGCATCCATGTTGTTAAGAACGATAACCTCTGTCTCAGCACCAGCTCTCTCAAATGCTCTGGCACTGTCGTATTCACAGTTTGTTCCTGGGAATACAGGTATGAATACCTTTGGCTTTGCAATCTTATTCTTAGCTACGACTATATTCTTAGCCTGATATACTCCACCTTCATAACCTGTAAGTTCTGGATTATATCTAAACTTAAGTTCCTTCTCATCCTTACCGGAAGCAAGACCAGCCTTATAATCAGCAGCGTGTCCCTTGAATCTCTCAGCGACACCACTGTCTGTAGCAAATACGCCTTTTAAGCTTCCTGTCCATGCTGCCAGAGCATCTTCCATAGATATTCTGACCTTACCATAGGTAAATGTACCGTTATCTGTAACAGTTGCTATAACAACTGCAGGAAGCTCCAGCTTCTGTACATTTTCAGGACTAACTTCCATGATTATTGAACCATAGTCCTTTGAGCTGAGTGCATCAGCACTCACTACATTTTCATCTATTTCAACACCCAGCTTGTTACCGAATGCCATCTTGCTGACAGCTTCAATAATACCGCC